>Ga0326728_10016570_pt1 | contig 15000 bp, 12 predicted proteins | sample MB3enrmetagenome_FD_207602 | JGI IMG/M metagenome (GOLD analysis project Ga0326728, IMG submission 207602) | Lab enriched peat soil microbial communities from McLean, Ithaca, NY, United States - MB31MN | ecosystem: Environmental > Terrestrial > Soil > Wetlands > Peat | place: USA: New York...
AATCCTCTCCCCCTATGCACCGCGCATCTGGACCCTCAAGATCAGGCCTGAGAAGATCCGTGAGGTCATCGGCCCGGGCGGAAAAGTGATCAAGAGCATCGTCGAACAGACGGGCGTAAAGATCGATATCGAGGATTCCGGCGTGGTAAAGATCGTCTCCCAGGACGAGGAATCCGCGAACAAGGCCATCGAGATCATCAAAGGTATCACGAGGGAGATCGAGGTGGGCACCATTTACACCGGCGTCGTGAGACGGGTGGCGGACTTCGGTGCCATCGTCGAGATCCTTCCCGGCGTCGACGGCCTGTGCCACGTGAGCCAGCTTGCCGACACCTACATCAAGAAGGTGACCGACGTGGTCAAGGAGGGCGACGAGATCACCGTCAAGGTGATAGAAGTGGAGCCCAACGGAAGAATAAGGCTCTCCAGGAAGGCGGCGCTTAAGGAAGCGCAGGAGAAGAACGCTTAAGATGTACCGGAAGACGGTGCTCGATAATGGGATCAAGGTGGTGACCGAGAGCCTCCCCTATTTCCCGACTGTCTCTCTCGGCATCTGGTGGAAGAGCGGGAGCAGGGATGAGGAAGAGGAGACGAGCGGCATCTCTCACTTTATCGAGCACATGCTCTTCAAGGGGACCGAGAGGCGCACGGCCCAGGACATAGCGCGGGAGATCGACGCAGTAGGCGGCGTGCTCAACGCGTTCACCGGCAAAGAGTATACGTGTCTCTACGCGCGAGTCCTCAGGCAGGATATGGATATTGCCATCGACGTGCTCGCAGACATGTGCAGGCACTCCACCTTCAGCACCGACGATATAGACCGGGAAAAGCACGTAGTCATCCAAGAGATCAAGATGATCGAGGACAACCCCGAGGAGTACGTCTTCGATCTCTTCACGGCCGACTACTACAAGGGACACCCCCTCGGCCTGCCTGTTCTCGGCGAGGAAGCGAGCGTCGAGCGCTTCACGAGGGACGCTCTGATGGCGCACTTCGCGGCCCATCATTGCCCCAGGAACACGATCATCACGGCCGTGGGCAGGATAGATCACGACGCCTTCGTGAAGAGGATGGCGGAGCTCTTCTCCGGCTACGGGGAAGGGGGTGCGCCTTCGTTCGAAAACCAGAAACCCCGCAGCTTCCCGGTCATCAAAGTCTATGAAAAGGACCTCGAGCATGTCTACCTGTGCCTGGGGACCGACGGCGTGAGCCAGACGGACAGGAGGCGGTACGCCTTGTATGCGCTCAACGCGATCGTGGGGGGCAGCATGAGCTCCCATCTTTTCCAGGAGATCAGGGAAAAGCGGGGCCTTGTCTACAACATATTCTCCTACGTCAACTGCTTCTACGACGCGGGTAACTTCGGCATATCCACCTCGAGCTCGGCGGAGTCCATCGAAGAGGTGATCCGCCTCATAAAGGATGAGGGCGCGCGGCTCAAAAAGGACGGCATCTCGCCGGCCGAGCTCGCCTTCTCGAAAGAGCATATCAAAGGCAATTTCTTCATCTCCCTGGAAGGGTCAGAGGCGCGCATGGGGCGGCTTGCGAAGAACGAGATCTACTTCGACCGCTACGAGCCCATCAAAGAAACCCTGAAGAAGATCGACAGGGTCCAGAAACCCCAGGTGGACGAGATGAGCGAGCTCATCTTCGGCCATGAGGAGACCATGGCGCTGGCGGTCCTTGGACCCGTCGAACAGGGCACGATCGAAAGATTATGGAAGAGTTAGAGGTCTACGTAACGACAAGAGACGGCGCGCCTCTGCCCGGATACGCGACCCGGGCATCGGCCGGCATGGACGTGCGCGCCCACACGGAACGGCCCGTAATCCTCGCGCCTCTTGAGCGGGCCCTCATACCCACGGGCATATCGATCAGCCTTCCTGAAGGGTATGAAGCCGAGGTCAGGCCGCGCAGCGGCCTTGCGATCGAATTCGGCGTGACCGTGCTCAATGCTCCCGGCACCATTGACGCCGACTACAGGGGCGAGGTGAAGGTGATCCTCGTCAATCTCGGCAGCGCCCCCTTCGAAGTGAGACCGGGTGACAGGATCGCCCAGATCGTCTTCAAGAGGACTGTCCGGGCCATTCTCCGACCCGTCGACCAGCTGCCAGAGACGGAGCGGGGGGCCGGCGGTTTCGGCTCCACCGGGAGAAGCTAGGAAGTGAATTCCCGGCTCACCTGGCGTGGCCCGGCGCAGCGAGTCATTGAAGGGGAGGCTCCATCCGGCTCAGTGCCGCTTGAGGGCGACGCAAGCCAACGACACGTACGAACGCAGCGAGTCATTGAGGGGGAGGCTCCATCCGGCTTGAGCCGGTGGAGGGGGCGACGCAAGCCCCTTTAATATGCTGAATACCTACCACGAGCTCGACGCTTTTGTGACGCACCTCAAGACCGAGCAGGGGGCATCGCTCCACACCGTAGAGGCCTACAGCCGGGATATCCTCGGCTACCTCGTCTTCCTGGAAGAGACGGGAGGCTCCCTCGAATCAACCGATTTCGAGGCCTATCTCGCGCGCATGCGCGCCCAGGGCAAGAAAACCCGAAGCATCGCCAGATCTACCTCCGCCATACGGAGCTTCTACAAGTTCCTCCTCGGGGACGGCAAGATAAAGAGCAACCCCCTCCTCGAAATAGAGACCCCGAGATTCAAGGCCCCCATCCCGAGGGTGCTGAGCGAGGAAGAGATGGTCCAGCTCCTTAAGCTCCCCGCGGACCAGAAGCTCGCCCTGCGGGACGCCGGTGTTCTTGAGCTGCTCTACGCGGCAGGCCTTCGGGTAACCGAGCTGATCTCCCTGAAGAAGAGCGATATCAACCTGGAGGCAGGCTTCCTCGTCGCCTCGGGCAAGCGCTCGAAAGAGCGGATGGTGCCCATCGGAACGTATGCCCGGGAGGTGCTCAAGCTCTACCTGGAGCAGATGAAGCCGAAGGGGCCCTTCCTCTTCCCCAACAGGAAGGGCGCATCCATGACGCGGCAGGCTGTATGGAAGCTTGTGAGGAGGTACGGGACCCTCCTTCAGCGTGGGCCCCTCTATCCCCACATGCTGCGCCACACCTTCGCCACCCATCTCCTGGAAGGAGGAGCTGACCTCCGCTCGGTCCAGATGCTCCTCGGCCACGAGGACATCTCCACCACCCAGATCTATACCCATGTGGACCGCAAACGGCTGAAAGAGCTGCACAAGAAGTATCACCCCCGGGGATAGGACCGCCCCTGCATTTTTTTTCTTGACTTTGCGTCAAACCATGTATAACATATAGAAAACACTGAAAAAGCCAAACCGCCGGTGACGGTGGGACGGAAAGCTTGCGGATCTCTAGCAAGGGTGACCAATACTTCATCACCCGTCGAGACAGCCGGGCTGCCAGATGACATAAAATGTCGGCTCCTTGCTTTGTTGGGACCGAACGATTATCATGCTTTGACAGAAAGACATTAGATTGGGGCCCCGAGGGGAGTTCGGGACTACAAACCGGAAGCGGGCGGGCAGTTTTGGAATGCCCGGCTTGGAAGGAGACCGGGATCGGAAGTAGCCGGTGGTGCGCGTCGCCCGCAAAGGAGAGGTGTCAATGTTGAAATTTATGGACCTTACGTTCAAGTTCCTCCTTATGGTCTTGTGCGTCACGGGTCTTTTGTATGAGACCAGCAAGTCCGAGAGGGCCTTTGCCATTCTGCCCCCGCCGGGAGAGAGGGACGTGGTGAAAGAGACCCTCGTCGACCTGCAGGCGCCCAAAGAACGCCTTCCTTTCCTCAGCAAGTGGATTACCTCGGCCTCAGCCGTAACCCGCCTCGATCCGATCCTTCTCTGCTGTCTCCTCCACACGGAGTCGCGCTTCAAGAAGGATGCCGTCAGCGAGAAGGGTTACAAGGGTGAGGCCCAGACAAAGCGTTTTTCCCAGTATTCGTCGGTCAACATCCTCGAAGGGGCGGAGACCCTTCGTGACAAGCTCTCACTCTCCAATGGAAACATGCTGGAGGCCATTGCCCGGTACAAGGGCGGGAAGGATAAGGTAGAGGCCCGTGAAGAGGCCACACAGGTTCTCAGGCTCTACGAGAGCCAGCTCGTGAGGAGAGGGCTATGGAGCCAGTAGAGGGAGCCATGGAACCGGCGATAGACAACAACGCCATCCTCGCCAGGGTAATCGAGGCCCACGAGCTAGTCGAGAAGTTGAAGACGGAGATCTTCGCCGAGGAGGAGAGGAAGATCATGAGAAGGGTCGTGCACAAGCTGCTCTTCTACTTCCTGGTCACCCTCATGGCCGGCTCGGTCCTGGGTCTCTTCTACGTGAACTGGCAGACCGAAAAAAGGCTTTCCATGGCGAAGCGCACGGGCATCCTTACTTTAAGCGACGGGAGCATGTTCGAGCTGGTGCCGATGGCGCCGAAGAATCAGCCGTTGACGAAGGATTAGGGCGACTGCATGGAGTAATCGCGATCTGCGGCGCCCTCTTCGCCGTGCAGCCTCGGATATACCTAAAGTATTATCCTCGGCAAGCACGGCTCAGATGGCATCCACATCTCGGCTATTATTGGGGCTCAGCGCCCCCTCCGGCAGCATAAGCCGCCGGAGCCTCCCCCCTCAGACTCGCTCACGCTCGTGTGTGCCGTTCGGTCGCGCCATACCTGCATCTACTATTCAGGGGTTTCGGAAGAGAAATCGCCGCCGGATATAGCCCCTTATTTCCGCACCCTCCACAGGACGTCGGCAAAATAACGGCGCGAATCGTAGAAGCTGCCCGCCTCATCAAAGCCGTGCTCCGGCGCGAGCCGGCTGAGCTCTCCCCTATCGAACTTGTAGGAAGACTCCGTGTGAATGGCCTCCCACTTGGCGAAGGAGAAGGAGCGCCCGCAAAGGTCGATGTGGACGGTCTGCCGTTTGCGGCTGATGAGAAAACTCTCGACGGCGCCCGATCGGGGGTTGTAGGTGCTGTAATACTCGAAACCGGCCAAATCGAAATCCCCGCCCAGCTCGTCGTTGATGCGGCGGAGGATGTTGATGTTGAACCGGGCTGTCACGCCCAAGGTATCGTTGTAGGCGAGACGGACCGTGCCGAGGTCCTTCTTGAGGTCGAAGCCGATGAGAACGAGATCACCGTCATTCGCGGCATTCCACAGGCTGGAGAGGAACTTGCGGGACTCGGATGGGGCGAAGTTCCCTATGTTGGAACCGAGAAACAGGACGAGGTTCGTCCTGCGCATCGATTGGGCGAGCCATCGGAGACCCTCGAAGTACTCCGTAGCCAAACCCTGTACGATCAAACCCCCGAATTCCTTCCTCAGGTCGTCCTTCAAGCCCTCCAGAGCAGAGTCGGAGATATCTATGGGGACATAGTGGAAGAGCAGGCCGGCCTTCAGGAAATGCTTCAATAGTATCTTCGTCTTGGTGCCGTCACCAGCCCCCAGCTCCACAACATTGAACGCCCTCGTCCCGACCGCCGCGGCTATGTCGGCCTTGTGACGCTCCAATATCTCCGTTTCGCAGCGGGTGGGATAGTACTCCTGCAGCTCCATGATCTCTTTGAAGAGCCTGCTGCCCTCCTCGTCGTAGAGGTACTTGCAAGGCAGCTCCTTCGGGGTGGAGGAGAGCCCCGCCGACACTTCGTCGGCGAAAAGCCGGAGGCAGGCCTCCGAGCGGCACGTGTCGACTTCTTCTCTCTTGCTCTGGCCGTTCATTTCCTTGACCGTTTTTTTGGGGTACCCTCACAATGTAATGATTGCGAAAGGCCAAAACAAGCGCTGACGCCTCCGGCAGCCGCAGAAAAGTGCATGAACTGTCCTGGGGTTAGTTGCGGTCCCACTTTGACTAGCTGCTCCTTTTTTCACGTCGGACGTGAGGGTACACGTCAATTTCTGCGGACAAGCGGGTATCCGTCATAGAACGGATGGCCGAGCCGGATGGAAGATTGGTTTTCAGTAGTTGGGCTGTTGCACCGGGTAATTCAACAGGCCGTTACGTGACACGTGTCATCATCGAAGACCACTTGGAGCGCGTCTTTTAGTTCGCCGTAAAGCGGATGCCGCCCACCCTTCTGTCCGGGCTGAATCGTTCTCATTGAGCCTCTGTTACGACAAATTGAACCAACGATCCAAACGCTCCTGCAGCCTTTCATCAGGTCAAGCGCTGTGCAGCGATGGATCAAGAACAGGATTGAAGAAATCGCGAGATTTGGCCGGCGGACATTCAGAAACTGCTGGATCTATAGCTCGTCATTCTCGCTGCTCGGCAAGCCTCGTACGGTCACCCCTGCGAAGGCTCCTCTTGCTCAGCGGGAAACTTCAAGGCATAGGCGAGCCAGCTCGACAGGATAACGAGGGCGCCGAAGACGAGCATGGCGAACTTGAAGCTGATGTGGTCGCCGGCAAGGCCAAAAAGGTAGGGCAGCAAGGCTGCGCCGAAAACACCGCTTACGGTGCTCGAAAAACCTGCTGCCACGCTCCTCTCTTCCATTCTGAACATTCGCGACATGGCCGTGAGCCCGGTGGCAAAGAAGCCCATGATCGCCGCGCCCTGCAAAAACAGGGCGATCTGCACGAGGACGAGGTTCGCCTGGCCGATAAGCATGGTGGATGCCCCTGTGGCGAAGAGCACGAAGAACATGCATTTCTTCACATCGAAGCGGTCGACGATAATGCCCATGATCGGGCCGAAAGCGACGCCCCCGAGCCTCGAGAAGCCGAAGAGGGTGTTCGCGTAGCCCACGCTGAACGAGAGCTCCTTCGTGAGATAGAGGGGCGTCACCTGATAGACAGCCATGAACGCGCCGGTCGCGGATGTCCAGATGATGGCAAGAATCCATAGATCCTTGCGCTTCAACAACTTCCCGAGATAGCTCCTCAGTTCTTTTTCCACCCTCACTTCTTTCGCGAAGAGGAGGAAGAGCACCCCCGAGACAATGTAGGCAGCCGCAATTACGTAGTAGAATTGCTTCCACGAAAGAAACCGGGCGAGCACGACGGTCAGGAGAGGCACGGCGAACGCGGCAATAGACGCCCCCATGTCCTGGATCGCAAGTGCCCGTCCCCAGAGGGAGGGTGAGAAATGGGCAGTCACCACCGGAACAATGCAGGGGAAATAGGCGCCCGTCGCCAGGCCGAGCACGAAAAGCAGCACGGCTACCTGAGAGAACGTCTTTGTGAGGGGGATGAGAAGAAAGACGACCACCGACACGGCGAGGCACAAAAGGATAGACCTCTTGTAGCCGAGCTTACCGGCGAAGACGCCGGAGGCGAAGAGCGTTGCCGCTTGGCCGAGGGCAAGGAGCGCGACGAGGCTGGTAGCCTTCGCGTGGCTGATGACGAATTCATCCTCGATGAAGGGCAGGATTGGACCAAGAATGGTCCTTACCGTCATGATGAGGAACCACAAAGACCAGAGCAACAGGAGAAAGGTGAGACCTCTGCCGCTTATGGCGGCGTCGCGTGGCATGCATACAACCTACCTCACCGGTGCGCTAAAATCCAATGTGATCTCTCCATCCTTTTGTCCCGCCATCGTCATGGTCGGTAGATCGGAACGCCCGTTGACTCTGCATGAACGATCTTCATGGCGTGGTCAGGATTCTCTTCGTTGGCCCGGAGCCTCAAGGGGCGTTGTCGAGCCGCTTGATCTCTTTTTCGAGCCGCTCGATGCGTCCTGTAAGCTCCTCGATCTCCTTCTTATCGTCTGACCGTTCGGAAAGAGCATCCAAGAGAGAGTCGAATGCCCTGGAGGCGTACTGGTCTTTCCTAACCCAGACGTACTCGGGTTCCATGGGCATGGTCGGCCACCTCACGTTCTTCCCATATATGTACTCCACTCCGTCCACGATCTTGAGATCCCCATACTGTGGCTTGCGGTCCCGGGCATTTGCTTCGCCTTGCGCTTTCCCCGGGTCTGCACTGCTCTCCTGTCTCAGCGGCAGGGCGCAGCACGTGACGATCGAGAGCAGGAGAACGGCCGCAAGGGGGATGCAGGCGATCCGTCTGACGGTCCTCAGATTGTGGGCGGTGAAGAAAGTGATCCTGTGACGCATAAAAAACCTCCTTCTATTAGTGCCGGACCGACGAGAGTGCTGACATGCTTCTCTCCATCACCCCGGGATAGTGTCCTAATCTAAGCAAATTAGGACACTATCCACCCCGGTGCCTTATAGACAAGATGCGGGGGCCCCGGGCACATCGAGAACCCTCTCACGTCAACGACCCTTTTCGGCAGCCCTCTCCCGTCTCGTTTCATTCTAGGTCGGACCTTTTGAGGGGAAGGTTACACATGGGTCGGACGATTGCACGAAAAGGTTACACCGAGGGTTGAGCACGACTCTTCTTCTGAACCAAAGAGCGGCTTCTGCCTTTTTTCGTGCGAGCCACTCGAGTCTTTGGAAGGGGTTCTTACGGCGCGCGGGAGTCGGAAAGCACGAGGGGGAAGCCTTCTACCGGCACGGCACGAAGTGCACCGTGCTTTTCGATTGACTGATGGTCTGCTCGATCAGCTCCACGGTGCGGTCGATCTCCTCCTCCGTGTTCCCGCAGCCGAGGGAGAAGCGCACGGCGCAGTGGGCCTCCGCTTCCGTCAGACCCATGGCGAGGAGCGCATGCGACGGATCAGGGGAGCCTGAGGCGCATGCCGATCCGGACGAGAAGCAGGCCCCCATCCGGTCCATGGCCATCACCATGGATTCGCCTCGGAGGCCCGGCAAAGTCAAGTTGAGGGTATTGGGCAGCCTCTGCTCGCGATGTCCGTTGAGCCGGGCTCCCGGCACGAGGGCCATTATCCCTTTCTCCAGTCTGTCCCTCAGCCTTCTCACGTCCTTCATCCGCGAAAGGAGGTTGGGGATGCCTTCCGCCGCGCGTCCGAACCCCACGATGCCGACCGTATTCTCCGTTCCCGCCCTTAAGCCGCCCTCGTGGCCTCCGCCGCTTATGAGGCTCTCCAGCTCCACGTCCTTGCGCAGATAGAGGGCCCCAACCCCTTTCGGCCCGTGGAGCTTGTGGGCTGAGACGGTCAGCATGTCCACACCCAGGTCTTCGACGTCCACAGGGATCTTGCCCAGGGCCTGGACCGCATCGCAGTGAAAAAGCACGCCCCGCCTCCGCGCCACCTCAGCCAGCTCCTTGATCGGCTGAAGGGAGCCGGTTTCGTTGTTGGCTGCCATGATACTCACGAGGAACGTCCGGTCCGTGATGGCGGCGTCCAGGGCCGCCGCGTCCACCACGCCGGAGGCGTCCACGGGAAGAAAGCTTACCTCGAAGCCGTGAAAGGCGAGCCATCGGCACGTCTTCAGCACCGCATCGTGCTCGATGGCGGTGGTGATGAGGTGGGTCTTCGGGCCTCTTTGGGCGAAGGCTACCCCTTTGATGGCGAGATTGATCGATTCGGAACCGCATCCTGTAAAGACAACGCGCCGGGCCGTGCAGTTGAGGGCGTGGGCTACCCGCCGCCTCGCCTCCTCGACGAGGTCTCTCGAACGTCTGCCCGCATGGTGAATGCTCGATGGGTTCCCGAACGAATCCATGGCCTCTTTCATAGCGGATGCCACTTCAATGGACAGGGGCGTCGTGGCGTTGTGGTCAAGGTAGATGAGGGGTGCGGCAGGCCGCGGAACCTCCGCGGGCCCATACCCGTCACCCCCTTCAATCGCTGCGATGATCAGCCGGTCCGCCTCCTGGCCGACCTTCGTGACGTTGCACAGCAGGCTCTTGTAATTGGGAAAACCGGAGATGGGATCGTACTGCGCCAGATCGGTCAGCTCGTTCACGTTGCACTCCTGCCACGCCTTGGGCCCGACCGGGCTCCCGCCCGCATGGTTCGCCTCGATGAAGCCCCGCCCTATGTCATCGGTGACGATGGCCCGCATGGAGACTGACCCCCTAGGGGTGGTGATGGAGACCTTATCGCCGTCCTCGATGCCCCGGAAGCGCGCATCCTCGCCGTTGATCGTCACTGCCGGCTCCGGCCGCTGGCTCGTGAGGCGGGCTATGCCGCGGTGCTGCGTGTGAAATCCGGTCCTCACGCGGGCTCCCGAATTGAAAACGAGGGGATACTCGCCCAGCAGGTCCGGCCTCGAAAGGGGACCCTCCCGCGGTTCCGTGTACACGGGCAGCGGGTCGTATCCGTACTCCTCGAGAAGGGTAGAGGCAATCTCCAGCTTACCGCTCGGCGTGTCGAAACCTGGCCGGCCGTCCTGCCTGAGCAGCCCCTTCTCCCACTTGCGATACTGCATCATCTCCGTCTCGATGGAAGCGGTCCCCCCCGCCTCCCGGACCTGCTGCGCGGTGAATCCGGAGCCTTTCAACACGTAGTGCAGGAGCTCTTCTTCGGTCTGGGGATAGAGGTGACCGTACCCCAGCCTCCGGGCAAGCTCCGCCAGGATGAAGAAACTGTTCCTCGACTCACCGACGGCATCGACAAGGCGCTCCCTTATCCTGAAGAGAGGGCCGTAGATCATGTACGATTCGATTTCGTAGTAGGTCGCGGCCGGAAGGACGATGTCCGCATATGCGGCGTCGGCAGTGAGCTGCACATCGATAGAAACGAGGAAATCGAGGGCATTGAGCGTCTTTTTCCACAGGGCCGGGTTGGGCCACGAGGTGATGATGGAGGCGCCGAGGATCATCATGAGCCGGATCTTGTAAGGGTCTCCCTTGAGCACCGCGTCCGGCAGCGCTATAGCGTGCGCCTCGTCGCGGTAATGAATATACACGGGGAACCTGTCGCGCCCCAGGCGGGGGTTGGCCACAGGGTTCTTGATGAGGCCTTCGCGGTTGATTGGAAAGCGGTTCCCCATCATGGAGAAGCACAAGCCCCCCGGGACATCGAGCTGGCCGCCTAAGGCCCACAGCACAAGGGTTGCCCTGATGCCCTGCACCCCGCTCGAGCTGTATTCCATGCCGGTGAACATGAGCTGCGATACCCCCCGGGACGCCGCTATCTCACGAGCAAGGGAGATGACCGACGGTGCCGGGACCCCGGTGATGTGCTCCACCACCTCGGGCCTGAAATGCTGCACGTATCGGGCGAAGTCGTCGAAGCCCTTCGTCCAGTCCCGGACGAAGCGCTCGTCGTACAGTTCTTCCTGAATGAGCACGTTGCACATGCCCAGTGCGAGGGCCCCGTCGGTTCCCGGCCTGATAGGCACCCATTGGGCATCGACCGCCTTCACCGTGGCTGTCCGTCGCGGGTCTATCACCACGATCCGGGCCCCCCGTTGTTTTGCCGCCATGACCCTGCTCATCTCGACGGGCGGTGAATCGGTCGCAGGATTCGTGCCCCACACGATCACGAGCTGAGATTGCTCAATGTCGTTGAACATGTTCATGAGCATCCTCCCCGTCGTGAGATGGGGGGCGATCATGCCGTAGGAGACGTAGCACAGAGCACCGACACCCATGGTGTTGGGCGATCCGTAGGGAAAAAGGACGCTCGACGCTGAGGAAACGGCCACGCCCGCCGGCTGGAAAACGTCGCACAGGGAAAGCTCGAAGCTCCCCACGCCCGTGTAGACGGCAGCGGCTTCAGGCCCGTACTCACGCTTAATGTCATTCAGCCTGTGAACGATGATGTCGTATGCGTCATCCCAGCCTATCCGCTCGAACTCATACGTCCCCTTGGGTCCCTTTCTCCGCAAGGGGTGGAGAAGGCGATGCTCGGAATAGACGATGTCAGGAGAATGTTCCCCAAGGGGGCAGATTATGCCCATGGGAGAGCCTTCGTCCGGCCTCACGCGACAGAGCCTTCCTTGTGGGTCATAGCTCGCGATTATCCAGCAGCCTGCGCTGCAGACCCCGCATATGCCCCGCCTTTCGACTGCTATCGGTTCCATTGTCCCGTTGTTTTTCCCATCACGCTCTGATATCGAGGATTTGCCCCATCCTTCGAAACCGGGGGAGGTGAATCCCTTGCTCGGGAACGACCGGCCCCGACTGAAAGCGGGGAGGCTAAAATGGTGCTCGTAGACAAGTGTAATGCCGGAATCTCGCCATTTCCAGTCATCCGGGCTTTCTGCCCCTTTCGGAAGACCTTGGCTTGCCCGCTTCCCGCGCCTTTTTTAGTCACTCTTTGACAAGGGCGCAGACTCCCCTTATGTTTGTGGTAGATACCATTCTCGAAGACTGGAGGGGAGGATACTATGGACGATAAGGCGGTCAGAGAAGAGCTGTTGGGGCTTCTACAGGGCGGCAACGCCCATATGAGTTTCGATACCGCGGTCTCCGGCTTTCCCATGGAGGAGATCAATCGCCAGGTTCCCAACGGTACCTACAAAGTCTGGCACCTCCTCGAGCACATGCGCATCGCCCAGTGGGACATTCTGGAATTCGTGAGGAACCCAAACCACGTCTCTCCGCCCTTTCCCGACGGATACTGGCCCAGACCCGATGAATCGGCCACCCCTGCAAAGTGGAACAAGGCGGTCAAGGGCTTCCAATCGGACCTCAAAGCAGTCGTAGAATTGGTAAGGAACCCGAAGACCGATCTTTTCGGCCCCATCCCCCACGCGAAGGAGTACACGGTGATCAGGGAGATGCTCCTGGTTGCCGACCACAATGCCTACCACGTGGGGGAATTTGTCTCCATCAGGCGAATCCTCAATCTGAAGCCGATCAAAGAGTACTGACCGCCCCTTCCGCGGCTTCCGAGGCTTCCATAGCGTGAATAGGGGACGGGCAGGACCTCCCTTTAATTCCGAAGACCGGGAAGCCGCAAAAGAACCTCGGCCCGGTAGGCGTCTTTATCACGAAATATTCACACTTCCTCAATACTCCCTTAACCTTAAGGGGCTATAATACCTGTCGTGAGGGACTGCCGGAAAAGACCGGCTAAACAGCAGCCCATCTTAGGGCCATCACCAGTGACCGATACATCAACGATGGGGCGTTCGAAGGGTTGCCTTCCCCTTACGCCAACACATACGTCGGAGGTCTTGTGAACGACATGGTTTTAATGAATAGCACCGCCGGCGAGGGCGCACCCGCGCCTTCCTCCCTCCACACCCGCGGGGAGACTTCGTACTGCATCCCTTGCGCTATCTCCATCCCTGACTTCAGGGAAAGGGCTCCCCTTTCCCATGCCGCTATGCCTTTCGACGAAGGGCTGCAGGCGAGGGCTTGGATAAACGGGAGAAGCTACCATTTGCTCCGCCATCCCTTGGCAAAGGCCGTCTGCGTGAGCTGCGGCAGAGAAGTGGCCGCCGCATACGTGCCGGAAGACCGGTACATCCCCTAAACCATTTTCCAATATTCAGAGCGTCCCGCAAATTGGAGCAACGATTGCCCCTGCGTACTGGAGCCTGGCATGGCGAAGGAAAAGACCGAGCCGGCCGGTTGAGGCACCTGAGAGGGGAATGAATTCTGCGGGACGCTCTATTCCGTACTACACAGAGCGTCCCGCAAATTGGAGCAACGATTGCCCCTGCGTACTGGAGCCTGGCATGGCGAAGGAAAAGATGGAGCCGCCCGTTCGAGGCGCCTGTTGCGGGAATGAATTCTGCGGGACGCTCTGGCTCGCGCCACCGGGCAGATAGACGCTGACGTGGTGCCGGTCGCAAAGGGAAAGGCGGGAGGGAAGAAGGGGAAGGGAGGTTCTCTTCCCACCCGCCTATGTGAGGGAGGATGGTACTCTATTTCTATCCTATTTCGCCAGGGCGGTGCCGCCGTAATTGATGGACTTGAGCAGCTTCTCCGCCTTTTCCTCCGCGTTCCGCGAAAGGGGGGCGTACTGCAGGGGCTCCGCGTATTTCTGCCCGTCGTGGATCATCCACCCGACGAGGTTCACGACCGCCTTCGCCTTGTCCATTGTCTTGTCCCCGTATTTCTGGTCCTTATAGAGAAGGATAAAGGTGAAGCCGGCGATGGGGTAGCCGTCCGCTGCGCTCGTGTTGGTGAGGTGCACTTTCATGTCATCGGGAAGAGGGATGTTTGCGGCCGCGCTCGTGGTCGCGAGGGTGGCCTTGACGAAGTTGCCTTTCGCGTTCTGGAGCAAGCCAAAGGGCATCTTGTTCTCAAGCGCATAGATGAGCTCCACGTAACCCACGCTGCCCGGCGTCTGTTTCACCAATCCCGCCACGCCGGGATTGCCCTTGGCTCCGAGACCGACCGGCCAGTTGAGGGCGGTGCCTTCACCTACCTTCTCCTTCCACTCTTTGCTCACCTTGCTCAGGTAGTCGCTGAAGATGTTAGTAGTCCCGCTGCCGTCGGACCGGTGGATCACCGTCATGTCGAGATTCGGCAGAGAGACGCCCGGGTTCTGGGACACGATCCTCTGGTCATTCCACTTCGTTATTTTCCCGAGGAAAATGTCGGCAACCACCTCGGGGGTGAACCGTATTTCCGGGTTGCCGGGCAATTGATACGTGATTACCACGGCGCCGGCGCACGTCGGGATGTGGACAACGGGAGCGCCCGCAGCCTTCAAGTCTTCGTCGCTCATGATCGCATCGGAGCCGCCGAAATCGACGGTCCTGTTAATGAGCTGGCGGATACCGCCGCCCGACCCTATGGCCTGGTAATTGACTTTGACGCTGTATTCCTTTCCGTAGACATCGAACATCTTCGAGTAGAGCGGAAAAGGAAAGGTAGCCCCGGCCCCTATGATCTCCGAGTCCGCAGCAAATCCGACACCCACCGCGAAAAGAACGGCGAGGACAACAGCAACCCCCACGTACCGCTTCATCAGTGCCTCCTTATGTTTCGTTAAACCGCTGTCTTTGAAAGGAAAACCGCCGCTCTAGGTTCGCAGACGTCTAACTTGGCGTCCCTTTAAGGCGTAAACTTTTCATGCCTCAAGTTTATAGCCGATCCCGCGCATGTTCTTTATGAGGCCGGCTGCTTTCCCCATCTTTTCCCTCAGGTGCTTGATGTGGACGTCGATCGTTCTATCCAGGACCATCTTCTCACTGCCCCAGAGGTGGGTCAAGATCTTATCCCGTGAGAAGACCCAGCCGTTCTTCGACGCAAGCAGCTGGAGTATGCGGAATTCGGTGGCGGTCAGATCGACCTTCTCCCCCTCGACCATGACTTCATATTTC
>Ga0326728_10016571_pt1 | contig 14999 bp, 18 predicted proteins | sample MB3enrmetagenome_FD_207602 | JGI IMG/M metagenome (GOLD analysis project Ga0326728, IMG submission 207602) | Lab enriched peat soil microbial communities from McLean, Ithaca, NY, United States - MB31MN | ecosystem: Environmental > Terrestrial > Soil > Wetlands > Peat | place: USA: New York...
CCACTCCGTGGGATATCTCGAGTATCTGCGGAGCCGCGGAATGGAATGGATCTTGAACTTTCGCTATTTCACGGGTGGCAGCAAGATGCTCGGGCAGGTGGAGTCGACCTGCGAGCCGGACGACGAATTTCTCTCGGAACAGGAGATTCTCGCAACCACATGCGGGCCATCCGGAGAGAGCAGCCTGGTTGCCGTGTCCACCGCGGGCAAGACGCTTTGGGAGACGAAGGCGCCACCAACAGAAGTGTGGCCGCAACTCGTCGTCGCGGCCAACGGGTCGCGCCTGGCGTGGGAGACGCTTGATACGACGCACGCCATCTACGCCTACGCACCCATGGGTGCGGGCGACGTCAAGGAACAGTCTGTGACCATTTTCGACGCGGCCAATGGCGACATCGCGATGGTCTCGCCGGTCAGCCCGATCCTCGACGCCGGCGGAAACGTCGCTGTCTCGCCATCCGGCCAGCGCGTGGCACTGCTCAACGCCGGCGTTATTCAGGTCTTCGACTTGCCCGCGCCGCCGCCGGTGCACATCGCGAACGGCCTTCCATGATGAAATCGTGAAGAAGCGGCGTTGGCATCGAGCCATGGCCCATCGAAGTGACGCTCCTGGGCTTCGACGTCCCGTGACGCCCGTATTCAAAGCTCCCTGGTCGCTATCCGCCTAACCCGCTTTTTTTAGGTACACTGAGCGACGGGGGTTTCTTTCTTGGCTTCGGCTGTCGTCCATTACGCTGCCTCGGCGCTCACCGACCGCGGCCGCAAGCGTGCTTCCAACGAAGATGCATTTGGACTTTCCGTCGAGCACGGGGTGTACATAGTCTGCGATGGCATGGGCGGCGCCGCCGCGGGCGAAGTTGCCAGCACATTGGCCGTTGGAGAGATGATGCAGTGGCTCACCCAGCGCCCACGGACCAGCCCGCCGCCGATCGAGGCCGCGGAAGCTGTCAACGCCGCCAATGAAGCCATTTATTCGCGGTCCCAACGCAACCCAAGCCTCAACGGCATGGGCACCACGCTCGTTGCGTTGCTTGTGGAAGACCGCCGAGCCTGGATGGTGAATGTTGGGGACAGCCGCGGCTATCGCCTGCGCAATTCCAACCTGGAACAAATCACGCTGGATCACTCCCTGGTGGAAGAGCAAATTCGCCTGGGCCAAATGAGTCAGGAGGAAGCTCTTCGTTCTCCGCTCAAGAATGTGATCACACGCGCCCTGGGCACGCAAAGCGCGGTGACGCCTGACATCTTTGAACTTGAGACTGAGCCCGGCGACCTGTTTCTACTTTGCTCCGACGGACTTGTTCGCGAGCTCTCCGACTCCGTCGTAGAGTCGCTGTTACGCCTTGACCTGACCCTTGAGGAAATGTGCTCGCGCCTTGTTGAAGCCGCCAACGAAGCCGGCGGCCACGACAACATCACCTGTCTGCTCGTCCGCGCCGAGGCTTAGTCCCCGCCTTCGCGGAACCAGATCTGACTTTATCCATGGCGCTCAGCAGCGCAGGCCAGCGGATGGCTTGAGAACGCGATGACGCGTTGGCTCGGACGATGAGGAACTCGGCCACCTGATCGACGATCCACTGAAAGTTTGCCTCGCCCACCGAGTGCACATCGGCGTCGGGAACGGGATTCATAAAATCGATGGCGTAAGGGATTCCTTTCTCAACCGCGAATTCGACGGAGTCGAATTCGTAGCCGAGCGCGCGGCAGAGCTTGAGGGCGTCCTCCTCCATGCGCCGGTAGAGCGCCTTCGCGCGCAGAGTTCCGGGGCGATTGGCGCCTTGCAGGTAGCGTTCGGCGTGGGGCCGTCGCGGATCGTAAGGCATGATGCGGACCTTCCTTTGGCCGACGACGAAGCAGCGGAAGTACTCCATGTACTCGATGGCTTTCTGAACCACCATGGAGAGATCGCGCGATTGATCGTAGGCGCGAAAGAACTCATCGCGGCCGCGGAACTCATGCACGTCGCGCCAGCCGCCGCCGTGGATCGGCTTCAGGAAGCCATGTTCGCCGACGGCGGCAAGCACGCTGTCCCAGTCCAGCGGGAATTCCAGGTTGCGCAGCGATTTTTCGCTGGTCCCGTTCGGATACTCCTTGTGCGGGAGCAGCACGGTGGGCGGCACTGCAACACCGAGGCGCGCGGCAAGCGCGAAGTTGAGGAACTTGTCGTCGGCCGAGCACCAGAAGGGATTGTTGACGACCGCTGTTCCGCCGAGCGCGGCGTGCTTGAGGAACGCGCGGTAGAACGGAATGTCGTGGGAGATGCGATCAAGAATGACGGCGTAGCGGGGCGTTTGATGGAGATGCACCGCGCCCGTTTGAACAAACTCCGCTTGAATGCCGGCTGGGTTTCGAGCGTTGATCCGCTCGACGAGGGCGCTTGGGAAACTGTTCTCGACGCCGAAGAGGACACCGATCATCTTCATGAGCTGGTCCTCCGAGCGTGGCGGCGAGCGCTAATTGTGCGGCTCGCATCCCGGCAACAGTGTACGTCAGGTTGCAATGAATGCAGCGACGGCTAAGAGCCCTGGCCCGCGATGCGGCGCAACTGGCCGAGATGATTCAGGTCATGGCCGGCCATGGTTTCGACAACCGTTTGAAAGGTCATGGTTCCGCGCTCGGGATGCGTCATGCTGCGGCCTGCTGCGCCGGGAAGCGCGTCGCGGATCATGCGCAAATTCCAGTTCCGCAGCGCAGTGAATGCGGTAAGCGCTTCGTCGGCAGGAATGCCGGAATAACTGGCGGCCCACTTGTCCTGATCAAAGGGCTGGATGGTCGGGCCATCTTCGGCGAGAGTCTGGCGCAACCGGAATCCGAATACCAATTCGCAGTCGGCAAGGTGGCAAACGATTTCGGCAGCGCTCCATTTGCCGGGTGCGGGAGGCAGGTTCGTCCTGCTCGGACCAATCGCCCAGAGACAATCGGCGATAGCATCCGGAGTCGAGGCAAGAATCGCATCCACAGGTCGTTCGTCAAGGAAACTGTCATACGGGTTGAGTTGGCTCATTAGGGGTTCCTCCTTGAAAGTTCTCGGTGCGACTCATCGATCGCTCTTCACGGTCAACCGTCACAAATACTGCTGCGTCATCCGCTGCCATGCAGGCCAGTCATGAGAATTCGGCAGATCCCAGACATGGAATTCGTGAGCGATCCCTTTTTCGTTCAGGATGCGATCGAAATCCTGGTTCCGGCCCAGGCATTGATCGTTCCACCCGGTGGCGAGCACAAACCTGTTCCGGCGGAAACGATCAAGGAAACGCGGATCGGTGAGGCGCGGAAGATAGTGAGTGGGTAGATGGAAGTAGCAATTCTGGTCGTAGTAGCCGTCGAGAAAGCCGGTGAGGTCAAATGTTCCCGAAAGCGAAACGAATCCACTCACGATCTCCGGGTGGCGCAAAGCGATATTGACCGCATGGTAGCCGCCGAAGCTCAATCCGAGCGCCATCAGGCGCGGGTCGCGATTCTTTTGCCGGATGATCGGCACCAGTTCGTGGAGAAGGTATTCCTCATATTGCATGTGGCGCGCGATGCGCTGGCGGGGAGGCGCCTGCCAGTTGTACCAGCTTTCATCATTCACCGAGTCCACGCAGAAGAACTGCAACTGGCCAGCATCGATTTTGGCGGCAAAGGCCCCGATCATGCCGCGATCTTCAAACTCGTAAAAACGCCCGCCGGAGGTGGGGAAGACGAGCACCGGCAGACCCGAATGGCCGAAGACGAGCAGCTCCATCTCGCGGCCCAACCGGCTCGATCGGCACTTGTGATACTCGCGATTCATGCTTTCTGCTTCCGAAGACGACTTTCGATTTCGGCGGCCGGCTAAACTGCGAGCCGGTTCTGCCATCATAAGCGAGGGCCGCGTTTTAGACGGCGAAGCCGCATGGATCTCGCGGGGTTTTCGAGCTCAATCATGCGGCGGCGGCCGATTTGCTTCAAAGGCCCTGTTTCGGCGATACTTAGATGTTGCGATGTGTGCGGCCGAGCGCATTAATTTGGCCGTAATTGCGCTGAATCACCTGTGGGACACCCGATTACCGGGCGAGCGCAGGAGATGAACCAGCCGCAGAGATCCCGGGAACACCTCATTCAAGATCTGGAAGCCGAAAGGAACTGATTCATCGTGGTTATGATACGTTTGGCGCGCGTTGGCGCGCGGAAACAGCCCTATTACCGCATTGTCGTGATTGAGAAGGACCGTGCCCGCAATGGCCGCTCCATCGAGGTTGTCGGCACGTACAATCCTCGCACCAACCCAGCCAGCGTCACCCTGAAGCACGAGCGGATCGCGTACTGGCGCAGCAAAGGCGCACAGCTTTCGCCCACGATGGAAAAGATCGTGGCGAAAAACCCGGTGCCTGCGGCAGAAGCCGCGGCCGAGGTTACGGACCCAGCGGCCGCCTGATTTGGCCGGCTGAGCGGGACGTGGCCTTGAAGATCGAGGCACAAGTCTTTGCTCGCGGCTGGTTTCAAGTGATAGTATTCGCGGAACTAATCAATTCACTTTAAAGCAGAAGGTCAGAGGCACGATCATGACCCAAGTCGATACGGTGCAAGTAGACGAATTGGTCCGCGAGATTGCGCGGGCTCTGGTGGATGAGCCAAACGCCGTGGAAGTGGAAGCGGTAGACCGGGATGAGAACACGGTTCTCAAGCTCCGCGTGGCGGCGCAGGACGTGGGCAAGGTGATCGGCAAGCAAGGGCGCACTGCCCGCTCAGTACGCACCATCCTTGGAGCGGTGAGCATGAAGCTGCATCACCGCTATACGCTCGACATTCTGGAAGAGGACGACGAAGGCTAGGATGGCTTTCGTTGGCGCCGACATCGTTTTCGGTGGCCGGAGGTAGCTGTGCCGGAGCCAACCGAGTCGTGGGTGTGGCTGGCGCGGATTCGCAAGCCGCAGGGGCGCAAAGGCGAGGTCTTCGCCGAAATTCTGACTGACTTTCCTGACAAGTTTAGAGAGAGGCGGCGGCTATGGCTGCTGCCTGCAGATGTGTCTGCAGCAGCGGCTACGACAGCGCCGCGGCAGGTGGAACTCGAGAATCATTGGCTGCACAAGGGCGGAGTGGTGCTGCACTTTGCGGGAGTGGATTCGATCACGGCGGCCGAGGCACTCAAGGGAATGACTGTTGCGATTCCGCTCGAGGAGAGAGCGGCTCTGAGCGAGGACGAGGTTTACGTCGGCGACCTGATCGGATGTGTTCTGGTGGATGTGGCAAGCGCGGAGGCAGTTCGCGTGGGCGAGATCGAGAACGTGGACCGGAGCGGGGGAGCGGCGCCGCTGCTGGTGGTGCGAGGCTCGAAGGGCGAAGTGCTGGTTCCGTTTACGAAGAGCTATCTGCGCAAGATCGATTTCGCGGCGAGGCGCGTGGAGATGGCGCTGCCGGTGGGGCTGGTGGATCTGAACGCGGAAATAATCTGAGGCGCCACTGAAGCAACGACTCGCCTACTGCACCGGTTCAGTGCAGTTTGTTCCTCCGTTGGGATCGGCGAGCATTATGTCAGTCTCATCGGTGCAGAATCCACGCGGATGACCTTGTTGTGCGTTGCCGGGGACAGCGGTGACCTGATAGCCCGCGCCTGTCTGATCTCCTTTTTGGGCCACTGGGGTGCAGTGAGAGATGGTGAAGGTGTAGCCAAACCTTTGACCTGATGCAAGGAGATTGTCGATCAGTTGGGCGGACTGAGCAGTGGCCGGGCCGGCCTGCGGGTTTCCCCCCAGTTGTGAGAGACGACAGGCGTAGCCTTCGGCAGGGTAGGTCGATTGGTACATGGCCTCCGCCAGGACGATGGCGCGGAGCGACGCGACCGCCGCAGCCTCGTCGGCCTTTTGTCTGGAGTTGAGCAGGGCTGGAATGGCCGCGGCTGCTACCAAACCGAAGCCGCCCAGAAGAAGCAGCAGCGCAACCGCGAGCAGTAGCGACGCCTTGCCCGCAGCCGCGCCGTGCCCGGAACGACTAAGGCTCCCGATGCGCGATGCTGAGCGCAGGATGGCTCCGATAATCACACCGAGCCCAACCAAGCTGAGGGGTACGAGCACCACAGCCTGAATTTCACGCGGGAGCAGTCCAAGCCCTGTTGAAAGCGCGATCGCCGCCACAGCGCTGACGACCGTCATTACCGGAAGCCGACGCCCCTCTTTCAACTCCTCCGCGCTGACCTGCTGAAGAACGAATTCCTTTCCGCGGTCCGTCGGTTCAGGCGCTCCGGGCGGCAGCGTCTTAAGGAGCGCGGTCAGCTCGGCGGCAAGCTGGCCGGATCGAATGCGCTCCTCATCCGCGTGAAGCAGGTTGAAACACGCCGGATCCTCTTCAGGTCCGGCAATCGTCGCGATCGATTTACGCCACTCGTCGTCCGGCCTGGCGGCGCTAACAACAAAGATGGATCGCTCCGTGCCCATGGTCTCCAGGGTCATCTGGATCTCCCGGTGAACGCGCACGGTGACATCGCGCACATCGATGAAAACCACGCGGCTGGTCTGGTAGGTCTTCCACAGACGCGCCATCCAGTCATCGCCTGCCTCCAACTCCATGAATCTGCTGCCAGCGTAGCGCAAGGCGATCAGACCCGGCATGAGGAAACGCGTGAATGTGGAAGTTTTCTTTTGCGGCGGGCGGATGCCCGACAAGCGAAAACCGGGACCCAGTACAGCAGCCAGCTTGGCGCGTAATTTGGCCGTCGAGCGATCTGTACGGAACGCGCGCAGATAAATTGCGTTCGGCTTGGGCGGCAACCCGAGCAGAACGGCCAAACTCATCAACACCAGCCCAAGGCTCAGGGTGTTCAGCGCGCCAAGCACTCCCAAGGTGGGCATCAGAACCGCAACGCTTACGACCACCAATACGATGGCGCTCGTGGCCATGAGGATCGTGATGACTCGCACGGGATCGGAAAGCGGCTTTGTGCGCGACAACGGATCGGGCTCAACGGGCATAACTTTCACCACGAGCCAGTGCAGCGACGTGGAATGCGTCGACACAAGCGCGAGCGGAATACACAAATTGGCTCATTTGCCAACCATCCGATGTGCGGCGTCCTGCCAGGCAGCATCGATCGTTTCATGCAACGGCCGCCAACTGACGTTGCGAGCAAAACCAAGTTGTTTTCCCTTCGCGGTTACGATTTCGCAAATTGGCATCTCGCTCTGCTTCCAGTGCTCACGAGCGGTTGGTTCCCGCTCTTTCACGACTCTCTCCGCCTCACTCATTTCATCCTCCCTATAGGGGCTATCAGAACGCCAACGGTTTCCAAGAACTGTCCTGCTTGAGAGCAAGTTGAATCGGGCGCGGCGGGCCGGTCGGCGGGACCGTGACTTCAATCCACAACTCCTGATTGGGCTGGAGGGGCAGCGGACTCTTTGCGGTGTCGGGGATGTAGAAGTCGACGGGGTCGGATAGTTGCATCTGGTTGCACGGCGCCCCGGGCGGAGCCGAAATCTCTTCGCCGACGTTTGGATCTTCCTGACCCTCGACTCGCAGGGCGACGAGCTGGTTGCTCTGGACTTTCAGGTTGGCGCGGAACAGGACGGGCCGTGGGCGCAGAACGTACGGGCCAGGCTTGATGGCGCCGTTGACGTCGCGCGGGAAAGTGGCGAACTTGGCCGACGGCAGGGTGCTTTGGCAGCCGTCAACGGTGAGCTGCAGCGAGAGGTAGCGGCCGCGCATGGGCAGAATGGGATCGATGGCCGCGGCGCGGGTCCAGACGCGCGGGCAGCGCCAACGCTGCCAAAGATGCTTGCCGGCGACGGATGAGACGATGAGCAACTGGAAGATGAGCAGCGCGATGGAGACGCCGGAGAGCGTTAAGCGGCCGATTTTCATTGGGCACCTCCAGTTGCGTCGGCGGCAATCTCGTCGGGCGGTTTTGCCGGAGCCATTCGCGCGAGAATGCGGCGGCGCATTTTTTCGAGCGCCCATCCGCCGGCGAGAAAGAGAATGCCAAGGCCGATGAGGCCGAGCGAGCGGTTCATCTTATTGAGAATGTCACTGAAATAGAACCATGCGACGGAGGCGGCGAAGCCGACGATGCCGAGGTTGACGAGCGCGCGAGACGCGAGGTGCACGCCCCACCAGCAGAGGAAAACGGCGAAGGCTGCGACGAGCGCGTAGGCAAGGAGATTCGGATCGGTGCGGACCCAAGTGCTGGTTATACCTTCGGGCGTTGTGTAGCTCTCGGTGATGGATTGATAGCACCACGGCAACGCGAGGCAGAATGCGATGGAGGCGAAGATGGGAATGAGGCCTTTGTGGCCGTGGAATGCGGCGATGATGAGCGGGATGGCAGCGATGGCGATCCACGCCCAGACGCGGGTGCCGAAGGAAATGAAGGACTGGCTGGAGTTCGCGGACTCCCAGCCCAACAACATTCCGTAGATAGCCAGGACCGCGGCGATGACGCTTACTGCAAAGAGGATTCCCTGCACCGCGCGGTGGCGCGAGCCGATGAAGAAGGTGATGTAGAGGATGGCCCACGCGAAGATGACGCGACCCATGTAGATGCCTTCGCCGATGTGGCCACTCATGCGGAAGTCGAGCTCGCAAATGATGCATGCGGGGACGAGAAGGAGCGCGAGCGTTTGCTGAGCCTGATCGCGAAGGAGCGCCCAGCCGGCGAGAGCGGCAAGCGCCCAAAGAAGCACGGCGGCTGGCCAGTGTTCCTGAATGTTGAAGATCTGGCCGGTGAGCGCGATTGCCGCGCCGGTAGCAACGGTGCCGACTGCGTGAAGCGCGGTGGAGAGGCCGAGGAACCGGGGACGCGCGAAGCCTCCCGCGACGTGAAAGACGGCGACCATCGCGATGACGAGCGAGAAGCGCGCGGCGGGGCCGAGCTGATCCCAATGGGCGGAGATAAAGAGTATGACGCCGCAGGCGAGAAGGATTGCGCCAAGGATGAGCGCGGTGACTCCTTGCCATTTAAGGCCAGGACTATCTTTGGAGGCGGACTGCGCTTCGTGCGCACGGATGCGGGCAGCGGTTTCCGCGTCGAGGACGCCGGCGGACTGCCAGCGCGTCAAAAGCGATTCAATGTCGGGCATGGTTGCTGGCGACCATCATAGGACGGGGTGGAGCAGTGAGCAAGCGAGCGTGGGAGCAAGGGAGCAACTCCAGGACGGCGACAGACCCTCGGGAGCGAAAAAGGGCCTATTTGGTGCACAAAATCCACAAAAACCGACGAAATATGTCGACGGTTTTAACAAGTATTTGTTGATGATAAAAGGGTTAAGTTGAGTTTGCACCCATTCTGAGGCAGGAAAATTATTCTTCTGCTGTTTTTGCCTCCTTTCGAGGGTGGCGGAACCGTGGACGGTTGGCGGAGGGCGGTGAACGGTGGTTGGTCCATAACCCCTCTCTCAGGGGCTAATGCCCCCACTCATTTCTGAACATTTTTGGCCCGGCTGAAGCCGTGCCGTTTCAAAACAGATTCAAACCAGGCCAATAACCAGCTAAGACAAGTGTAGAGAGTTGGCGGAATTAATCGGCAAACTTCGAGGGAGAAATTTTGGCCGACAACTCTTGCCGTTTCAACATTTGCGAAGTCTGAGCGGCGAGGGCGGGGCTTGACAGAAAAGCAGGGACCGGGGAGAGGGAACAGGGATCGGAGAACAGGGTCGGGGGCGAGAAACAACTCCCCACTGGCTATTCTAATTCCTTGTAACTCTGACTTCCTCAGAGTGTCTAATAAATGCAGCCGCAAGCTTCCCCTTGCTGAGGTCGAAATGCTGATCGGCAAACCGCCCGACATACCCTCGTCCGAGATCACTTCGCGCGACGACTATTTCCGCTATCTCAGCCGCCGTCGATTCCTGAAGCGAGCGGCTGCGGCAGGCGTCGCTGTCCTGGGAGCAGATCGCCTCGGCCGGCTCATCCATCCGAGCGTCACTGCACGCGCGGGCACCAAGCTCCAGACCGTCCCGAGCCAGCTGACCACCACGGGCGAGCAGCTCACACCTTACGAGGACATCACACACTACAACAACTTCTACGAGTTCGGCGTCGACAAAGGCGCTCCCGCAAAAAACGCCGGGGGTCTGCCCACGCGCCCCTGGTCGGTCAAGGTGGAAGGCAAAGTCGCCAAGCCCCTTACCTTCGATATCGATGACCTTCTCAAGCTCCGACCGCTCGAAGAGCGCGTCTACCGTCATCGCTGTGTTGAGGCCTGGAGCATGGTGATTCCATGGGTCGGCTACTCGCTGTCTGAATTCATCAAGCAGTGCAACCCGCTGCCCAGCGCGAAATATGTTCAGTTCATCTCCTACTACAACTGGCACGTGGAGCAGTGGGCCGGCCAGGATCCCGGCATCTACTGGCCGTATTCCGAAGGCCTGCGGATGGACGAAGCGATGCACCCGCTCACGCTTCTCACCTTCGGACTCTACGGCGAAACGCTCCCCAACCAGGACGGCGCGCCCGTTCGAATCGTCCTGCCGTGGAAGTACGGTTACAAATCCGCCAAGTCGATCGTCACCATCCGCTTTGTTGACAAGCAGCCGCCCACTACATGGAGCGACCAGGCTCCTGGGGAATACGGCTTCTACTCGAACGTGAATCCCAATGTGGACACTGTCCCCTGGAGCCAGAAAACAGAGCGCCGCATCGGCCTGCCTTTCTATGAGCAGAGCCGCACGACTCTGATGTTCAATGGCTACACCGATCAGGTGGGATCGCTTTATGCCGGCATGGATCTCAGGAAATACTACTGAATCAGAGAGCAGAGATCAGAGAACAGCGAGCAGAGATCAGTCGCCGGTGGTTAGCGGAATTAACAAGTCACAGAGATGAAATAAGAGAACTGACAACGGAACACTCGCCACCGACCGTATGACTCGTTCGACTCTCATCGTTCTTAAAACGCTCGTCTGGATTGCGTGTCTCGCGCCTTTCTGCTGGCTTGTGTGGGGGGCGCTGACCAACAATCTCGGACCGGACGAAACCGGCGCCATCGCCTTCGCCACCGGCCGCGCCACTCTGCGCCTGCTCGCCATCACGCTGGCCATCTCGCCGCTTCGCAGGCTCATCCCGCGCCTCGCGTGGCTCATCCGTTTCCGCCGGCTGCTGGGGCTGTTCGCTTTTTTCTATGCCACGGTGCACGTGCTGACCTGGGTTGCGCTCTATAACAATTTTGACGTGCACAACATGCTGGTCGACGTTGCACGCCGCCGCTACATCACGGCGGGCATGGCCGCCTATTTATCGCTGCTGCCTTTGGCGCTCACGTCGACAACATGGGCAATCCGCAAACTGGGCGGCAAAAAATGGAACCGCCTGCACACGCTCATTTATGTCGCCGCAATTTGTGGAGTGGCTCACTACTGGTGGCAGATGAAGCCTGGCGTCCTTACGCCGTTGGCTATGACTGTTGTCATCGCAGCGCTGCTCCTGGTGCGCCCCATGCTCGCCTGGAGGCAGCGCCGGAAAGCGCGCGCCGCGGTCGCGGTCTGAGCGCCGCATCATCCACGCCAATGTCGCTGTGGGTCACATCGCGGGTGGCCCGCGTGAGCCTCAACTGCTTCCGCAAATTGCAACTTTGGTGTCAGGAAGAGCGAGGCAAAGGTGATTGAAACCATACCGAAAGCGGACATACAGTGATTCTATTCAATGGGTTATTGTCCAGTTGAAGGGCCAGATAAAAAGGAACTGAATTGGGTTTGACTTTCCGGAGCAATCGGGAAGAGGCCGGGCCAGATGCTCAATGGAGAATCTGAAGGTGTCCAACATCATGACCGCTCTGCGAGAGATGGAACTGGAACAGCAGGAGAGCACCGCTCAACCCAGGATGCATCTGCTGTCATCCGCCCCGGCGGCAGAAGATTTTTCGGCCCTCAAGGAATTTACAGCGCCTACAGCCCTGCAAGTCGAGAATCGTGAGCAGCAGACAATCGCGCAGAAGCCGCAAACCGGGCACGAGGCATTGATCCTCTTTGCGAACGATTTTTCTGCCCTTGCAGAACGCGTAGCTGGAGTGATTGAAACGGTGGAGCAGGAGCGGCGAGCCTGTTTGGCCGCCGAGAAGCGCGCCATGCATGCCGAAATGGAAATCACACGGCAGGCGCTGCGCATGGATGGGCTCGAACGGAAGATGCGTGATCTTGAAAGCGAGAGCGACCGCTGGCGTCGGTACGTCGAGCAAATGATCGCTCTACTTGACTCGTTCCAGCCATCAAAGGTCAAGTAGCGTCGGACGACCTGGCCAAATCCACCTGTTTCCAGAAAAAACAAAGTTCGCCGCGAACTCCGCCGACTCCGCTAACTTGCCAACTCGCGAACATGTCCACGCAGGGGACGGCTAACTTGCGAACTCGCTAACAAGCGCGCCGCGGGACCAACCCGCCAACCCCGGTGCATTACTCAAACAGCATGCGCTGCGCCACGGGCATGTAGCTCTTGCGGTGCAGCGGCGTCGGGCCCAGGCGCCGCAGGGCTTCAAGGTGCTCGCGCGAGCAGTAACCCTTGTGCCGCGCTAATCCATAACCCGGGTACACGGCGTCCAACTCCACCAGCAGCCGATCGCGATGCACCTTCGCCAACACGCTCGCCGCAGCAATCGAAATGCTGCGCGCGTCGCCGCCCACCACCGCCTGTTGCGCGCACGGCCAGTCGATGGTGTCGCAGCCATCGATCAGCAGATAATCGGGCACGAGATCGGGCGTGACCGCCAACTGTTCCACCGCCAGACGCATGGCCAGGAGCGATGCTCGCCTGATGTTGATCCGGTCGATCGTCTCCACGTCGACCGCAGCGATGGCCCACGCCACGGCGCAATCGCGAATCGCGGCGTCAAATTCGTTTCTCTGTTTTTCGGTGAGTTGTTTTGAGTCCGTCAAGCCTCGCAGGCGGCAGTCTTTTGGAAGAATGACTGCTGAGGCGACAACCGGCCCGAACATCGGCCCGCGGCCCACTTCGTCGAGGCCGGCAACGCGCTGCGCTCCACCCCGGCGCGCCGCGTTTTCCAGCGCAAATCCGCACACGGGTGCCTTGGTCATGAACACAGTATAAGAATCAACAGGGAATGATCGGGTGGAAAAGGAGGGCGTCAATGGTTCATTTCCGCGCGAAGCTGTAATCCCGCTCCACGCGGCAAATGCGTACTTTGAATTCTTCGTACCAGGTGTCGCGGCCCCGCTGCTGCGCGACAAGGTGCTGCGCGTTCTGCTTCCACGCTGCAATCGACTCGATACTCTCCCAATAAGACACAGTGATACCCAGCCCGTCGCGCGCTGACTCGATGCCGAGGAACCCCGGCTGCGTCGCGGCCAGTTTTTCCATCGCGTCGGCCATGCGGCCGTAGCCCAAGTCTCCCTCGGTGCGCAGGGAAGTGAAAATCACGGCGTAATACGGAGCCGCGGGTGTTGCTGCGATCGCCATGCACGCCTCCTCGCTTTGATTCTCCACCAGCGGACGGCCATCCTGCTACGGCACCGCATTGGTCGCGCGCAACTTCCGCACGCACGCCTGTTGACGGTCCACGATCCAGCGGCCGCTGTCCAAGGTTATCTGGGCGCAGCAAAAACCCCGGCGTTAGCCGGGGTCTATTGGGGCCGCAGATGGCGGCCCGATGTTTATGGTTTTTACGCTCGCGCTTTGCCGGTCACGCGGTCCACTTCCTTGAGCCGAGCCGCCTTGCCGCGCAGTCCGCGCAGATAAAACAGCTTGGCGCGCCGCACTTTGTAGCTGCGGACGAGCTCCACCTTATCCACAACTTTGGAGTTGAAGGGGAAGATGCGCTCGACGCCCTGGCCGAAGCTCATTTTGCGGACGGTAAACGTGCCTTGGGGGCCCTGGTTGATGGCGATTACGAGGCCCTCGAAGGCCTGCAGCCGCTCCTTATCGCCTTCCTTGATCTTTACTTGAACGCGAATCTGGTCGCCGGGCACAAACGCCGGCAAATCGGTGCGCTTCAGCTTGTCGGCCAGGCGCTGCATTACGGGATGAATGGACATTGTCGTTTCCTGCGATTGAAGTCAGAATGTTTAGTTTATCAAAGATCGTCGACCTCTGCCTCGCCCGACGCCGCCCAATTTGCAGCGTTTTGCAGGTGTTGAGGCCACCATCCAGTGCGATATAGTTCCGCCATGGATGAAAAACGGGACCTCCTTCGCCACACCGTTGCCACACTGGCTTACCGCACCGCTCGCGCCGTGGAAGACGCCCCCGCCTCCTTCGCAGACTTCGACAATGCCGGCCGCCGCCCGGTGCAGATCCTCGCACACATGGGCGACCTTTTCCTCTGGGCGCTTTCGATGGCCCAGGGCAATCCCGCATGGCACAACAGTCAACCCCTCGCCTGGCCGCAGGAGCAGCAGCGCTTCTTCGGCACCCTCTCCGCATTCGACGCGTACCTCGCATCGTCCAATCCCGTCCATGCGCCCATCGAGCGCCTGATGCAAGGGCCTGTCGCCGACGCTCTCACCCATGCCGGCCAGCTCGCGATGCTGCGCCGTCTGGCCGGCTCGCCTACACGCGGCGAAAACTTCTACGTTGCGGCCATCGCCATTGGGCAGGTCAACTCCGTCCAGCCTGAGCCGGTAAAGCCCTTCTAGACCGGTTCCTGAGCGGATGTAGCCTTTTCTAGAAGTTGTGGAAGGTGGCTCTTACTTCCACCCCACGGACCAAGACCTGTCCGTGGGGGCCCCGGCGGGAAAGAGCCACTTGAGTGCAGTGGCTTCGGGGCGCGGTAACTTAGGAACCGGTGTAGCAGCGCCAGCACGCCTCTTCACTCCAGGTCCAATCCTCCATAAACACCCCCTGCGCCAATTGGCACAATGAAGCTCCTGCGCCGATTCACGCCTGTGGAAAACTCTGCAATTTCAATAAATGATTTTAATAATTGAGGCATTCTAATCGGGTTAACTCATTGAAAATTAAAATAGAAGAGATTTTTCTTGACAATAATGCATTTCTGGTACGAAAATGGTGACGGTGACTATCGTCGCCATGGAGGTACTTTATGCGCCGTATACTCGCGACCAGCACACTGCTCTCCTCGCTGATTCTCCCCGCAGCGGCAT
>Ga0326728_10016572_pt1 | contig 14998 bp, 10 predicted proteins | sample MB3enrmetagenome_FD_207602 | JGI IMG/M metagenome (GOLD analysis project Ga0326728, IMG submission 207602) | Lab enriched peat soil microbial communities from McLean, Ithaca, NY, United States - MB31MN | ecosystem: Environmental > Terrestrial > Soil > Wetlands > Peat | place: USA: New York...
CTGCAGGCAAGCGCCGCGCTCGGGCGAGAGGTCTCTCTTAGTGTGGTGGCATGCAGCACCACGCGTTCGCGATCGCCGTCTTCCACCAGGAGATGAGCCTCGGGTCCCACGGTCATGACCGGGAGGTTGACCGAGCGCAGCACTTGTTCTGCCACGGAGCCTAAAAGCAACTTGCCCAGCCTGCTCCGGCTCCGGGTTCCGAGAAGCACTCGATCTGCCTGGAACTGGCGGATCGAAGCTACAATCTGCCGTGCGGGCTGCCCTTCGCGCACCAGGGCATCGCAGGCTATATTCTGCCGGCGCGCCAACGCGCACCAGGGTTCCAGCGTCCTGGCCGCGAATTCCAACGCACCGGCCGGATCGTAGTATGGCATTCCCGCCGCATCGGCCGATATGGCCGCGGCGGAGGGCAGCACATGGAGCAGAATCAGACGCGCTCCGGCCTCCGATGCCTGTTCAAAGGCAAACGGCATCAGCCGCTCCAGGTCGCTCAAATCGGTGGCCACCAGGATCGCCGCCGGATGAATCCAGCGAGCCATACCTGTATCCGGAGCATCATCCTGCATGGCATTTACCTCGCACTGCACAGAGTGGCACCGATCAATGGGCGTAGATGTGCCAAGGCGCACCCCTGAAAGTGATCTGGGTCACATCGAACCCTTCCAATAACAACGGAACTGCTCCTCGGCCTCGTCGATTAAGGCTTTCTCAAAGTTGCCCGATAAGTTAAGAAGAAACAAAGAATGTAAGCGGATTCAGGGATCGGAGTGCGGCATGAGGGCTCAAGTAGACCAGGAATGTGTGATCAAGGCTAACTCCCAATTCTGGGAACAGATGCTGGCCGTGACGCTGGATTCTATGCTCACTCCCGAGGAGTTCTGTGTGGAAGCCGGCCACATGCTGGGGAGCGTGAATCTCTCCGGCAAGTGGAAGGGCCGCATTGAAGTGCGCATGGCCGGCGGGCTGGCCTACGAAGCCACCGCGGCGATGATGATGCAGCCGGTCGATGCGGTCGCCGAGGCGGACGCGCTAAACGCCACCAAGGAGATCGCTAACATGATTGCGGGCACCATTAAGTCGTCCCTGCCGCGGCCCTGCGCCATGGCCGCCCCGGAATCTGCTATAGAAAGCGAACAGTTCCGCGGCCCGCTGCGGATGGAAGACTCGCTGATAGTAGCCTTCCGCCAGCCGCCGGAGACCTGATGGTGCGCGTCCGGGAGCAGGAATGCCGTCTGTAGGAGCATTCCTGCTACTGCACGGTGAGGGCGACGGCGCCTGTTGCCGTGGTCGAGCCCGAGGTGCCGGTCACGGTTATGGTGTAGGCTCCTGCCGTGGTGCCGGGGTTACCGCTGCCGCCACCACCTCCTCCTCCCCCGCCTCCACCTCCACACGCGGCCGCGCCGCCGCCGAGGGCCGCCAGGAGCGCCAGCATTCCCAGCATCGTCCGCCAGCTACGCCGCCGCGCCGGAATGCCGAAGAACAGCAAGCAGGCCAGCGTGGCGCCGCCGGCCGCGTACCAGGGAATCCCGCGAGGTTTGGCGCCGGGGCGTTCAGGATAAACCAGGGCGCCGCTGGTGGCTGCCGTGGTGGAGATGGTGAGGGTGGCCGTGCCGGCGCTGGCGCCGGTGATGCTCACCGGGGTGGTCGAGCCGAAGCTCAAAGTAGGCAGGTCCTGGGCGCCCGCCGGGCTGGAAGTGACCTGGGCGGTCAGCGCCACGCTGCCTGTGAAGCCTCCAGCAGGCGTCACTGTGATGGTGGATGTATTTCCTGTGGCTGCGCCCGCTGTGACTGTGACCGCCGTGCCGGCGATCGTGAAGGTGGGAGTCACCGCGGAGGTCACGGTGACCGTATTCGATCCCGTGGCGCTGTTATAGGTTGAGGAACTGGACGAGTCAGGCGTGTAAGTGGCCGTGAGCGTATCGCTGCCCACTGCCAGCGAGCCTGCGGGAACGTTGATGGTCGCGCTGCCGCTGCTGAGAGTGGCTGCCGCGGAGGTGTAAGTGCCGCTGGTCAGCGTCACCGAGCCGGTTGGTGAGGGGTTACCGGTTCCGCCGCTGACGGCCACCGTCACCGTCAACGCCTGCGCCGTCGTAATGCTGGATGCCGATGGTGTTACTGTAACCGTGGGAGTGGTCTTTGCCGCGGAGGTCACCGTTACCGTATTCGATCCCGTCGCGCTGTTATAGGTCGAGGAACTGGATGAGTCCGGCGTGTAAGTTGCCGTGAGCGTATCGCTGCCCACTGCCAGCGAGCCAGCGGGAACGTTGATGGTCGCGCTGCCGCTGCTGAGAGTGGCTGCCGCGGAGGTGTAAGTGCCGCTGGTCAGCGTCACCGAGCCGGTTGGTGAGGGGTTGCCGGTTCCGCCGCTGACGGCCACCGTCACCGTCAACGCCTGCGCCGTCGTGATGCTCGATGCCGACGGAGTCACCGTCACCGTGGGTGTGATCTTTGCCGCAGAGGTAACTATCACCGTTACGGTAGTGCTGGCCGAGATCTTCCCTGTGGCGGCATCCGTGGCTGTGACAGTGGCTACATAGGTTCCCACTGGCGTTGCCGCAGTGGTACTGACGGTCAAGGTTGAAGTACCGGGGTATGTGCCGGCTATGTTCGCCTGCGGCGCGCTGCAAGTCAGTCCTGCCGGGGTGCTGCTGACGGAGCACGAGAAGTTGACGCGCCCGGTGAATCCGCCGGAGGGCGTGACGGTGAGCGTCGAAGTCTGGCTGGATGCAGCGGCGACAGTGATGCTTCCGCTGTTGGTAAGCGCAAAGTTTTGACTGGAAGTAGAAGCGCCGCTGACGATCGCTTCCAGTCCCAGGGTGTGAATGAATTGCCCCGCCGCGTCCTTGCCGGTAAGCAACACGTTATAGGTTCCGTTCCCTAACGAAGCCGGGGCATTCACCGTCAATACGGTGACGGCGCTGCCGCCGCTGGAGAGTGTATTCGAGGCCGGATTCAGCGAGCACGTGACGCCCGTGGCCGCCGAGCAGGTGTAACTTACGGTTCCCGTGAAGCCGTTTATGGATGTAAGCAGAATATTGTCCGTCGCGCTGCCGCCGGAAGAGCCGGAAGATATGGGAATATTGGCGGCGACGGGAATCATGGTGAAATCGGAGAGCGGATTGGAGAGGTTGAGGGTGGCGATGGACGGCTGATAATTTGCATCGCCGTGGTACTGAACGGTCATCAGGTTGGCCCCCTGCGGGATACTGTCGCTGTTCAGCAGGAAGGAGAAAGAGGTTGTGCTGCCGCTGGCGGGAGGATAGAGGTCAATAGATCCCAGGATAGTTCCGGAGGAGTAGAAAAGCAGATAGCCCGAGGGAGCGGGTGAGCCGGTCTGGCCGGTCACCACTCCGGAGATGGTGATGGCGGCGAAGGGTGTTGGAGATGTGGCGCTGGCGGTTACCGTAATGCTCGAAGGTTTCCCCGCGCCCGTCGCGGATATGGTAACAGTCTTCGTAGAGGCGATGGCGGAGTAGTTGGGGTCGCCAGGGTAGCTGACTGTGACGGTGTAGGTTCCGGCGGGTGTGCTTGCCGGAAAAACGACGCTGGCGACTCCTTCCACGCCTTGGGTAACGGAGTAGCCGGCAGACGACAGTGTGGCAGAGGTAGGAACGCCGGTTGGAACTCCGGACAGGGTGACGCTTCCAGTTGGAGCAGCGGCGGTTTTCGAGCCATCAAGGGAGTTGTAAACCTGGATGATGAGTACTGTCGGTTGCCCGGTAACGCCCTGTAACGAGGTGCTTGCATTGATGGTCAGCTGGATTGCCGGAGCACTCTGAACCACCGTGAAGCTGACGGCGGAAGCGGTGGAGGGCTTGTAACTGGAGTCGCCCGAATAGCTGGCGGCAACGGAATGGCTTCCCACAGAAAACGGGCTATAGTACTGCGCAAACCCCGTCTGGTTGATGGGGACGGTGTTGACAGCAGTTCCTTTGTCGGAGAACACCACTGTGCCAGTGGGAATGGTAGGATTAGGACAACCCGTCTGACAACTGTTCCCGGTAATCTGCGCGCTAGCTAACATCTGCATGCCATAGGGCACCGCGCTGAGAGATACAGTAGATGGGTACGTGGTCATGGAGTAAGAAAGTACGCTGCTTTCCGGACTTACCGTAATCTGCGTCTTCGCGGAGGCGCTGGCTGCATTCTTGCTGTCTCCGCTGTACTGTCCCCAGATGTTATAGGTGCCGCCCGGCAGATCTTCGACCGCACTGGAAGAAAAGGCGCCATTGGTCAAATTGAACGTTGTCAATCCTTGCTGTAAGGGTGTCGGGCTGTCGGTCATCAAAGCCACTTCGCCCGTCGGCGTGCCGCTTGCGGCTGTAACCGAGCCGCTGACCGAAATCAAGGTTCCGTGGGTGAAGGAGGTCAAGGACGGCATGAGGGTGGTGGTGGTGGAAGCAAACTTGATGCTGGTCCAGTTCGTAACGAGCTGATTGGCGTCGATGGTGCCCAGGCCGATGGCCAGATTGTATCCAGCCGCGGCATTGTAGTCAGGCGTAGTCCCAGTGCCTAGCTGGCCTTCCGTCGCCGAGCCATAGATGGGATCGGTCACGGTAAAGGGATTGGCGACGGCAATGCAGTCCAAGGGTGGAAACGTCCCGTAGTATTGAGTAACGACAGTGGTGATGTTGCACGGAACCGAATTGGTACCTTGAGTTACGTCGTGGAAGGCTGCCGGAAACTGCGCCTTCAGCGGGTACAGCGTAAAGTCCGCCTGCCCCTGGCGGCCGTATTTCTGGTTGACCAGCGCCATGATGCCGGCAAAGGCCGGCGACGAGGCGGAGGTGCCGCCCACAGCGCTGATTTGGACAAGATTGCTCCCCGTGGGAGATTGGCAGTCGCCGTCGCCTGCGCATATGGGATAGTAACTCAGGTTCGAGCAACAGGCGGCGAACAACGAAACGTCGGGAAGGTCGCGGACCTGGTCCGCGGGAACACCGGCTCCGGACTGCCAGGAGGGCTTGGGGTACCCGGCGGTGCAGGTAGCCCAGCCGCCATATGTACCCGTACCACTTCCCGACGTGCAACTGCTGGCTCCGCCGCTGCCGGCGACAATCGAGGAATAGCCATTGGTATCGGCTTCGATGTCAAGGCCATATTGGCTGTCGTTCCAAGGCTGCTCGGGGATGACCTGCAGCAAAGAAGCCTGGGGAAGCTGGGTGGGAGTTGTATTCCAGTAAGTGGCCAACTGGCTGCCGAGGGCACTCGAGTTCGCATAGTCGCTGTAATAGAAATCCGTGCCGCCGACCGCGACGTTGTACGGCGTGGAAGCAAAGCCGCTGACGGCAATGCCGTTCACCGCGAACTCCTGAGAATCGAAGTCATCGCATCCAGCCGAGCCGCCGTCTCCGGCGCTGACCATGACGGTAGTACCCTGGGCGGCTGCCTGCTCCCATAGGCCGCTCAGGAAAGAGTTAGTGGATTCAAGCTCCTTTTCGCATCCACCGAAGCTGACGCTCATCACCGGAGCGATGTTGCTATAGACGGCGTGTTCGGCGGCGAGAAACAATCCCGCTTCGGTAGTCGAATCGGCGGCGATGACCATATAGACGGTCGCGTTGGGCGCCACGGCTCCGGACCATTCAACGTCGAGATAGGCTTCCGTAGACGCATAATTGGGAAAAAGGTTGTTGATCCCGTCGATCCCGGGGTCGTTGCCGTCGATGATAATCTGCGGGGGATTCGCCGGCAGGCCGAAGAGGGACCGGAAACTGTTGACCTCCTCAATATCGATATTGGATTCATTGACAATGGCAATGCTCTGGCCGGACCCATTGACGCCGGACTGGTAGAGCGGGTTCAGGTCATACTGTATGGCGAAGTCCGCCGGGGCCACCGGAAAGTTATCCGCATTGGCATAGGTCCATTGAGGCGTCGCTTGGCGCGTCCGCGAATTATAGTTTGCCTTTCCGGCAACGTGAATGAAACTCTTCACCGGGAAGTTATTGAGGGCGACGAATCCGCCTACGACCGGCGCGAGCGCGGCTGGAATATCCGGATCGCCAGCGTTGGCGTAATGCGTCTGGCCGCCGGCCTGATAACTGTGGATCGCGGCATGGAAAGTCTTGCGAAACTGGCCGGCGTTGCCGCTGAACTCGATGGTTTGTTTGCCGGGATTGACTTGCTTGACGGCGAAGCCATGCGACTGGAGCCAGGACTCGACGGTGGCAATATCCTCGTCCGACGGCCCAAATTGCCGGCCGAACTGCTCCGGCGTGAGCCATTTGTGATAACTCGCACTGCCCGGAGTATGCAAATCCTGGACCAGCCGATGCAGGGCCTGCTCCTGGCTGTCGCTGCGCCGCAGCACCATGTGGATTCGCTCCAGCGGAAGGCTCTCGGGCGCCTCTCCAAGATCGTTGGCTGCGTTGGCTAGCGGATGAACTGTCCCTTTGAGGACGACGCGGGCGCTCTCGTCGATCGGTTCCGCGATCCTGCTTGCAACGGCCGCCCGATCTGGAGCCGCGGTGGTCTGACACCGGGCCTGGGTAACATTGAAAAAGGCCAAGACCAGCATCGCGCAAACGGCGACGCAACGACTGCGAATACTTATCGAAGACATGGGCTTCAAAGAAACAGTCATCGTTTTACTCCTTCTTCAGAATTCCATGGGCTGAGCAGCGCTCTGGAAGGCGGGTGTGGCCGCAGTCCAGCGTGCCAAGGCCAAGGAAAGACATGCTTTTTCGCTATTCATCCGGTATTGCGAGCTGCGAAGGAAAAATGCCTCAATATTTCCAATTCCGTCACGCGCGCCCGGAAGATCGCCTCAGTGGGGGGATGAGACGCGAAAACGATTATAGCGCCTCGAAAGACGCCGGTGCATGAATTCTCGTCACGCTGGAATGTGTCAACACCAGCAACCGCCATTCCCGCTTTGAACAGGAGGGCCGAGGCAAAGGCTGCGGAGAGCTTTGGCCTTGCGAACATCAGTATCCGTCAGTGGCATTTTTCTCCCAAAACATCCCCACTTGGAAAAGTACCCCTCGAGCAGTGAGGATTCACATCAGGCTCTAACAATAACCATATCAATGCTTTGCAATTCGGATGGTCAAGAATACCCCAAAAGTACCCCCGCAGGCTGGCGCTAGGGCTGATCTGTCGATTGGAGCGGACCCCTTGAATAGTAAGGCGTCTTACTCTGGCCGATCCCCTTGTACACCTTATGCCGCTGAACTGCCGCCATGGCGGTGTGCTAACCGGTGGGGAGAGCGGGTTGCTTCACAACTGGGTTCACCAGCGCAGATCTCGATTTTCAGTTTTGTCCCGTTGAAAGGTTTCAGCGTTCCAGATCTTGGGAAGCACCATCTATGCATAGGCGGCGCGCAGCCTGTTCCCCGGTCCCGCGCCATTGGGGCGGCTTGCAGTGGATTGGAAGGTGGCGGGAATCGTAGTACCGCGACTGCCAGAACGGGCGTTCCCTGGTTTGAACGGAAACCGAAAGCTTCAGGGCTTGAATCGCTTTGGCCACCACAGCCGCTTCAGCCGGCTGTTCTCGTCCTGCAACTGCCTCATCTCCCGGACCTGGTCCGACTCCAGGCCTACGTGTTGCTTCTTCCGGCGATAGAACGTCGGTTCGCGGATCCCTGCCTTGCGGATCAGTGCGGCTACAGGTACTCCAACCTCGGCCCGCTTCAACACCCCAACGATCTGCTCCACAGAAAACCGCTTCTTCTTCATCGGTCCATTCCTCGGCCCTCGCAGGCGCGGTTCTGCCCGAACACTAACACTTACCGTGGTTCAAAATACCCGGGGCGGATTACCTGCAGCGGCGGTAAATGCGCTGCCAGGCGCACTCGGATCTTTCGCCCTGGAATGAATGCGGAGAGGCTCGCCAACGGAGGTAACTGGGCGTATATTGGTCCGTAGCCGAGAAGCAAGATGGAAATCCTGGTGTGAAGCACTGACATGGCCTGGACCCGCTACGACGTATTCCTTAGCTACTCGCGCACGGACGCAGAGCGCGTGCAGCCGATGCTCGACGAGTTGCGGCGCCATGGATACCACGTCTTCTTCGACCTGCAATCCATCGACCCCGGCCAGAAATGGAAGAAGCGCCTGGAGCGTTCCATCCGCGCCTCGCGCACACTTGTCTTGTGCTGGTCGGAACATGCGCGCGGCTCTGATTACATCACCTTCGAGTATTCCAGTGCGGAGGCCCTTGGCAAGCCCGTCTATCCCTGGCTTCTGGACCGGACGCCGCTGCCAGCGATGCTCGAGCTTCAGGGCATCAATGACCCCGAGGGCGCAAAGGCTGCCACTGCGCTTCGTCCTTATCTTGGCTGGACGCTGGCCCGCAGGCGCATGGTTCAGGCGCTTTCAGCCACTGTCATAGCAATAGCTTTGGCTTTCGGCATCTGGCGCGGCGTTCATCCGCCGCCGCCGCCGCCATGGGAATTCGAGGGCGTAGTGACCGACCGCCAGACCGAGATGCCCATTGGCGGTGTCGAAGTGGACGTAGAGACCGATCAAGGTGACAAGCATATTGCCCACACCGATGCTGAGGGGAACTACATGCTGCGCTTGCCCCAGCCGCAGCCGAAGACCGTCACGATTCTGTTTCGCAAAGATGGTTACGAGGCCGAGCATCCTATGAAGGTGCTAACTGGCCAGCCGTTCAATATGGATATGGCAAAGCTGAGGCAGCCTTGAATGCTCTGAACGGATGCCACTGCCTGAGGGGGACCGCCTGCAATGAAGTAGCCCCTCACAAAACATCCATGGATGTTCAACCAAAGAATCCAGAGGTGCAAGAGAACGATGAAGCCGAAAGTCTGGTGTTTAGGGTTCCTGGTATCTTTTGGCATTGTGGGAGCGTGGGCTGCTTCTCACAAGACCGCCCCGCAGCAAAAGATGACAGTGGTAGTCGTCAACGCCCATCTTGATCCTGCCCAGCCAGTGCGGAACGTGCGCGTCTCGTTGACTTATATTGACGACTCATCCACGCCGATCACCGTTTCGCCGGAGGTCACCAATCGCGAGGGCGCGGTGGCTTTATCGATCCCCCTGGAGGCGGCGCAACGCGGCAACCTGCGCATCGAGATCACCGGGGCTGCCGACCTGGTGGTCTACCAGCCAGCCGATGGGCAGCTGGGGGGACTGCCGGCCGCCGTAACCATCCGGCTGTTGCCCAAGGGATCCCTTCTTCTGCTGGGGGACGCGCAGATCGAAAAGATGCTGCATCGCCTGTTGCTCCAAAGCAATGCCAAGAGCCAGGAGATTCGTGCGCTGAAGGCAAAGCTGAACTTGGCGCAAAGCCAGCAAGCTGAGCTGGCCGCAGCCATGACGGAGTGGGCCAAGGCGAACGGCTTCGCCATCGAGGATGTCGATAAGCAGGTTCGTCAATGGGCGGAAGACATTCAGCGGCGCAAGGAAGAGGCCAGCGAGGAACAGAAAGCTCTTGCCGAGTTCGCGCTGAAGCACTATGGGATTGCCGGCCAGGAATTCGAGAGGCTCTTCGATGCTCGAAGACAGGCGAATGCTGAAAAGACGAAGCGCTATCTGGAAGAACGGCGGAGTGACCTGCGCGAGACCATCGACGCCGCAAGGCAGGCTACCAACAGCTACCAGCTGAATTCCCAATATCACCAGGCGACTCAAGTTCTCGAAGAGGCGCGCGACGATGCTGCCGAGGCGCATCGCCGCTACCCGGAAGACACTGCGTTGCGCGGCATGTGGCTGGATGCGGTCCAGAAGGCTGCCGACGCACGATGTCAGGAAGGTGAAGTCGGGCCCTCCAGCGACAGCCTTCCCCTGCTAGCCCGCTCGGTTGAGGACTACCGGAATCTCTTGCACGAACACACAGCTCCGGTCGAGCGTAAGGACTGGGCGGGGACGCAGAACAATCTGGGCAACGCATTAGTGGATCAAGGAGAGCGGAGCAGCGGGGAGCGCGCGACGGAGTTGTTTGTGCAGGCGGTACAGGCTTACCAGGCGGCGCTAGAGGTTCGCACCAAGGCAGACTTGCCGCGGGATTGGGCGCTGACGCAAAACAACCTGGGCAACGTGTTGCTACATCAAGGAGAGCGGAGCAGCAGGGAGCGGGCGGCGGACTTATTCGCGCAGGCGGTGCAGGCTTACCGGGCCGCGCTGGAGGTTCGGACCAAGACAGACTTTCCGCAGGACTGGGCAGAGACACAGGTCGATCTGGGCAATGCTCTGCTGGATCAAGGAGAACGAAGCAGTGGGGAGCGCGCGACGGAGTTGTTTGCGCATGCGGTGCAGGCTTACCGGGCGGCGCTGGAGGTCTTGACCAAGGCGGACCTGCCGCGTTACTGGGCGGGGACGCAGAGTAATCTGGGCCTCGCATTGGCGGATCAAGGAGTACGGAGCAGCGGGGAGCGGGCGGCGGAGTTGTTTGCGCAGGCGGTGCAGGCCCATAGGGCGGCGCTGGAGGTTCGGACCAAGGCGGAGTTGCCGCAGCTCTGGGCGGCGACGCAGAACAATCTGGGCATCGCGTTGGCGGAGCAAGGAGAGTGGAGCAGCGGGGAGCGTGCGGCGGAGTTGTTTGCGCAGGCGGTGCAGGCCTACCGGGCGGCGTTGGAGGTTCTGACCAAGGCGGACCTGCCGCAGGGCTGGGCGATGACGCAGGATAATCTGGGCAGCGCGTTGCTGGATCAAGGAGAGCGGAGTAGCGGGGAGCGGGCGTCGGAGCTGTTTGCACAGGCGGCGCAGGCTTGCCGGGCGGCGCTGGAGGTCTATACCAAGGCTGACCTGCCGCAGGACTGGGCGGGGACACAGAGCAACCTGGGCGCCATTTTGCGCGATGAGGCGAAACTTGTAACCGGAGACAGGGCTGTCAGCTTGCTGGACCAGGCTGTGCAAGCTGATCAAAAGGCGCTTGAAGTCTTCACTAAGGCCACTTACCCTATATACTGGGCCAACACCCAGACTAAGCTGGGAGATGCTCTGCGCGATGAGGGGGAACATGCGACTGGCGAGAAGGCCGCGGCATTGCTCGAACAGGCCATCCTTGCTTATCGGAGTGCGCTCGAAGTTTTCACCGAAGCCGATTCTCCGCAGGAGTGGGCCGGGACGCAGATCGGCCTGGGCAGCGCACTCGCAGATCAGGGCGATCTCCCGGCCGCAACCAAAGCCATTGAAGCAGGCTTGCACATCGCTTCCGACGATGTCCAGCTTCTCCAGAGCGCGGTCTCCGTTTATCGCAACAGGCTGAACCGCTATGACCGCGCCTATGAGTTGAGTGGGCGTTGGCTCAAGCTGGATCCGTCGCCGGATGCCCGGCTCGACTTTGTGGAAGCGGACCTGACAACAGCCCGCTTTGAAGACTGCGCCAAGCAAGTGGCGTTGCTTGACGACTCCGCCTTTCCGGCGCCCGCAACGCCCATGATCTTGATTCGCGACACCATGGCGCTGGCGTGTCAGTGGGGCGCGGGGCAAACGAGCGTCGCGCGTCAGACCGAAAGCGCGCTTGTGTCTAAAGCGGCGGGGCTACAAAAGACAGGCTGGGAGTTTGCCGGCACGCGCCACTTTGTTGCCTCTTCCCCGGCCTTCGAAACGGGCCGCGCATCCTGGATTGCCTTGTTTCAGAGCCTCGAAGACGGAGACAGTGCCGCGATGACCGGGACTTTACGTCAGCTTGATAAGGTGATGAGTTACTGATATGCCCTGAACACCACGCCGCGCATCGCGTTCCTGGCCCACGTCATCGCCCTGCTTGAAGCGCGGCACAGTACCCCGTTCCTCGGCCAGTTGAAGACCCTCCTCACTGGGTCGGAACTTCCCGTTGCCTCGGACGTCGCCGTTCATTGGAACATTGCCTACTGCGTTGACCATCTTCCTCCGAGCTCCGCCGACTTTCTCACCGCACTCGTGGCCGCTCTGAACGACCGCTCCAACCTACCGGCCCTTGACGCCTTCCCCGAATGGTGCGACCAGCCCCCCATCCCACTCGACGCACTCTGGCCGAGCGAATAGGCTCATAAGGTCTTCACTGGATATTTCTCTCCAAAGATATAGCCGAACCAAGCCTCAGTTCACCTTGATTTCCACGTACCGCATCAGCATCAGCCAGTCCTGCGTCTCACGCAGCATGATTTCATCCACCTGCTGCAATAGACTCTCGAACCGTTCCGGATCGGTGGCCGAGGCCATCTGCCGGTTCAACCGCTCGAGTTGCGGTCCCATGTTGGCGCTGCGTTTTTCAAGGCGCAGGTACTCGCGATGCGCTTCCATGCCGGCAAGCGATGCGGCAATTGCCGGAAACAGCAACGCAATGAACGCCAGTCCCCGATGCAATCCCTGATGGAGCCAGTGCATAGGCTCCGACCCCGTGGCCATCGGCCACCAAGCGAACAGCACTATGTGTAGCGCCGCTGCCGCGATCGTCGTTGGAAGCACGATGGCGCCAACCCTGGCGAGCCGCCTGCGGGCCTGTCCTTCGCGCTCCTTCTTGCCCTGGTGGAATTTAACTTGGTCTTCGATCCATGCCTCGCGAACGTATTCATTGAGGATCAGGCATTCCGCCTGGCTGCAACGGCGCAGCCGCGGCAGCCGGTCCCAAATCTCTTCAAACACCCGGACGGTCCAGTCGTTGACCGTCTGCGAATGGCCCATATAGGGAAGCACTTCGATGGGCCTTGGCTCTATGCCGCAGATGGCCATGAAGATTCCACAGCGGATGCGTTCGGCGAGAAACCGGTTCTCGATCCAGTCCTGATGAGAATGTTGCCGGTGCGCCTGCCACAAGGTCAGCAACAAAATGATCAGCAGCGCAAGTTCCACGCTGAATCCGGCCCAGGCGAGCGCCGGGAAGAGAACTCCGAGCGCAGCGAATCCGACTGCCGCTGTGGAAAGAACGTAAATATACTTGCCTGCCCGGTAAAACCGCTTCTGACTCTCCTTGGCCACAATGGAGGCCTGCGCATAATAAGGGAAGAGGCCGCCGCTCACGAATGCCCGCACGCAGGCGGGGATATCGGCTGAGTGCGTAGGCATCTCAAAATGTTCTCGGTAGAGATTCTTCACGTAGCTCGCCCTCTGCTCGAGCGTAATCGGCTGTCGGTTGAATCGGTCGATGGCGGCGAGCGCGGAGGCGTCGAGACCGTTGTTGTTGGTGTTCAACACCTTCTGCAAATCTCCCCAAACCTGAATGATGGGGCGCATCTGCTCTTGGGCGTACTGGACGATCTCGGCCGTTCCGCCGCGGCCGCGCGAAGGCTGGCCATCCCAAACGGCGATGAGGACGTCGCAATGGTCTACCACGTACCTTCCCACATCGGCGTAGGCACTGCGGCGCAGCTTGGCCTGGGCCTCCGGATCGTGGCGCTCGTCCTGGATGCGCCGGGTCCGCAGGAAGACCGGCCTTCTGCATAGGTCGAGCAGATCCTGAAACTCCTTCCGGGACTCCTCGGTAACAAAGTCCTCGAGGTAGTCTTCCAGCGCCAGGGGAAGAACAACATCGAGACGCGCATCGGGATAGCCGAGCACGGCCCGCGCCACCGCGCGGTCCGCCCCTTCCGCCAGCGGACTTAGAACGCGGAACGAGATCGCGGTCGTCCCCGCGCGCCGAACCCGCTCAATTCTCTGCCGCGACTCCTCCGGAAACAGTTTCTCGACTTCGGCATCGATGGCCTGTTTCACCAGCGCCTCGACCGCCGCCGAATCATCCAGCTTCCTGTGGCCAGTAACGCCAATACGAATGCGGTAGGGAATAGGTTCAAAGTCAGCCATCTCTGCCCCCATGAGTTTCATCTTCTGCCACAACCATGATGGTACTAGAGGTCAATGCTTGACTCCGCGACCTGCGCGGTTGGCCCTTCAAAGCCGAAGGCCTTAAAACATTCGAGGACGTTTTGCGTATTTACGCCCTCGGAGCGCAGCGTTGGGAAGGCTGAAAGCCGTTTTTCAAAGTCGCGGCGCTCGTTGGCTGAAGCTTCGTGATACGGGGTTTTGGTCTCAATCGTAATGACAGGAAACCTTGCATTGTCGCGCAGAATCAAATCAAACCGTTCCCCCTGCACAACAGATGTGCCAGGCCAACCCAGTAGGTCACTGAAGAACTCTGTAGCTAGCCAAAGGCAAAATCGTCTCTCGCCGCCTTCGCCCGGAAAGTTGACCTGTTCTCCCGTTGCCTCGCAACGGCGAAGAATCTTTCGAAGGCGCTCAATTAAGTCCGTACCGGGCGCGTGTTCAAGTTTGTGTGGCATCGTGGTTTCGATTCTTCGATCAAAATCCCGCATCGGCGCATATACGTGCAAACATGCGGTAACGTACAGCACTATCCTACTATGTCCAAGAGGCATTCCGCCGGGGCGAACTGGACTACTTCTTTGCCCATCCAAAGGACTATTCCCAGCACAGCATTGAATGGGTGAATGGGGAGTTTGGCCGCAGGCCGCTTAATCCAGCGTTTGAGGTGATCTATGTCTATTCCCAAAAGGAAGGGACGCTGGACCTGAGTTTTTTGCGATTCCTACAAGGCAATCGAACCATTGCAAGGGATGTTCTCCACGGCGATTCTCAAACTGCCGGAACTGCCGCCCGATCCCGACGATGGTCGCGTCTATAACCTGAATCCATTGCGCGAGAGGACGTTTCAGTTCGTCTTTGAGCCGGGCAGCGGCATTCAGAACGTGGCTATGAAGAAGCTGAGATTGTCATCGAAGATCATCAAGAGCGACCGTATCACGCTGGAAGCGGATGCTACTGCCAACGCTGAAGCTAGTAAGTATCCTCCGGTAGAGCCGGAGGCTTTACGGTTGCTGGTCCCTCAAGGGGGCCTTTTCGCAACCGCTTGAAAGCAAAAGCAACCGCAACAGCAAAAGCGACAACAAGCAAAACCGGGGCATACTCCCGAAACTGTCAAACTTTAGCTGTCACCCCGGCAGAGCCGGGGGATCACCCATTTGATTCACCAAATCACGAAACTTCACCTCCACAGCGCCTGCCAGCCGTTCGCGTCCGGGCCGGATCATCGCCCGCCGCAACTTATGCAGACATGTCCAGGCGGTTTGGTAGCTGCCCCCTCCAAGCACCT
>Ga0326728_10016573_pt1 | contig 14998 bp, 11 predicted proteins | sample MB3enrmetagenome_FD_207602 | JGI IMG/M metagenome (GOLD analysis project Ga0326728, IMG submission 207602) | Lab enriched peat soil microbial communities from McLean, Ithaca, NY, United States - MB31MN | ecosystem: Environmental > Terrestrial > Soil > Wetlands > Peat | place: USA: New York...
TGGGCTCAAGGAGCTGGTGGGTGAGGAGCCTTTGCTCCCCGGCCCGGCGGCCCGCTGGCTGGCTGAGAGCAGCCAGGCCGGCCCAGTGGGCCTGCTCTTCGGCTGTGAGCGCATAGGCCTGACCGCGGCCCAGGTGCTGATGGGCGACCGCATCTGCCGCGTGCCCACCTGGGCCGACTGCCCCAGCATGAATTTGAGCCACGCCGTGGGCCTCTTCGCCTGGGAGCTCAACCAGGCCACGGGCAGCGTGGGCTCCTTGCCAGCCGAGCCGCCAGCCACCTGGGCTGAGAAGCGCTTGGCCCTGGACAAGCTGGACCAGGCCCTGCAGGCCCTGGAGCTGAAGCCCGAGGGCCGGCGCCAGGCCCTGCTCTTGGGGCTCAAGGAGTTCCTGGACCGGCGGGCCATGTCGCAGGGCGACGCCAAGTACGTGCTGCAGGGCCTCAACCTGCTGATCAAGCGGCTGGGGGAGATGAAGCAGTAAAAGAAAAGGCGGCCCAGTGGGCCGCCTTTTCTTTTAAAGATGCGGGACCTTCCTACTTGGTGACGTAGGCCTGCAGCTTCTCGAACTTGTCAAAAGGCTTCTTGTCCGTGCTCACGCGGCCGTGCTTGGCCAGCACCGCCAGCTCCTCGCCCGTGGGCTCGCCATGGTAGAGGCTGGGGGTGAAGGCGGCCAGGTCCACGCCTTGCTTGGACAGGGCCTGCTTGCCCGCGGCCATGCGCTTCAGGCTGATGGGCTTGAGGCTGGCCATGCGGTAGGTCCAGCCCATGCCGAAGCAGGGCATGTCCACCCGCGCGGTGGCGATGTGGGGGAAGACGCTGCCCAGGGTCTTGCGGATGGTGGCGAAGCTCTCGGGGAAGAGGAAGTAGTTGTCGGTGTGGATGGAGAGCAGGCCGCCTGAGGTGAGGCGGCTGGCGCAGAGCTGGTAGAATTCGCGGGTGTAGAGCATCTTGCTGGGGCCGTGGGGCTCGGTCAGGTCCACCACCAGCACGTCGAAGCGCTCGCTGTTGCCCTCCAGCCACTTGCGGGCGTCCTGGTACACGATCTCCACGCGGGGGTCCTGCAGGGCCTTGCGGATGGCCGGGTAGTGCTTGCAACAGAAGTCCACCACGCCCTTGTCGATCTCCACCATCAAGATCCGCTTGAGCCCCTTGAGCTTGACCGCCTCCTCAATGGCGAAGCAGTCGCCGCCGCCGATGATGAGCAGGCTCTCGGCCTTGGCATGGGCCAGCAGGGGGGCGCTCACCAGGTACTGGTGGTAGCGGTTCTCGTCGCCCTCGCTGATCTGGATCTTGCCGTCCAAGAAGAGCAGGGTGCCGAAGGTGCCGCTCTTGAAGATCTCCATGCTCTGGAAGGGGGTCTTGCCCTTGAACAGGCTCTGGCCCCGGTAGACGTGGCCGAAGTCATTGTTGACCCATTCGGTCTTGATGCTGCTCACGATGCGCTCCCAGCGGGCGGTTGGACGGGCGGTCAGATGCGGTGTTATAGCCTCTGCCAGGCCTGGGGGCAAGCCAAAAGCGCAGGATTGACCAGCGGCGCAAGATGCCAGAAGATACACGGATGTGACCTGTTCGTGATGCCGGGCTGGCATGATGGAAGCCCCATTTCATGCCCGCTCGAGGAGACCCATGCCCGAACTGACCCCGGATTTGTACATCAACCGCGAGCTCTCCTGGCTGGAGTTCAACCAGCGCGTGCTCGACGAGGCCAAGGACCCCAGCCAGCCCCTGCTGGAGCGGGTCAAGTTCCTGGCCATCGTCAGCAGCAACCTGGATGAGTTCTTCGAGATCCGCGTGGGCGGCCTCAAGCAGCAGGACGAGGCCGACGGCGACTTCCGCAACCCGGATGGCCTGACGCCCCGCCAGCAGCTGACGCGCATCAGCCAGCGGGCTCACCAGATGGTGGACGAGCAGTACCGGCTGTGGCAGGGCCAGCTCTGCCCGGCCCTGCGCGCCGAGGGCCTGCACTTCTTGACCCTCAAGGACCTGAGCGCGGCGGACAAGGCCTGGGCTGAGCGCTTCTTCGACGAGCAGGTGGCCCCGGTGCTCACGCCCATGGCCATCGACCCGGCCCACCCCTTCCCGCAGCTGCCCAACAAGTCCATCAACCTGGCCCTGGTGCTGATGCAGAAGGACCCGTTGAGCGGCGAGAGCGTGGAGCGCCTGGGCCTGGTGCCGGTGCCCCAGGCCATGCCGCGCTTTATCTCCCTGCCCGAAGAGGCCGGCAAGCGGGCCCGCAAGGAGCCGCGCTACATCTTTCTGGCCGACCTGATGCGCTTCTGCGTGGGCCGGCTCTTCCCGGGCCGCGAGTGCGCCGGGGCCTGGGGCTTCCGCATCACCCGCAACAGCAACCTGTACCTGGACGAGGACGAGGCCGAGAACATCCTGGACAGCCTGGAGGCCGAGCTGAAGCGCCGCAAGAAGGGCGCGGCCGTGCGGCTGGAGGCCCACACGGGCATGCCGCTCTTCGCCCTGGGCAGCCTCATGCTGGCCCTGGGCCTGGAGCGCGAGGATGTCTATGAGGTGGACGGCCCGGTCAACCTGCACCGGCTGATGGCCCTCACCCAGGAGATAGACCGGCCCGACCTCAAGGACCTGCCCCTGCAGCCCCGCCTGCTGGAGCTGCCCACCAACGACCATGACGCCCTCTTCGACCTGATCCGCGAGGGCGACCTTTTGCTGCACCACCCCTACGAGAGCTTCGGCACGGTCACCGACTTCATCACCCGGGCCGCCGAGGACCCCAAGGTGCTGGCCATCAAGCAGACCTTCTACCGCACCAGCGGCGACTCGCCCATCGTGCGGGCCCTCATCCAGGCCGCTGAGAAGGGCAAGCAGGTGACGGTGCTGATGGAGCTGAAGGCCCGCTTCGACGAGGAGAACAACATCCACTGGGCCCGCGAGATGGAGGAGGCGGGCATCCATGTGGTCTATGGCCTGGTGGGCTACAAGACCCACTGCAAGCTGGCCTTGGTGGTGAGGCGCGAGGGAGGGGCCCTGCGCCGCTACGCCCACCTGGGCACCGGCAACTACAACCAGACCACGGCCCGCATCTACACCGACCTGGGGCTCTTCACCTGCCGCGAGAGCATCGGCCGCGACGTGGCCTCGGTGTTCAACCTGCTCACCGGCTTCACCGGCCCGGACGCCGTGCCGCAGATGGAGAGCCTGCTGGTGGCGCCCTTGGGGCTCAAGGAGGGCATCCTGGGCCGCCTGGCGCGCGAAGAGCAGAACGCCCGCGAGGGAAAGCCGGCCCGCGTGGTGGCCAAGATGAACGCCCTGGTGGACCCGGAGGTGATCGCCGGGCTGTACCAGGCCAGCCAGGCCGGGGTGGCCATCGACCTGATCGTGCGCGGCATCTGCTGCCTCAAGCCCGGCTTGCCCGGGCTCTCCGAGAACATCCGCGTGCGCAGCATCGTGGACCGCTTTCTCGAGCACTCGCGCGTCTACTACTTTGAGAACGCCGGCCAGCCCGAGGTGTGGGCCGGCAGCGCCGATTGGATGCCCCGCAACTTCCAGCGCCGGGTGGAGGTGCTCTTCCCCATCCTGGACGAGGGGCACCGCCGGCGGGTGGTCTCGGACATCTTGGCCGCCGGGCTTGGCGACAACGTGAAGGCGCGGCTGATGCAGCCCGATGGCTCCTGGACCCGCTGCCAGCAGGGCACCGAGCCGCCCCTGCGCAGCCAGGCCCTGCTGATGGCGGCCGCGGCCAGCCGCAGCCAGCCTGGCCTGGAGCTGCCGCCGGTCACCCCCTTGCGAAGCGAGGTTGCTTGAAGCGCAGGCTCATCCTCTTCTTTGTGTTGGCTTGCCTGCCCCTGGCGGCCCAGGCCGATGGCCTGTCCCCCTCGGCCGAGAGCTCGGGGCTCACCCCCTCGGCCGAGAGCTCGGGGCTCACCCCCTCGGCTGAGAGCTCGGGGTTTCGTCTGACCGCAGAGCCGGCGGAGCGGCCCTTTGTGTCCAGCACCCTGCAGGCCATGGCTGATTTCGGGCTCACGCCGCTCAACTGGCGCTGGCAGGACCTGGCCTACCTGGCGCCCGAGGCCGTGGGCTTGGCCGTGGTGCTGAACAACGACATCCCCATCTATGACAAGATGGCCTTGGGCGACAGCCGCAAGCCCTGGCTGGACCACAGCATGCCCGCGGTCTCGGCCCTGGGCGACGGCTTCATCGAGTTCGCGGGCGCGGCCCTGGCAGACAAGCTGGGCGACGCGCGGCTGGCCCGCACCTCGGCCGTGGCCATGCAGGGCCTGGCGGTGGTGGCGGTGTATTCCACGGTGCTCAAGACCGCGGCCTGGTCCAACCGGCCCTATCAGGACGACAGCGCCCACCGCTTCTGGGACTTCAGCCAATCCACCACCGGCTTCCCCTCGGGCCATGCCTTCTCCGCCTTCTGCGCGGCCGAGGTCTATGGCGCGGAATACGGGCGCTGGTGGACCTATCCCTTTGCCTGCCTGGTGGCCTATTCCCGCATCTACAACCAGGCCCATTGGCCCTCGGATGTCTATGCCGGCACCCTGCTCGGCATCGCTGCTGGCTGCCAGGCGCGCCAGGCTGCCGAGTCCGGCGGCGCGCCAGCCATCCATTTGAGCCAGGCCATCGGCTCTGGCACCTCGCTCCTGGTGGCTGATGCGCATTTCTAGGCCAGCTTTGAGCGCGCTGCTGCTGGCGGGGCTCTTGGCCCCCCTGGCCCTCTCCCTGCAAGCGGGCCCGGGTGATTGGCAAGATCCCTTCGCGTCTTGGGCCGCATACGGCTATGCCCAGGGCCTGCTCCTTGCCCGGCCCCAAGATGGCCAGGCCCCGGCCGGCCGCCTCGACAGCCAGGGCGACAATGCCACGGGCTGGTGTCAGGACGGCCTGGTCTTGCGCCACCTTGAGCTGGCCCTTTCTGGCCCCCTGGGCTGGCAAGGCTGGTCGGCCACGGCCGCGGTCTTCACAGACCTGAATGCCGTGGGCTTCACGGACCTCTTCGTGCAATGGCAGCCAGCCGGGCTCAGGCTCCGCGCCGGGCAGCTGCGCCTGCCCTTTGGCGATGAGGAGCAGGCCTCGGCCAAGGATATCGTTGCCATCCAGCGCAGCCTCTTTTGGGGCTTCTCCAATTACGGCACCTTGGGACCCTGGGGCCTCTCCTGCCTGGCTGAGCGCGGCTGGGGACTGCGCCTGGACCAAGCCCTGAGCTTGGGCGGAGTGGCCCTGAGCCTGCAGGCTGGCGGCTTTGACGCCGGGGGAGGGGATTTCAACCCAGGGATCTGTGGCGTGGCCCGCGCCCAGGCCAGCTGGCAGCAGGGCAGCTTGAGCGCCCAGGCCGGCGCTTCAGGCAGCCTGGGCCGCAGCACCTTTTCCGTGCCCGATCTCAGCTATGCCCCGCTGGGCGCGCAAAGGCCCTCTGCCAGCCCCTGGGTGGCCACGGGCGACCTGGCCGGCCATGGCCTGGTGGAGACCGGCGGCGCGGATGCCAGGCTCGGCCTGGGCCCGCTCTGCGGCCAGGCCGAGGGCCTGCTGCAAACGCTGGCCGGCCATGAGCGCGGCGGCCTGGCCTTCACGGCCTGGCTGGACCTGCCCAGCTGGGAGGCCGCGAGCCTTCGGCCCTATGCCCGCCTGGAGCAGGCCTGGACCAGCTTTGCCGACGGCGTGCACCAGCCGGATAGCCTTTACCGCCTGGCCACCTTGGGCCTGCGCCTGCCCCTGCCCTGGGCCCTGGAGCTCAAGCTGGAGGGCCTGCAGTTCATGGATGATGACTTCGCCGATTTCGGCGGTGGCCGCATCTACCAGGCCCAGCTGCAAGCCGTGTTCTAGCTCTTCTTTCCCCTTTTCCATTTCTCTTTAACCCTTATGCGCTTTCGCATTCACCTTATCCGCCTCTCATCCTTAACCCGGAGGACCCATGACTCAGACCCGCTTTGTGCTGCCCCAATCCGAGATCCCCACGCACTGGGTCAACATCGCGCCGGATTTTCCCGAGCCCATGGCGCCCTACCTGCACCCCGGCACCAAGCAGCCAGCCACGGTGGAGGACATGAGCGCCATCTTCCCGGAGAACATCGCGCGCCAGGAGATGAGCCTGGAGCCGCTCATCGCCATCCCTGAGCCGGTGCGCGAGGTCTATGCCCTGTGGCGGCCCACCCCGCTGCTGCGCGCCGTGCGGCTGGAGCAGGCCTTGGGCACCCCGGCCCACATCTACTACAAGTACGAGGGCAGCTCGCCGGCCGGCAGCCACAAGCCCAACTCGGCGGTGGCCCAGGCCTACTACAACAAGCAGGCCGGCATCACCCGCATCGCCACCGAGACCGGCGCCGGGCAGTGGGGCAGCTCGCTGGCGCTGGCCTGCAAGATCTTCGGCATCGAGTGCGTGGTCTACATGGTGAAGGTGAGCTACCACCAGAAGCCCTACCGCAAGATGCTGATGGAGACCTACGGCGCCACGGTGCACGCCAGCCCCAGCAAGAACACCCAGTTCGGCCACAAGGTGCTGAAGGCTGACGAGAACAGCCCGGGCAGCCTGGGCATCGCCATCAGCGAGGCCATCGAGGACACCGTCACCCACCCCGGCACCAAGTACGCCCTGGGCAGCGTGCTCAACCACGTCTGCCTGCACCAGACCGTCATCGGGCAGGAGGCCATCCGCCAGATGGCCCTGGCCGGCGAGGAGCCGGATGTGGTGGTGGGCTGCGCGGGCGGCGGCAGCAACTTCGCGGGCATGGCCTTCCCCTTCCTGCGCCGCAACCTGAAGGAGGGCAAGAAGACCCGCCTGCTGGCCGTGGAGCCCGCCAGCTGCCCCTCGCTGACCCAGGGCCAGCTGCGCTACGACTTTGGCGACACCGCCATGACCACCCCGCTGATGATGATGTACACCCTGGGCCATGACTTCATGCCGCCCAGCATCCACGCCGGCGGCCTGCGCTACCATGGCATGGGCGCCACGGTGAGCCACGCCCGCAAGCTGGGCCTCATTGAGGCCAAAGCCGTGCCGCAGCATCTGGTCTTCGAGCGCGGCCTGCTCTTCGCCCGCACCGAGGGCCTGGTGCCCGCGCCCGAGAGCAGCCATGCCATCAGCGCCGTGGTGGATGAGGCCCTGGAAGCCAAGGCTGAGGGCAAGAAGCGGGTCATCGTCTTCAACCTCTCCGGCCACGGCCTGCTCGACCTGGCCAGCTATGAGGCCTACCTGACAGGCCATTTGGCGGACTGAGGCCGTTGACCTTCTGCTGGGAAAACGCAATAATCAAGGGCGCTAAGCGTTTTCTGATGCTCCTGGAGCCACAATGGCAGACGAGAAGCCCGGACAGCCTGACAGCCTGCTCATCCTGGGCGGCTTGGGGCTGGCAGCCCTGGTGGTGCTGTGCGCAGCCATGGTGCTGCTGGCTTTCCTGTTCCTGAAGGCCCCGCACAACGCGCCCACCCAGACCGTCACCATCACCAATGGCAGCCAGCCGGCTTTGGCTGCCAGCCCAGCCCCCAGCCCGGAGCCCAGCCCGGCCGCGCGCCGCAAGAGCGCCAACGACCAGGACGGCGCGGTGCCCTTCTCGCTGAGCATGCCTGGCGCCAGCCACGGCATCCCCCGCCGCTCTGACGCGCAAGATTCCCCGCTCCCGGCGCCTTTGGCAGCGCCTGCCGCGCCCTTGGCCCCGGCCGTGGCCAAGCCCACGGAGGCTGCCCGCCTGCCAGAGCGCGCTGACCTGTCCGCGCCCATGGGCCAAGATGCGCCCCTGCCCAACCGCCTGCATCTCATCCACCGCTCCAAGCCCGCCAGCGTTGCTGTTGCCCCTGCCCTTGCTGTTGCCCCAGCCCAGGCCCCAACTCCGGCCCCTGTTGCAAGCGCAGCTCCGGCTCTTGCCGCTCCTGCCCCTGCACCGGCCGCCGCCGCAGCGCCGCCCATGGGCGCTGTGCAGGAAGGAAGCCCTGAAGCGCAAGGCCAGCAGCTCTCGCAGGCCAAGGACACGCCCTTCAAGGCCCTGCCCGCGGCTGGCCAGGCAGGCAGCAGCCTGCGCCTGTCAGGCGCCCGCGTGCTGGGCAGCGCCAAGGTGGGCAGCTTTCGCGCGCTCAAGGGCTTCTTGATGGTGCAGGCCGACCTGGAGCTGGCCAACGCTGGCCAGCAGCCCCTGGACCTAAGGTCCCTGCAGGTGGAGGCCGAGGACAGCGACGGCTTGGGCTACCCCGCCAACCCGGACCTGCTGGCCGGCCAGGCCCTGCCCGCCAGCCTCAAGCCGGGCGACAAGGCATCGTGGAGCGTGGTCTTCTTGGTGCCAGATGATGCCAGCTTGGCCCGCCTGCACCTGGACGCCGGCGGCCAGAGCGCCGACCTGGAACTGGCAGCCGCGCCATGAGGCAGAGCCCGGCCGGCCTGCTCTTTGTCATGGATGTGGGCAACACCAACGTGGTGGCGGGCATCTACGCCCTGCCCAAGCCGAAGCGCCTGGCCAAGGCCGGCGCCCCGCTGGCGGCTTGGCGCTTCGCCACCGACCGCAGCAAGACCCCGGATGAGTACCAGAGCCTGCTGCGCGGCTTCCTGCGCCAGGCCGGCATCGCGCCCAGCCGGGTCCAGGGCGCCATCCTGGCCTCGGTGGTCCCGGCCCTGGTGCCGGTGATGGAGGGCCTTTGCCTCAAGCTCTTCGGCCTGCCCGTGATGCTGGTGGGCCCCGGGCTGGACCTGGGGCTCTCCGTGGCCACCCGCGACCCCCTGGAGGTGGGCGCCGACCGCCTGGTCAACGCGGTGGCCGCCCGCGCCCGCTGGAGCGGGCCGCTGGTGGTGCTGGACTTCGGCACCGCCACCACCGTGGACGCGGTCTCGGCCCGGGGCGAATACCTGGGCGGAGCCATCGCGCCAGGGGTGCTCATCTCCGCCGAGGCCCTGGCCAGCCGCACGGCCAAGCTGCCGCGCATCGAGATGGAGCGGCCCGCCCGCGCCATCGGCCGCAGCACCATCGAGAGCATGCGCAGCGGCATCTACCATGGCACGGTGGGCCAGGTGCGCGAGCTGCTGGGCCAGGTGGCCCGCGAGCTGGGCGGCAAGCCCACGGTGGTGGCCACCGGCGGCCTCTCGCGCTGGCTGCCCCTCAAAGAGCTGGGCATCCACCATAGCGAGCCCGACCTGACCCTGCAGGGCCTGTGCCTCATCTGGGCCCGCAACGCCCCCAAGCATGCCTCCAAAGCCCCTTCCCGCAGCCCAAGGGTGAGATGAAGACCCTGATCCCAGCCCTGCTGGCCCTGGCCCTGGCATCCGCCCTGGCCGCGGCCCACCCCGGCTTCTACGCTGTCAGCGTCACCGGCGATGCCTCCTTTGGCCCGCTGGGCCAGCCGCTAGTGCCGCTGCTGCCCGGCAAGAACCTGTTCAAGGACCATCAGCTGCTGCTGGGGCCCGGCAGCCTGGCCCGCTTCAGGGTGGCCGAGCGCTGCGACCTGGCCCTGCTGGGCCCGGCGCAGATGCAGGTGAAGGCCCTGCGCCTGCACAAGAGCGGCGAGCGCCGCTGGTGGGAGCTGCGCCTGAGCTTGAAGCAGGGCTGCCTCTGGGTGGATGACCGCTACAACTTTGGCCAGCCCCTGGATTGGGTGGTGGAGCTGCCCCAAGGGGCGCTGCGCCTGCCGGCCAAGGCCCGCTACCTGTTGGGCGCCCAAGGAAGCTCGGAGAGCCTGGCGCTCATCGACGGCCAGGGCCAGACCCGGGCCGCGCGGCGCGACATGATGGGCCTGGGCCTGGAGGCCCTGCCCCAGGCGGTCAGCGGCAAGGCCGCGGCCGACCTGCCCTGCCCGGGCCTGCTGGCCGAGGCGGCCCAGCCCCCGCGGCTGCTGGTGCTGGCGGATGACTTTGACAAGGCGCGCAACGCGCGGCCGCCCAAGCCGGTGCTGGGGCCAGCCCTGCTCGCGGAGCTCAGCACGCCCAACCTGGCCCTGGCCGACCAGAGCGGCAGCACCCGCCTGGCGCGGCGGGCCCACGCGGCCCTGCACGGCCCAGAGGGCTACGGCCTGGCGCGGCGGGTGGGCCGCGAGCTGGGCAGCCGCTGGGTGCTGGTGGCCAACAGCGTGTCGCAAGAGGTGAAGCCCGGCATGCATGGCCGCAAGCGCGGCCCCTGGGTGGAGAAGGCGCGCGCCGAGGCCGAGGTGCTGGACGTGGCCACGGGCGACCTGCTGGCCACCGATTCCGGCGACAGCCGCCTGGCCGTGGCCAAGGGCCAGCGGCGGCGGGATGTGGCCCAGGCCGCCCTGCAGGCCGCCTGCCAGAGCCTGGCGCGCCGCATGGCCTCGCAGCTGGAGAACCTCACCCAGGGCGAGCCGCATGCCCTGCTGGTGCCCCTGGCCGTTTCAGGCGTGGGCACCGATGAGGCGGTGGCCCTGCGCGAGGCCCTCTCGGGCATGGAATCCGTCCAGCGCGTGATCTTCCGCAAGTTCTCCAAGCGCGCGCTCAGGCTGGATGTGCTGCTGCGCGGCCCGCGCGCCGCCTTTGAGGCCAAGCTGGCCGGGCTTCGGCCCGCGGGCCTGATGCTGCAAGCCCAGGGGCAGGACGCCACCGGCAGCCTGGCCTTTGTGATGGCCCCGCCGCCCGCGCCCGCCCAGGAGGGCGCCCCCCCCGAGGCCGATGGGGTCAGCCCGTCTGCCCGTTGACAAGGCTTGCCAGCGGACCTATCTTGTTGTCTTGCTTTTTGATCCTAGCCGGGAGCACCTATGAGCGACCTTGAACGCCTGCAAGAAGCCCTCACCTTTGACGATGTCCTGCTCGTGCCCGCCCGCAGCGAGGTGCTGCCCAAGGACGCCGAGCTGGCCACCCAGTTCACCCGCAACGTCAGCGTCAACATCCCCATCGTCTCGGCGGCCATGGACACGGTCACCGAGAGCGCCATGGCCATCGCCCTGGCCCGCGAGGGGGGCATCGGCGTGCTCCACAAGAACCTGTCGGTGGCTGAGCAGGCCGCCGAGGTGGACAAGGTGAAGCGCAGCGAGAGCGGCATGATCACCAACCCGGTCATCCTGCCGCCCACCGCCCTGGTCAAAGAGGCCCTGCAGGTGATGCAGCGCTACCGCATCTCGGGAGTGCCCATCACCCAGGATGGCCGCCTGGTGGGCATCCTCACCAACCGCGACCTGCGCTTCCTCAAGCGCGACGACCAGCCGGTGACCGAGCTGATGACCAAGGAGGGCCTGGTCACCGCGCCCGTGGGCACCACCCTGGCCCAGGCCCAGGAGATCCTCTACCAGAACCGCATCGAGAAGCTGCCGGTGCTGGACAAGGAGGGCCGGCTCAAGGGCCTCATCACCATCAAGGACATCGAGAAGCGCCTGCGCTACCCCATCGCCTGCAAGGACAAGCTGGGCCGCCTGCGGGTGGCCGCGGCCGTGGGGCCGCACAAGGACATGGAGGCCCGCGCCGAGGCCCTGGTGGCCGCCGAGGTGGACGCCCTGGTGGTGGACACCGCCCACGGCCACAACGTGGAGGTGCTCAAGGCGGTGGCTCTGCTCAAGAAGAAGTACCCCAAGATCGACATCGTGGGCGGCAACGTGGCCACGGCCGAGGGCACGCTGGACCTCATCAACGCGGGCTGCGACGCGGTCAAGGTGGGCATAGGCCCGGGCAGCATCTGCACCACGCGGGTCATCGCCGGCATCGGCGTGCCCCAGGTCACCGCGGTGCTGGAATGCGCCAAGGCCGCGGCCAAGAGCAAGACCCCCATCATCAGCGACGGCGGCATCAAGTACTCCGGCGACGTGGTCAAGGCCCTGGCCGCCGGGGCCAGCAGCGTGATGCTGGGCAACATGTTCGCCGGCACGGACGAGAGCCCGGGCGAGGTGGTGCTGCTGGAGGGCCGCCAGTTCAAGACCTACCGGGGCATGGGCTCGCTGCCGGCCATGCGGCGGGGCAGCAAGGACCGCTACTTCCAGGGCTCGGTCAGCGATGCCAAGCTGGTGCCCGAGGGCATCGAGGGCCGGGTGCCCTACCGCGGCCCGCTCTCCGGGGTGGTGGCCCAGCTGGTGGGCGGCATCCGCAGCGGCATGGGCTACTGCGGCGCCCGCAAGCTGATCGAGCTGCGCAAGGCCCGCATGATCCGCATCAGCAACGCCGGGCTGCGCGAGAGCCACCCCCACGACGTCACCATCACCAACGAAGCCCCCAACTACCGCAAGGAATAGCCCCTCCAGCCCCCTGCCGACAGGCGGGGGGCTGGCGTTTGAGGGCACTTCTGGAGCAGCCCCATGCCCACAGCCCAAGAGAGCATCCTGGTCCTCGACTTCGGCAGCCAGGTGACCCAGCTCATCGCCCGCCGCGTGCGCGAGGCCAAGGTCTACTGCGAGATCCACCCCTACACCACCAGCCTGGAGAAGATCAAGGCCCTGGCGCCCAAGGGCATCATCCTCTCGGGCGGGCCCAATAGCGTGTATGAGAAGGGCGCGCCCCATGTCGACAAGGGACTCTTCGAGCTGGGCATCCCCATCCTGGGCATCTGCTACGGCATGCAGCTGACCGCCCACCTGCTGGGCGGCAAGGTGCGCAAGGCCGCGGGCCGCGAGTTCGGCCACGCCGGGCTTGAGGTGCTGCAGGCCCAGCCGCTCTTCGCCGGGCTCAAGAAGGGGCTCTCGGTGTGGATGAGCCACGGCGACCATGTGCAGGGCCTGCCCAAGGGCTTCACCCGCGCCGCCCAGAGCGCCAACTGCCCCAACGCGGCCATGGCCGACCCCAAGCGCCGCATCTACGGCATCCAGTTCCATCCCGAGGTGAGCCACACCCCCCATGGGCGGGCCATGCTGGCCAACTTCGTGCTCAGGGTCTGCGGCTGCAAGGCCACCTGGACCATGGACAACTTCCTCGAGGAGAGCATCCGCAAGGTGCGGGCCCAGGTGGGAAGCCGCAAGGTGCTGCTGGGCCTCTCGGGCGGGGTCGATTCCAGCGTGGTGGCGGTGCTGCTGCACAAAGCCATCGGCAAGCAGCTCACCTGCTGCTTCGTGGACAACGGGCTCCTGCGCAAGGACGAGCGCGCCAAGGTGGAGAAGGTCTTCCGCAGCCACTACAAGATGAACCTCAAGGTGGCGGATGCCAGCGCCTTCTTCCTCAAGCGGCTCAAGGGCATCGCCGACCCTGAGAAGAAGCGCAAGGCCATCGGCAAGGCCTTCATCGAGGTCTTTGACAGGGAGAGCAAGAAGCTGGGCCGCTTCGACTTTTTGGCCCAGGGCACCCTCTACCCGGACGTGATCGAGAGCGTGTCGGTGAAGGGCCCCAGCGCGGTCATCAAGAGCCACCACAACGTGGGCGGCCTGCCGGCCAAGATGCGCTTTGAGCTGGTGGAGCCGCTGCGCGAGCTCTTCAAGGACGAGGTGCGGCTGCTGGGCGCGGCCTTGGGCATGCCCGAGGAGATGATCCACCGCCAGCCCTTCCCGGGCCCCGGCCTGGGCATCCGCGTGCTGGGCGAGGTGACCCGCGAGCGCTGCGATTTGCTCCGCGAGGCGGACGCCATCGTGGTGGACGAGGTGCGCAAGGCCGGGCTCTACCGCAAGCTGTGGCAGAGCTTCGCCGTGCTCATCCCGGTGCGCAGCGTGGGCGTGATGGGCGATGACCGCACCTATGAGTACACCTGCGGCGTGCGCGCGGTGACCAGCAGCGACGGCATGACCGCCGACTGGGCCGACCTGCCGCGGCCGGTGCTGGTGGCCATCAGCAACCGCATCATCAACGAGGTGCGGGGCTTCAACCGCGTGGTGCTCGACATCAGCAGCAAGCCGCCCGCCACCATCGAATGGGAGTGAGCATGCCGGCTGACGCCTTCGGCTTGGCCCTGCCCAGCGCCCTGCTGGCCCCCCAGTTCGTGCGCCAGGCGGCGGAGGCCAAGGCCTTCGCGCCCCAGGCCGAGCTGCCGCTCACCCCGCTGGAGGACCTGAAGGAATGGCTGCGCCAGGAGCGCGAGGCCGGCCGGGCCGGCCAGCACGAGGAGCTGCTGGGCCTGCTGCTGGCGGACGAGGATGAGGCGCGGCGCCAGGCGCTGGAATCCGGCGAGCTCTTCGACCAGCTGGCCCACGAGATGGAGGCCCTGGAGGCGGATGACAGCTACGGCTGCTTCGACCCGGACGGCTTGGCCCGGGTGCTGGAGCTGGTGCTGGACCGTGGCGATGAGCTGGCGGCCTGGGCCGAGATGGAGCTCTCCGGCCCGCTGAGCCTGTCGGTGGGGCTGCGCCTGCTGCCCCCGGCCGGCGCCCGGCGCCTGGCGCCCCAGCTCTTGGAGGCCAGCCTCAACCTGGACCTGCACCTGCCCGGCAAGGCGCCGAGCCTGGAGCCCAGCATGGAGAGCGGCGTGCTGCGCGTGCCCCTGCAGGACGCCCGGGTGGGCGATTGCTGCCGCTTGAGCCTCTATTTCACCTATCCCCTGGCCCTGCAGGAGCATTTCATGCAAGCGGCCGATGCCCTGGCCAAGTCGATGTCCCTCAAGCCCGAGGCCTGACATGCGAACCCTCTGCGCCGCCCTCTTCTTGCTGCTGGCCCTGGCCTGCCCGGCGCGGGCGGATTGGGGCCAGTTCAAGGCCGATGCCGGCCGCAGCGGCTTTGTGGCTGATGAGCTGAAGCCGCCCCTGGCCCAGGCCTGGTCCTACAAGTCCGCCAAGGGGCTCTACAGCTCGCCGGCCATCGCGGGCGGCCTGGTGGTCTTTGGCGGCGAGGACCGCCGCGTGACGGCCCTGAGCCTTGAGTCTGGCAAGCTGGCCTGGCAGACGGAGGTGGGCGAGCGCATCTACGGCAGCGGCCCGCTGGTGAGGGATGGCAAGGCCTTTGTCTGCAGCGTGGACGGCTGCCTCAACGCCCTGGCCCTGGCTGACGGCAGCAAGCTGTGGGCTTGCTGCCCCAGCTCAGAGCCGGCCTTCAGCTCGCCGCTCTATGGCGAGGGCGCGCTCTACTTCGGCGATGACGCCAAAGCCGTGACCGCGGTGAAAGCGGCCGACGGCAGCCAGCTCTGGCGCAGCCCGGTGGGCGGCAAGGTGCACGACAATGCCGGCGCCTTCGGCGGCGGCCTGGCCTTCTTCGGCTGCCAGGACGGGCGGC
>Ga0326728_10016574_pt1 | contig 14996 bp, 4 predicted proteins | sample MB3enrmetagenome_FD_207602 | JGI IMG/M metagenome (GOLD analysis project Ga0326728, IMG submission 207602) | Lab enriched peat soil microbial communities from McLean, Ithaca, NY, United States - MB31MN | ecosystem: Environmental > Terrestrial > Soil > Wetlands > Peat | place: USA: New York...
TTCCTCTGGGGTTCGCCGGTAGGCTTCTCGGCGAGCGGCGTCGCCGACGGCGGCGGGTTCCTGAACGTCTCCGTCCCGCCCAGCATCCCGGCGAGCCAGCCGCTCTCCATCTTCATCTCCTCGCCGGATTACTCGTCCGTGACCACTACCGCGACGGTCGGCCCGAGCCGGACCACGTTCCTCAACGGGACCGACATCGCGAACCTCCACGGCTTCGGGCTCATGGCCTGGGGATGGGTCACGGGGAACGTCTCCGACTCGGCGACCGGGGCACCGCTCCAGGGGGCGGTGCCCGTGGTGACCGACCCGAACGGAACCACCGGTGCGACCGATACCCAAACGAACGGCCGGGGGCACTTCTTCGTCGACGCGCCGCCGAGCTCGTCCGACCGGCTTTCCATGAAGCTCGCCGGCTTTGGGAGCAACACGTCGTTCCCGAAGGTCGGATACGGCCAGTTGGTGACCGTCGCGCCCATCGCCCTTGTCGGGGACGGCATCGTCCAGGGCGTCGTGACGTCGTTCCCCGGCGCGGGTCCGGTCGCCGGCGCTACCGTGACCCTCTGCCCACGCTCGCAGTCGAACTGCGTGGACCGCGTGACGACCAACGCTTCGGGCATCTTCGCGGTCGCCGGACCCCCCGGCCTCGACGTCCTGCTCGTCACGGCGGACGGCTACGTGAGCAACGTGCCGGTCTACGTCAAGGTCGTGAGCGACACGTGGACGTGGGTCGGGGACATCACGATCGACGAGTACGCGTACGTGACCGGGGTGGCCCTCGGCCTCCCCGGCGGTGGACCGGTCGCCGGCGCGAACGCAAGCCTCTGCGCCCTTCCCGTGGGAGGGGAGGAGGTGGGTCCGTGCTTCGCGACCGTCAGCACGGGTCCCGACGGGACGTTCCTGATCGAGGCTCCCGCGGGAAGCTACATCCTCGACCTGAACGCCACCTTCTACAACGACACCTACCTCGCAGTCTCGGTCGTCCCGGGAGAGACCCTTCCCGTGGGCACGCTCTTCCTCGACGAGTACGGCACCGTCGTCGGCACGGTCCTCGCTGCCGGTACGGGATCGCCCCTTGTCGGGGCACGGGTCATCGCCTGCGAAGCGTGGGGGGCCGACACGTGCCTCCCCGCGACGACCACGGGGCCGACGGGTGGGTTCGTCATCAGCGGCCCGGCCGGTCCATACACGTTCCAGGCCAGCGCCGCTGGATACCTCTCCGCGTACGCGCGGTCCGTCCTTCCGTCCGGCGTCACCGTCCGCCTCGCAAACTTCTCCCTCCTCCCGATCGGACCGGGCAACCGCTACCCGGTGTCGGGTTCGGTCGTGACGGCCGCGACCGACCTCCCGATCGCCGGCGCGGTCGTGGCGGCGACCGGGGGCTTCCTCGCGACCACCGGCCCGTCAGGGACCTTCTCCCTGGTGCTCCCCTGGGGGACGACGACCGTCACGGCGGCCCTGCCGGGGTATTTCTCGAGCACGAAGAGCCTCATGGTCGACGGCCCCGTCACGGGACTGAACTTCACCCTCGCCATCGCGACGTACTCGGTCCAGGGGACCGTTCGCGACGGGCTCACCGGGGCGGCGGTCGGCAACGTAACGTTCCAGACGTCGGGCGGGGCTCCCCTCGGGAGCGTCTCCGCGGGGAACGGAACGTTCTCCTTCGAGCTTCCGAACGGGACGTATGACCTCCTCGCGCAGCCGAGTCCCGCGAGCAGCTACGGGACCGTCCCCTTCACGGTCACCGTGAACGGCGCGCCGGCCCGGGTCAACCTTTCCCTCTATCCTGTCACCGTGACGCTGGACGGCCTCGTCACCAACGCCCTCACGGGCGAGCTCGTCGCGGGCGCGAGCGTGACGGTCTCGGGAACGACGATCGCCGGGGTGCCTTGGCAGACGACCGTGGCCTCCGGACCGGACGGTCGGTTCGTGGTCCGGGCGTACTCGGGCAACTGCATGGTCTCGGCACAGGCCGCGGGATACCTGCCGACGACCCAGATGCTGTCGGTTCCCGCGCCCACGCCGGGAGAGAGCCTCCCCCTGGCCGTCCACCTCGATCCGACGTCGACCACCGGTGCTGCTTCCGGACTCTCTGCGACGACCATGCTCTGGGTGGCCGTCGGCGTGGGTGGGGCCGCGTGCGTGGGCGGGCTTCTCTGGCACCTTTCCCGACGCCCCGCGCGCCCGCGCCGGCCGTCCCGGTCCGCCCCGACATCTCCTAGGAGTGAAGGAAAGTGAAGAACGAAGAGCAGGCGAGACCCAGCGCGCATCTCCGACGGTGGGGAAGACCCTCGTCGGTCCTCGCCTTGGGATTGGCGATCGGCGCGATCGCGTTGATGTTTCTCTGCCCGGGGACATCGCCCGCGCACGGAGCCCCGGGTGCGACGGCTTCCGTAGGCGTCCTCGTTCCGCTTTCGACGGCGGCCACTAGCCCGGCACCCGAGCTCACGACCACAGGGGCGCCCGCCACGGCGTCGACCTCGCTGGTTCTGAGCGTGGCGGCCGACCCGAGCTCGATCTGCGTGCTCCAGCTCACGAACTGCCCCGCGGGCGTGGGGCTCTCCCGTGTCACGCTGACCGCGCAGGCGCCCGCGACCAGCTTCGAGACATGGCCCGCCGTCCAGGTGGCGTTCGTCATCGAGACCACGGTCTACGATGGCGTCTTCGACCCGACCGCGGGCGACCCCGGCCAGGACATGTGTGCGCAGGCCTCGGGGTACACCGGACCGGCGTGCGAGGAGTCGAACGGGGTCCCCTTCTTCGTCTCGAACGCCCAGTCGATCGCGAATGCGATCCAGGCGGCGAACCCCCACTCCCTCGTCCAGTTCGCCCTGGTGGACTACTTCGCCACGTACGACGCCTACGACGATGGGGACGGCGCCGAGTACCATGTGGACATTCCGCGGTTCATCCCGGCGGGTCAGTTCGGCGACCAGGTCCAGGCGACGTTCGGCAGCGACGTGCTCGAGTCCGGCTATCGCTACAGCGATTCCGACTTCTCTGACAACATGCTCCACTCCTCGTCGATCACCGCGCTCTACGGGGCGATCATCGGGAGCGGCCTCAACTGGTCGGCGAACACGCACCACGTGGTCGTCTGGATCGGCTCCACGGCCCCCCGCGCCCCGGGGTATTCCCAGAACTACTGCGTGAGCCCCTCGGACCACTCGAGCGGTCCCTGCTACAGTCCGACCTGTGAGCCGTCCTACGCGTTCGGCAACTCGGTGAGCCCGCAGTGCGAGGGCTGGGTCAACTCCCAGAACGGGAACTCCTCCGACTCGATCGCCGCGCTAGCCCGAACGGCGCCCGAGTGCACCGAGTCGATCGGGCAGGTCTGCACGATCGACACGGTCGACCTGTGGGACACGGCGACCGACCCGTCGTCCCCCGGGTGGCCTGCCGCGTACGCCACTCCCGCCCTCCAGGGAGGGCCGAACGGGGCGATGGTCGACCAGAACACCGCTCGCGTGCTGCTCGCCGGTTGTGACCTCGCCGCCGCGACCGGAGGGACGTGGGACGGCCCATCGTTCTTCAGTTGCCCCAACGGCCAATCCGGAACGCTGCAGCCGTCGTTCCTCGGACCGTACGCGAACCCGAACCTCGACAACCCGTCGCTGCTCGCGGCCCTGCGAGGCGTCGGGTTCGGGCCGGTCACGAACACGCTCGTCGCCACCGGTACCTCCCATCCGATCTTCTCGTTCGTGCCGTTCGGCAACATCGAGGTCCTCCCCGGGACGTCCGCGCAGTTCCGCACGGGGTGTCTTCTCGGGGACGGGAGCACCTCCACCCACTGCCCCGTGACCCCCACCGTGACCACCGTCACGGTCGGGCCCGGGGTCACCGTGAAGGTCTACAACTGGAACTGGAGCACCGAGCCCTCGCAGAACCTCATGTACGCGGGGGACACCTGGATCGCCTCCTTCTGGGTGATGGCCGACGGACCGCCGTACGGCCAGGTCCCGGTCGACGCCTGCACGACCACCTACTGTTCGCTCGGGGGGAGCCATGCGCTCGGCGGCTACCTCACGTCGGCAACGTACGTTCCCGCCAGCGCGGCCTCGCCGGTCACGCAGTCGTTCCCGCTCGCGATGATCGACGTCGAGGCGCCGCCTACCGCGGTTCCGCCTCCGAGCCTCCCACCGCCGGCGCCGACGCCGCCACCACCGCCCGTCCCACTACCGACCCCGCTCTCGCTCCTCTCCCCCGTCGGCGTGGGGGCCCAGGTGGGGATCGCCTCCCTCTCGCTGCAGGCCGCCGCGGCCGGGTTCATCTCGGCCGGGTTCACGGCGATCTCGGTCCGCAACCGCCCGATGTCCCTCGCGGTCGCGGCCCTGTCGCAGAAGACCGGGCCCGTGCGCTCCCGGTTCGAGGAGAGCACGCTCGCGGAAAGCCAGAGCGTCGGCCGATTCGAGTGAGTTGGGCCAGAGCCCCATGGAGGCCGGGAAGGGGCGCCGGGACCGGCGTGCGGGCTGGGGTCGGGTCCGAGACATACCACGCCCTACAGTGTCTCGACCGAGACCCGCCGATGGCCCCCTCGGTCGGCCCCTTCGACGAAGGTTTATGAGGCCGCACGAGTCCGTCCGACCGTTTCGAATGCTCCGTCTCGTACCTGCCCCGTCGCCACCCCCGGCCCGGTGCTCGGGCGCGCGATTCCGCGCAAGGGGAGCCGGGCGAGCCGGTGCGCTCGTCACCGTCGTACTCGCCATCGGGATCCTGCTCGGTTCCTGCCTCGTTCTCGGCGGGTCCGGCTCAGCGGTCACGAGGACGGCCAACCCCTCCCCGGCCCTTTCCGCCAGCCCTCCGCCCACAAGTTCCGTCCGGGCCCCTAGCCCCTCGCCGGCGGCCCCGGCCCGGTCGCCCGCGGCGACCGCTCAACCGTCCGACAGTACGCCGTGCCGCAGCCTCAACGAAACGATCTGCGTCTCCATCACGAACGGGAGCGTCCCGAACATCATCCCCGGCCCGGGAAGCCATGTCTCCTCGGTCGAACCGCTCCCGAACCAGACGATCTCGCTCTGGGTCCGCTCCGAGTTCAGCCTCGTCTGGGGGGGCAACGTCCCGACGAGCGGCCCGCATTCGCCGCTCTCCCTCAACGCGACCGGTGTCCTGTGGAACGGCGTCCCGTACTACAGCGAGTCGGACGGGACGGTCTGGCATCCTACCGGGAACACCTGGTGGAGCTACGGACCGACCGGGGTCAACAAGACGTTCCCGTACTACTACGCCCTCACCTTCTCGACACGGTCCGTCGCCGGGACCGCGAACTTCTTCCCGGGGATGGTGCTCACCTGGTGGATCTACTTCGTCCAGAACACGAGCGGGGTGTACACCCACTGGTCGACCGTTCCGTTCCAGTTCACTTTCGGAGGGGCGTGGCCCGCCTCCCCGTATCCGGGAGCGGCCCAGTACGGCGGGAGCGGGGCCGTAGAGGAGGACCTCGCGGTCTCCCAGACGCCGCTCGCCCCGAACTACAACGACGGCGTGACCGTCACGATCTCCACGACCCCGCAGGACCTTTTCACGGGAGCGGCGATCGGAGGGGCGTACGTGGACGTCACGGAGTCGGCCCCGAACGGCGCGGTCCTGAACGCCACGACCATCTCCATGTCGCTGTCGATCGAAGGTTCGGTCGGGTCCCCGAACGGGACCGCTCTCCTCCCCGCCTCGCTCGCCCATTCCCCGGGGGCGCTCATCACCTATCGGATCACGGCCTGGGACATGAGCCAGTACGTGCCGGGGCAGGTCGGCCCCGACGCGATCACGACCGCCACGTTCAACTACACGGTGAACGGGAACGGAACGTTTTCGAGCGGGATCTTCGCGAACGACCTCGCGCTCGCAACGGTCCCCGGTCTTCCGGGCTTCAACGGACAGTCGTCGGGGTACATCGCGGCGGGGATGCCGGTCGCGCTCGAGCTCGCGAGCAAGTCAACGACCACCGCGATCGAGGCGGCGGAGGCCGACATCACGTTCACGTACCCTGGGATCGGTGAGTCGGTAGCGCTTCGGGTCCCGCTCCAGCGGGTCAACTCGACGCACTTCGTTGGGTCGATCCCGGCGCTACCGCTCGGCTCCCAGGTCAGCTTTGAGATCGTCGCCTGGGACTTCTCTCAGGACCGTGAGGTATCGACCAACTACACCTACGCGACGGAACCGCTCAACGACTTCTTCGCCACCATTCCGTCGAACTCCACGTTCTTCGTCGTCTACGTCTACGACAACAGTACCGGCCGTTGGGTCACGAACGCGCAGGTGACGATCACGGGGGTCGTTGGGTCCGGCTACATCCGCTCGGAGTCGCAGACGTTCGGCGGGGTGACGTACCCGAACGCGACGGCCGGGCCGTTCGTGCCGCTCCTCGTGAGCGCCGGCACGAGCTACCACATCATCGTGAACGACTCGGCGTTCCTGCCGGCGGGTGAGACGTTCGCCCCGAGCGTCGACCTCTCGCTCGTGATGCCCCACGCACCCACCCGCACCGGGATCCTCATGGTCGGGTCGAACTACGTCGTCGCGGAATCCGGGCCCAGCCTCTACTTCTGGCTCAACCAGACGTACTCCTCGTTGACCTACTCGCCGGGGACCGGGATCTCGACCTCCCTCCTGGTCGAGTCCGGGCTCGGGCTCGGAGCGCTCGCGCTCGCGGGGATCCCCCTCTACTACTGGTGGGCGACGATCCGTGCCCGACGGGCGGAGCAGGAACGGAGGATCACCCTGTGAAGCGGGTCGGTTCCGCCTTCGCGGTAGCGGTCCTCGCCCTCGGCGTGGTCCTCGTCACGCTCCTGGCGGGATTGGCGGTCCCCCCGTCCCCGACCTCGACCGTGCTCACGATCCCCGGGTCGGCGACCGTGGGGTCCGCCCATGCCGCTTCCCCGCTCCTCGGCGGCTCGTCCGGGGCGCCTACACCCTCGGGTGGAAGCGCACCGACCGTGCCGGCGAACCATCCCTCGGGGACGGACCCACCCGCGTCCGCCTCCGCGCTCGCGTCCCCGCACCCCGCGACCAGCGGCTGGCACACCTCGAACTTCTTTGAGGACGTACGGGTGAACTTCTACGAGACGGGACTTCCGCTCGGGTTCCAGGAGGTCCCATACGTGAACACCCTCCCCTCGAGCGTCCTCGGCTTCTACGTGAACATCACCGCGGCGGCCCCCCTCCTGTTCGCCAACATGACGATCTGGGGGAACCAGTGGCCCGGGACGAACACGAGCGCAACGATCAACGGCTTCTCCCCGACGGCGCCCGCCCTTCGGCCGATGGTGATCAACTCGACCGACCCCGCCGAGGCGAGCTTCCACTTCGACAACTACCGGTTCTTCTGGCCGGGGTCGACGGTGTCGTTCAACATCACCGTGGTCGGGCAGAACTCGACCCCGTCCCTCGTGAAGTCGGCCTCGAACGTGAGCGTCGTCGAGAACTACCCCGGCGGCTTCTCGGACGCGGCCACCTGGATGTTCACGGTCGCGAGCCCGTGGGAGTCACCCACCTTCGCGAACGACATCCAGATCGTGACCACCCCGAACGTCCTCGGCCCGGTCGTCTACGCACCGAACCCGCGCCAGTCCCTCGAGGTCACGATCGAATCGGTCCCCGTGAACGGGGTCGCGACCCCGATCCCGGCCGCCACGCTCGACCTTCAGGTGAACCTCAACGGCACGGCCTCGGCCGCCGCGATCCCGTTCGGCCCCGTGAACCATGCCGTGATGAGCCTGACCTCGCCGATCGGCCCGTACGGCGGCGCGACGGTGAGCTTCAGCGTGTCCGCGTGGCTCCCCTGGGAGGGGGGCCGGGTCGACCTCATCAACAGCTCCGTGGTCAACTTCACATGGTCCCCGAACGGGGGATGGTGGCACCCACTCGCGGGCCTGCTCGGCAACCTCGAGCTCGTCACCAGTCCCACCTTGACGCCCTCGAGCGGCACGCTCCCCGGGAACGCGCTCACCCTTGCCACGGACCAGCCGGTGACCGTCACCATCCATGAGCCGATCGAGAACGTCACGATCGCCTCGACGCAGGTCATCTACACGTTCACGGACGGCGGCGCCTCGCGCGTCGGCACGATACCGATGACGGCCGTGAGCGCGAACACCTCCTCCTTGACGATCCCCGGGCTCCCGCCCTACGGTGCGCTCACCTTCTCCATCACGGCGAAGGACATCTACGGGAACCCGATCTCGTCGGGCAACTTCAGCTACTCCGAGGCCGGCCCCACGAACCCGAGCTTGCCCGCCGGCCAGGGTCTTCTCTTCGTGGAGGTCCTCGACCTCTCCACCGGGGGACTCGTACCGTCGTTCGCCTTCTCCGTTGGGAACGCGACGTGGTCGGTCAACGGCACCGCGAACACCCTCGGCTTCGCCACGCCGTCCCTGCCCGGCTCGACCGTGCCGGTCCGCCTCGCGTTCGGGTCGTACCTCGTCTCCGTCAACGCCTTCGGCTCGGAGAAGACGGCCGCGATCGAGCTCTCGCCGAGCTCTCCGACCCCCACGGTCGTGTTCATCGGGGAGTCTCACCCTCTGCCGATCGCGACCACGAACACGCTATCCGCCGAGTCGATCGCCGCGATCGCCGGCCTCGTCGCGGCGTCGGTGGTCACGCTACCGCTCGTCCTCTGGTTCGAGGAGCGCCGGGCCAAGGCCGAGGAAGAGCAGCGGCGCATCATCTTCTAGGAATCACCCCAAGGAAGCAAGTAGGAGAGAACCGACATGAGCGCGAACGACCCGAACGCCGCGACCCGACCGCCGAGCGCGTCCGATGGGACCCCCACGCCCGCGCCGGGCGCCGGGGCGGCTGAAATGGGGGGAGATGCCGCGTCGCTCTCGCAGCCCTCCGCGGCCCCCGGGACCCTCCAAGGGACCCCTCCCCGAGCCGCCTCGCCGCGGCGGCCGGTGCTCGGCTCCGACAAGCCGTCCGTGGGCCGCCCGACCCGGACGTTCTATGCGTTCGTCCTCACGGGCATCCTCCTGATGGCGGTCGGTGGCACGCTGGCCGCAACGTACTACCCGGACGTCGCGCACTCCACGAACGCCTCCACGTTCCTCACGAACTCCGGCGCTGAGGTCTGGAGCGGCAACCCTACCGTCCAGATCGTGCGCCTCACGAGCACTTCGCTCTCCGCGGGCCAGACGGTCGTCATCCAGGACACGGTCGACTCCGCGACGTACAATGCGACGTCAGATACCACCGCGCTTACCTTCCGGTCGATCGATAACCTCCCGGCGAACGAGAAGGCCGCTCAGGCGGGCACGGCCCAGGACCTGTTCGGGACGCTCAAGGGCCACCCCTCGTGGATCAGCGCCGGCACGGCGGTCGTGTTCACGTTCACGATCGTCCAGGCGACCCTCCCCGCCGCAGGGAGCTCCTCGGCCACGAGCTACTTCACGTTGGACGCCGCGGCGGATGCGACGCAGGCGGCCCTCGCCTCGGGGACGACCGGCGCGGCCGCGGTGGCGATCGACCCGGTCCATGTCCAGGCGTACCCGGCGATCCTCTACGACGGCCTCTTCTACTTCCTGATCGCGGTCGGGGCGGCGCTCGCGCTCGTCGGCTTCCTCTTCCACGAGAGGATCGAGAGCTGGTTCCGGCGCCAGACCAAGGAACCGAACAACCTCGTCGTCGGCCTGATGGGCGGCACCATGCTCTTCGGCGGCTTCTTCATGCCGTTCTACCCCTGGCCGTACGTCCTGTTCTTCGTCGGCGCCGTCATGGGGCTTGCGTGGAAGTTCCCTCAGCTCGCCCTGATGTTGATGGTCCTCCTGGTCGTCCCGGAGGTCGCCTACCAGTCCGGCGCGCTCGGGTTCATCTTCCTCTTCGCGATGATCCCGGTGCTGTTCGCCTCGCTCCTCGACTGGCGGTTCGGCCTCGGGACCGTGCTCACCCTCTTCCTCGCGCCGGTCGGCCTCTCGTTCTCCGTGCCGATCTTCCTCGGCCTCGTCTTTTCCCTCTACCTCGGGCTCGCGGTGGCGGTCGCCGGCGGCCTCTTGATCGGGCTCTTCGTCACGCTCGGGAACCTTCCGGTGCTGGGCTACCTCGTCGGACCGAGCCCGAGCGCGGGCCATACGCTCGTCGCCGGCCACACGGCCGCTCTGCTCCCGACGATCCCGATGGAGATGTTCAGCTTCAACAATGTCGGGCAGGCCTACGCGAACCTGCTCTCGCCGAACTTCTCCGTCCTCACCTCGGGCGCCGCCGGCATCGGCTCGCTCGCCATCCCGCTCGTCGAGGTCGCGGCCTGGTGCCTCGCGGTCTGGTGGCTCCACCGAGCGCTCACCGACCGCGAGCACCAGACGATGAGCGCCCTCACGAGCTCCTCCGCCGTCGGCGGCGTCGCGATCGCCGCGGCGACCGTCGGCGCGCTCCTCGCCTTCAACTACGGGACCGGGCCCTGGATGCTGATCGTGCTCCTGTTCGTCCCGGCCGTGATGACCGCGGCGACCGGCTCGCTGATCCTTAAGGACGAGTTCGAGGCGTACTTCACGAGCCGCCTCGGCGGGACGAGCGTGGGAACGCGCATCGCCGAGATGAAGGGCCTCACGAAGGTCACGTTCGAGATGGTGGGCGGCCTCCACGATGTCAAGGCCGACATCAAGGAGTCGATGGTGATCCCGCTCATGCGGCGGGACATCACGGCCCGGTTCCGCCTCGAGCCGCCGAAGGGGATCCTCCTGTTCGGCCCGCCCGGCTGCGGGAAGACGATGCTGATGAAGGCGCTCGCGACCGAGCTCGGCGTCGAGATGATCTCGATCAAGTCGTCCGACGTCATGAGCAAGTGGTACGGCGAGTCCGAGAACAAGATCGCGGACCTCCTGAGGACCGCGCGCGAGCGGGCGCCGTGCATCCTCTTCATGGATGAGATCGACGCGGTCGCCAAGCGCCGCGACATGTACACGGCGGACGACGTCACGCCGCGCCTGCTCTCGATCCTGCTCGCGGAGATGGACGGGATCGACAAGTCGGCCGGGGTCATCGTCGTCGGGTCGACGAACAAGCCCGACCTCATCGACCCCGCGCTGATGCGGCCCGGCCGTCTCGACAAGATCATCTACGTCCCGCCCCCCGACTACAACGAGCGGATGGAGATCGCTCACGTACACTTGCTCGGTCGGCCGGTGAACCGGTCGATCGACCTCGCGGAGATCGCGAAGCGGACCGAGCGGTTCAGCGGCGCCGACATCGCGAACGTCGTCCGGGAGGCCGCGACCATGGCCGTCCGACGCGAGATGACGACGAACGTCGCGAGCCCGATCATCATGGACGACTTTTTGCACGTCCTTCCCCGGATCAAGCCGTCGATCTCGCTACGGATGATCGCCGAGTACGAGACGATGAAGCTCGACTACGAGCGGAAGATGCACCAGTCGGTGCGGGCGGAGCGCAAGGTCATCGTCCGGTGGGACGACGTCGGCGGCCTCCTCGACATCAAGCAGGCGCTGCGCGAGTACGTCGAGCTGCCCCTCCAACGGCCGGAGCTGATGGAGAGCTACCGGATCAAATCCGGCCGCGGGATCCTCCTCTTCGGTCCTCCGGGCTGCGGGAAGACGCATGTGATGCGGGCCGCGGCGAACGAGCTCAACGTTCCGATGCAGATCGTCTCGGGACCCGAGCTCGTGAGCGCGCTCGCCGGCCAGTCCGAGGCGGCGGTCCGGGACGTCCTCTACCGCGCCCGAGAGAACGCCCCCTCGATCGTCTTCTTCGACGAGATCGATGCGCTCGCCGGCCGGGAGTCGATGCGGACGCCCGAGGTCTCTCGGGCCGTGAGCCAGTTCCTGACGGAGATGGACGGGCTCCGACCGAAGGACAAGGTGATGATCATCGCGACGACGAACCGGCCGCAGACCCTCGACCCTGCGCTCCTTCGGCCCGGGCGGTTCGACAAGATCCTCTACGTACCGCCCCCGGACGAGACGGCCCGTGCGGACATCTTCCGCATCCACCTCAAAGGCGTTCCCACGGACGGCGCGATCGATACCCTCGCGCTCGCCCGTCTCACCGAGCGCTGGTCGGGCGCCGACATCGCGAACGCCGTCGACGAGGCGAAGCTGATCGCGATCCGGACGCAGCTCGGGGCGGAAGCACGTCGCGCGGCCGCCGGGAGCGGAGCAGAGTACTTCGCGACCTCCCCGATCCCGAAGGCGGTCAGCGCCACGGAGACCCCGTTGGAGATCGTGGGCGTGCGCCAGTCGGACCTCCTGAAGGCCGTGTCGCAGACCCGCTCGAGCATCACGCCGGAGACCCTCGCGTGGGCGGAGGAGTTCATCCGATTGTATGGGACGCGGGGATAGAGAGGGGCGATCCCTCCGGTCGAGGTTCGCCCGTAGCCGCCGAGCGCTGACGCCGTCCCCCCCGCAGCCGCCGGGCCGTCGTTCCACGCCGGGCGCCTTCCCGTCGTACGCGTACGCCGCGGTGGGGACCCTCGGCGTCCTCCTGCTCGTGCTCGGGATCTGGACGCCGTTCCTCGCGTCGGTCCCGGGCGCGGCCTACCTGCGGGTCGTGGTCGCGATCGCGGGCGGCGCGCTCGCCGCCTTCGGCTGGATACGGCTCGACCAGCGGCGGCGCGGGTCGAGCCGCGGACCGCCGACCCCTCCCCGTGGCATCGAGGGCATGTCGTCGTTCGAGGTCTACTCGCCCCGCGGGGACGACCGCGCTTCCGGCCCGCGGCCGAAGACCGAGGGATTCGTCGCCCCGCCCGCCCACCCGGGTGCGGGTCTCTTCTCCGACCACCGGACCCGGCGGCTTCGCTGGGCCGTCCTCGCCCTCGTGGCCGTGCTCCTCGTCGCGCCGGGGCTCCCCTCCGTTTCGACGGCCGTGTCGGCCGGCTCCGGGGCACGGGCCGCCTCCTCGCCTGCACCGGCGACGCCCTCCCCGACCACGGTCGTCACGGCACCGTCGGCGGGGCCGGTCCCGGTCTGCTCGCTCACCTACCCACCCCTGTACTCGACGTTCGGAGGGTTCTATCCGCCGCTCCCGCAGTACTCCCAGCAGTCGCCGTGCAAGACCGCGCATGACGAGGTCCATCTCACCTTCTCGTCGAACGTCGACCCGTCCGGCCAGCGCTTCCGAGTGCCGGTCTACCTGCCGGCGTCCGGGAACCCCGGCCAGAGCGCGACCTACGGCGACTTCTACCTCGGGATGGTCGTGGCGGGAGACCCGAACTCGGTCGACCACCAGTCGTACGCCGAGCTGGCGTTCACCCCGGGGGGGAACGCGAGCAGCTTCTCCTGGCGGGTCGGCGTCGCGGTCTGGTCCCTCCTCCTGAACACCAACTGCTCGACGGGCGGCGCCCACCCGGCCGTTTCCGGGCTCAACCTCTCCTTCGCGAACTCCTTCGGATGCGTCCAGGACCAGGTCAACAGCTCGAGCGGGAAGGTCCTGGACCCAGCGGTCCCGGGAGGCCAGTGGGCGAACGTGACGATGATCGGAGGCGCCTCCGGGGCGAGCGCCCCCCTCAGCATCTACTTCAACGACTCGACGGACGCCGCCTACTCGACGTCGTTCACGTTCTCCTCAGCGCACACCGGCAGCTACGCGTTCTATCCGGCGTTCGGCGTCGCGTGCCCGACCCGCTGCGTCCTCAACTGGTCGACCCCGTTCGGCCTCGGTGTCGGGGCCGACCTCTGCGAGTCCGCCACGTGCTTCTCCTACAACGCGACCGCGCAGAGCGAGGCCCCGCCGTTCGAGGTGGGGAGCCCGGAGTTCTGGAGCGGCCTCAGCTACTCCGGGGACTATCTCTACCTCGGTCCCACCTCGTCCACCGGGGCCTGTAGCGGCGCCGGCGCGGTCGTCCCGTGCGACCCGTACGCCCAGGCGGGAAGCTACCCGTACTTCACCTTCAACGGCACGACCATCGACTTCGGGGCGAGCTGGAACTGGACGACGGAGTCGTTCGGCGGGCCGTACGTCGAGTTCAACGCCCTCGGGACGATGAACCAGTACGTTCCCCTCTTCGTCGACCGCCTCACGAACTCGAGCCGCGCGGGCTACGTCGCCCCCGCGGACGCGTTCAATGTGAGCTCCCGGGTGCAGGACTTCGGGCAGGTGTCGCGGGTGAACTTGAGCTACCAGCAGCCGGGCGCGTCGTGGTCGAACGAGACGATGTCCCTCGCCTCGGGGGCGCCGTCGTTCGGCACGTACAACGCCTCGGTCCCCACTGGGCTGGACGGCACCGTGAGCTTCCGCGTCTGGGCGACGAACGGCGCGGGCGCCTCGATCCCTCTCCCCGGGTTCGCGTCGGGCCCCGCGACCGTCGACCGGACCACGATCCCGACCGTCACCATCGGCATCTCGGTCACGCCGGCCGGGTGCGGCGGGGTCTCGGTGAACGGGGGTCCCTTCCTTACGAACGGCTCGGGCACGAGCGTCCTGGCCGGGTTCTACCCGGTGAGCGTGAACGGCTGCTACCCGTACCGATTCGACCGCTGGCAGACGACCGGGGGCCTCACGGTCAACGGGACGGGGACGACCGCGCAGCTCACCGCGCACGCGAACGGGACGGTCGCCGCGGTCCTCACGTACTACCGACCTCTCGACACGGTCCATCTCGCGATCCACGGGTGCGGGGAGATCCTCCTCAACGAGAGCGCCTACGGCTCCGGGACGACCGCCTACCTTCTCGATGCGGGAACGTACCCCCTCACGATGAGCCCCTGTGGGGGAGATGCGTTCGGGGGATGGACGGTCTCGAACCCGAGCAACCTCTCCGTCCTCGGCTACTCGATCACCGTCCGCGGCAACGGGACGCTCACCGCCCAGTACGTGCCGACCGCCTCGACCTCAGCGGTCGGGTTCGAGACCGACCCGTCCAGCTGCGGCGGCGTCCTCCTCGAAAGCACCGGCTACGTGACGGGAGAGACGGTCTACCTCGCGAACGGGAGCTACCCGGTCGGCCCGGACCCGTGCTACGGCTGGGGGTTCAACGGCACCGTCTCGACCACGGGGTCGGTGAACGTCACCGGAAGCACGCTCGGGGTCGAGGGCGCGGGGGTCGTCAACTATAGTTACTACAA
>Ga0326728_10016575_pt1 | contig 14994 bp, 13 predicted proteins | sample MB3enrmetagenome_FD_207602 | JGI IMG/M metagenome (GOLD analysis project Ga0326728, IMG submission 207602) | Lab enriched peat soil microbial communities from McLean, Ithaca, NY, United States - MB31MN | ecosystem: Environmental > Terrestrial > Soil > Wetlands > Peat | place: USA: New York...
AAGGCAGTCGCGACTTGAATCTGACATTCATGGCATTCAAACGGGCCGAGGCCAGTTCAGCGGATTGGCCGCCCGACAAGAACGCAATCCCCGGAACGGCAGCGGGGACGGCTCGCAAGAGACACCCGACCGTGGCGTCGGCCACCTCGTGCACCGCTTCTTGCTCGGGGCAGGTCAATCCCGGAAGCACCATGTTGGGCTTCAGGATCATACCCTCCAACGTCACCCGCTGTGTGTAAAGCTGGATGAAGACCGTTCGCAGGACTTCCTCCGTTACCTTGCAGCACCGCTCCAGGGTATGCTCGCCGTCCATGAGCACTTCCGGCTCGACGACCGGGACCAGTCCAGCTTCCTGGCACAGCGCTGCATAGCGAGCCAAAGCCTGCGCGTTTGCCTCGATGCAACCCCGGCTGGGAATACCATCGCCCACGGTAATCACCGCGCGCCACTTGGCAAAACGGGCGCCCATTTGAGAGTATTCAGCCAGGCGCTCGCGCAATCCGTCCAGACCTTCGGTTATTTTTTCTCTGGGATGACCTGCCAGGTCCTTTGCACCGGCGTCAACTTTGATGCCGGGAATGATTCCCGCATCGGTGAGGGCTTTCACAAAGGGGGTGCCATCTTTCTTCTGCTGGCGGATCGTCTCGTCGTAGAGGATCGCGCCACTGATGCACTCACCCAGACCGGGCGTGGTCACAATCAACTCCCGATAGGCGCGCCGGGCCTCCTCAGTCTGGGGAATCCCCAGCCGGGCAAATCGTCTGTGGCAGGTTGGATTACTTTCATCCATCGCCAGCAGGCCCTTGTCGCCGGCGACCAGCGTCCTCGCGGTGACTATAAGCTCTTGCGTATTCATTTGGGGTTGCTCCATTTCCAGTTCCGAATCTCCGGCAGGTCTTCGCCGTATTTGTCGATGTATTGCTTGTGCTCGATCAGCTTGTCCTTGAGCTGCTGCTTCAGGTAGCTGCCCTTGTCGCCGGTCTGCGGCAGGCGGTCGATGGTGTCCATCACGAGGTGGAAGCGGTCCAGTTCGTTCAGCACCGTCATGTCGAAGGGCGTGGTGATAGTGCCCTCTTCCTTGTAGCCACGGACGTGGATGTTGTCGTGGTTGGTGCGGCGGTAGGTCAGCCGGTGGATCAGCCACGGGTAGGCATGGAAGGCGAAGATGACCGGCTTCGACTTGGTGAAGAGCTCGTCGAAATCCACGTCGCTCAACCCGTGCGGGTGCTCGGTTTGCGGCTCCAGCTTCATGAGGTCGACGACGTTGACCACCCGGATTTTCAGTTCGGGCAGATGCTCGCGCATCATGGAGACGGCGGCGAGCGTCTCCAGCGTGGGCACGTCGCCACAGCAGGCCATGACCACATCGGGTGCAACACCCTGGTCGTTGCTGGCCCATTGCCAAATGCCGATGCCCTCGGTGCAGTGCTTGAGGGCGGCATCCATCGTGAGCCACTGCGGCGCCGGGTGTTTGCCCGCGATCACCACGTTGACGTAATGGCGGCTGCGCAGGCAGTGGTCCATTACCGACAGCAGGCAGTTTGCATCCGGCGGAAGGTAAACGCGCACCACCTCCGCCTTCTTGTTTACGACGTGATCGATGAAACCGGGATCCTGGTGTGTGAAGCCGTTGTGATCCTGGCGCCAGACATGCGAGGCCAGCAGGTAGTTTAACGAGGCGATCTTTCGCCGCCACGGCAGTTGCGATGTGACCTTCAGCCACTTGGCGTGCTGGTTGAACATCGAATCGACGATGTGGATGAACGCCTCGTAGCAATTGAAGAGCCCATGCCGCCCGGTGAGCAGGTAGCCCTCGAGCCAGCCCTCGCATTGGTGCTCGCTGAGCATTTCCATCACGCGCCCGGTGGGCGCGAGAAACTCGTCGTTGGGCACGGTGGCAGCGTCCCATTGGCGTTGGGTCACTTCAAAGAGGGCTTCCAGGCCGTTGGAGAGCGTCTCGTCAGGGCCGAAGACCCGGAAGTTCCGCTGCTCACTGTTCAGCTTCGCCACATCGCGCAGGAAACGCCCCAGCACATGCGTGTCGCCGATGCCGGGCGCCCCCGGCGAGGACACATCCTCCGCGTAGTCGCGGAAATCCGGCATCCGCAGGTCGCGCAGCAGAATGCCGCCGTTGGCGTGGGGATTGGCGCCCATGCGTCGTTCGCCCTTGGGCGCAAGTTCGGCCAGTTCCGGTTTCAGCCGGCCCTGCTCATCGAAGAGCTCATCCGGCCGGTAGCTCTTCAGCCAGTCTTCCAACTGCTTGAGGTGTTCGGGATGGGTGGCCGGGTCGGAGAGCGGCACCTGGTGCGCTCGGAATGTGCCCTCAACTTGCAGACCATCGACGACTTTCGGCCCCGTCCAGCCCTTGGGTGAGTTGAGGACGATCATGGGCCAGCGCGGACGCGCCAAGTTGCCGTGGACGCGGGCGTCCTGCTGGATTTTCTTGATCTGCTCCACCGCCGTGTCGAGCGTTGCGGCCATGGCCTCATGCATCAGACCGGGCTCGTGACCCTCCACGAAGTAGGGTGTCCACCCGTAGCCGCGGAGCAACTGCTCCAATTCCTCGTGCTCGATGCGGGCCAGGACGGTCGGGTTGCTGATCTTGTAGCCATTGAGGTGCAGGATCGGGAGCACCGCGCCGTCGGTGGCCGGATTGAGAAACTTATTGGAATGCCATGCGGTGGCCAGCGGTCCGGTTTCCGCCTCGCCATCGCCGACCACGCAGGCGACGATGAGATCGGGATTGTCGAACACCGCCCCAAACGAATGGCTGAGCGAATAGCCCAGCTCGCCGCCCTCGTGGATCGAGCCCGGGCACTCCGGCGACGCGTGGCTGGGAATCCCTCCGGGAAACGAAAACTGAACAAAGAGCTTCCGCAGGCCGGCCTCATCCTGGCTGATATTGGGATAGATCTCGCTGTAAGTGCCCTCGAGGTAAGTGTTGCCCACGACGGCCGGGCCGCCGTGACCGGGGCCGGAGACGTAGATCATGTCGAGGTCGTATTTTTTGATCACCCGGTTCAAGTGCACGTAGATGAAGTTCTGCCCGGGGGTCGTGCCCCAGTGTCCCAGCAACATGTGCTTCACATCCGCGAGCGTCAGCGGCCGCTTCAGCAAGGGATTGTCGTAAAGATAAATCTGGCCTGCCGACAGATAGTTGGCGGCGCGCCAATAGGCATCCATTTTGTGGAGCAGTTCCGGGGAAAGAGTTTTTGTCTTCATGGTTCAATTCTCCTTTTTTCAGCCAAGGCCGAAGACGCGGCAAACCGTCTTGGCTATCCGGACTCAAGCGGCCTTGAGTGTCTTGCTCTTGGAAGCAATGCACTCCATCAGTTCGTTCCAGGACTTGACGAATGATCCTGCCCCTTCTTCCAGGAGTTGGGCTGCTAAGGCGTCAACGTCTATGCCGGCCTTGGCGAACTTGGCCAGCACCTCGTCGCAGTAGCGGGCACGCGCGGGCAAGGTCTCTCCGATATCCCCATGATCGGCGAGGGCTTTCAACGTGGCCTCGGGCATCGTGTTTACTGTGAGGGGTGCGGCAAGGGCGTGGATGTAGAGGATGTCGGATGCCTTGGGGTCCTTGGTTCCGGTGCTGGCCCAGAGGAGGCGCTGGGGTCGGGCGCCGACGTTGAAGATGCGCTGCCAGCGCGCCGAGTCGAGCAAGAAGCGGTACCTCTCATAAGTCCGCCCGGCTATGGCGATGCCAAGCTGGTTGCGCAGCGCCTCGGGTGCTTTGTCCTCCACTGCGGCGTCCCAGCGGCTGACGAACAGCGAAGCCACGGAGCCGACATTTGGATTCAGCCCAGCAGCGATGCGCCGCTCGATGCCGCGCAGGTACGCCTCGGCAGCCGCGACATACTGCGTGCGAGAGAACAGGAGTGTCACGTTGATCGGCACGCCCGCGAAGATCGCCTCCTCGATGGCGGGGAGGCCCTCCTTGGTACCCGGAATCTTGATGAAGAGATTGGGCCGTCCCGCTCGGGCGTGGAGAGCCTTGGCGGCGGCGAGGGTGCCGGACGTGTCGTGTGCCAGCAAGGGCGAGACCTCCAAGGAAACCCAGCCGTCGACGCCGTTCGTCAGGTCGTGGACCGGCCGAAACAGGTCGGCGGCCTGCCTGAGGTCCTCCAGCGCCAGCTCGAAGAACAGCGCCTCGCCCGACTTGCCTTCCTGCAATTTCTGACGGATGGCGTCGTCGTAGTCGTGGCTGTTCTTGATGGCGTGATCGAAGATCGTGGGGTTCGAGGTAAGTCCCGTGACCGAGAACTCCTGGATGTAGCGGCGGAGCGTGCCACTGGTCAGTAGACCCCGGGTAATGTTGTCGAGCCAGAGGCTCTGGCCCATTTCGTGGAGTTTTTGGGTCGCTTTCATCATTTCTCTCCTGACAGAACGGTACGGCGTTGGCATGGCCTGCCTGGCCGGCTGCGATCAGGGCGGGCAGAAAGAAGGCCGCGGTATGCTCATCCTCCGGCTGCCTCCTTGGGTCTGGGGTTGTGCCAACAGCCGTCTGAAGCGATGATCGCGTCAGCCTCTTTCGGCCCCCAACTGCCGCGCTTGTAGGGGCGAGCCCGGTGGTGGGTCTTAAGGACTGGATCGACCACCGCCCAGGCGGCCTCAACCGCGTTTTCACGGGTGAAGAGCGCTCCATCGCCGGCCATGGCATCGCCCAAAAGCCGCTCGTAGGGCGATTCCTCTGCCGGCCGTTCTTCGAACAGGTAGAGTTCTCGCTGGTCCCCCACGAACTCCTTCCCTGCGAGCTTGACGCGAGCTGCGAGGGCGACGGCCGCGCCGGGGGAGAGCCGGAAGCGCAGGTAATTGGCCCGGCCGGTCGTGGGCGCTGAGTCGGCAAAAAGCCTCTGCGGCGGCGGCTTCAGCTCCACCAGGACCTCGGTCGCGGTATCAGCTAGGTATTTGCCGGAGCGCAGGTACCACGGCACCCCCGCCCAGCGCCACGAATCAATGAAAAGCCGCAGGGCGCAGAAAGTCTCGACGTCAGAGTTCTTCGCCACATCGGGCTCCTTACGGTAGCCGGCGTACTGGCCGCGCACCAAGTCGTCGGGCTTCAGAGGGCGCATGGCTTGGAAGACCTTGGCTTTCTCGCTGTGCACGGCTCCAAAGTCCCTACCGGCCGGCGGCTCCATGGCAAGTAGCGCGACGACCTGGAAGAGGTGGTTCTGAATCACGTCGGGCAGACAGCCGGCGGTTTCGTAGAACGCGCCGCGGCCCTCCACGCCGAAATCCTCGGATAGAGTTACCTGGACGCTAGCCACGTAGTTGCGGTTCCAGATCGGCTCCAGGAAGGAATTGGCGAAGCGGAAATAGAGGATATTCATGATCGCCTCCTTCCCGAGGAAGTGGTCGATGCGGAAGATCGAGTCTTCCGGGAACACCGTTTGCGCGACGCGGTTAAGCTCCCGCGCGGAGGCCAGGTCGCGTCCGAACGGCTTTTCGACGATGACGCGCGCATGCTCGGCCAAGTTCGCGGCGCCAAGCCCTTTGATCACCGTCTCGAAGAGCGAGGGCGGGATGGCCAGGTAGTGCGCTGGGCGCCGAGCGCTACCCAGCTCCTTTTTTATCGCCGTGAACGTGCCTTGGTCGTGATAATCCCCACTCACGTACCTGAACAGGGACAGAAGATGGTGGAGGGCGCGCTGGTTATCGATCCCGCCTGATCGCTTTATGCTGTCCGTCACGCGTTTGCGCAGACGCGCCAGACTCCACTTCGGGAAGGCGACGCCGATTACCGGGACCTTGAGGGCGCCTCGTTTAGCCATCGCATAGAGTGCCGGGAAGATCATCTTGTGGGCGAGATCGCCCGTCACACCGAAGAGCACCAGCGCGTCCGAACGGGAGACAGTCATCAAGCACATCCCTTTTTGGTGGCGGCCTTTTCCTCATGGCCGCCGAACTGGTAACGAAGGGCGGACAATACCTTTCATGCACGCAGGCTCAGGTTGATGCGTTGAGGGCGGACAATCGATACGCCGTGCGGGGGGCGCCTAGTGACCTACAAGCTGTGAGTGCCGCGACAGAATGCCGTTTACTTGGTTTTCTGCTCCGCAGCAGTCTCCTCCTGCTCTTCTTCGGCCTTTTGCCAACTGGAATTGGGGTTGTATTCCTTCATAGCTTTGGCGAGAACGTCGGTCTTCTTGCCGAGATCCTTCTGATACACTACTCCATCCTCGTTAACGATGAATGTCATCACGCCGGACGACCTGTATTCCGCCGGGTAGGCCACGAAAGCGAAACCCTCCGCCATTTTGCCGTTGACGAGGTAACTTTTGGCGCCGCCTGGGCCATTTTTCCCCTGACGCGGTAGGATGCGGTAATAGTAACCGCGGTAAGGAGCCGGAGCGACGTCTTGGCTTTTGGCGTAGTCCTTAGCAAAGGCCGATGCCACCAGTGGCCCGACGGGGCTCTGGGGTTCGCCCTCAGCAACTTTCCAATACAGGCCATTGTGCTGCCCTTCATCACTGAAGATCTCCTTGGCATACTCGTTGTGCTGCGTGGAGGAGTATTCCTTTTGCGCCGCCACGAGCTCCTGGCAAACGGCAATGGTGGATATTTCATTCCGGCCTATTCGCCTGTACAGGATTTCTTCCTTGCCCGCCTCGGTGTCGAAATACCACGAATTCCCTTTGTTCACGAGCGGTATGGGCGTGGGCCAATTCTCCGCGCCGATATACAGGACAGTGGTTCCATCCGGTTCTTTCACCAGACGGTGCATTTGCTGATATCTCTCGACGAAATGAGCGCGGCTTTCGGCGTCCTCGGTATCGTCTCCCGACGAGACGATTTGCTTTCCATCTGGTCCGAGGATATCGAGCATCGCTTTTTCGTCGTTACTCTGCGCTGCCGTGGCGAGTGCGTTGCTCGCGTCTTCCGGCGATGAAAACGTTTTCTGGCCCGGTTGTTGCGCCATGGAACGGATGGGAAAGCACGCCGTCAAAAGGACAGCGGCTAATATAGGAAGATTGGCCCATTGAAATTTGTCGAAGTTCAGCTTCGTTCGCCGCATATGGCTTCTCTCCATTTCCGAATTTTACAGTCAACTAAGAACATAACCAACCTTTGATTAATGATGCCCACCGCCCCCACGTGCTCCTCCGCCACCGCGCGCTGCTCCACCACCGCCGCCACGCGCTGCTCCGCCACCAACGCTGGCCTTTCCCCGTGACGAATAGCTCTTTGCCTGTCCGCCCTTCTCGATGCCGCTGAAGGCGCCCGAGCGGACGCCGCTCTGACCGCGGGGTGCAGCGTATCCTCGCGCCGCCTGCCTGTTTCCGTTGAAAGCTCTGGCCGTTGCGCCGGCACGGTTGGAAACTCCGCCGCCCGCGCCACCACCTCGGTTGATGCTGCTACGGTTGGAAACTGCGCCGCGCGCCCCCCCACCTCGATTGATGCTGCCACGGTTGGAAACTCCGCCGCGCGCGCCACCACCTCGGTAGTAGCTGCTCCGGTTATAAAATGTGTTGCTCCGGGAGTAGTACCTGCCGCCGCCAAAAGTTGCGAATCGGCCACCCCAATTGAATCCCCAATGTGGCCAGCCCCATCCAAAACCTCCGAAGAAGCCGATTCCGAAGCCCATTCCGAACGAGAGGTACGGGCCGCCAAACCAAATTCCGGGATACGGGTACCATCCCGGCCACGCCATGATGGGACCTCCATAAACCAACCACGGATCATACGCGGGGACGTAAACGACCTCGGGGTTGGCAGGCTGAACGACAATCGACGAGCCTTGCGTCGTTACGGTTTGCTGCGGCGTGGTCTTAAGATTGCCGGCTTCCTGCGCCCGCTGGCGCATCACCTGCACGGCATCCATCACATCTTGTTGCTGGTTGTAGTAGGCGTCGCCTAGAGATGACGTCCAGGAGAGGTTCTTGTCCATATTTCCAAGGACGGATGGAAATGCGGTGAGCGCCTTGACGCTCGGGTCCCAGGGCTGTTGGTCCACAGCTTGACCCAAAGCGTCGCCCTGCAAATCAGGATGCTCTTGCACCCATCGGTCGGCCTCGACGACTTGCTCGGGAAACGTGGACGCCGCGAGGATCTGCGCCACCAGCGAATCCGGATACAGCGCAATCGGCGCTACCAACTGCTGCAACTGTTCGGGAGTCGATTGCGTGTAGGGCGGCGCCGGCGCGGCCTGCGGCGGGGCTTGCGTGGCCTGCGGTGGGGCTTGCGGGTCTTGATGGGCCAACAGGCTCTGAGGCCAAGTCGCCAACAACAGAGCCAGCGACAACAGGGAAATTAAAATCTGCTTGCCCCATCGAGGCCTTGAGAACCTTGCGCCACGTCCGAAAATGTTCATGTTCTTGAACCTCCTCTGCACCTTCATCCCCTCTTCTCGATCTGCCGAGGTAAGAGCGACACCATCAGGGACACCACGAATCGGCTCTCCTAGGGCACGGCCATGATCACAATATAAGCAGACAAAGGGCGCCTGTCTGTTCAAAATCGACCACCTTCCCGTTCAATATTGACCACGTTCCATAAGATGCCCCATGGCTTGGAATGGAGAACGAGACTGGGGGCTCGGGGTTGGGGGCTTAGAGGATAGGGATTAGGGGTTCGGGGTTCGGATTCCACGGGCGCTGGTGGAAGTGTAGGGGTCGCCGCGGCGACCGTTCGGCCTCGGGGCGAGCGCCGCTCGCCTTTGTAGCGCCGACCCCGCCCTGCGGGGTCGGCATTTTTCGCGCACGCTGGCGCAGACGGCCGCTTCTTAGCGTCTGCGCCAGCCAGCGGCTCGATTGCGCTGCTCAGCCTGACATCCGTGTACTCGCCTGCCCTGCTCTCATTCTGAGTCCTTCGCTGTCATTCTGAGTCCTTCGCTGTCATTCTGATCCCGCCCTGCGGGAGAAGAATCTCGCTCTGCCCGCTCAGGATAAACTCCGCGAAGAATCTCGCTCTGGACTTTTCTGCCGAGAAACAGCAGGGCGAGCAGCTCCCGCATGCGAGTGGCGGTCTCCGGGCGCATGTATTGAAGTATTTAAGTCTTATCCTTGGGTTTCCCGGTTTCCTGGGCAGCTTTGTCCTTAGCCATACCCACCAGGAGGTTCTTAATCTCACTTAGTTCTTTTGCGATTTGACTGAGAGCTTCGACAGTCTGAGCGGCGAAAGCATCCTCCATAAGTAGCCTCCTATTTCTTGGGAGATGTAGCCTTTTTCGGTTCGGGCTTGACCTTGCGGAACGGGCGGCATCAGCTCACAACTTCCACTTCACGCGTGGTGACCGTCAGAGGCAGGCCGTTCTCGGCCCGAACTTCGAGGCATCCCTTGATGGCGTCGCGGATGTTTTCCTCCGCTTCCTCTTCCGCTTTCCCCTGACTTACGCAGCCGGGAATGCATGGACATTCAGCAATGAATACGCCGTCTTCGTCCGCGTAAAGGGTGATCAGCAGTTTCATCTCAACTCCTGGCTCCGATTATCGCACAATTTGTTCCCAAAGGTTCTCTGCATTCCCGTCAATCGCGGGCTGGCGCCGACGGTCGCTTTTTAGCGTTTGCGCCAGCCCGGGCTGAGCCTGAGTGCTGTCATGCTGATCCCGCCTTGCGGGAGAAGCATCTCTGCAGTTTCTCGCCCTAGACAGCGATATACATTTAATTGTATATTTGCTCGTGGCTTTACTGATAGAGTCGCAATCGTGAGCAACCAACCCGAAAGGCCCAAATACGCGACCATCGTTTGGGAGGGTGACTCCCGGGAGGTTCTCCAGGCTTTCCCGGAGGACGTTAGGCAGAACCTGGGATTTCAGTTGTGGCAGTTGCAGCAAGGCGAAAGACCAAGTGACTACAGACCGTTGCCCTCGATAGGCACGGGCGTTTTTGAACTGTGCGATCAAGATGAAAGAGCTTGGTATCGCGTCGTTTACTTATCGCGGATAAATAACATGATCTACGTTCTTGACTGCTTCGAGAAGAAAAGCCGGGAAATGCCAAGAAAAGAATTTGATAAGGCGAAGCAGCGGCTCAAAGCAGTGAAGGCGCGTTGGGCAGAGGAGAAGAAACATGAGAAGCGCGGCTAACAAGCCATCGCACGTAACGCAGGGGAACGTGCTTGATGACCTTGGCTTTTCGCCGGAGCAGGCAACGGCGCTAAAATTCAAGGCCGGGCTGTACCAGGCAATCCTCCGGTGCGCGAAGAAGTATCCCCCAAAGGACCTGCAAATAATCCTCGCAGAGCCTCAGCCGCGTGTGAGCGAACTGCTCAACGGGAAGATCGCCAACAAGAGCGTCGACAAGCTGCTCTACTATGCGGGACGCTTGGGCATTGAAGCCAAGGCCAAATTCACGCAGACTCACAAAGCGGTGGTTGAGAAAGAGCTTGCACTGGCCGACTAATGCCAACGAAGCTCCGGCGACGACGTGGGCAGCGGGCCACGGTGTCGCCGCGGCTGAAAGTCCGCCCATCTTTGTGGCGGGCGACCCTTCGGCCTCGGGGCGGGCGCCGCTCGCCTTTGTAGCGCCGACCCTTGAGAGCTTGCCCTGAGCACGGCGAATGGGTCGGCATTTTTCGCGGCGGCTGGCGCAGACGGCCGCTTTTTAGCGTCTGCGCCAGCCGGCGGAGAGGGAGGGATCTCGCTGGGTATGTTTCGTGACGGGGGTCTCACATTCACTCCGATGGAATCCTGTGATACCCTATCAAGAATGCGGAAGATCGAGAATGCGATAGTTCGCGTGTACATCGCCGATGGCTACTGGGAAAGAGGTGTGCTGTGGCCGTATTTTGAAAACGATCAATCCGATGTGCATTGCCCGATGTTTTTTAGATCCGATAACTGCGATTTTGATCCGGTTTCTCGTTGCTACGTCTTCCGACTAGCACAATTAGGTGAAAGCTCTACCACTAGGGACGTTTACGTTCCTGAGAGATTTGTAGTGGGAGTGGCCGTGAGATACGGTACCGAGCCTTCAGAACCAATGCAGAAGGTCGGGTATGTATAGGCTCTAGCGGGCAGCCACGGCCAGCGCGGTCCTGACGTGGGCCTTTTCTCATGCCCGAAGCCCCAGCGGCAGCCGCGCGTCGTCAATCGGGAAGGGGCACCCCGCCACCGTCGCCTTGGGTTACCCGCCCACCATCATAGCCCGCGCAGGGGGCTGACGCGCAGCAATGCGTTCATCTTTTCTTTGAACCAACCGATTTGAACGAGAATTTGAAGTTGTATCTTTTCAACTGAACATTCGGCAACGCTCGCACGGCTGATATGGTCGAGGGAGCAAAGTCGCCGGCCACGATAATCCCTCGGACTGGTTTCTTCCTCTGGCTCAAATCACCTATGTAGCCGAGAATCTGGCCGATGGTCTCCCGGTCGGCGGTTCCAGCCTTTAGCTCAATGATAACCGTCCTCCCGCGCTCATCCTTGGCTGTGATATCGATAAAGCCTGACGCAACCTTTTGTTCCTTCCCGCTATCCGCGATCTTCAGCCCGCGCTCTAGCTGCTTGATGTTGTGCCGCAGTGCCTTTTGAAGATCACGCTCAAGGCCAAAAGTGGTTTCGACTGCATCCGTGACTTCGTTGACTGCCCGTCCGTGTGCCCTAGCCTGTGCTGCCCTGTAGCCTGCGACTACCATAGTCCCAACGCCTACTTTGGCAGCGATTTCGTCGGATGGTATTGCTTGTTGTAACATGTTCAGGATTTGCGTTTTGGTTTCTTCTGAAACTGACATGTGGATTCGCCCCTTTACTTTTAAGCTCACGATATTCTGTACATCAACCTCTTGCCTTCTGCCTGACGAATAGCCGGTAGCCACGGTCAGCGCAGTCCTGACCGTGGGCTTTTCTCATGCCCGATGCACCAGCGGCAACCGCACGTCGCCAATCTGGATGGGGCTCGCCGCTATGGGTCAATTTGCTGGCCAATGGCTACGGACACGCCAAAGTGCAGCATCGGACGCCATGCCGGGTAGGCACGCTGGACCCAATGGCCCGGGCTTTCTCCTTCGGCCCTCTCGGCAAGGTATTGCTCCTTCAGTCTACGCAGCTCACTCTCAGTCATTTTCCGCTCCTTCCACGTTCAATTCCTACTCGGTTGGACTAGGGGCCGTCAACACCTTTTGTGACCCACCGCCCAGCTACCGCGAGCGGGCGGCCACGGTCAGTACGGTGCTCACCGTGGACCTTTCTCATGCCCGGCATCCCAGCGACAACCGCACGTCGCCAATCTGGATGGGGCGCGCCGCTACCGTCCGTTGTCCAAAGCAAAACTGTTGTAATTGGACCACACCAATCCTCCGGCCACCCCACCAGCACGTTCCGCACGGGATTCATGTGAATCCATTCCAGCAGGCTATGCCCTCGCCATCAAGGGAAGAACCCACCGTCAGAACTGCACTGACCGTGCCTGCCCGCCGAGCGGCGGGCCTCACCCTGGCGGAAGCAGTGACACGCTGGGGAGCTGCCGACATGCGGGGCGCTGCCGATGCTTTCGCTGGGTTAGCGCGTGGCCGTGCACAATGGCCTGACCGGCGATCACGGATGGCCCGACCTAATGGACCTTATGTTGCGCTAAACCGAAGGACGTGGTAGGGTAAGCCAATGAGCCGCCATTTGAACATTCAAATTGAAACTACGGATCGCAGGCTGGATATCGAGATGCTTGGAACAAACCAAGTATCGCCGGGCACACAGATTTCCCTTGCCGATGGAAGCACTGTGACATGGTCGAGTGCCCCATTAAAGAAGTACGCCGGGGAGCCCTATGTTTTCAACTTGGCCGTCGGATTGGTTTCTGCCGTTGGGGCGGGAGTCGTTAGCAGGTGGCTCTACGACAAACTGAAACAGCGACCTGCCACCAAGCTTCGCATCAATCACACCGAGGTCGAAATCGAGCAGAACAAGATTCGCATTGTGATCGAGCAGATCGAAAAAGACGGCGAATGAGCCTCTAACTGATTACGAAACGGCCTGTGAGTGGCGTGCTTCGGGCGCTGATCGCCGGGGCAGGCGACCGGGCCGCGTGGCACCTCGTCGAGTTCTTCACCGTCAACATCCGGGAGAAAAATACGCGGGCGGCCGAGGGACTTCCTACGCTGGCGTGAAGGGCTGGGCATCACCAGCCTTCCCGAAGTGCTGCCGGCGCACGTGGCGGCCTATGTCGAGCGGGTAGCCACGGTCAGCGCGGTTCTAACCGTGGGCTTTTCTCATGCCCGATACCTCAGCGGCAACCGCACGTCGTCGATCTGGATGGGGCACGACGCTGAAAATAAGTCTTCAGTTATCAGTTTTCAGTTGTCAGTAACGACGGCTGGCAAGGCGATAGCAGATAGCGGACAACTGATCCCGAATCCCCAGCCCCGAGCCCCGATTCCCCAGCCCTTTCCGCACGGGATTCAACTATTCCAGTTGTTGAGCCCCAAGGGGGCCACCCATCCCGCCCTTATAGGTAGTTTCCGAGCGCCGAAGGCGCTCGGACCCTCATCAATGGAAGAGACCCTTTGTGAGAGGTTGGACAACTCACCCAGGAAGGTTTAGAAGTGGAAGTGCGAGACACGCCCCACCCCGCTACGAATATCCCGCCCGATCGTTCGACGATCGCCCGCAGACTTTCGAGCGGGGCAGGGCGCTCGGACCGACAACGGATACTCAGATGTCGTCCTGTCGAGGACTCTACTATAAGGGTTGCGCCTGGCCCGAGCAAGCGTGTTCTGCTAACTCTTGCTGGAGGACCTGTCATGGAAACTTCTCCCTCGATTCCCCCCATCGTGGCCTGGGTCGGCCTGGACTGGGCCGATCAACAGCACGTCGGTCGTCTTCAAGCGAGCGGCTCTGCGCAGGTGGAGGCCTTCGTGCTGGACCAGAAGCCAGAGATTTTGCGGGCTTGGGTCCAGCAATTGCGCACGCGCTTCCCGGGTGGTGCGGTGGCCATTGCCCTGGAACAGTCGCGTGGCGCCTTGCTCTACGCGCTGATGAATTACGACTTCCTGGTGCTCTATCCCGTGCCGCCCCGCTCTCTGGCAGCCTATCGCCGCGCCTTCTACCCCAGTGGCGGCAAGGACGATGCCGTGGATGCCGATCTGTTGCTCGACTTCCTGCGCAAACACCAGGACCGTCTGCGCCCCTGGCGGCCCGATGATGCCCTCACCCGCCAGATTCGCCTGTTAGTCGAGCAGCGTCGCAAGCTGATCGCCGACCGCACTCGTCTGACCAACCGCCTGAGCGCGGCGCTCAAAGAGTATTTTCCTCAGGCCCTGGAGTGGGCTGGCGAGTTGGCCAGCCCCGCGGCCTGCCAGTTCCTCAGCCGCTGGCCTACCCTGGAAAAGCTCCAACAAGCCTCGCGGCGTCAAGTGCGCGACTTCTATCACGCCCACCGCCGCCTCACTCCGGTGGAGTGGGAGGATCTCCAGGAGCAAATCCGCAAAGCGCAGCCGCTCACCTCCGACTTGGCGGTGGTCCAGAGCTGGGCGCTGGTGGTTCCTCTTTGGGTCGAGCAACTCCGCTGCCTGTTGCCGGCTTTGGAACGTCTCGATACTGCTCTCCAGCAACTCTTTCAGCAACACCCCGATCACCTCGTGTTTGACAGCTTCCCCGGGGCCGGGGAGGCTCTGGCGCCACACTTGCTCGCCGCCTTCGGCTCGGATCGCGAGCGCTTCCAGGATGCGGCCGAGGTGCAGCGCTTCAGCGGCATCGCTCCCGTCACGCAACGCAGCGGCAAGACCCACTACGTCCATTGGCGGCTGGCTTGTGCCAAATTCGTGCGCCAGAGCTTCCACGAATTCGCCGCCCATTCCCGGCACTGGTCCCCTTGGGCCAGCGCATACTACCAACAATTACGCGAGCGCGGAGTGTCGCACCATGCCGCCCTGCGCGCTCTCGCCTTCAAGTGGATCCGTATCCTGTATCGCTGCTGGAAGGACCGCACGCTTTACGACGAACAGCGTTACCAGCAGGCTCTAAAACGCCGGGGCTCACCGCTCTGCCTCGCCTTGCTGTCCCAGGAGGTGCCAGCTTGAACCCAAATACATCTTGACATACAACCTCAGATGTCTGCGGGACC
>Ga0326728_10016576_pt1 | contig 14994 bp, 11 predicted proteins | sample MB3enrmetagenome_FD_207602 | JGI IMG/M metagenome (GOLD analysis project Ga0326728, IMG submission 207602) | Lab enriched peat soil microbial communities from McLean, Ithaca, NY, United States - MB31MN | ecosystem: Environmental > Terrestrial > Soil > Wetlands > Peat | place: USA: New York...
TCCAGCGGCAGATAGGGAACCTCCCACAATGCCTTGCCGGCCTGCACCTCGAATCCCTTCTTGATGGCATCCTGATGGGAACCGGAAAATGCGGTGAAGACTAACTCGCCTGCGTAGGGATGGCGCTGATGCACGGGAAGCTGATTGCAAAACTCGGCGCACTCGATTACGCCCGGCAGATCGGAAAAATCCAGTCCCGGATCGATGCCCTGGGTGTATAAGTTCAGGGCAAGAGTTATCAGATCGACATTGCCGGTGCGCTCTCCATTTCCAAAGAGCGTGCCTTCAACGCGGTCGGCTCCCGCCATGATAGCCAACTCCGCCGCGGCCACCGCAGTGCCCCGGTCATTGTGCGGATGCACGCTCAGGAAGATGGAATCCCTGTTCTTGAAGTTGCGGCCCATCCACTCGATCTGATCCGCATAGACATTGGGCGTGGCGTTTTCCACCGTAGCCGGCAGATTGATAATGACGCGATGCTGAGGCGTGGGCTTCCAGACCGCCAGCACGGCCTCGCAAATCTCCAGCGCGTAATCTAACTCAGTTCCGGTAAAACTCTCCGGCGAATACTCGAAGATCCACTCCGTTCCCGGATAAGATGCCGAGATTTCTTGCAGCATCCGCGCGCCCTGGACGGCAATTTGCTTCACTCCCTCGCGATCCATCTTGAAGACCACGTCGCGCTGCACCGTGGAGGTCGAGTTATAGAGATGAACGATGGCGCGAGGCGCGCCCTGCAACGCCTCGAAGGTGCGGCGAATCAACGGCTCGCGCGCCTGCGTCAGCACCTGCACGGTAACATCCGGCGGAATGCGCCCCTTATCAATCAGTTCACGGCAAAAATCATAATCCGTCTGCGAGGCGGCGGGAAATCCCACTTCGATTTCCTTGAAACCCAGCTTGACCAGCAGATCGAACATTCTGTTCTTGCGCTCCGCGTCCATGGGATCGATCAGCGCCTGGTTCCCGTCGCGCAGGTCAACGCTGCACCAGATCGGCGCCTTGTCGATGGTGTTACCGGGCCACTGGCGGTTGTTCAGCCGGACAGTGGGAGTCGGAGAGTACTTGGCTTTTGGATGATTCAATGTCGGTTCCTTTTCGCTCTCCCGCGAAGCTCTCGCGGCGAGAGATGATCTCAATCAAGTTGGATGCTGCGGCCGGATGGAAGAAGCGCCTGACAAATAGCAATCTCCAGCCCGCACACAATCATTCTAAATGGAGGGAATAGCAGAGCAAGCCGAGCAGTTCCTCCCGTAGGGAGGAGATGAAAACAGCCCAGGGTGAAACCCTGGGAATACGTTCCCACAAGAGGTTCCCGCCCCGGAGGGGCGGTGTGAAACCCTGCTCGATCGCTTGATTCAGCGATCCATGGTGAGAGCATTCGATCCGCCCCTCCAGGGCGGAGGGCCTTCTTTCTGCCTTTTACCCAGGGCTGCGCTGCGCTTGCCTTGGGCTATTTTCCATGGCTCCCTACGGGAGCAGACCGAGGAACTGCTCATGGGATGAGCCGATGTGAAGGTTCAGTTCGCGGTTAGCCGGTGACTCAGGAAAAGCGAGAGTCTCAGTCGTCCCTCTTGATGACGAGGTTCTTTGCAGATTCAATGCAAGCCGATTGCATTACCTCAGGTTTCTCATTGTCTAGCGGACAAACTTCAAAGTCCCCAAAGATGACATTCGGCCAATTACCGGTCACTGATCGCCAAAGCGCTTCGTCGACATTGGACGGAAACTGCGGACCTTCATTGTCGAGTGCATACTTGCCTTCCCATCGCGAACTGAATGAAACAGGGCCGCTATAGATTCCTAACAATCGATTAGTTCCAATCTTCCAAAGCCTATACGACGGATTTCCATTTCCTACCGCCAGCCGCCCATGTGTCCAGTAGCATGAGGGTGCGATCTCCGGGGTTTTGCATGGGATCGTCCGTCCAGAACCTTTTGGTTCCCCTATCATCGTGGCGCACGCCAGCAGGAGGGCTATGACGAAGGAGTTTCGACTCATGCATAACAGCATAGTTCAATAATCCTATTTTGCGGGAGGATTGTGTCGGTTGGCCGGCTATTCGGAAACAGCACCACTGTCCATCATTGAGAACTGCGAGCCGACAACACCGGAGGCTAGTCCCTATTGCCCAGATCATATGAACTGGGAATGAAACATGGACAAGCGCGGACGAGGACGTCCGCGCAACAGCCGGTCTGGAGACCGGCGCTCCATTCCGGAGATTACACAATCAGACGGTCCAGGTTCTAGCCCATGCATTTTCTATCCCGACGGAGTAGCCGCTACCGTTACGGGGCGCGCCACCAGCGACGGCCGCACCAGCTCCGAGGGCCAGACATAAACCGCCAGCCGCCGCGTGTAGTGCAGCACCGGCGCCTGCTCGGGCAGGCTGAGGCCGAGTACCTCGGCCAGATCGTTCTTCTCAATATCCGCTTCGGCCTCCTCTAGCAGCGACGAGACGTGATGGAGATTGGCTCGAATCGGCTGCCCGTTCCGGTTGCTGGAATAGAGGCTGTATCGCTCCATCAGGAAGTGCTCCAGCGTGCCCGCGCCGCTCTCCGCCAGCCGGCGCGACGGACCCAGCCCGCGATAGCGCGCCTTGAAGACGACCGGCTGATCGCAGAAGCGCCTGCGGCTGAAGAAGGAAAACTCCCGCTCCGAGCGCTGCTCCAGATACATCTCTGCCCAGTGGTAAGGCAGGTGGTAGAGGAGGCACCCCACCGCCACGGCCATCAGGTTGCTGGCATCCAGCGAGAGACAGACCACTCCCGGCGTTCCGGTGCGCTCTTCGCGGACATAGGTGCGCAAACTCAGATCGGGAAAGCTGCGCACGCCGGGAAGCGGGGGAATGCCGCGCACCTTGATGCGATCCATCCAGAAGGGCATCACTCCCAGCCACGCGGAGCCCTGGAAGGTGTCAACCTGCAAGCCTTCTGGAATCAGCGGAGCAAGCGCAGCGGCCGGCATCGGCCAGTGGGCAAAGAGCAGATCGTTCCAACGCTGCCTGATCAGCCATCGGCCCGACGGCAAGGGCCGCGGCTTGTGCGACGTACGTACCAGATACTCCAGCATGGCTGGGTTGCTCCTGAGTTGCCTTGTACCGACTCGCCGCTCTCGCTTCGGCTGTTTAATAGACGCCGCGAGCGTGAGCAAGGATGCACAACTCAATCCACCCTAATGTCGTATTCTGTTCGCGAGCACACACGAATGTCCAGTGAATCTTTGATGCCCCCCGGCGCTCGCAATCAGACCGAAGTCTTCGCCGTGCATGGCGCCGATCCCGAAGTGCTGGCCTATGCGATGGCCAAGTACTCCCGCTCCGCTCTCTCGATGCGCGAGTCGCTGGCCGAGATCAACCGCCAGCGCGCCGAGCAGTTCCTCAACACCTTTTATTTTCAATACGGCCACCGTTCCATCGCCGACCTGGCCCACGTCGCGATGGCTATTGAGCGGCTCAGCCTGCTGGCCGCGATCGTGCTGGTGGACGAGCAGAGGTGGGACGGTCAGGAGCGATCAACAAGGTATCAGAACTTTCTCAAATCGGGCTGGTATTTTCCTGATTTTGGCGAGGATTCCGGTCCGGCGGAGCTATATTCCGATACCATTACGAGCCTTTTTGCCGCCTACCAGCGCACCACCGCAGCGGTTCTGGAGGCCCTGCGGCGGCGCGTTTCCTGCCCGGAGACGATGAAGCCGGAGGCTTACGAGCGGACGCTTAAGGCGCGCGCCTTCGACGTGGCCCGCTACCTGCTTCCGTTGGCCACCAACACCTCGCTCGGCCAGATCACGAACGCGCGGACGCTGGAGACCCAGGTCTCGCGTCTGCTCTCCCACCCCGCGGCCGAGGTGCGCGACCTGGGAGCCAAGCTGCGCGAAGCCGCCATCGGCCCCGCATGGAATGTGAACGCACTGGCCGGCCAAACCTTTGTGGAAAAGCTCGCCGCGACGGATTCGGAGTTAGCCGCCGAGGCCGCGCAACTGCTCACCCGCGAGCTTCGCAGCGCTCCCACGCTGGTCAAGTACGCTCAACCCAACGACTACGAGATCCAGAGCCGCCTGGAGTTGGCTAGAGCGGCAGAGGAAATTCTCGAAGGTCTGCCCTACGCAGAGACGCCGGTTGTGGACCTGGTCGAGCGCACGGAATCGCTGGAGGTCGAACTGGCTTCGACGCTGCTTTACTCGGCCAGCCATCACCCCTACCGGCAGATTCGCGACCTGGTCGTCGGAATGGGCGAAGCCCGCGTCAACGAAATCATCGAGCTGGGTCTGCGCCACCGCGGCAAGCACGATGAAGCGCTGCGCGCATTTCACGCCGGAGCTGCCCTGCGCTTTGACATTCTGATGGACATCGGCGGCTTCCGCGATATGCACCGCCATCGCCGCTGCACGCAGATCATTCAAGCCTTCACGGCGCTGCACGGCTACGAGACGCCTACGTCAGGCGACCTCGGTCCTGAAGTCAACATCCTCGCCGAAGCCAGAGTGCTGGCCGAATTTCAATCCGCCATCGACCAGGCCCACGCCGCCAGCGCGCGGATCGCGGCCAGCTCCGCGCCCGAAGCAGCCCAATCGGCGCTCTACCTGCTGCCGCTGGCGACACGCATTCGCTCGCTCTTCAAGATGGACTTCGCCGAAGCGCAGTACATCATTGAATTGCGCAGCGGGCCCGCCGGCCACTTCAGCTACCGCCGCGTGGCCTGGGAGATGTTTTTGGCTCTGCAGCGCCAGCATTCGGCGCTGGCAAAGCAGATTCGCGTCACGGATTTTACGCAGCCCATTGATTTGCTGCAGCGGTAACCGGTTGGTCGCGCTGGTAGAATCACTTGAGAGCCACCATGAGCGTAAGCGCCCTCTATCCCGGCACCTTCGACCCGCCGACCAACGGTCACCTCGACCTGATCCAGCGTGGGGCCAAGCTCTTTGACCGCCTTGTCGTCGCTGTCCTCAACAATCCGGGGAAGGATCCTCTCTTCACTGTCGAGGAGCGCGTCGAGATGCTGCGGGAATCGACCAGCGCGCTGGGCAACGTCTCGGTGGCCACCTTCGACGGGCTGACAGTGGAGTTTGCGCGCCAACAAGGCGCCTCGGCGATCCTGCGCGGCATCCGCGCCATCAGCGACTACGAGTATGAGTTCCAGATGGCGCTGATGAACCGGCGGCTGGCTCCGGAGATCGAGACTGTTTTTCTGCAACCCGCCGGCCGCTACTCCTTTGTCAGTTCGAGGATGCTGAAGGAGGTCTTCAGCTTCGGCGGCGACGTGAGCGGCCTGGTCCCGCCCAACGTGCTCAAACGGCTGCGCGGACGGATAGGGGCGAGCTAGAGCGGAATTACCACCCCTTCATGCATTTGCCATGATCTGGCTTTGCCTTAGGCCGAAAATCTGTAAATATAGAAGTATGATGACGACCGCAAGCTCTTCACCCAAAATCTTTGCCGACCGCATTGGCCGGATCGAGGTCTCTGCCACCATGGCCGTGGCCGCCGAGGCCGCCAAGCTGCGCGCGCAGGGCGCCAATCTCGTCGATTTCGGCGCTGGCGAGCCGCACTTTCCCACACCGCGCCACATCAAGGACGCGGCTATCGCCGCCATCGAGGCCAACTTCTCCAAATACACCGTCGTGCCCGGCATTCCCGACGTGCGCAAGGCCATCGTCGATCGCCACGCCGCCGACTTCGGCTCCGACTACGGCATCGACGAGGCCATCTTCACTACCGGCGGCAAGCTGGCGCTCTTCGACGCCATCCAGGTCCTCGTCGATCACGGCGACGAGGTGATCCTGCCTGTCCCCTACTGGGTCAGCTTCAAGGACATCATCCAGTACGCCGGCGGCTCGGTGGTCTTCCTGGAGACGCAGGAGGCGGAGAACTTCCGCGTCACGGCAGACGCGATTGAGAAGGCGATCACACCCAAGACCAAGGCGATCATTCTCAATACGCCGTCGAACCCTTCGGGCTCGGTGGTGTCGGCTGAAGATTTAGAGCGGATCGTTCATCTGGCGCACGAGCGCGGGATTTTCCTGCTGCTCGACGAGTGCTACGCCTACCTGAACTATGCCGGCAAGCCGGTCAGCGGGGGCTCGTTCACCTGGGCCAAGGAGCACATCGTCATCCTCGGCTCGCTCTCGAAGACTTATGCAATGACCGGCTGGCGGGCGGGCTTTTCGCTGGCTCCCAAGGCTGTGACGGCCAACCTGAGCAAGCTGCAATCGCAGAGCACCTCGAACGCCACCAGCTTTGTGCAGAAAGCCGCCGTCGCGGCGCTGACCAGCTCGCAGGAGTGCGTCAGCGAATTCCGCGCCGAGTTCATCGATCTGCGGGATTATATGCTGGCCAAACTGGCGGAGATTCCCGGCGTCACCTGCACCAGGCCCGAGGGCGCGTTCTACGTCTACCCGAATATGTCGGCCTATATCGGCAAGGGCGGCATCAGGACGGCGACGGAGCTGGCCACGCGGCTGCTTCACGAGGCCCACGTCGTCAGTGTGCCTGGCGAGGCCTTCGGCACCGCCGAGCACATCCGCATCTCTTACCCGGTGACCAAGCAGAATATCGACGAGGGGACGCGGCGGATGGGAGAGTTCCTGGGAAAACTGACCTAGCCGGGTCTTGCTAGCTGTATCGCGAGCGCCACAGGTCCGGATTTTCGGATCTGGGGCACTGGCCGTTTTGCATCGTGAGATGGGCAAACCCTCTCCTTTCAACGCGCTGCCGCGTGATTGCGTATGTCCTCAACAAAAAAAAGATTTCCCTCTGTGCAAACGTATCGTTTGTCGGGTAGGATGTGTCTTCGATGCCAAAACCTATGGATTTTCGCCCTGTAGTACTTGCCGGAGGAAGCGGTACACGCTTCTGGCCCCGCAGCCGCCGCGCCCACGCCAAGCAGGTTCTCGCCCTGGACGGCGAACGCTCGATGATTCAGCAGACGGTCGAGCGCCTCAAGCCCATCGCCGGGCCGGAGCAGATCTGGGTCATCACCAATGAGTACCTGGCCCAGGAGATCGCCGACCAGTTGGAGGGCGTGCCCGCCGGGCAGATTGTGCAGGAGCCAGTGGCGCGCAACACCGCCCCGGCCTGCGGTTTGGCCGCCTTCCTGATCGAGCGCCAGAACCCCGAAGCGGTGCTGGGCATCTTTCCCTCCGACCACGTGATCGCCGACGAGCCGCGCTTCCTCAAGGCGCTGCAAAAGGCCATCGCCGTGGCCGCCGCCGGAGAGAACATCGTGGTGCTGGGCATTGAGCCCACCCGCGCCGAGACCGGCTACGGCTACATTGAGACCACCGACTTTACCAGGGACGACTCCGCGCTGCACGTCCGGCGCTTTATTGAGAAGCCCAACCAGAACAAGGCCGAGGAGTTTGTCGCAGCGGGCAATTACTACTGGAACTCGGGGATGTTTTTGTGGTCGGCGCGGACGCTGGCCAACGCGGTCCGCGAGCACCTGCCGGAGACCGCTCCGCTGCTGGAACGGATCGCCGCCGCCTACGGGACGCCGGAGTTTGAGGAGGTCTTCCGCGAAGTCTATCCCAAATGCGAGAACATCTCGGTCGATTACGCCGTGCTGGAGCCGCGCTCGGCCAAGGGCGAGCACCTGTCGCACCTCTACTGCATCCCCGCAGAGTTCAGTTGGAACGATCTGGGCTCCTGGGCCTCGCTCTACGAGTACCAGATTGAGACGCGCCTGCGTGGAGACGCCGAGGGCAACGTGACCGAGACGCAGGGCCACATGGCCCTGGACGCGGTGAACAATTACGTTTACAGCCCGCACAAGTTCGTCGCTCTGGTCGGCGTAAAAAACCTGGTCATCGTCAACACCGGGGACGCGCTGCTGATCGCCCACCGCGACCATTCGCAGGATGTGGGCAAGATTGTGAAGGAGCTGGGAATCAGTGGGCGGACGGAGCTGATCTGAGGCGAAAACCTGGATCTCAAGGGCAAGACCTGGGGCAGACTTTCCCATCCATCCCTAATCGCCCGGCAGGTCACTTCCCAGGAACGCTCGGATATTTCTTTAATTCCCAGGAATAAAGTTATTAAAAAGCACTATCGAGCGAACACCGTGTCATATGCTGGGAGATTATTTGTGAATTGCACCAAAAACGCAACATAGGGGCTTTACAGCTGTTCTTCAGTTGCGATAGCGTTGTGCCGTAGCTCCCATGCATCGAACGGGAATACCAAAGAGTAGACAGAGAAACTCTCTGGCGTCGCGGCTCGCTGCAAACTATTCTGTTTTGGCATCGCCGATCCGTTCGGCGCATCCAGGACAGCGAATGAGTGTGATCCTATGGCGACTGTTTCTTCTCCCATGCGCGGCCTCGACAAGCTCTATCCCGATGCGCGCTCGGCGCTCGACGGCGTTGTTCACGACGGCATGCTGCTGGCCGTCGGCGGATTCGGCCTGTGCGGCATTCCGGAAGCGCTGATTCAGGCGCTGCGCGAGATCGGCGTGCGCAATCTGACCGTGGCCAGCAACAACGCGGGTGTCGACGGCTGGGGCCTCGGCGTGCTCCTCGAATCGCGGCAGATCAAGAAAATGATCTCCAGCTATGTGGGAGAGAACGCCGAGTTTGAGCGCCAGTTCCTTACCGGCGAGCTCGAAGTCGAGTTCAGCCCGCAGGGTACGCTGGCGGAGCGCATGCGCGCCGGCGGCGCCGGCATTCCCGGCTTCTATACGCGCACCGGCGTGGGCACCATGATCGCCGACGGCAAGGAGCTCAAGGATTTCGACGGCGAGACTTACGTCCTCGAACGCGGCATCGTGGCCGACGTGGCGCTGGTCAAGGCCTGGAAGGCCGACCGGTACGGCAACCTTGTTTACCGGCGCACCGCGCGCAACTTCAACCCCGTCGCCGCCACCTGCGGCAAAGTCACCATTGCGGAAGCGGAGATTATTCTTGAGCCCGGCGAGCTCGACCCCGACGAAATTCACACGCCCGGCATTTTCGTTCACCGCCTGGTCCACAATCCGCATCCGGAAAAACGCATCGAGCGGAGAACCGTACGCGAAGGCTGAGCACCGAACACCGGTGTTTTATTGAGTCACCACCGCCTCTATCGCCAGCAATGAGGCGAAGAGCTAGAAGTTAGCAACTAGGAGCTGTGTTCCATGCCCTGGACCCGTCAGCAAATGGCCGCCCGCGCCGCCCGTGAGTTAAAGGACGGCTACTATGTCAATCTCGGCATCGGCATTCCGACCCTCGTCGGCAACTACATCCCCGAGGGAGTCACAGTCGCCCTGGAATCGGAGAATGGACTGCTCGGTATGGGCCCGTTCCCGCGCGACTCCGAAGTCGACGCCGATCTCATCAATGCCGGCAAGGAGACTGTGACCTTCATTCCCGGCGCCTCAACTTTCTCCAGCGCCGACTCCTTCGCCATGATCCGCGGCGGCCACGTCGATGTGGCCATTCTCGGCGCCATGGAAGTCTCCGAACACGGCGACCTGGCCAACTGGATGATTCCGGGCAAGCGCGTGAAGGGCATGGGCGGAGCCATGGACCTGGTCAACGGCGTGCACCGCGTGATCGTCATTATGGAGCACAACGGGCCCGGCGGCAGCTTCAAACTGCTGCCCGTGTGCAAGCTGCCGCTCACCGGGAAGGGCGTCGTCCATCGCATCGTCACAGAACTCTGCGTCCTCGACATCACGCCCTCCGGCTTTGAGTGTGTCGAACTCGCCGACGAGGTCACGCGCGAGATGGTCGAGCAGCGCACCGGCGCGCCCGTGCGCTTCCAGTGATTCGGAAACACATCAAGACTCTGTTGTCCTGGGCAAGGTCGCGCGTGTCCTGGGCAAGTTCGCGCGAGTGAAGGCGTCGAAGGTGTGCCTGCCGTGGCAGGGACCTGCGGTTGGGGATGCGGACCAGTCAAATCTGTGTGCGAAGAGAGCGAAGACTCATTTTCTCCGGCTGAAGTAAATGGGGTATATTGGTTCACAGCCGAAAAGGGAAACGGAAATTCAGGATGAAAATACACGAGTATCAGGCGAAAGAAATCCTGGCGCGCTACGGCGTCGCTGTGCCGCGTGGCGAAGTGGCTAACACCCTGGAAGAAGCCTCGACGATAGCCCGCAAGCTCTTTGCCGAGGGCGCGCAGGGCGTGGTCGTCAAGGCGCAGATTCACGCCGGAGGCCGCGGCAAGGGCGGCGGCGTCAAGGTTGCGAAGACTCGCGAAGACGCCGAACTGCACGCCAAGAATATTCTCGGCATGACGCTGGTCACTCACCAGACCGGGCCGCAGGGCCAGAAGGTGCAGCGGCTACTCATCGAAGAGACCGCCAGCATCGACCGCGAGCTCTATCTCGGAATCGTGCTCGACCGGACAACAGGGAAGCTGGTCTTCATGGCTTCGCAGGCCGGCGGCATGGAGATTGAGGTCGTTGCCGCCAAAACTCCCGAAGCCATCTTCAAGGAGAGCATCGACCCGGCAGTGGGCTTTGGGGCATGGCAGGCGCGCAAGCTAGCCTTCGCTCTGGGGCTCAAGCCCACGCAGATTAACGCGGCGGTCGGCTTCTTCCAGAGCCTCTACAAGGCCTACATCGAGAGCGACGCCTCGCTGGTCGAGATCAACCCGTTCATTACAACCAAGGACGACAAGCTCTATGCCCTCGACGCCAAGATCACCTTCGACGACAATGCCCTCTTTCGCCATCCCCAAATCAAGGCGTTGCGCGACACCGCTGAGGAGGACCCGCTGGAAGTCGAGGCCAGCAAGTACGATCTCAACTACATCAAACTCGACGGCTCCATCGCCTGCATGGTGAATGGCGCGGGCCTGGCCATGGCGACGATGGACATCATTCAGTATGCCGGCGGCAGCCCCGCTAACTTCCTCGATGTGGGCGGCAGCGCAACTCCGGAACAGATCGAGCACGCCTTTGAAATTCTGCTCTCCGACAAGAACGTAAAGGCGATCCTCATCAACATCTTCGGCGGCATCCTGCGCGTGGACCGGCTGGCCACGGGTGTTGTGGCAGCAGCACGAAATTTGAAGGTGAAGGTTCCAATTGTTCTGCGGCTGGAAGGTACGAATGTGGAGGAAGGACGCAGGATACTGAAGGAGTCTGGGTTGAATTTTCAGGTTGGGTCAACAATGAAAGAAGCAGCGGAGCTGGTTGTAGCTGCTGCTGCGAGCGTGGGGGCATAAGATGGCAGTATTAGTCGATAAGAATACTCGCCTTATCGTTCAAGGACTCACCGGCAAAGAGGGCACCTTCCACGCTATGGGCTGCGCGGAATACGGCACAAAGGTCGTCGGTGGTGTAACTCCGGGCAAGGGCGGAACTACGCACGAAGGCTGGCCGGTCTTCAATACCGTGGCGGACGCCGTCGCCGCAACCGGCGCCAACGCGACGATGATTTTTGTTCCGCCGCCGTTTGCCGCCGACGCGATTCTCGAAGCGGAGGACGCGGGCATTCCGCTGATCGTCGCCATCACTGAGGGCATTCCCACGCTCGATATGGTGAAGGTGTGGGCTAAGCTCAAAACCTCGAAGTCGCGGCTGATCGGCCCCAACTGCCCGGGCGTGATCTCGCCAGGCAAGGCCAAGATCGGCATCATGCCGGGCCGTATTCATAAAGAAGGCTCGGTCGGCATCGTCTCCCGCTCCGGCACGCTCACATACGAGGCGGTCCACCAGTTGACGCAGCGCGGCATCGGACAATCGACCGCCATTGGCATCGGCGGCGATCCGATCATCGGCACCACGCATATCGACGCGCTGCGCCTCTTCAACGACGATCCCGAAACCGAGGCTATCGTAATGATCGGCGAGATTGGCGGCACGGCCGAAGAGGCTGCGGCGGAGTTCGTCCGGCAGCACGTCAAGAAGCCGGTCGTCGGCTTCATCGCCGGACAGACCGCGCCCCCCGGCCGGCGCATGGGCCACGCCGGCGCCATCATCTCCGGCGGCCAGGGCACCGCGGCCGACAAGATGAAGGCCATGACCGCGGCCGGGATTCACGTGGTTGTCTCGCCTGCTGAAATCGGCGCTATGCTCGCGCAGGTGATCGGGAAAGGCTAGCTGTTAGCTGAGAGCTGAAGGCTCTACTCATCACAGTACTGTGGACCGCTCAAGAGCATTTGCTGACGCCGCCTGCGGAGTTCGGAGATGGCCTCTAAACTCTTGGGAGTCCTTGACGCGAGACTCGCCACTACTGTCCCATCGTATGCTCTTTTTCACAAGAGTTTGCTTCCCTCCCCCTTGACAATGCCGATGCCGTTATAGATTCTTATTGCACTCAGCCTATCAGTGTGGATTTCGCCGGATGCCGTGCAAAAAAAGAGGATGGGCTGGGAGCTGGCGAAAGGGAACGTGAATGGCGGGGCCATCGCCCTGGGCCATTCGATAGGAGCTTCGGGACGCTGCATTCCGGTGACCTTGCTCCACGAGACGCAATTGTACACAAGGAGTCATTTTATGGCAGAAAGCAGCGGTATAGGCAGTACGAGCAACATCAGCGGGCCGGCGACGGACTCGCTCAGAGGCAAAGTCGCCCTGGTGACGGGCGGATCGCGCGGCATCGGAAGGGCTATCTCCCTGGAGCTTGCCCGCAATGGGGCAGCGGTGGCCGTCAACTTTGTCAGCAATGTGGCCGCGGCGGAGGCGGTCCTGGCCGACATTCGCGCCATGGGCGGCGAGTGCTTGTTAGTGCAGGGCGACGTGTCTAAGAAAGAGGCCGCGCGCAGTGTAATCGGCACAATCCTGGAGGCATGGAAGAGGATCGACATCCTGGTCAACAACGCCGGGATTACGCGCGATCGCACGATGAAAAAGATGACCGACGAGGACTGGGAAGCGGTCATCGCCGTCAATCTGAACGGAACCTATTACTGCACCGCTGCCGCCATGCCAGCCATGATCGAGCAGAAGTACGGGCGCATCATCAACATCGCTTCCATCGTCGGCGAAACGGGAGCCTTCGGCCAATCCAATTATGCTTCCAGCAAGGGCGGAATCATTGCCTTCACCAAGTGCCTGGCACTGGAACTGGCGAAAGAAGGCATCACTGCCAATGTGGTTGCCCCGGGGTATACCGGTACGGAGATGGTAGGAGCGATGCCGGCAGAAGTTCTGGACAAGATCTGCGCCAAGATACCGCTGCGCCGGCTGGCAAAACCCGAAGAGGTCGCCAAGGCGGTTCTCTTCCTGGCCCGGGATGCGGATTACATCACCGGATTTACACTGGACGTCAATGGCGGGCTGTATATGCCCTGAGGCCTGCCTGGAATTCGTTGCGAATTTTGGAGCCAGCCATCGAACTACAGCTAAGTGCGCTAGCCGGCTCCAACTTCCTTCAATAACCGAACGGCCGTCTGCCCGGACAAGTCCAAGCTATTTCGCCTGCTGCCGCTCATCGGGCTCGAGCAGGTGCTGGCGGGCCTCCTCGGCGCTCTCGTAAATGCGAGGAGCGACATCGCGCTCGGCCAGCGCGTCTCCGAGTTTCATGCGCGCGAAGCCGCTGGTCGTGTAGCGGGTGACGCCCGAGTAGCAATCCTCCATCAGTGTTTTCACCATGTCTGTATACGGCCCCAACAGCTCGGGAGAGATCGAGAAGTTGTCATAATTGACGATGGTGTATACCTTGCCGGACGCCTGCTTCAGATGCTCGCGCACCGCCTGGTTGATGTGGCTGATCTGTTCCACGCTGCGCACCGCGTAGCCTTCGAAGTTGACAAAGAACAGATTCTGCTTCGGCTCGTAGCTGAGCCGGCTCTCCAGAGGCAAATCCAATAAATCGCTGCGCAGACCCATGGGTTTGGGCAGGAACAAGCGCGCGTCCATGAGCCTGGGCTGGTTCACGATGGGTTTGAAATCCATGTGCGCCAGGATGTCCTTTTCGATATCGATACCCGGAGCCACCTCAATCAGTTCCACGCCTTCCGGGGTGAGGCGGAAGACGCAGCGTTCGGTTACATATAACACCGGCTGTCCGCGCTGGCTGGCGTATTTACCGCTGAAGGTGCGATGTTCAACCTCGTGCACAAACTTTCGCGTGCGGCCCTCGGTGAGGATTTGCACTTTGCCGTCCGCGAATCCGAGCTGGAGACTGCCTGCCGTGAAGGTGCCGCAGAAGACCAGGCTCTTGGCGTTTTGGCTGATATTGATGAACCCTCCGGCGCCCGCCAATCGGGGTCCGAATTTGCTCACGTTGAGGCTGCCCTCGCGGTCCGCCTCGGCCAGGCCGAGGAAGGCAAGGTCGAGTCCGCCGCCGTCATAAAAATCGAATTGGTAGGGCTGATCGATGATGGCATGGGCATTGACAGCGGCGCCGAAATCCAGCCCTCCTGCCGGAACTCCACCGACCACTCCGGGCTCGGCGGTGAGGGTAATGAGATCGATGATCTTCTCCTCATTGGCCACATTGGCCACGCCTTCGGGCATACCGATTCCCAAGTTGACCACGCTGTTGGTCTTCAACTGCATCGCCGACCGGCGCGCAATCACCTTGCGCGCCGATAACTCCATCGGCGGAATGGCTCCCATCCGCGTGCGGATCTCCGCGCTAAAACCAGGATTGTACACGGTAGCGAAGGTCTGCCAATGGTGCTTCGGATCTTCCGCAACCACCACGCAATCGACGAGAATTCCCGGGATCTTGACCTGGCGCGGATTGAGCGTGCCGCTCTCGGCCACGCGTTCCACCTGAGCGATGACGATCCCGCCCGAGTTGTGGGCGGCCATGGCGATGGAGAGCATTTCGATTGTCAGCGCCTCGCGCTCCATGGTGATATTGCCCTCGGGATCGGCCGTGGTGCCGCGTATGATGCCCACGTTGACCGGAAACGTTTTGTAGGACAGGTACTCCTGGCCGTCGATGGTCACTAACTCGACCAAGTCCTTGGTGGTTCGGTCGTTGATTTTGCCGCCGCCGTAACGCGGATCGACGTAGGTTCCCAGGCCGACTTTGCTAATGTGCCTGGGGCGATGGGCGGCGATATCGCGAAACATATGCGAGATCACTCCCTGGGGGAAGTTATAAGCCTCGAT
>Ga0326728_10016577_pt1 | contig 14993 bp, 14 predicted proteins | sample MB3enrmetagenome_FD_207602 | JGI IMG/M metagenome (GOLD analysis project Ga0326728, IMG submission 207602) | Lab enriched peat soil microbial communities from McLean, Ithaca, NY, United States - MB31MN | ecosystem: Environmental > Terrestrial > Soil > Wetlands > Peat | place: USA: New York...
ACATCCAGGACACCCGGCCGCGCGCGCTGTTCGCGACGCCCTCGCTGGTGAGCCAGCTCATCGAGCGGGCGCCCGAAGAGATCGGCAAGCCGGTGGGCGATCTCGGCATCGAAATCCTGTTCTGCACGGGCGAACCCGGCGTTGGGCTCGCCGCCTTCCGCCAGCGCGTCACCGAAGCCTATGGTGCCCGCGTTTTCGATATGACCGGCGGCGCTTGGCATAACGCTACGGTCTCCTGCGGATCGGAGGACTATCACGGCATGCATTACTTGGCGGAGGACTATTGCTTCCGCTACGATTTAATCGATCCCGTCAGCAAGAAGCCAATCGCCATCCGCGACGGCGCAATCGGCGAGGCCATCCATACCGGCCTCGAATATGAGGCGGCGCCGGCCTTCCGCAACGCCACCGGAGACATCCTCAAGCTGGAGGTGGGCGAATGCCCCGGTTGCAGCCGCTTCGGGGTCCGCATGCACATCGTGGGGCGCGCCGACGACATGCTGAACGTGAAGGGCGTAAAGGTCTACCCTTCCGCGTTCCAGGACGTTGTGCAGCTGTTCCAGTCCAGGGCATCCGGCCAGCTGCGCATACGCCTGGATGCGCCGCCGCCCCGTGTCGAGCCGCCGCTGAAGCTGGTGGTGGAAGCCGGCGCCGGCCTGCCAGAAGCGGAGTGGGGCGCTCTGGGAGAGGATATCGCCCGGCGCTGCCGCGAGATCCTGGCGATCCGTCCCAAGGTGACGGTCGTGCCGTTCGGCGCGCTGCCCCGGTCGAACCAGAAGACCAAGCTGATTGAGGTTGGGGGTGCGGTCGCATGAGTGAGCGGATCTCCGGCAAGGGGGCGTCGATGACTGAAAAGAAGGTGCAGCCGGAGACTCTGGCGGCTCAAGCGCTGGGACGTATCGACAAAGCGACGGGTGCCATCATCCCGCCGATCCATCCCTCCGCGACCTACGAGCGCGGCGCAGATCTGAGCTACTCCCATGGCAGGCTCTATTCGCGCGCGGATAACCCGACTTACGACGCGGCGGCCGATACGCTGACGGCGCTGGAGGGCGGGGCGGCGACGCTGCTGTTCGGCTCAGGGATGGCTGCCGCAACGGCGGTATTCCAGGCGCTCGATCCGGGCGGCCATGTGATCGTGCCCAAGGTTATGTATTGGGCCTTGCGCGCTTGGCTGCTGGGCTTCGCCACCCGCTGGGGGCTCAGGATCGAGCAGGTCGCCAACGGGAGCAGCGAGGCGTTGCGCGCGGCGGTGCGGCCAGGGCACACCAAGCTTGTGTGGCTGGAGACGCCGGCCAATCCAACCTGGGCTGTGAGCGATATCGCGGCAGCGGCGGAGATCGCTCACGCGGCTGGCGCTAGGCTCGCGGTGGACTCGACCGTTGCCACGCCCGTGCTCACGCGCCCGCTTTCGCTTGGCGCGGACATCGTCATGCATTCCGCCAGCAAATACCTCAACGGCCACTCGGATGTTGTCGCAGGCACTCTTACGGCTGCCACGGCGGATGAATTCTGGGCGCGCATCAAGACCGTGCAGGTGCAGAATGGCGGCGTGGCAGGCCCGTTCGAGGCTTGGCTGCTGCAGCGGGGCTTGAGGACCCTTTTCGCGCGAGTGCGCTGGCAATGCGCTTCCGCGGAATTGCTTGCAACGCGCCTCCAGCGACACCCTGCGGTCGCGGAGGTACTTTATCCCGGCCTGCCGGACTTTCCCGGACACGATGTTGCACTCCGGCAGATGCAGGGTGGATTTGGCGGGATGCTCTCGATCCGCGTCAAGGGCGGCGAGCCAGCTGCGATTGCCACGGCCGCGGGGCTTAAAGTTTGGAAGCGCGCAACCTCGCTTGGCGGGGTGGAAAGCCTCGCCGAGCATCGGGCCAGCATCGAGGGCGCAGGCTCTCCCGTGCCGCGCGACCTGTTGCGGCTTTCCGTTGGTCTGGAGGCCGCCGGGGATCTATATGCCGATCTTGCGGAGGCGCTGGAGCGCGCCGCGGCCCGCCGTGACTAGCAAGGTTGTAACACTCGGCGCGCTGGTGGAGGGGATTGCGCAGGGTGTGCGCATCGGCATTCCGCCCGATTATGCCGGGCCCGCGCTTTTGGCCACGTTCGAAATCATCCGCCGGGCGATTGGCGGCCTGCATCTCGTCACAGCTCCAACCTCGGGCATTCAAGCCGACCTACTGATTGGCGCGGGGCTCGTGGCCTCGGTGGAAACGGCGGGCATATCGCTTGGCGAATATGGCAGCGCGGGCCGGTTCCAGGCGGCCGTCACCGCAGGCGCGATCGAAATCAAGGACGCGACTTGCCCGGCACTTCATGCGGGTTTCCAGGCCGCTGAGAAGGGCGTCCCCTTCCTTCCCTTACGCGGTATTCTTGGTACCGATCTTCTCGCCAGCCGCCCCGATTGGAAGGTCATCCGGAACCCCTTTGCGGACAGCAGCGATCCAATCGTCGTGGTTCCCGCCATCCGTCCGGACGTTGTGCTGTTTCATGCCGCGCTCGCGGATAGCACGGGCAATGTCTGGATCGGCACACGGCGCGAGCTTGCCACGCTTGCGCACGCCTCCCGCGCCACCTTCGTGACAGTGGAGGCGCTCCATCCCGGCAATCTGCTCAGCGATCCAACGCTTGCACCCGGCACGCTGCCGCATCTTTACGTGACGAGGGTGGCTGTAGCGCCGGGCGGGACCTGGCCACTTCCTTTCGCAGGCCGCGTGCCGGGCGATGAGGGCGCGCTCGCCCGCTATGCGGAGGCGTCCCGCAGCGCCGAGGGATTCTCAGCCCTGGTAAGGGAGTGGCTCGATGCCCGCGCTTGATTTCAGCAAAGGCGAATTCCTCGCCACCGTTCTGGCCCGCGCGGTCCAAGGCTCGCGCACCGTCGCGGCTGGCACGAATTCGCCCATTCCCGCCGCAGCCGCGCTGCTTGCCCGCGCGCGTGCCCCTGCCGCCATGGAGGCCATCGTGCTCGGCTTGGGCGAATATTGGCCGTTCACCGATGGCGGCCGCGAGCTGTTTGACTTCGCAGCACAGGGGCGGCTCGACAGCTTTTTTCTGGGCGGCGGCCAGATCGACGGCGCGGGCAACATCAATCTCGTGGGTGTGGGCGGATATCCTGCAGGCAAGATGCGCTTTCCCGGCAGCTACGGCTCGGCCTATCTTTACGCGCTCGTGCCTAATGTGGTGCTGTTTCGCGAAGAGCATAGCCCGCGCGTGCTTGTGGAACGGGTGGACTTCATTAGCGCGAGGGGCATTGGCCCAGAGGGCGCTTACCGGACCGGCGGACCGCGGCTTCTTGTAACCGGGCGGGCCGTGTTCCGCTTCGCTGGTGGCGCATTCTTGCTCCTGTCGTACCACGCAGGCGAGAGCGTCGGCAGTATCCGGGCCGCGACCGGTTTTGCCTTCGCCGTGGCGCCAGACGTGCACGAAACGGCTCCGCCGGAGCCAGAAGACTTGGCCTTCCTGCGCGGGCCCATCGCAAATGCGCTACGACCCCTTTATCCGCGCTTTGTCGCGAATGCTTTATCTGCTGGGACGCATTCATAGCCCAAGTGCGACCGCTTGCCTGCGCCGGCACCTAGCGGCGCCGCGGGCAACTGCATGAGCGAATTGTGTTTGTTTTAGCAGGTTCTGGGCGCAGTCCGGGGTGCCGGACTTCTTGAGCCGTACCAGCGTTACAGTCAGGGCCTGAACAGGTTTCTTAGCCGCGGCACCAGCCTTGTTAGATCGTAGCCCGCGTGCATTGCCTGCAGGACGATCTCGTTAAAAGGCTGTTTGGGAGCTTGGCTCAGCGCCCACAGAACCGTGCAGCGTGTCCCCGACCGGCAATAGGCAAGCACCGGCTTCGGCAGTTCCTCCAGCAGCTTGCCAAAAGCGGCACCGTCAGCATCGCTGACCGCGTTAGACGGGACCGGCTGGTAAACAGCCTTCAGACCCGCGACGCGAGCTGCTTCCTCAACCGGGCCGAAGGCAGGCTGGCCCATAGCTTCGCCGTCTGGCCGGTTGCAAATGATGGTGCGGAAGCCCTTCGCGGCGACGAGCGGAACATCGGCCGCATCGAGCTGGCTTGCTACGCTCAAGTCTTCTGTGATTTTATGCAGTTCCATTCCTAATTCCTGTCTGTGCGGGACGTGCTCAGGAGGCGTGTCCAGTCCCGCTATCCTCCTGCCCGGGCGACCCGGACATCGCATAGTAAGCCTTTAACCTCTTGAAAGCCCCGTGCCCCATCTTTCGTGGAGGAAGCGCTCCCAAGGGGCGAACAGGATTTTGTCGACCGCGAGACCCATTACGACAATCACGAGCATAATTCCGATCACTTGATCCATCGCATTCAGCTCCCTGCCGTAATGCAGCAGGTGACCGAGCCCAAAGCCCGAGAGGATCGTGACGAAAATTTCGGCGGCCATCAGCGACCGCCAGGCAAACGCCCAGCCTTGCTTCATGCCGGTGATGAGGTATGGAAGCGAGGCCGGCAGAATGACATGGGTCCACTTGTGCAAGCCTTCCGAACCGAGTGTCCGCGCCGCGCGCGCGTAGATCGGAGGAAGGTTGCGCGTACCGGCGTCGGTGGCGATGGCGACGGACCACATCGTGCCCATGACCACGACGAAGAGCATGGCGGTCTCGCTCTGTCCGAACCAGACCAGGGCAAGCGGCACCCAGCACACGCTGGGCAGGGTTTGCAGGCCGAGGGCAAGCGCGCCTAGCGTATCTTCAACAAACTTCGAGGTGGTCATAAACAGACCGATCGGGAGGCCGAGAACGATCCCGATTATGTACCCTTCGAGCAGCCTGCGCAGTGTAACGCCAGCGGCATCCACCAGAGTACCGTCGCGCAATGCCGACCGCAGGTAATCCGCCACGTCGAGCGGCGAGGGAAACAGGACTGGCGACCACCGCCCAGAGGCAGCAGCGGCGTGCCAAGCCAGTACAAGAAGCGCAAAGAACGCGAAAGCCCGGGCAGCCCGTTTCATTCCGCAACCTCCGCAGTAAGATAGCCTTTGAGCGCGGCGGTGATCGTCCTTGCGTGGGCCGCGACCTCGCTGCTGTTTATGTCGCGCGGCCTGGGCAGTGGAATCTCGAACTGCTCGCGCAGGCGGCCGGGACGGGCGGAAAGCAGCACCACCCGGTCCGCAAGGCAGACTGCTTCCCGCACGTTATGGGTGACGAGGATGATGGTCTTGCGCTTCTGCTGCGAAATGCGCTGGATATCGGCATAAAGCTGCTCGCGGGTCAAAGCATCCAGCGCGGCCATCGGCTCGTCCATGAGGAGCACGCGGGGATCGGGCGCCATCGAACGGGCGAGCGCAACCCGCTGCTTCATGCCGCCGGAAAGCTCGTGCACATAAGATTTGGCGAATTTCTCAAGCCCGACGAGCTGCAGATGTTCGATCGCGGCCGCGCGGCGTTCTTCGCCGGTCAAGTCAGGGCAAAGCTTGAGGCCGAACATGACGTTTCCGAAGACGTTCAGCCAAGGAAAAAGCGCCGGCTCCTGAAACATCACGAGGCGATGACGCCCCGGCCCCTCAACCGGAACGCCATCCGCGAGCACGCAGCCTTTGTCCGGCTTTGTCAGGCCCGCGACGATATCGAGAAGGGTCGATTTCCCGCAGCCGCTCGGGCCAACGAGGCAAACGAACTCGCCTTCCTCGACCGTGAGCGAGACGTTATCGAGTGCATGGACATTGGTTCTGGATGTTCGGAACCACTTGCTGACTCCGTCTATAGCCAGTTTGGCGCCCAAAGACTTGCCATGTTCTATCCGCATAAGCATTAGGGCAACTCGACGATGGCCGAAATGTCGCCCGTATCGCGCAAAAAGCCGGCCAGGCGCGCACTCTTCAAGAACCCGTCGAGCTGCTCGCGGGAAACGCTGCTTGTCACCACAATACGCTTCCAGGCATGCGCGATTAAATCCGGCGCGGGCACGGAATGCGTCTCGGCTTCTATCTCCTCCCGCGCGAGCTTTTGCGCTTCCTCGGGATTCGCTTTGATCCACTCCGTCAGCTCCCTGTGGGCAGCGGCAAAGCGTGCTACCAGGCCGCGCTGCGCAGCAAGAGCGCGTGCGCTGGAGACCAGCACCGTTGTGATCGAGGTTCTATCTTCGACAAGGACTTTGCCCCCTGCCTCAATCTCCAGCCGCGACACCCACGGTTCAATGGTCCACACAGCGTCCACTTGCTTCGTCTTGAAGAGCGACAGTTGATCCGGATTGGCCGTAGGCAACACCTGCGCGTCGCCGCCGGTCTGCGTAATCTTGAGGCCGCCGGCGATGAGCCACGCCCGCGCCGAGACATCCTGCGTATTGCCGAACTGCGGCGTGGCGATTTTATGCCCTTTGAAATCCGCGGGGGTGTTCAGCGGCAGGTCCGGCTGCACGACCAAACCGGCTCCACCCTCCGCCGCACCTGCTACGATCCGGGCCTCTGCGCCGCGGGATTTCACATAAGCATTGATGGCGGGGTTAGGCCCGACATAGGTGAGGTCGATGGAATCGGCGAAGATCGCCTCCATGGCGCTGGGCCCGGCATTGTAGACGAACCATTCGATTTTCACGCCGGGCAGCCGCTGCTCGAACCACCCCTTGCCCTGCCGGCTCAAGGCGTGCGCGACGAGGCCCTGGACATGCGTGATATTGGGGAAGTGTCCGACACGCAGCGTCTGGGTTTCACTCCGCGCCGGGCTCACCACAAGCAGCGCCAGTGCAAGTGCCCCAAGCCATGGCCCCTGCCTGTGTAGCCCGCTCACTTCAAACCTAATTCTAATCATGCCTCCTCCAAGCGCCATCGCGATACGCTTCCCCTACCACCACATGCCCGCGCCCTCGGCGATCCGTTCGCGCGCCTGGCTTGACGGGAGCATCGAAGCATCGAGCGAAGCAAGCACGCGCCGCTTCAATGTATCGAAGGCATCCGAGCGCCGGTCGCGCGGGCGCCCCAGCGGAACATCGACGATTTCGAAAATCCGTCCAGGCTTGGGCGACATCACCACGACCTTCGACCCGAGGGTCACGGCTTCGTCCACATCGTGCGTAACGATGAGCACCGCCGGCTTTGAGGTCTCCCAAAGCGACAGCAGATGGTCATGCAGGCTGGCGCGCGTGAAGGCGTCCAGCGCGGAGAACGGCTCATCGAGCAGAAGCGCTTTCGGCCCGGCAACCAGCGCCCTTGCAATCGCAACGCGCTGCTGCTGGCCGCCCGACAGCTCACGCGGCAAGCGCTTCGCATAATCGATCAAGCCTACGCGGTGAAGCACAGTCTTCACTCTGTCCCTGCGTTCGCCTGCGGCGAGGTGGGCAATACCGAAGGCCACATTGTCTTCGGCGCTAAGCCACGGAAAAAGCCTCGGCTCCTGGAAGACGATGCCTGCAGCTGGATGCGGCGCGGAGATTGTCTCACCATCGACGGCGATCCGGCCGCTGCTTGCGAGATCGAGGCCGGCGATCAAGCGGAGGAGCGTTGTCTTACCGCAACCCGAGCCGCCGATAACGGCTGTGATGGCGCCGCCAGGAACATCGAATGTTACTGCGCGGAGCGCTTCGGTGCCGTTCGCATAGGTTTTGGAAAGGCGGTCGATGGTCAGCATAGGGTCTCACAGCCGCGTGTGTATCGTGTCCTGCCATGCGATGAAGGGCTTGGTCAGCAGAATGAGTACGCTGTCAGCGGCCTTGCCAAGCAGGGCGAATGCGACGATCGCAGCCAGAATTTGATCGGGCTTACCCAGTTGCTGCCCGTCTACTAGGAGGTAGCCTAGCCCCTCGCTCGCACCCATGAATTCCGCCGCGACGACGAACATGAACCCAAGGCCCAGCCCGGACCGCAGCGATATCGCCCAAGAGGGTAGCACCGCGGGCAGGAGGACGCGGCGAACCATTTCGAAACGCGACAGCCGGAAGGAGCGCCCCACCTCGATCAGCTTGCGGTCGACGCTCCGGACGGCGCCTTCGACACCCAGATAGACTGGAAAAAATACGCCAAGGCCAATAAGAGCGAGCTTTGAGGCTTCAAAGATCCCAAGCCAAAGAATAAAAAGCGGTACCCATGCAATCGATGGCACCGCCCGCAGCGCATGGAGCGTTGGGTCAAGGAGGCGCCGGGCCAGCCCGGAAGCGCCCATCGCCGCTCCGAGCAATGTTCCAGCCGCTGCCCCTATGCCAAATCCGCCAAGGACGCGTCCCAGCGTTGCGCAGGTGTGCAGCCAAAGCTCCCCACTTTTGGCAAGGGCCGCCAGGGTAGAAAAGATCCGGCTTGGTGGAGGCATGAGCCGCCCGGTTGCAAATCCGGCCCGCACCGTGCCCTCCCAGGCTAGCGCAAGCAGCACTGGAATAACGAGACCAAGCAGCACCTTGATAGAGAAGCCTGCGGGACGGCGATGTGGCGCCGCCGGCTGTGCAGCAACACGTTCCATGGCTTCGCTAGTCAGGTCCGTGACTGTCATGGTGAGGTGACCGCCGGCCCGTTATTTCGCGGCTGTCAAGTAGCGGCCGTCGATCAGACTATCGACCCCGCCTTGCACATCTACGCCTTGGGCGATCACGCCAGCCTGCTGAAGGGCAAGCCCGGCCGCCAGTATGGATTGGCGTTGCGGCTCGCCGATGGAGCTGCTCGAAAAGCCGGTGCGTGAACCCAGTTGCCGTTCCACGACCGCCTCGGGCAGTTTCGTGAATGCGGCGAAAAGCTTCTTAAGGTCCTCCGGATGCGCCAGAGCCCAGGCCCGCGCCTCCTCATAGGCTGCGATCACCTTATTCACCGCATCCGGATGCGCGGCAGCAAAGTCCTCCCGCACATTCAAGATGCCCCAGGTGTTTGCTTCTGGCTTCCGGTAGAATAACACGGCTCCGCTGCTCACCTCAGCCGCTGCCATCATCGGGTCGAGCCCTGCCCAGGCATCGACATCGCCCCGCTCCAGGGCTGCGCGGCCATCTTGATGCTGGAGCGGCACCACCGTTACATCTTTTTCTGTCAGCCCGGCTCCGGCAAGTGCCCGCACCAGGAAGATATGAGGGTCCGTGCCCCGCGTGACCGCCACTCGCTTGCCCTTTAAATCGGCTACTCTTGCAATGCCGGTGTCCTTGCGGGTCACAAGGGCCGTCCATTCCGGGCGCGAGTAGACATAGACCGATTTGATGGGGTTGCCGTTCAGCCGGGCGAGCAGCGCTGCGGCACCGGCTGTGGAGCCGAAATCGATGGACGATGCGTTGAGAAACTCAAGGGCCTTGTTGGAGCCGAGGGATTGAACCCAAACAATGGAGACCGCCTCTTTCTCGAAGGCTTTCTCCAGGATCCTTTGCTCTTTAAGAACGAGGCTTAGAGGGTTGTAGGTTGCGTAGTCGAGGCGGATCTCTGAAAGCCCGCCTGCGAAAGCGTTTGAAGCAATGGCCATCAAAGCCGCAGCAACGGTATAAGCTATTCGCATTACTTTCCCCCATTGCACTTACTTGTTTCGCCGGTGCTCAAAAGCCCCGCCGTTATCAGAAACCGGCGCTTCGCCAAATTCGCCTATCCTGATCCAAGAGGGGGTGAAAGCTGGTTCCTGTCAATAAGGCCGTTGGAATCTTATTGCGCTATAAGAGGCCAAAGAGACATGTCTCTAGAAATTATTTTTTATTCTTAGCCGGATGGTTGGGATTGCATTGCCGATCTCTGCCGATTGAGCCTTTCCAGCAGCCAAGACGCCGGCGTACAACGCCACGTCTTTCTTTTGAATCGTAAGAAGGCTGAACGGCTACAGGAAGTGCGAGGCTTGGCGCTTGAAGGACCTCCGCCGCCTCCCAGCGGTTTGATATCCGCTACGCGCCCCGGTCCAGAGCCTGCTGTGGCGGTCAGAGCGCGATAACCGGAATGTCCGCGGCAACCGGCGTAAACTGGAGGAAAATAGTTTGGGACACGAGTTCCGGTTGGGCCCATTTCGGGCGTAGCCCGCTTAGGGTTCTGAAAGCGGCGCATCGCTCTAAATACTTATTTAATAGGGCTTCGTCTGTTGTGGGACGGACTCGGAAGAACGCTCCGGGAATTCTACACGGCGCGAAACGGCAACTCCTGGCCGGATTTTCCAATTCACGGCCCGACACCGCTGCGTCCGCCACGGGAATACGCAAGCGGCCATTACAAACCGCCCTTGCTCTCGCGCGCGGAGCTGGGCCATTTCGCTTCCGCATCGATGGCCGCAGCGCATCCTGCTTAGAAATGGATCACCCGCCCGTAAGCGTCGAGCACGGCCTCGCCCATCATCTCGGACAGCGTCGGGTGAGGGAAGATCGCCTCCATCAGCTCCGCTTCGGTGCTCTCCAGCGTCTTGGCGATGCCGAAGCCCTGTATGAGCTCGGTGACCTCCGCGCCGATCATATGCGCGCCGAGCAGCTCGCCGGTCTTGGCGTCGAAGATCGTCTTGACGAACCCCTCCGGCTCGCCGAGCGCGATGGCCTTACCGTTGCCCTGATAGGGAAAGCGGCCGACCTTGATCTCGCGCCCGTTCGCCTTCGCGGCGGATTCCGTCAGGCCGATCGAGGCCACCTGCGGATGCGAGTAGGTGCAGCCCGGAATGTTCGTGACCTTTAGCGGATGCACGCCCGTTTTACCGGCAATCTTCTCGACGCAGATGATGCCCTCATGGCTCGCCTTATGCGCAAGCCAGGGCGGACCGGCCACGTCGCCGATGGCATAGATGCCAGGCGCGGTAGTGCGGCAATATTCGTCGATGAGGATGTGCGATTTTTCGATCTTTACGCCCTGCTCTTCCAGGCCGAGGTTTTCGACGTTGCCCACGATGCCAACGGCGAGGATGACACGGCTGAACTCCTGTGTCTCCTGCTTGCCGTCCTTCAGCGCGATGGTGGCTTTTACGCTGTTGGCGCCCTTTTCAAGTTTTTCGACCTTTGCGCCGGTATAGATCTTAATGCCTTGCTTTTCGAAGGATTTCTTCGCAAAGGCCGAGACCTCCTCATCTTCCACGGGCAAAATGCGGTCCAAAATCTCGACCACGGTGACCGCCACGCCGAGTGCGTTGTAGAAGCTCGCAAACTCGATGCCGATGGCGCCTGAACCCACGACCAAAAGCGACTGCGGCGTCTCTGCCGGAACCATCGCTTCCTTATAGGTCCAGATCAGCTTTCCGTCGGGCTCAAGGCCCGGCAGCGAGCGCGCCCTGGCGCCCGTCGCGATTATGATGTGCCTGGCTTCCAAATCGGCGAGCGGCTTGCCGTCCTTGCCGGTGACCGCGACCACGCCCCTGCCCTTCACCTTCGCGGTTCCCGAGATCACGGCGACCTTATGCTTTTTTAGGAGGTAGGCGACGCCGCTCGACAGCCTCTCCGCAACCTTGCGCGACCGGCTCACCACTTTCGCTAGATCGAAGCCGATATCCTTCGCCTTCAGACCGAAATCGTCCGCGTGCCTAAATAGCGTCAGCACCTCTGCGGTTCTGAGCAGCGCTTTGGTCGGGATGCAGCCCCAGTTCAGGCAAATTCCGCCCAAATGCTCGCGCTCGATGACGGCCGTTTTCAGCCCAAGCTGCGCCGCGCGGATCGCCGCGACGTAACCTCCGGGGCCCGCACCAATCACAGCGACATCGAATGCTTCGGTCATAATCGTCCCCCAAGGAAAATGCCAAGCCTCGCACAAACGGTGCGGTTAGCTTGAGACGCAGGCAAAGAAAAATGCGATCGCAGCCAAGCTACCCAAAATGGCGCGCACGGCGTGAAGAGCGCCCCATTTCTTGATGAGCACCCTTGCCTCGGGATTAGGGTCCGCAAGTGCCATCCTCGTAAGCTTGCTGTTCGTAGGCATGATGGCGATCAGCGTCCATGGCCAATTCGCGAGCAGCAAAAGAGCGCCCCACAAAAAATCGGCCTCTCCCTTTTCGTACCACGCAATAAGCCCGCATAGGCTGCCGGCGAGCGCAAGCGGCCCTTGCATGGCAAAGCCCCGCTTGTAAGAGGGCTTCCATTCGGTCAACAGCGCCTTGTCATCGAGCCTAAGGCGCGCCGGCTGCTCTACGAAACTCACGTAAATCGCAGCACCGGCAAACGCCGCGGCGATCATCAAGGCGAGATGCCCGAAGATGATGTCCATGCCCTCGATCCCTTAAATCAGCATCGTGACCGGCTCCTCGATGAAGCCTTTAAAAGCGCTGAGGAGCTGCGCGCCGAGCGCGCCGTCTACAACCCTGTGATCGCAGGAAAGCGTGCAGCTCATCATCGTCGCGGCCACGATCTGCCCGCCTTTCACGATAGCGCGCGGCTCGCCCCGGCCCACCGCCAGAATGGTTGCGTGCGGCGGGTTGATGACCGCGTCGAAACTATCGATGCCGAACATGCCGAGATTGGAGATAGCGGTGGTACCGCCCAGATATTCGTGCGGGGCCAGGCGGCGGCGGCGCGCGCGCCCGGCAAGCTCTTTGATCTCGCTTGAGATTTGCGCGAGCGTTTTATGCTCCACGCTGCGGATGACGGGCGTGAATAGCCCGCCATCGATGGCGACGGCCACGCCGATATCGGAGGTTTTGTGGATCAATAGCCCGCGCTCGGTGAAGGTGGCGTTGGCGTCGGGCACGCGCTGTAGCGCCAGCCCCATCGCCTTAACGATGAAGTCGTTCACGGACAGCTTGAATGCGCCCGGCCCATCCTTGGGCGAGCGGGCGTTGAGCCGCTGGCGTGCGTCGAGGAGCGCGTCGATCTCGCAATCCACGGTGAGGCGGAAATGGGGGACGGTGGCCGCGGCTTGAGAGAGGCGCAGGGCGATGGTCTTGCGCATATTGTCGAGCGGGCGGACCTCGTAGCTGCCCTTCTCGTAAAGCGCAAGGATCTGATCGTCCGGCATCGCCGCCGGGAAGGCCCGCGACGGCACGAGCGCTTGCATGCCATTCTGTCCGGCCGCGGCCGCGACCTCCGGCGCTTTTCGCACGCCTGCGCGCTGGGCCCCGTCGACATCGTGCTTGACGATGCGCCCGCGCGGGCCAGAGCCCCTCACAAGCGAAAGCTCGATCCCCGCTTGAGCCGCGAGCCGCCGTGCCAACGGCGAGGCGAAAATGCGGGCGTAGCCGTTCGGCTTCACAGCAGCAAGCCCCCCCTCACCCCGGCCCTCTCCCGCGAGGGGAGAGGGAGCCGCGCGAGCCTGTTGCGGCGGCGCGCCGGAAACGCCGTTTTCCCCTCTCCCCTCGCGGGAGAGGGGTAGGGGTGAGGGGGCTTTCACTTCCGCGATAGCGGACGCATCCTCCCCCTCGCCCAGCAAAATGGCAATTGGCGTATTCACGGCCACGCCTTCCGTACCCTCCTGGATCATGATCTTCCCGATGATCCCCTCGTCCACCGCCTCGACTTCCATGGTCGCCTTGTCGGTCTCGATCTCGGCTATGGCGTCGCCGGACGCAACCTTGTCGCCCTCTTTTTTGAGCCATTTCGCAAGCTTGCCCTGCTCCATGGTGGGCGACAAAGCGGGCATGAGGATCGGTGTCGGCATTTCAGTTCTCACATCGGGGCGGGAGATCAAACTTATGTAGGTCAGTTTCAACGAATTCGCCTAAGCTTACGACCTTAGGCGCGTCTTTCGTTAGCAAATGCGCGAAGTCCTTTCCGAAGCAAAGCACATAATGGATCATTTCGCGCTTATCATGGCTATTGCCGTACGGTTCTGTTTTGGTGAAGGACTCGACCCATTCGGAGTTCTTAACAATTATGTGATTGGGGCCACCCCGATTGTATATACTCAAACCGCATACTTCATCTTGAACAAGAAGAGCAAATATCGGTCTGCACGTAACACGAAACAGCTCAAATATTCGCTCCGGTGGCCGCCCGCGTCTCATCGTATATGCCAGCAGAAGGAAATCGCCCTGGCGCCACGATGCATTCATCATGAATGACACAATCGGACGAAACGGCAACTCCCAATCGACGACTTCTGCCGAGGAGAAATCGAAGAATGACATTCGGCTAACGGTAGCACACGGCCTTGACGGCTTTCACCACCTTGGCCTTATCGGGCAGCGCGAGCTTTTCCAGGTTTGCGGCGTAAGGCATCGGCACGTCCTCGCCCGAGACCTTGGCGGGCGGCGCGTCGAGATAATCGAAGGCCTCCGCCGTCACGCGCGCGCATATCTCCGAGCCCAGCGAGCAAACCGGCCAAGCCTCCTCGACCGTCACGATTCGGTTGGTTTTGCGCACCGAGGCAAGCACGGTTTCCATATCGAGCGGACGCAGCGTGCGAAGGTCGATCACCTCGGCATCGATCCCCTCCACCTCAAGCTCCTTGGCTGCCTCAAGCGCATAGACCATGCCGCGCGACCACGAAACGATGGTCACGTCCTTGCCGGGGCGCGCGATCTTGGCCTTGCCGATGGGGATCACATAGTCATCGAGCTTCGGCACCGGCCCGCTCACGCCGTAGAGGATCTCGTTCTCCAGGAACACGACCGGGTTGGGGTCGCGGATGGCGGCCTTGAGCAAACCCTTGGCGTCGGCGGCTGTAGACGGCGCGATCACCTTCAGGCCGGGCACATGGGCGTACCAAGCGGAATATTCCTGGCTGTGCTGAGCGCCCACGCGCGCCGCAGCTCCGTTCGGCCCGCGAAAGACGATAGGGCAGCCCATTTGTCCGCCGGACATGTAAAGCGTCTTGGCCGCCGAGTTGACGATATGGTCGATGGCTTGCATCGCGAAGTTGAAGGTCATGAACTCGACGATGGGCCGGAGCCCCGCAAACCCCGCGCCTACGCCGAGGCCCGCAAAGCCGGCCTCGGTGATGGGCGTATCGATCACGCGGCGCGGGCCGAACTCGTCGAGCAACCCTTGCGTGACCTTGTACGCGCCCTGATATTCGGCAACCTCCTCGCCCATGACGAACACGGTCTCGTCGCGCCGCATCTCTTCGGCCATGGCGTCGCGCAGCGCTTCGCGCACGGTCATTTGCACCATCTCGGTGCCTTCGGGAATCTCGGCGGCGCTGTCGTAGGCAAACGCGGACTCCTTCTCCCCTTGGGGAGAGGGCTGGGGTGAGGGGGTCTCG
>Ga0326728_10016578_pt1 | contig 14991 bp, 11 predicted proteins | sample MB3enrmetagenome_FD_207602 | JGI IMG/M metagenome (GOLD analysis project Ga0326728, IMG submission 207602) | Lab enriched peat soil microbial communities from McLean, Ithaca, NY, United States - MB31MN | ecosystem: Environmental > Terrestrial > Soil > Wetlands > Peat | place: USA: New York...
CCTAAAAACTGGAGCAGCATCGATCAGCACTATGAAACCCTTCGCCTCAACATGCGAACCCTCTTCCAGGAATTGGGAGTGGCCGCATAGACAATTCTTTGTCGATAGAGGCGCTGCAAGCGCCTAGGATAATCCTCTCAATCACCGCAAACTGGCTGCATTTTCAATAATACTTCGCATTTCCCGACATTGAAACTTTCTCCGAAAATCAATAGTAGTGTCATTTGGAAGTGGCACGGCCATCTTGACTGTGACCGTTCACGGCCGGGACGCCCGTGCCACTTCCAAATGACACTATTACCATGCGCGGCTCGGCTTGACAGCGGTGAGTGGGGGTTTCTATAATCTTTTTTGGTCTATGCCGTGGATGGTTCCGGCAGGTGCGAGCGGGAATAACTCAGTGGTAGAGTGCGACCTTGCCAAGGTCGAAGTCGCGGGTTCGAATCCCGTTTCCCGCTCCAAGAATCTAAGTCACAAGCGACGAGTGGCAAGTGGCGAGCGAGGTGTAAAGTGGACTGTGTAGTGTGCTTGCTGCAGGTCACTCGTCATTGTATTCGGGGCGCGGTACCCAAGTGGTAAGGGAGAGGTCTGCAAAACCTTTATGCGTGAGTTCGATTCTCACCCGCGCCTCCAGTACTTTTGAACAACGCGTCCTTCCTGAAAAAGACCACTATCTCTTGATGGCGTATTCCGGAATGGCCAAGGTGGCGCTGCGTACACTTGAGTTAACGTTGGAGGACCTTGACCGATAGCGAGCACGCAATAAGACCTGATCTTTTGGGAGCCACAACGAGGGCTGCCGGCCCGCAAATCCTTCTGGCGTTCGCGCTCCTATGCACGTTTGCCGCGTACAGCCGAACGCTGAGGTTTCAGTTCGTCTATGACGATCAAACGATCATCGTCGAAAACCCCGCAGTCCACTCCTGGCGCTATGTTCCCCAATATTTCACCAGACACTTCTGGGCAGGCGTTTATCCGCAAGGGCCGGGGAACTACTACCGGCCCGTTTTCCTCCTGTGGCTGCGAATCAACGATATGGCGTTCGGGGACCATGTGTGGGCGTGGCACCTGGCGACAATTTTCCTCCACCTTACCGTGACCTTCCTCGTGTATCTCCTGGCGCTCGGTCTCCTCCAAGACAGGTGGCCAGCAGCTTGGGCGGCTCTGATTTTCGGACTCTATCCGGTCCACATTGAGCCGGTGGCGTGGGTGTCGGGAGCGACTGATGTTCTGCTGGGAATCTTCCTGATAGGTTCGTTCCTGTGCTACCTCAAAGCGCGCAGTCAAGTGGAGAAGGTGTGGTCCTGGAGGGTCCCTTCACTCATCCTGTTCACTCTCGCCTTACTCGACAAAGAAATCGCGATCGTTCTGCCTGCCTTCATATTTGCCTATGAAGGGTTGTTTGGAAGTCAGTTGACGGCCTCGCCCTCAGTAGGAGAAACGCTCCAGAGCCTTAGGCGTGCACTTCGGGCGACGGTCCCCTACCTTCTCCTGATTGGCCCGTACCTGGCGGTTCGAATCCTGGTGTTGAAAGGCCTAAGCCACGCTGAGACGTCGCTTCCCATCTCGACGATAATTTTCACTTGGCCCTCGCTTATCTGGTTCTGGCTGAGGCACCTGGTTTGGCCCACCGGCCTGAGCACTTTTTACGACCTTCCAGCAGTCAGCCACCCGGGTTTTAGTAACTTCATACTCCCGGCGTTAGGCGTAACGGCCGTCGCCAGCTTTGTCCTGTGGTGGGCGATGCAGTCCCGAGAAATAGCCTTTGCCGCTACTTGGCTTGCGTTGCCTCTCCTTCCTTTTCTTGATATTCGATTATTTGTGCCAAGCGATTACGCTCATGACCGCTACCTCTATGTGCCCTCGATGGGCTTTGCCATCATTGCCGCGTGTGCCCTCCGGCATCTGCCTCTCCGCCACGCCAAAGTCTTGGGGTTGCCGGCCATCCCGGTAGCGGCCGCCGTGAGCGTGGCCGCCCTGCTCGGCTACAGCACGGCGAGGCAGGCTGCTTATTTCCGAAACGATCTGGTTTTCTATGAGCACAACGTTCTGGCCGCCCCTCACAATATTTACGCCAAGCTCTACTACGCCGTGGTCCTGGGCAACATCGGGAAATACGGGGAAGCGATCAAGCTTCTCGACCAGGCATTGGAGATCGATCCGGATTCCTGGGGCGCCAACTATAATCTCGGTTACACTTATTACCGATTAGGCGAGTTGGATGAGGCCGAGCGATACCTTGTAAAGGCAGTGAAGATCAACCCGAATAAGTCCGGCGGATTTTTCTACTTGGGCTTGACGCGGCTCAAGATGAATCGCCTTGACGACGCGGCAGCGGCTATCCGCCATGCCATTTTGCTCCAGCCCGATGGTTACGGTTATCACTTCGCTCTCGGTATCGTCTTGAAGCTCAAAGGTGACCTGCCGGGGGCCCTTGGCCAGTTTCACGCGGAGTTGGAGATGAATCCGGGGCAAACCGCTGCACGACAACAAATCGCGGAGATTGAAACCTCCCTTGAAGGGAAGCCGCCGGAAGAACCCCATCACCACCAATAAAAGGAGAGCCATGCTAAATCTTGAGCGAGGTCGCGAGTTACTCTATCTCTCGAGAACGGACATCGAGAGCCTCGAGGTCTCTATCGATGAAGTGCGGGAGGCGGTGGAAGCGGCTTTTCGCGAGAAGGCGGCGGGCCGCGTCGAGATGCCACCCAAACCCGGCATCCACACGGCTCCCGATGCCTTTATTCACGCCATGCCGGCGTATCTTTCCGGGTTGAAAGTCGCGGGCGTCAAGTGGGTGAGTGGCTATCCTGGCAACCGGCGTTTGGCACTTCCCTATATCTCCGGGCTTCTCATCCTGAACTGCCCCGAAACGGGGGTGCCGTTGGCAGTGATGGACTGCACTTGGATCACCGAGAAGCGAACTGCTGCCGCGACGGCTGTGGCGGTGGGGCGGCTGGCCGTGGAAGGGGCCCAGCGCTTGGCGATTATTGGGGCGGGCGTCCAGGGACGAGCCAACACCGACGCGCTGCGCAGGGTCTGCCCCGGAATCCGGGAGGTCGCAGCGTTTGACCCTTCTGATGAGGCCCGCGCAACCTTCGAGCAGGAAGTCACTGCTTGGGGCCTGCGAGTGGAACAGGCAAAGTCGCCGCACCTGGCGGTCACGGACGCCGATATCGTGGTGACCTGCGCACCGATTGTGAAGAATCCCCGGCCCGTCATCACGCCGCTGTGGCTCAAATGGGGCAGCGTGGTCGCCTCCCTGGATTTTGACGCGACCGTCATGGCCGATGTCGCCCATGCCGTGGACGGCATGTGGGTCGATGACGGGGGGCAGTTCGAATACTACCGCCGGCATGGGCACTTTGCGGGCATGCCCACGAGTTACCAGGAACTCGCCACGCTGGTCTCCACCGGCCACGAGCGCCGTTCGCCAAAAGATCGGTACTTGGTGGTCAACCTGGGCATCGCGCTGGAAGACATGGCCACCGCGCAGCTCCTTTATCAACGCGCCCTCGCCCGGAACCTCGGAACCGTGCTGCCTTGTTGAAGGTGACGGCGGCCTTTGATCACGGGCGGGACACTCGTGCCAAGGGTTACGTCCAATAGCTGCGGTCGAGGGAGCGGTACTGGATAGCTTCGGAAATGTGGGTGGTGGAAATATCTTCGGCGCCCTCCAGGTCGGCGATCGTGCGCGACACTTTCAGGATACGGTCGTGGGCGCGCGCCGAGAGGCCCAGTCGCGACATGGCGCTTTCCAGCAGGCGCTCGCTGTCGGCGGCGATGTTGCAGTATTTGCGAAGCTGTCGCGAGCTCATCTGCGCATTACAGTAAATCTTTTCACCCTGAAAGCGTTCGAGTTGGCGTTCGCGCGCCTTGACCACGCGGGCGCGAATGGCGTCGGACGTCTCGCCGCCTGCTTCCTGGCGCAATTCCTGGAAGCGCACGGCGGGCATGTCAATGTGGATGTCGATGCGGTCGAGCAGCGGCCCGGATATCTTCGAAACGTAGCGCTGGATGATGGGCGGCGTGCAGGTGCACTCACGCGAGGGGTCGTTGAAAAACCCGCACGGGCAGGGATTCATGGCGGCGGCCAGCATGACGCGCGCGGGAAAGGTGAGGGTCATGGCGGCGCGGGCAATCGTTACGTTTCCGTCCTCCAAAGGCTGGCGGAGCACTTCCAAGACGTTGCGCGGGAATTCCGGCAGCTCATCGAGAAACAGCACACCGTTGTGCGCCAGGCTGACTTCCCCGGGGCGGGGAAGCACTCCGCCCCCAATCAATCCGGCGTCCGAGATGGTGTGATGGGGGGCGCGATAGGGCCGCGTGGCCACCAGCCCCGCGCCCGCCTCCAGCACGCCCGCCACACTGTGAATCTTGGTGGTCTGAATCGCCTCCTCAAAGGTGAGCGGCGGCAGAATGGTGGGAATGCGCTTGGCGAGCATGGTTTTGCCGGCGCCCGGCGGGCCGATCATCAGAATGTTGTGCCCGCCCGCGGTCGCCACTTCAATGGCGCGCTTGGCGTGAATCTGCCCTTTAACGTCGCGGAAATCGACCTGGTACTGGCTGGCCTGCGCGAGCATCTGGGTGATATTCACGTGCACGGGCTTAAACTCGCGCGTCTCATTGATCAGGTCCAGCACTTCCGGTAGCGAGCGCAGTCCGTAAACCTGGACCTCTTGAACCACGGCCGCCTCACTGGCATTTTCCAGCGGCACGACCAATTTGCGCACGCCCTTCTGCCGCGCCATGCTGGCGATGGAAAGCGCGCCCTTGATGGGACGCAGACCGCCGTCGAGCGAAAGCTCGCCCAGAAACAGGATGTTTTTCAGGTCGGTCTTCAGCAAGGCCCCCGTCGTGCCCAGAATGCCCAGGGCGATGGGCAGATCGAATCCCGAACCTTCTTTCTTCACGTCGGCGGGCGCCAGGTTCACGGTAATGTTCTGAAAGGGATACTGCAGGCCGCAGTTCTTGATGGCGGACTTGATGCGCTCGCGGCTTTCGCGCACCGCAGCGTCCGGCAATCCGACAGTGATAAAAAGGCCGTTGCCCGCGGTGATGTCAACCTCAACCTCAACCGGATAAGCGTCAATACCGAACACCGCGGCACTCAAGGTTTTGAAGAGCATACAAAAACTTTCTACGGGATACGCGAAGGGCTCAAGAACCCGGCGGCCGGCTCCCATGGGCACACGTACCAGGTCCTGCGAGGGCGGTTATTATACCAGAGGTAATAGCGCGATGCGCAGCAGGGAATGTTGGGGGTCAAGATGGGGGTTTCAGGACCGCCACCCTCCTCGCCCGCGCCCGTGGGTAGCCACGGTCACCGCTTTTGTGACCGTGGGCTTTGTGGCCGGATACCCCAGCGGCAACCGGACGTGGTCAATCGGGATGGGGCACGCCGCCACCTTCGCCTCGCAGCACCGGAAAAAGCCCACGGACAGAAAAGCACTGTCCGTGGCTACGCCGCTGCAAGTATCGCAATGGCGGGCGCCGGGAAGGCTAGCGATGCGGGGCAGCCCCGGAGTGGCGGCTGGATTCAAGCCTGGGCGGCGGACACGGAAGAAACAGCAATTACGTTCAGCGTAAGAATTGAGGGTTTCAGGCATGGGGCGCTATGCCCCGAAGCTTTCTCAAAAGCAGGACGCCATAGAAGAACAGGCCTGTGATACACCCTAGGAGGAGGACCACCGCAGAAAGCAGGGGGTACTCCGGTTGAAGGACCCAGAAGGCAAGCAGGAACAGGATGAAGAGAAGCCCGGTCCCAGCCAGCGGGCGTCCAAGATCGCTAAGCCGCTTTTTCCAAAGCAGGACGAAATAGAACAGGACTGTGGTGATAAGCCCTAGGAGACCGAGCACCCAAGAAAGCAGGGGCTGCTCCACTGGAAGCGCCCAGGAGGCAAGCACGTACAGGAATAAGAAGAGAAGCACGGTCCCAGCCAGCGAGCATTCAAGAAGGCTACGCCCCAAATACCAGCGGATTTTCTCCCTGCACCACGGGCACGTGAAAGTACCCCACAGGACTTTGATTTCCCTCCCGCAAGATGGGCATTTGGGCATCTTGAGCCTCGCTAAGCCTTAGTTTCACATTTGCACGGTTTGCCACGGTTTCGGCGCATTGCTACCGCCGCCCTCCCACGCCTGACCCAGTTGTTCTGGTCCGCCTTGCAAACCCATGCCTTGCACATTTCGCAATAAAGGCATTCCCTTGGCGTCTTCTCCCCGTCAAGCAGCAGGCAGATGTCACAGGTCTTGAGCTGGTAGACTTCCATCTACGTCAAGTGGGTAGCCACGGTCACCGCTTTTGTGACCGTGGGCTTTTGTGGCCGGATATCCCAGCGGCAACCGGACGTGGTCAATCAGGATGGGGCACGCCGCCACCTTCGCCTCGCGGCACCGGAAAAAGCCCACGGACAGAAAAGCACTGTCCGTGGCTACCCCAGGGGGATCGGGTCCGCGATCCGGGGACATCAGTTCAGCTTGACTTCCACGGGCTGCGCGGTTTTGGCATTGAACGTAAAGGTTCCGGCCAGTTCCCGCCCGTGTTCCTTCACGCTCACTTTATAGTCGCCGTAGAAGCCGTGAAACTGCGCGGCGCCCTGGCGCGACACGCGGGCTTCCGCGCGGGTCCACCACTGGCCCTTGATGAGCTTCATCAAGGCATCGTAAGCGGGCTTGGGCGACATGTCGGCGCGTACCAGTCCGGCGGGGGCTTCCTGCCACGCACCCTGATCGGAGAAATCCCACCAAGTGATCGCCTGTACGGCGGGATGGCTGAAAAGGACGGTGTAGAACCTCACAACTTCTTCCGCCTGCCGCTGCTCGCCTTCCGGAGTGCTCGCCCAATCAAGCTGCGGGTGATCCTGCTTTAATTCCCAACCCGGCTGGCCGGAAAGAATCGTGGTCTCCGTAAAGTGCAGAGGCTTGCCCACTTTGGCAAAGCGCTCGCAGATGTCCCAGGTTCTCTCGGCGGACCAGGCCTTGGCGTGCTGATGGCATTGAATGCCGATCACGTCGAAGAGTGGCTGGCCGGAAGCGTCCACCAGTTGTGAGATCGCCTTTTCGAGGTACTCGTCCGTGGTCACATAATCGTTGATCACCAGCGTGGCTTGCGGATTGGCTTGGCGCGCGTGATTGAATGCCGTGCGCAAGTAAGTCTCGACGCCCATTTGCTCGATGCCTGCGGTCAGCTTGGGTGCGTGCTGGAGCGTCTCTTCGCGGGCGAAACGTGTGGATTCGTTGACGACGTCAAAGAAATTGATTTGGTCCTTGAATCTTCCCACGATGTCGGTGATGCGTTGCATCTGCAAGAGCATGGCCTCCGCGGGGTCGGACGGCAGCCAGGAGGGGTCCATGTAGTTCCAGGCCAGCGGATGCCCCTTCATGGTGATGTGATGAGCCGCGCACCAGGCGACCACACGGTCGGTGCTCCCATAGTCGGGATGCCCCGCCTCGGGCTCATAAGCCCACCAGTAAAACGGCACGGTGGCGTAGTTGAGGAGGTCGGAAAATTCCTTCTCGTACGCAGCGTTATCGGCGGCGGTCTTGCACGCGCCCAGCATGAAGATATTGCATCCGAACAGAAAACTGTGGCGCGTCTGTTCGAGCGTGACGCGCGTACCTTTCTTGAGCGCCTTCCCGTCGGACGTCACGAGGCGCAGTTTCGCGTCGCCGGTGCGGTATTTTTGAATGCGCGCGTCAGCTTGGCTGAGAATTTCGCTCTCCGCGAGCGTTTGGGCGGGGAGGAATTGAGCCCCTCCCATCGCCACAATAAGAAGACAATAGGTAATAAGAACTTTTGGGTTCATGGCAAGGAGGAGTGTACACTCCCTTCAGAAGCCGGCGGGAATAATCCACAAGCCAGCCGGATAGCTCTTGTCGCCAAACACGTGAGCATACCCCTATCATGATCTCTTACGTGCCCACTTCTCACCGGCCTGTGGCTGGCTATCCGGGCTCCTCCAGTCGGGCCAGCCAAGAATCAAAATGATGACATTCTTGGCGGAGCTTCGCCAAACCTATTTGCTTTGCGATCAATGGCCCGGACACAGGCTTATCATACTCAGGCAGTATTCTGAGGATTTGCTTCGATGGTGCATGATCCTCTCTTTCATCAATATACTCGGGTGTCTTGAATTCGCGCCGGATACCGTGCAATTCGCCCACTTTGGCGCCAATACTGGGAAACGCGATGGAGAAGCATTGCGGATCGGAAAACAGAAGCGCCTCGAATTCGTGGAGTTGAATATAGGGTATAAAACGCGGGTGGCTTATATTGGCCGTGAAGCTTTGCTCAAGAAGTTCAACTTTTTTTATCGCGTCGATAATGTGGCGAGATTCAGCCATCGACGGAAAATCCGATGGCAACCTGTATAAGTCAACCATCGTCGTGAACCACGAGTCCGAAGCCCAGTCTTGCTTTATCCAAAGTTCAAGATCTCTTCGCAAATGTGCGAAGGAAACCAAGCCCCCACGGTACACCTTTCCACTTCTCCTCCCCGTCGTCACGCGGTGGGCGTCACAGTAGATTCCCTTTGCGCCCAACTCCGGAGCAAGCACGATCCGAACAAAGGTCTCCTCCGTCTGGCCCTCAACGACGAAGTGCAATCGCACCGTTAAGAAGGCCTCCCCCCGATGACGTTTTTCTCCCACAATTCCGAAAGTGTGTAATCCTCAAGCCATGCATGGAGTTCGGCTTCCGTGTACCGTTGGAACGTGGACTCTCGGGCCGTTCGGTTTACCACAACAATATCCTCCGGGGTAAACCGATCAACCAGCGAAACGGACTGCGTGGCCAGAATGACCTGAGCATGTTGCGCCGCGGATCGTATCAACCCGGCAAGGACTTCGATGGCATAGGGATGAAGGCCCAATTCCGGTTCATCCAGGATGACTACATCGGGCAAGCCGGATTCGGGCTGTTGCAGGAGGGCCACGAGCGCCATAATCCGCAACATGCCGTCGGCCGCTTGGCTGGCGGAAAATGTCCGGTCAGTGCCCCTTTCGCGCCAGGCAAGCAGCACTTTCCCAAATTCAGGCTTTAGCTCGAATTCCGCGAAGAACGGCAGGATGAGGCGAATGGTCTCCAAAATCCGCGCGTAGTACTCGGGGTATTGCTGCTGGAGATGGTAGAGAAATGGAGCCAAGTTTCCTCCATCCTCCTTAAGCCACCGACCGTCTTCTACATTCCACTTTTGGCGGATGCGCGAAGCTTCCGAGGTGTCATGAAACTGATGGACTATGACTTTTTGGAGTAGCGTCGTTATGGTGCTGGCAATCGGATTGCCACCCTCGGCCGACTTGATCAACTCCGGTTCTCGGTGGCCTACCCCGAGAACGGTCCATTGAGGGTAGGGTCGCCGGCCAACCCTGGAAAAGCGGAATTTTTCCTCCGTATATACGAATGTATCCCCGGCTGCATAAGCCAACCGGAAAGAGTAATCATTTTCGCCAGCATCCGTGGTCAGTACGAGATCAGCCTCGATGTCGCGGGTTCGCCCTGGGCCGTCGTGCAAAATGGCGCTTGCCCCTCCCAGTTTCGCGACGTGCTCCTGCAATTGCCCAGGAGGGACTAACGCCCAAGAGAGCAACCGGAAAAACGAGATGAAATTGGATTTCCCTGCACCATTCGGTCCTATCAGCACAGTGACCGCGCCGGGTTGGAAGTCTGCGAGTTCCCTGAAAGTCTTAAATCCGCGCAACGTGATGCTCTTTAGGCGCGCCATTCTTATCTCCCCTCACGTTTCAATCCTCGTTTTTCCTTTAACTGTCGGTAGCATACTCCCCATCTTAACCGCACAATAAGCCAAACTCTACTTGGAGTGTCCGCGACCCACCCTGTCAACTCCTGTCAAGCTTGCGCGGGCGGCTCTCGACAATCTCCCTGTACACTGCCTCCGGCTCTTTGCTTCACTGCCAGTGTCCTCAAAGGCCGTGATCTGCGCGGCGGATTCTTCGCCGCTCTTTTCCTTGAAGAGGACGTTGTAGTTGGCGTTGGAGTTGAAGGGCGGATCCAGGTAAATACATACTTCCGGATTTTAATTCGCGCCGGATTGCCGGGCTTCGGCAGCGAGCACCTCTTGGGGAGACGCTGTGCCTGTTCCTTTTTTCATGACCGTGACGGAAGCCACCAGGCTGCCGAAACCCGCCGCCACGACGGGATCGGGCGTGACCGCCAGGGTCAAGGCCGTTCCCGCTGCGAAGCTATCGCCCGCCCCGCAGATGTCAACAGGGTTTGCGACGGGCCAGGCCTTGGCCCATGTTTGCTTGCCCTCCTCGACCACCAGCGCGCCCTTGGCGCCGTGCGTGACCATGATGATCCTTGCCGCGAGGTGCTGCCGCAGGCGCTCGTAGTCAACCGCGCCGAACAGCTTGGCGCACGCCTCCTCAGCTTCCTGGCGATTGGGCTTGACCATCACGTTCCGGAACAGGTCAACGCGTTTGCGTGAATCGACGAGAAAAACTTTCTCCGGATGCCGGGCGGCAATTTCCATGAGGCAAGTACGCACGGCCGGCGTCACGACTCCGCCGGCAGCGGTCTCCGCCTGATCGGCCACCAGGATCACGTCGAAGCCCGCGATGGCGGAACGCAGATGGGCGATGATTCCGCTCTCGGCCACCGCGGGCACCGGCCGGGTGGAGATGAAATCCACGCGCGGCTGGTCCTCGGCCCCGGTCTGGCTATTCAGCAACTTGCTGTAGGTGAAAGTCTGCCAGTCGCGTACCTTGACCATCAAGTCCGCCGTGATGCCGCGCTCGGCGAGCGCCCGCTCGAGCTCAAAACCAAAGCCATCGTCACCGCGCACACCCAGCACGGCCACGCGCCCCGCCCCCAGCGCTGCCAGGTTATTGGCCACGGTGCCGCCCCCGCCGGGGGTGACCTGGGTCGCCACCACGCCGAGGCGCGGAATTCCTGTCTCGCGCGAGGGCTCGGAGGTGGCAGGATCATAAGTGCACCAGCGGTCGAGGCAGATGTCGCCCACCACCAGCGCCGCCAGTTTGGGAAAGCCCGCCAGAATCTCAGCCGTGGTCATATTCACCCAGCTCCCCAAGGGCGCGCCGCAAAGCCGGAAACGTCGCCCGATGGTCTCCGCAAAAGTAAAAACTCTCGCCGCCGTCGGCCACGGTCCGCACCAGGATGGTTTTGTGCGGGCGGAAGTAGTAGCCCGGATCGCTCTTCGGCAGCTCGTGATGAACGTCACCCTGGATGGGCACAAGATCAAAGACCGCGGTCGTAAAGCGGCGGATCTCGCGGCCCTCCTGGTGCGCCACATTCCGCGCCATGGAGAGGGCTTTCAGATACACCTCCGGCCCCATAATGGCGGAGCCGAAGTCGAGCATGATGCCGCCTTCCAGGCTCTCCACGGTGCGCGCGAAAATCAGGAAATCGTGGTAGCTCGCAGCGCCCAGGGCCGCGCCATCGCAGTTGGGATGTTCGTGAATGATGTCGTAGCCGATGCCCACGTGCACGGTCACGGGAAGGGAGCGCCGGTAAGCTGCCGCGAAGATACTCACATCCTTGTGCGGGAAATCGCCGGTCTCGATCCATCGCCCCAGATTTTCTCCCAGCCCCAAAGAGAGGCGCGCAGCTTCGCTGATGATGTCATTGAGTTCGCCGGTTTCGCTCCAGAGACCGAACTCACCGCTGCGGATGTAGCGGGCTACACTTTCCGTGGAAGCGCCGATGCGCGCGAGTTCGTAATCGTGAATAGCCCCGGCGCCGTTCATGGCAATGTGCGTCAGGTCGCCCCGCTCGATGAGGTCAATCACGTAGCGGCTCACTCCCGTCTTGATCACGTGCGCCCCCATCATCAGGATGCGCGCCGCGCCGCGCTGCCGCGCGGCAACGATCCGCTCCGCGACATGCCGCAACTGGGGATGGGAATAGTCCGGGGCCGGCTCGTTCAGCCTCAAGACATAGGTGAGGTCCATGTCGTGTTTGCGCTCGCTGAGTGCCTTAATGCGCAGCCGGGCGCGGTCGAAGGTTTCGTATTGGGATTTCATAGCATTGTCATCACTCCGGGAATAAGGCTTCGAGAAGCTGCGCGTGAGCGAGGAAGTTCGGGACGATGAAATCCGCCCCGACTTTCACCAGCCGCTGGCGTTTCCATTCATCCACCACCCGGCATTCGGGCTCCGCGGTCGCCACACCTACAGCTACTCCGCCCGCGTCCTTGACGTTCTTGATCTCCACGTAGCCGTCGCCGAACCCCAAAAGCTCCTCCCCGCCACATTCAAACTGTTGAATAATTCTCTGGATCAAAATCTCCTTGGAAAAGCTCTGGTAGTTATCCTGCGCGCCGTAGACGCCACCGTCGAAATAATCGCGCACGCGCAGCAATTCGGCCTCCTCCAGGGTGTAGACTTCATCGGTGCCGCTCGCGCAATACAGCTTCAAACCGCGTTCCTTCAGCGACTCAAGCAGCGCGCGTGTGCCCGGTACAAGATATTTCTCGAGTTGGGCCGCCCCGGAACGTAGCTCCTCGCGGCGATACTCGATCTTCGCCATCAGGCGATCGTGATACATCTTCTTGTAGGCGAGAGGTTCGAGGGGCCTACCGCCTCGCAGTTGCACCTGCCGCGCCAATTCGATCATCTGGTAGATCGTCTGTTCGCCGGTGAGCCGCGCGACGAATTCCTCGACGAGCGTCGAAAGCTCCGCCTCAGTCTCTCCGCTGTTGAGGGCGGTCAAAATCTCGACCATCATCGGCACCATGACTTCCACCCAACCCGCCCGGATTAGGGATAGGGTGCCATCAAAATCAAAGAGAACGACCTTGGCGCGCCGGGCCGAAGCGCCGGGATGAAGCTGCTCGACCGGCGCCCTTGCGTGATCCCGCGCGTCATGTAGTTTCTCTGAATGCACTAGGGGTTCGAAGTTTTCCTTTTCCCCGGGTGAACGGTGAGCAGTTGTTCAGCAATATCACAGAGGATATGCCCGATAAGAGTATGGGCTTCCTGGATGCGGGGCGTGGCTTCCGAGGGAACGCGGAAGCAGTAATCCGCTTGCTCCTCCAGAGCGTTGCCATGCTTGCCGCAAAGCCCCACGGTCAGCAACCCTTTTCTCTTCGCGACCGCCATCGCCTTTAAGACGTTGGGAGATTTGCCGCTGGTAGAGAAGCCCACCGCAATATCTCCCTTTTTGCCCAGCGCCTCGAGGGGCCGTGAGAATACATCTTCAAAGGCGTAATCGTTGCCGATGGCCGTGAGCGCGGAGGTGTCAGTGGTCAGAGCGATGGCCGGCAAGCTGGGGCGCTCCAACCGATATCGTCCTACAAACTCCGCGGCAATGTGCTGGGCGTCAGCGGCGCTGCCCCCGTTGCCAAACAGCAGTATCTTGTTCCCGCGGCGCAAGGCGGAGGCGAAAGCCTGGCCCGCCTTGGCAAGCAGGCGGACGAAATCCTCGTCGGCGAACAGCACCTCATCAAGGGCGATACCTTCGCGGATCGTGTGCCGGGCTAATCGTTCGAGGTCGCGCAGCGACGGTTTGGTCTCCATGCCAGGTCTTACTGTCGCCTTCCTAGGTTGGCGAATTCCCATCAACAATCATTCGCGGTAAGTCGTCGGACCGTCCGCCGCCGTTCCCGGCAGAAGCCCGCCGGTAAGCGAGGCCCCGCGAGGGTCATTGTATCAAGGTGACGAGGCAACGTCATGGAAAGCGTGAATGAGTCGGACGTAAGTCTTCAATGGGAACGGCAATCAGTTCTTCGGCAGGCGCTCTGCTCAGTACTTCCCGTTCGATCTTCGCCACCACCTCTGCGGCATAAGGAATAAAGTGGTGGCCGGAAATCATGATGGTAGCGGCCAGCCACAGCTTGGTGCGATTCGTTGCGTAGTGCGTAATGATCTTCGAAAGATACTTCCAATAGGCCCTCCGGTAGGAGGAGCGGAGGCCCTGCTTCCAGATCGACAGCGCGACGATCTGAAGGATGCCGCCCATGGTCGGCTGCTGGGCGGGATGTTGGGATTCCCGGGTTTCCCAACTCTCCATTGAACGCCAGGCGCGTTCGAAGAAGCGCCCCGGTTCGTAGATCGCCGTGACTGTTTTGCAGATCCCTCGCATTAGAACCGTGGTGTCCAGGTTCGTGCGGAAATTGGGTGGCGTAGCATCGCCGCTGCTATGCGGCGACTCGATCAACCGTCCTTCCCTTTGCATGCGCTCGAAAAGGGCCGTACGCGGCATGGCGTGCAGGGGATTCAGCAAAGCCCAGGGGATGGCGGTGCGCTCAATGAATTCAATCTGTTGCTCGAAGATATCCTCCTTATCGGAATCGAACCCTACGATAAAGCCGCCGGTCACCCAGAGGCCTTTCTTGTGCAAGAGCTCAACACAACTGATAGGGTCCATCGCCAGGTTCTGGAGCTTCTTGGTTTCTCTCAGCGACTCTTTCGAAGGGCTTTCAATGCCCAGGAAGACGTAGAGGAAGTTTGCCTTCACCATCGCCTCGATGAGCGCCGATTGCCGCGCCAGATCCATCGATGCCTCGGTGTAAAACATCATGGGGAAGCCACGCGCCTGCTGCCATTTCTCGAGTTCGACGCAGAGGTCGAGCGCGTGCTTGTGGTTGCCGATGAAATTATCATCGACGATGAACACCTGCTTCTTCCATCCCAGGCTGAGGAGCTTATCCAGTTCCGCCAGGACTTGCTGGGGATGCTTGGTCCGAGGTTTTCGCCCGTACAGAATGATGATGTCGCAGAATTCACATTGAAACGGGCACCCCCGAGAAAATTGAATCGACATCGAGGCATAACTGTGGAGCTTCAGTAGTTCGAACCGGGGGAGCGGGGTCTTGGTCACGTCCGGCTTTTCAACAATTTCATAGAGGCGCCGCGCTGTGCCTTCCTCAAGATCTCTGGCGATCTCGGGGAACACCTCGTCGGGCTCCCCCACCACCACATGATCCGCGATGGCGAGCATGCGCGCCGGTTCGCCGCTTGCGTACGGCCCCCCCACGATGGTCCGCCGGCCCAGGCGGCGGGCGCGGGCCA
>Ga0326728_10016579_pt1 | contig 14990 bp, 14 predicted proteins | sample MB3enrmetagenome_FD_207602 | JGI IMG/M metagenome (GOLD analysis project Ga0326728, IMG submission 207602) | Lab enriched peat soil microbial communities from McLean, Ithaca, NY, United States - MB31MN | ecosystem: Environmental > Terrestrial > Soil > Wetlands > Peat | place: USA: New York...
CTCCACCATGGGCGTGTCCAGCGTGCCTGTCTCCCGCAGCCTTCGCACGATGGGACGGATGTTGCCCGGAATTGAGGAGAGGGCAACCTCGGCCACCAATGCCAGATCGGAGTCGTCGATGTCGGCCCGGTAATGCACGACCGCATGGCCGCGAGCGAGATCCTTGAAATACTGGACGACCTTCCACGGACCTTCGGCGGGCATTGCCGCGACAGGCTCCCAGTTGGTGCCAGTCTTTTCAAAGTGAACCTCGGCGCGCCCGGCGACTAGGAGCCTCGCCCAACGGACGAGTTCCAGCGACTGTTGTTCAGAAAACGTGATTGTTTCCGGTGGGATCGAACCGACATTGAGAGTCGAGAAAAACTCCACCAGGAACTCGTTCGTCGCGCGCTGGCACTCGTTCTCGGCGGCGTCCGCCTCATCGCGCTTGGCGTAGGCGAGAAGCTGTTCTTCAGTGGGAGCAATTGCGGGAAGCTCGTAAAACAAAAGCCGGGTGCCAAGCTGCGACATGAGACGGTGAGTGCTTGGGGGCAGAGGCGTTGTCGCACCGATCCAGTTGAACAAGACCGGCTCCGAGTATCCGCGCCGGCCGTGCGTTCCGCTGTCGGAGGTAAAGCCTTTGCCGTCGAGAACCGAGATCAGGATGGAGAAGTTATCCTTGAGATCCTCTTCACGACCGCGAAACAACGGGGCAAGCTCCTTCGTCAAGAGAACCTTGCCGTTGAGCTTCGGAAGAAGATCGATCTGCGCAAGTTCGTCCTTCTTGATGTTCGCCGCATGGGTGACGAACGCCTTCGGCGTGAACTTGTCGCTGCGATAGGCGTACTGGTCGAGAGCGGAACCTGCGAGCGGAAAAGCCATCTGCACGATGGCCGTCTTTCCAAACCCCGAGGCCGCCTCGAAGATGAGCGAAAGGGGCTTCGTTCGGCCGGAAAGTGCCATCGCGCCAAAGACGGCCAAGCACGCGTTTGCTCCCTGGAGGAGTTCCGGGTAGTAGCGCGCTACGGCGCCAGCGGGACCCTCGAACGAACCAATGTTAACAGGCGGAGATTGGGTCATCGACGGGCCCACAGGTTCCTTCCCACGGAGCAGCGGCAGCGGCGCTGACAAAGCGCTGGCAAAGCGCTGCACTTGAAACCGATCTGTGGAGCGGATAGACTGGTGGACGGAGGGCGGTGGAATCGAACCACGGTCCTCGCGGGACTCGCCGGTTTCCAAGCCGGCCCCTGGCACCAGCCAGACGCCCTCCGTTGTTCGTTGCTAGGACCTGATGCCCGCCGCTAGCCCCGGCGGGTTTCGCTTTCTCGGTCATAGTTCGCGACCTGCTCTTCGGCCCTCCTTGCCCCTCGCATCCAGCGCCGCCCGCTGACGTTAGGCTGCTGACCCCATCCGCTTCTCGATCCAAGTATTCAGCGCGCGCTCGGAAACCCGCACTGATTTCCCGAGCCTCACTGTCGGCAACTCGCCAGACGCCATCAGCATGTAGGCGGTCGCCTTTCCAATAGCGAGTCTCCTCGCCACCTCTTCGGCCTTGAGAAGTCGATGCTCCATAGTGGCCGTGGTGTCCCGCTCGGTCTGAGTAGTCATAGGAGGCCATTTTAGACCTTGACAGACACTGCGTAAAGATGTAGAAATCAGTATAGATCATGGATTTGGCTTTTGGGCGTCAGCTAGAACTCGCGGGCATGTCCACTTCGATGTCCGCTTCAGATCTCACCAGGGTGACTGTGCTCGTGCCACATCAGATGGAGATCTCCAATGGGAGTCTCCTCTTTGATCCGGCGGAGTGCGAACGGAAAGAGGTTCGTAACGCCAGCCTCCTTGAGTCGTTCACCGCTCTGTGGAAGCAGAACGATGGGGAAATCCTTCGCTTCGCGTCCCGTTACGGTGTGCTCGAACTCGATGAAGCGAATGCCTTCTACCCCGCCGAGGATCGTAAGACGAGAGATGCCCTGGTTGGAAAGGGGGAATTCCCGGCGACCGGCTGCGAGCCTCTTGCGAGATGGCGCAGCTACTCCCGCCAGTTCGCCGCGCTACTGGCTATCGGCGCCAAACTACATCAGGGTGAGTCTGGCGACCCGGAGGAGTGGAAGGTTCTTATGCCCCCCGACGGGCTGCCGGGTGTGCGGAGTGTGAACAGACAGAAGCATTACGTGGAGCTGTTCATCTGGGAATCTGTTCTGCATTCGAATCTGCGCCCAGCCCTGAGGTGGTCGGGTGACAGAGCCACCGAACCAGGAATCGTTTTCGGGTTCCTTGATACCGGCGGACTGTTCGGGGCGTTGATGTTTCGTCTGATGCTCGCAATCACCAAGGTGGACGGACTCGCGATTTGCGGGTCCTGCCAGCGGTCCTTCACGCCAGCGGCCAGGGCGCGCAGGGGAAACATACGATTCTGTGAGGGCTGCCGCAAGAACGGCTCCGCGCACAGAATCTCGCAGCGGATCTCAGCCAGTCGAAGGAAGGCGTTGAAACGGAGGTGAGTATGACAAGGAAGCGCGGTAATGCGGAAGGTTCGATCTACAGGGACTCGGACGGCCGGTGGCGCGCCGCTGTGAATCTCGGATATCGAAACGGGAGGCGCCTGCGAAAGAAGCTCTCAGGTCGGACCCGCGCCGAGGTGGCCGGCAAACTGGCTACTGCACTGAGAGATCACCAACTCGGTCTTCCGGTCGCCTCGGAACGCCAGACTGTCGGGCAGTATCTTGAAATGTGGCTCGAACATGTCGCCAAGCCCAACACTCGGCCGAAAACCTATGACGCCTACGAGTACATGGTTCGGTATCGCCTGAAACCGGCCCTGGGCGATAAGGTGCTCTCGAAGCTCACGCCGAGCGACGTGCGCGCGTTCATGCAGGCCATGACGGAAGCGGACCTGTCCGCCAAGACGGTGAAGCACCTGCGGGACACTCTACGCTGCGCGCTCAACGTCGCGGTGCGGGACGGCCTTATCGTCCGCAACTCCGCGGCTCTGGTGAAGCCCCCGCGCCCGGCTCCCCGTGAAATGCTGGTCTTCACGCCAGACCAAGCCCGCCTTTTCCTGGACCTCGCCCGCGGCAAGCGGCTGGAGGCTCTCTTCACAGTCGCCATTTGCCTGGGCCTGCGAGAAGCCGAAGCATTGGGGCTTCGCTGGGTTGATATCGATTTGGAGAGAGCCGCGCTCACGGTGCGGTACCAGCTTCAACGGGTGGACAGCAAGCTGAGGCTCACGGAACCCAAGACGGAGAAGAGCCGTCGGACGATTTACATGCCCAACGTCACCCTCTCGGCTCTGGCCGCGCACAAGATCAGACAGGATACCGAGCGCCAGCTTGCCGGCTCCCGCTGGGTGGAGACTGGCATGGTCTTCACGACGCGGATCGGCACCATGTTGGACCAGCGGGACATGCTGCGCGAGTTCTACCACCTCCTGGACACCCCGGACCTCAGAGACCCCGAGCCGGACGCGAAGAAGAAGCGGAGGCTCCTGCCGCGGCTCCGGTTTCACGATCTACGGCACAGCGCCGCTACCCTATTGCTCGTGCAAGGCGTGCCGATGAAGACGGTGCAGGAGATTCTGGGGCACTCCAGCTTCAGCACCACAGCGAACGTTTACGCACACGTGCTCCCTGCCATGAAACAGGAAGCGGCGGCCCGGATGGATGCCATTTTCAGCCCCGTGGCTCCCAGGATGGCTCCCGAGAAGCCGCAGGTAACATCCAGACCCTCATAAGCCCTTTGTTTTCTGGCGCGCCCGGAGGGACTCGAACCCCCGGCCTACTGGTTCGAAGCCAGTCGCTCTATCCACCTGAGCTACGGGCGCACGCGGATACCATTATACAGGGGCGCAGGCCCCAGGCCGCGCTGCCCGTCCCAGACGGGTCAGGCCGCTTGTCTGCACGTGCGCTCGAAGTATCGCGCGGCGGCGTGGATGCGTGTGGCCACACGGTCGGCGGGAATGTCCAGCCTGACGGCGAGCTGCCGTACAGTCTCGCCATTCAGGAAGCGGCGGTAAAGCTCCACGGCGAATGGTTCGAACATGTCTTTTTCTCCACTTTCCACACTCCTTCGATGCACGCTGGTTGCCAAAGGATTCCCCAGGTTAACTCCTTGAATCGTGGTAGCCGCCCCTCGGGTGGTAGCCGGAAACGGTGCACCAAAATGCACCATCCCGGCTCGGGCTGTGCCATTTCTTCGACCCGCGATGACGTAGGATTGTAGGTGCGCATGCCCTCCGGCCATTCGAAACGGGAAACGGAGATCAAACTGCCGCTGGACGGGGTGGCCCAGGGGCGGCGCCTGCTGCGGCACGCCGGGTTCCGGGTGGTCCGCCGCAGAGTCTTCGAGGACAACACGCTATTCGACACCCCGGGCTGCACACTGCGATCCGCCGGCCTGCTGCTGCGCCTGCGGCGTTGCGGGCGGCGAGTGGTGCTGACTTTCAAAGGACCGGCGCTCGTGGACCGGCACAAGTCCCGCGAGGAACTCGAACTTGAGATCTCCGAGGCGGCCACCTTCGCCCAGATCCTGGCGCGGCTCGGCTTCCAGCCTACCTTCCGCTACCAGAAGTACCGCACCGAGTACAGCCATCCGCAGACCGGCGGCTTGGCGACCCTCGACCAAACCCCCATCGGCGACTTCCTGGAACTCGAAGGACCCCCGGATTGGATCGACCAAACCGCCGCCGCGCTCGGCTTCCGCCCCGCCGACTACATCACCGCCAGCTACGCCAGCCTTTACTTCCAGTACCGCCGGAACAACCCCTCCGCTTCCCCCGACATGGTTTTCCCGCGCTGACCTCGGGTAGCGCCGGCGGTCTCGCCGCCGGCATCAGCCCCTGGGCACCCGAGCTACCGTATTGTCTATAGGAATAGAGATGATTATTTTCTCTTTATAATCAATACCTTGCAATCGATTGCCATAACATCGCGCTCCATGGACTTGCAGTCCTACAGCAATCACAGTAAACTATATCGAGAATGTACAGTATGCTGGCTCTCATGGCAGCTCAACAGACGCCGCGGCAGATCATGCCCATGCCAGGCTGTCCTTCGACCTTGCCGCTGCCCGGTTGTTGTTCCTAGCCGCGGCGGCCCCCCGGCAGCATCGGTTTTTCGCAGCACCAGGAGCACTTTCTTCATTTAGGAAAAGGAGATCTCAATATGTATCGCACTCGCAACCATAAGACACACCGGCAAGCCCTCCTTGCCTTCGTTCTCTGCCTCGCGCCCGCTAGCGTTCCAGCCTCGGCGCAGAGCCTCAACTGGGAAGGGCAAACCGGCGTCTTCGTCACGCCGTTGGCTTACACGGCGGCCTCGCCCAAGGACAACATCGGCAAGCCCGTCGTGGCCTACCATTACCTCGACGCGGGCGACGTGCTGGGCGGGTTCCACACCGCTTCGGTCACGGTAGGTTTGCTGTCGAGGATAGAGTTCGGCTATACACGCGCTTTCCACCAGGGCGGCGATACGCCGGGCCTGAGCCCGTTGTGGAAGGGCGGCTTCAACATCGTGCACGCCAAGGTGAACGTAGTGCCGGAGAATGCCGCCAAACAGAAATGGCTGCCGGCGTTCTCGGCCGGTTTGGTCGAGCGCACCCAGGTAAACAACGTCAGCGGGGTCCTGGCCGGCAAGACCTGCAACAACGCCGACTATTACCTGGTAGCCACCAAGACGGTCACGCAGGTGAAGGGCCTGCCGCTGGTCTTCAACCTGGGCTACAAGGCCACCAACGCCTCCGTCTTCGGCCTGGCGGGCAACGCTCCCGCTTACCAGGGCCGGGCGTTCGGCGCCGCCGCGTTCGTGCTGAAGGGTCCCGCCAAGAGCCAGATCGTTCTCGGCTCCGAGTTCGCCCAGCAGCCGCGCGAAGTCCTGAATCTTCCGGGCGCCGACGTGCCCACCACTATCACCTACGCGGCCCGCATCGTTCCGCTGTCCGAGAAAAGCAAGTTCAACGTCGATTTCGGCGTGGCGCAGGCGGCGGGCAAGATTATGCCCGGCGTGGACCTCCACGTCCGCCACCAGTTCGCGCTCGGCGTCTCGTACGGATTGTGAGGAAAGGAAAACAACATCATGTCAACCACAGAACACAAACCCGGGCTCGGCACGCTGGCCCTGCACGCCGGTCAGGAACCCGACTCCGCCACCACGGCCCGCGCCGTCCCCATCTACGCCACCTCCAGTTACGTTTTCAAGAGCACCGACCATGCCGCCGCCCTGTTCGGCTTGCGGGAGTTTGGCAACATCTACTCGCGGCTCATGAACCCCACCAACGACGTGCTCGAAAAGCGGCTGGCCGCGCTCGACGGCGGCATTGGAGCGCTGGCCTTCGCCTCCGGCCAGGCCGCCATCACGGCGGCGATTCTCACCATCACGCACGCGGGGCAGAACTTCATTTCCTCCACCAGCCTCTACGGCGGCACCTGGACTCTCTTCACCCAGACCCTCAAGAAGCTCGGAATCCAGGTCCGCTTCTTCGACCCCGATCACCCCGAGCGGATCGACAAGCTCGTGGACGCCAACACCCGGCTGGTCTACCTGGAGTCCGTGGGCAACCCCAAGAACGACGTCCCGGATTTCCGCAAGCTGGCGGACATCGCTCACAAACACGGGCTGCCCGTCCTCATCGACAACACCGTCACCACGCCGGCGCTGCTTCGCCCCTTCGAACACGGCATCGACATCGCCATCTACTCCACCACGAAGTTCCTGGGCGGCCACGGTGTGCACATCGGCGGCGCCATCGTGGACAGCGGCTTGTTTCCCTGGGCCGCCGACAAGGAGAAGTGGCCCGAGTTTAACGCTCCCAGCGATTCCTACCACGGCGTCGTTTTCACCGAAGCTCTCCAACCGCTCGGCAACCTCGCCTACATCGTCCACATCCGCACGCACTGGCTGCGGGACACGGGAGCGGCGATGAGCCCGTTTGCCGCGTTCCTCTTCCTACTGGGCATCGAGACCCTGCACGTTCGCCTGGAGCGCCACGTCCAGAACGCGCAGGCGCTGGCCGAGTGGCTGCAAAAGCATCCGGCGGTCCAATGGGTGAACTACCCGGGATTGCCCGGCCATCCCCATCACGCACTGGCGAAAAAGTACCTGCCCAAGGGGGCCGGAGCCATCCTGGGATTCGGGGTCCGCGGCGGCAAGGATGCCGGCGTGAAGTTCATCGACAACGTGAAGCTGGCGAGCCACCTCGCCAACGTCGGCGACGCCAAAACGCTGGTCATCCATCCGGCCTCCACCACGCACTCGCAGCTCACCTACGAAGAGCAGCTCGAGACCGGTGTGTCGCCGGAATACATCCGCGTCTCGGTCGGCATCGAGGATATCGAAGACATCCAGGCCGACTTGGACCAGGCCTTGCGCGCTTCTCAGATTCCGTAGCTCCGCCGTGGTAAGTCCCAACAGACCGGGCGCCCGGCGCCGTCGCTGGACGCGGGAGATGCCCGTGGATACGAGGCGGGCATATCCTGCGTCGCTAGATCCCCAGCCAGTCGGCCACCGTCTTGGCCCACTCTACAAAAACCTGCTTCTTCCCCTCTCGAGTGAACCACCAGGCGCCGCCGTTATAATCGGGATCGGCGGCCGCGACCACGCGGAAACTCTCCCGCGGCGCGAAGCGGCTATACACGCGTGCCGCGCGCCCCGAGTGATAGTCGCTGGTAACCACCAGGAACCGGCGAACGCCGCGCCGCTTCAACTCCGGCAGCACCACCTGCGCCTCCGCCAGCGTCGATTTCGCCGTATGCGGCAGAGGAATGAACCAGTCCCGCGGGTAGCCGTGCCGCACCGCGAAATCGATGGCGCTCTCGGATTCCCACGCCCCGTAGCAGCACGGCGGACCGCTTACCAGCACCTTGGGAGCGTAGCCCTGCAGCACCAGCTCCGCGCCTCTTAGGATGCGATGTCCTTCCTGATCGCCCGCCAGCACCACCACCATCTCGGCGGGCATCGGAGCCTCGCTCTCCACCAGAAACCCGCCCAGCGCCCCCAGCCACTGCGTGCGCGTCGCGGCCAGCAGGCCCGCCAGAAGCACGGCCCCGGCCAGACACCAGGCTTTACGGGATCGGAAGAGGGGCGCCACGGACTACGTTTCGTCCGCCGAGCTGTCGGGATCCAGATGCCGGACGCTCTTGAGGCGCTGGTAGAGCAGTTCCACTTCCGCCTCGTCCTCCGGGCGCAGCAGCCGGTACTGGGGCGAGTGCAGCGTCCTGACCTCGGCGGGCTTGCGAGCCGGCTCACCGTGAAACTGGCGATAGGGCGCCCCATCGATCAGCGCTTCGCGCGCCGAACGCCGCAGGTGGCGCAGCAGGCTGTTCGCAGAATCCAGGTCGCCCGGGTAGACCAGCAGCACGCGCCGGCCCCCGGACAGGGTGATCTGCACGATCAACGGCGACATCCAGCCCGTCGCGTCCACCCGCCGTATGTCCGCCCAGGAAATGCGCCGCCGGCCGATCCCCAGGTACTGTTCGTGAATCTCGATGACGGGGCGAAACGCCAGAGCCAGGAACGCGCCCGCGCTGGCCACAAACAACCCGGCCACTACGTAGGAAGGCTTCCAGGAGGTGAAGCCGCACCAAGCTGCGAACGCCCCGAATACCAGCGCCGCCACCCCCGCGTACAAGTACTGCCGAGAAGGTAAGTAACGAGTCACCGTGGGGCCTCCCCTCAATCTAAGACTACGCTTCAGTCCGGGCTTCGTCAATGCGCGCGATGCGGGCGTTTGCCTCGCCATGCGAGTGTAGCCGCGGCCTTTCCCCGGGTGAACCACCGCAATCTGCCGGAACGAAACACCTTCTTCCGCGTCTACTCTATTACAGAATCTCCTGCGAGGCCCTATGCCCTTAGCTGCGGAAGTTCGTCACGCGGTCCGTTCCCTGACCAAGTCGCCCGTTTTCGCCTCCGTCGCCGTCCTCTCTTTGGCTCTCGGAATCGGCGCCAACACCGCAGTCTTCACGCCCTCCTGCGCCAGCTTCCCGTCCGGAATCCCGGCGAGCTGGTGCAACTCAAAGAGATTGGCGCGCATTACGGCTCCAACGCCGGAATGAACTCGCTCTCCTACCCGATCTATGAGGACTTCCGCGATCGCAACCAGGTCTTCAGCGGGATGTTGTGCCGCCGCCAGATAGCGGTCAGCGTCAGTCAGGCCGGCCGCAACGAGCGGGCCACGGCCGAGCTGGTCTCCGGAACCTACTTCCCCGTCCTCGGCCTGCGCCCCGCTCTGGGACGCCTGTTCACTCCCCAGGAAGATCGCACCCGCGGTGGCGCGCCCCTGGCTGTGCTGGGCTACGACCACTGGAAGACGCGCTTCGCCGGCGACCCCTCTGTCCTCGGCCGCGAGATCCTGGTCAACGACTATAAGCTGACCATCGTCGGCGTCGCCCAGCCCGGTTTCCAGGGCACCGAGCGGCTCTTTCCGACCCAGATCTACATTCCCATCATGATGGCCAAGGAGATTGATGGCAAACGTCTGGACGATCGACGCAACCGCTGGGTCCAGGTCTTCGCGCGCAGGCGGCCGGGCGTCTCCCTCGAACAAGCCCGCGCATCGCTTCAACCCATCTTCCACAACATTCTCGCCTTCGAGGTGCTGCAAAAGGAGTTCTCCCGCGCCTCCGCTTACTCCCGGGAGCAGTTTCTGAAGATGACCCTGGACGTCGTGCCGGGCGGCAAGGGGCAGAACGTGGCCGAGCAATTTCTGGCCGCTCCGCTGTGGGCCGTGATGGGCCTGGTCGGCCTGGTCCTGCTCATCGCCTGCGCCAACGTGGCCAACCTGTTGATCGCCCGCTCCACCGCCCGCCAGAAGGAAATGGCCGTCCGCCTGTCCCTGGGGGCCGGTCGCGGCCGCATCATCCGCCAGCTTCTCACCGAAAGCGCGCTGCTTTCCCTGGTGGGAGGCGCGCTGGGTTTCCTCATCGCCCCCTGGACCATGCAACTCCTCGCCGACATCATGCCGCGCATGGAACCTCCCATCCACTTCGTCGGCGCCCCCAACCTGCGGGTGCTGTGTTTCACCCTGGCCGCGTGCGCCCTCGCCACCCTCCTGTTCGGTCTGGCCCCGGCCTGGCGCGCGATTCGTCCGGATCTGGCCTCCACTCTCAAGGATCAGGCCGGCGCCGTGGCCGGAAGCGGCCAGGCCGGCTGGCGTAAGATGTTGGTGACCGCTCAGGTCGGTCTCTCGCTCCTGCTTCTCATCAGCGCCGGGCTGTTCGTGCGCAGCCTTTCCAACCTGAGGGATGTTAATCCCGGATTCGACGTCCATCACCTGCTCTCGTTCTCCGTCGACCCTACGCTCAGCGGCTACAACACGGAACGCGCCAAGCTCTTCTACAGCCAATTGAACCGCGACCTGGCCGCCCTTCCCGGCGTCCAAAGCGCGGCCCTGTGCGTGGTTGCGCCGCTCAGCTTCGATGAATGGGACACCTCCGTCGCCGTGGAAGGCTACTTGGCCAAACCGGGCGAGGACATGAATCCCTGGGTGAACTACGTTTCACCCGGCTTCTTCGCCACTCTCAAGATCCCGCTCTTCGCCGGCCGCGACTTCACCGAGCAGGACGCCGCCGCTTCCCCCAAGGTCGCCATCGTGAATCAGAAGTTCGCCCGCCACTATTTCGGGCTCCGGGATGCCGTCGGCCGCCACATCGGCCTGGGCGGGGACCCGGGCACCAAGACCGATATCGAGATCATCGGCGTAGTGGGCGATACCAAGTATCAGACCATGCGCGCGCCCATCCCACGCCAGGTCTTCTTCCCCTATCTCCAGAACAACTGGGCCGACCAGATGACGGCCTTCGTTCGCACCGATGTCGACTCCTCCCAGATGTTTCCCGTGCTGCGGGCCACCGTGGGTAAGCTGGGCCCCACCCTGCCCGTCTTCCTGATGAAGACCGGCGAGCGCCAGCGCGACGATTCCGTTTCCGTCGAGCGGCTGGCCGCCACGCTCGCCGCCGCCTTCGGCCTGCTCGCGACGGTGCTGGCCGCCGTGGGACTTTACGGCGTGATGGCTTTCCTGGTCGCTCGCCGCACCCGCGAGATCGGCATCCGCATGGCCCTGGGCGCGGTCACCGGCAACGTGGTACGCCTGGTCGTGCGTGAGGTCCTGCTGCTGGTCGGCATCGGAGTCGCCATCGGAATCCCCGCCGCCCTGGCCCTGGCCCGCCTGCTCTCCAGCCAGCTTTACGATGTCGCGCCCAGCGACCCAACCACGGTGGTTCTCGCTACCCTGGGCATCGCCGCCATCGCCGCGCTCTCCGCTTACTTCCCGGCCCGGCGCGCCACACGCATCGACCCCGTCACCGCATTGCGCTACGAATAGCGCGATTCATCCGACCAAGTGGAGCCCGGATCCTCCGTGGAACCGTCCGAATGCGTGGGCCAGCATCAGCGACATGGCCAGGATGCCCGCCCCCAGCGCCAGCACATGCCCGGTCCGGCGCAGATTGAAGCTCCCCACCCGGCACACCAGCAGGTATCCAACGGCCAGGTTAAAGAAGCCCCATAGGACATTAACCGTCGAGGACGACAGCCCCTCCCCAGGCGGCGATGCGAAGGGGCTCTGGAACGCATGCCCCGAGATCCCATTGATAAAATGAGGCAGCATGTTCGCCAGGAACGCGCCCCCGAAGAAGTACGCGACATAGTGATACCAGCGCACGGTTGCTCCTTTGCAACGACGACCATCTGTGCCCCGCTATCCCGAGCAGTTTCGCGAAGCCCACCCACCGAACCGGCAACACCGCCGTTTGGGGTAATATCAGCATAAAGGAAAAGCACGTCGCACGACGGTCCGATCGAGTCTCGAACCTGAACCGAGCCAAATAGCCGCGTCAAGAAGGCGGAGTCGATCTTCACCCACCCGCCGTTTGACTCAGCCCACGTTCTGGCGGCGCTCATCGCCGTTTCGCCCCGCTCCAAAAAACACGCGCGGGAGCGGCCTCTCCGATTCCCTCAGTCATCGAACATTTGTGTAGCGAACCCTCATAAAATCGAGCGCTGCAAAAATGTTTTGCTTAATTGCGAATACTTGATCCGGGCGAAAAGTATCCTGAGAATTGTCCCAGCGCCGAATCAGAGCGGTTCCAATCGAACAGTAGGCGCCTGGCCCCAGAAGCGGTTCCACAGGGATCGTCAGTTTACGGTCCCGTTCCCTATAAATCAACCTCAAGAACTGCAATTGAACGCAAAATGGACCATTGTCTGTTGTTCCTCCTTCGTTACTCCGCACAGTTTTCCTGCCGAACAGCTTGCGCTTGAATATCATCGTTGTGTCACATCCGCGCCACGCGCAGGGCCCGCCACAGGTAATGCCCCCCGCTCCAAACTGTCACCGCCGCCGCGGCCCACAGCAGCGCCTCTTGCCGCGCCCCCGCCAGCACCAGCACCGCCACCAGCCCTTGCACCAGGGTGCTCAGTTTGCCCCACACGCTGGGCGGAAAGTCGCGGCGGCCCGTAAACAGCAGCGCCCCGCCGGCCAGCGCCAGAATCAGCAGGTCGCGCCCGAAAATCAGCGCCACCAGCCACCACGGAACCAGTCCCGCCATCCCCAGCGCCACGTAGCTCGAGCTCAGCAGCGCCTTGTCGGCGATCGGATCCGCGTACGCTCCCCATCGCGTCACGCAGTGCATCCGCCGCGCAATCGGTCCGTCCAGCACATCCGTCGTCGCGGCCACCGCCAGAATTGCCAGCGCGGTCCAGTTTCGTCCCGCCAGCACCGCGGCAAACACGAAGGGCGCCAGCGCCAGGCGCGCCAGCGACAGCAGATTCGGTAGGTTGAGCCAGCCCACTTCGGATCAGGATACCAGGGCCTGCGTCACCCGGCTGGCAAGCTGGTCGAAACTGAGGATTTCGTACAGCGACGGGTCGCTCATAATCCGGCTGACCAGCGCCGTGTGCATGGCGTGCCCGGCCCGCTCGGCCACCACGTGTCCCAGCAGGGGCCGCCCGATCAGCGCCAGGTCCCCGATCAGGTCCAGCGCCTTATGCCGGCAGCATTCGTCGCTGAACCGCAGCCCTTCCGGGTTCAGAACGCCCGTGCCGTTGAAGCACACCGCGTTCTCCAGCGACGCGCCCCGAATCAGACCCATGTCGCGCATCTGATCCAGTTCGTTCGCGAACCCGAACGTCCGCGCCGGCGCAATATCGCTCGCGTACCGGCTGGGCGTGACCTCCATCTCCAGCATCTGGTGCCCCACCAGCGGATGGTTGAAGTAAACCTCGCAGCTCAGCCGGAAATCCTCCGCCGGCAGGATCGAAATGCGCTTCCCACGATCCTCTACGCTCACCGGCCGCCGGATTCGCAGATACCGCCTCACCCGCCGGTAAGTCTTCAGGCCCACGCCTTCGAGCAGCCGCGCAAAAGGCAGGCCGCTGCCGTCCAGGATCGGAACCTCCAGGTTATCGATCTCCACGTATGCGTTGTCCACGCCCATGCTGTAGAACACGCTGAGCAGATGCTCGGTCGTCGAGATCAGGACGCCTTGCCGCATCAAGCTGGTCGCGTAGCTCACCCGCGCCAAGTGCCGCCAGCTCGCCGGCACCTGGAACCCCTCCAGATCCGTGCGGACGAACACGATCCCCGTCGAAGGAGGCGCCGGCAGTATCCGTATCTTCACCGCAACGCCGCTGTGCAGTCCAATCCCAGCCGCTTCCACCGGTCGCTGCAACGTGGTTTCGAAACGCAAGGAACTGCTGGCCTGTAGATCCGTCATGGTGGGCAGCCGAATACCCTATTCTAGCAATTACCTACCCCATCTGTATGTTATTGAATCTACTCTAAGGTCATTCTTGCAGTGTGGCCAAATCGCCACACTCTGTAGGGCCGGGTGTGGCTCCAATGCCCTTAGCTCCCGCCTCAGCCGTGCGGGCGACAGGCGTACAATGTGTGTCATGCCCCGCCCCCGAATGTTCCTCATCGATACCTTCGGGTTCATCTTCCGCGCCTACCACGCCCGCGCCCGCTCCTCCGCCCCGGCCATGCGCACCTCCGCCGGCCAGCCCACCGAAGCCGTCTACATCTTCACCCACATGCTTCGCAAGCTCACTGCCGCACACCAGCCCCCCTACATCGCGGCGGTTTTCGAGAGCGAAGCCCCCACTTTCCGCGACCTCGAGTTTGCCGAGTACAAAGCCAACCGCGCCGAGACCCCGCCCGAGCTGATCCAGCAGATCGCCCCCATCCGCCGGCTGCTCGATGCCCTGCGCATTCCCATTCTCGAATACCCCGGCTTCGAGGCCGACGACGTCATCGGCGCCCTCGCCCGGCGCGCGGAAGCCTCCGGCCTGGACGTGGCCATCGTCTCCAGCGACAAGGACATGCTCCAACTCGTCGACGACCACGTCTCCATGCTCAACCCCACCCAGGACGACCTCTGGTACGACCCCGCCAAGGTCCAGGAGAAGATGGGAGTCGCCCCCGCCCAAGTGGCCGACCTGCTGGCCCTCAAAGGCGATGCCGTCGACAACATCCCCGGCGCGCCCGGCATCGGCGACAAGGGCGCCCGCGACCTCATCCTGCGCTTCGGCTCGGTCGAGTCGGCCCTTGATCGCGCCGCCGAGCTCGGCGACAAAGGATACGGCAAGCGCTACCGCGAAAGCTTGCAGCAGAATCGCGACCAGATCCTCCTCAGCAAGCGCCTGGCCACCATCGACACCACCGTCCCCATCGAGTTCAGCCCGGACGCCTTGCGCGCCCAGCCGCCCGATGCCGCCGCCCTCGCCGCGCTCTACAAGGAACTGGAATTCTTCAGCCTGCTCAACGAACTAAAGCCCGCTCAGGAAGCCGTCGAACGCGACTACCGGACGCTCGATTCCGCCCCCGCCCTGGCAGAATACCTGGCTTCCATCCCCACCGGCGCCCCCGTCGCCGTCTCCATAGGCGCCGTCGCCCCCGACCTCTTCGCCGCCCAGGATCAACCCGCCTTCGCCCTGGCCTGGCACTCCGCCCAGGTCCGCGCCGTTCCCGCCGCCCTCGCGGATCAACTGCGCCCCTGGCTCCAGGACCCCGGCCGCCCTAAG
>Ga0326728_10016580_pt1 | contig 14990 bp, 17 predicted proteins | sample MB3enrmetagenome_FD_207602 | JGI IMG/M metagenome (GOLD analysis project Ga0326728, IMG submission 207602) | Lab enriched peat soil microbial communities from McLean, Ithaca, NY, United States - MB31MN | ecosystem: Environmental > Terrestrial > Soil > Wetlands > Peat | place: USA: New York...
CACAAGGTCGGGAGTTCTAATCGCGACGATAGTCGTCGAGTGAGCAGGTGCAGCCGAAATGCTCAGGCACGCAAAGCAGACGATTAATGAGAAGATCCAACTACGATATGTCCTATCCATGGCCCGTCTCGGCTGAAGCTGCGAAAACAAAGACTACTTTGGGAAAACCAAGCAGGGCCAAGAGGGACGTTGTTCACTTTTGATTCCTGAGAAGCAACGCGCTTTTGCCGTGGATGCCGAGAACATGCTATTTGTAACATGGCGTAAACACTTGCAAGTGAGGGCGTGCCGTCGGTCGTCATTCCAAGAAACCGAGTTACTTCTCAGGAATCACTTTTTTCACTTGTTCTTGCCCCTTGGCCCTTTCCCGTTCATCTATTGATTACCACTCGGATTCGGCAGATTCAAGAGAAACTTGAACATTATCGAGTACAGGAAGGAGAGCGCGGTCATGAGACGGCGCTGATCGGTCAAGATTACACGCTCACCGAACAGTCTGAGCCCGAGCCCGCCGCTTTTCGCGAAGGGTCTGCGCGACCGGTTTTCCGCTGTTTTCGGCAAGACGGCTCTCCGAACCCCACCGGGGCCCATACTGCCCAGGCCTCTCCTGCAGAGATCGACAAGGATAACATAGAGGCCTGCCGCGGCTTTGCCCGGTGTCATAATTGTTGACTTCTTTTTTTGTGGAGATTATAATTACACTGATGTACTTATAATTGTGGAGGTGGGCGGTATGAACTTCAACACGAAGGCCGTGCATAGGGCGACAGGGTTGACGATCAGGCAGATCGACTACTGGGACCGGTCTCACTTCATCAAGCCGTCGGTGAGCGAGGCGAACGGGACAGGGTCCGTGCGCCTGTACTCGTTCACCGACCTCGTCCAACTCAAGGTCGCGAAGACGCTCATGGAGAAGGGCGTCACCCTTCAGAAGATCAGGAAGGCCATTGCCTACCTCAAAAGGAATATGCCGGACGTTGAGAAGCCTCTGTCCGAGCTCAGGTTCCTCACCGACGGGACCACCATCTTCGTCATCACTCGGGATGATAGGCAGATCGTTGACACGTTGAAGCGGGGACAGCTCGTCTTCTCGATCGCTTTGGGCGCTCTCATCGAGGAGGTACGCGGAGAAGTTATTGACCTGGAGAAGGAACGGAAATACTCCGTCATCGTCAAGGGTAAGAAGTACGCGGTCCTTCTCCATGCGGACACGGAGGATGGCGGTTACTGGGTCGAATGCCCCGAACTCGTCGGCTGCGCCTCGCAGGGAGACACCGTCGAGGAGGCCCTGGAGATGATTAAAGATGCCATAGGGGGGCACCTTGAGGTCCTCGAAGAAGACCGGAAGATCCAGAAGAAGCGCCGCGCCTCATGAGCGGCCTTCACAACCTCAGGCCGGGCAGGGTAGTGAAGGCCTTCGAGCGGGCCGGATGGAAAACGCGGGGGCAAAGGGGAAGTCATGTTCAGATGACGAAGGAAGGCAATCCCCATATCTTGTCCATCCCGGTTCACAAAGGGAAACCGGTGAAGCAGGGGCTCCTGAGAGACCAGATCGCGAAGGCCGGCTTGACGGTCGAAGAATTTCTCAGCCTGTACAAGTAAGGCCTTGGCCGTCCCTGCATTCGGCTGGCTACATTCTTCCCGAATAGGCACCGCCGAGGGCGTTCACTTGTTCACGCCCGTTGAACAGTGTGAAAATACCCGCCCCTTCGACCGGCCACTACGCCTTTTGTTAACCCTGCCCTCTTCAGCAGTCATAGGAACGCGTGTTTGAATGCCTTCCACCTGCTGCTGGGTCTCGAAGCCTTGTCTGGGACAGCTCAGAGCTTTCCGAGACTTCGGGGAGGCAGGATCGGGACACACCCTCTCTTATATTATACGCTACACAAACGGTGTACTGGCTTTGTTGGAGGAAATGCCGCGGGTGCGCTCCAACGTGCGGCTCAAAAGCGTATATCCAAGGATCACCATCGGCGAGGGCCTTGGGACCACTCGGCCGCTCCCAGTAGATATGAATGGCCGCCCTTTCAGGCCTTTGGTCAAGGATAAACCCTAGGGATACCGCCAAAAGCGAAATACGCTGCGATGTATGGTGACCGGGTCCAATCGAGCAGCGGTGAAGGAAAGCCGTGATGGCGCAAGTAAGTCATGTATCGAAGCTCATCGATATTATCGATGCTCTCCAATCCGGCGAGCATCGAGCCGACGTCCCCTTTCCGCGCCCATTGTTGATAGCTGGAGCAGTCCCTCACAGTCCAGTGGGTCCCAGTGAATGCCTCGACTTGTGGCCTAATCTTATTCACCAAGCGATAGTACCAACAGAATGTGTCGTGCGAGGAGCCGCGCCAACGCTCCAGAGACGTAAAAAGCTCCCATGAGGAATTACCCATCCCATGATACAGCGGTTTCGGGGCGTCCAGATTCGTTAAGGTCCCGCGTTGAGAATTCTCAGTTTGCTTAAGGTCCTGCAACACCGCCTCGAATTCCTCCCAACTGTTTACGTCGATCTGTCTATCCTTGCGGATTTTTTTCATCGTTTCCCTCTCTTGCGGGTTGCCGTTCAGTATTTGTCGTAGTTCCTGGGTGAGAACTTCAACATTGTGAGCCCGTCGATCAGAAATGGTTCCAGGCAAAGGCGGCCCCTCTCCCACGTAGTCTCCTCTGCATCGCGGGCCCGGCTGTCCCTCGAAGGCTCAACCGTCCTTGTAGGGCATTCTACCTGATCGACTTCGCGCATCCTATCTGTCAAACTTCGGAGTAGAGTCGCCACAGAACTTTCCTGCAGAACTCAATGGTCTGTTCAACTTCCTGGGGAGTAATTCTCACCTCGCGCCCCTCGTTTTCTCCCGAATGAACCCTTTGCAGGTATTTTCTATCAATAACGCCAAGACTGTGGGTTATAGGGTGCCGTTTCTCGAAGACGGCTCGTGCCTCTATGACCTCACTTTCACCGACGCCCGAGAAAGGCTGAATTCCAAAATGCTTCTGAAACGCGTCGGCAGTCCTGCCCACACTCTGGAATGCATTCCCAATCTCCTTCATGATGCTTTCGATTTCCTCAGCGCTTCTTCCTTGCTTCGCTGCGAGCCTTCTCGCAACCACCTTCATGACCGCCTCGAAAATTGAAACAGTGTCTTCGAGTGCGTTCTCGGCGTCTCTTGCCGCGACCCTCGCCCCCAACTCGGTCCGTCGGCCCTCTATCGCCGCCAACATCTTACGGACGACAGTGAATTCCTCAGCGACATGGGTGAGAAAAATGTCAGTCCCACAGTCAGGACACCAGGAAGCGAGACCGAAGACCGCGTGCTCGAGTCCGCAGTGAGGACATATGACCTTGCGCTTCAATTCCTCCTCGATAGGCGGAGCAACAGGGAGCGACGCAGGCCCTTTGAGTGAAATATTAATCGAGAAGAGTCCTCCCCCGATTCTCCTGTTGCCGGAACTCCCCAGCCCGAGGCTATCTCGGAGCATGTTTTCCACGCCCGCCGTGGCCTCTTTTTCAACGATCTTATCGACATATCTTAGTTGCTCCTTCGTGACAAAATCACTGGGCTTGCCGCTGCGGCGACAATACGGACAGAACGCCGTCGCCTGTCCCTCGGTAATGCCGGTTCCCCCTTTCACCTTGAAATACCCCGGCGAGCATGACGCATCAGTACACTCTCTTGCCATCATGCCATCCGGGCCCTGAGGGATGCTTACGCTCATTTCGTATTTGTTTGCCCCTGTTTTCCTTATCTTATGCGGTCCACCTTCGCGCAACAGCTCGTTTCCCATAGAACCTCCTCGCACTCCTACGCCGGCAGCTTCATACCCATTTCCACTTGATATCACAGTTTGAGCCTTTACTCAAGAAGTCCATTTCGGGTGTCATCAAGGAGCTGCAGGCCTCCCTCGGATCATCGCTTCGGTGCGGCCAGGTGATCCTGAAGACCTCCATCAGACCCTTTGTTCTCAGCTCCTTCCCTATGGACTAGAATCGGGCCGGAAGCCGAGCTTCCGAAAAGGCAAGTTTTTCGCAATATCTTGTAAAGCCCTGACGTCCTTGGCAGTCACGGTGGCGCTCACGCCTGGCTTCATCGTTCCCCTTCATGAAGGATTGGCCAGCCCTGAGCGGGAAGATGGACGAGGCGGCCGTCTTGAGGAGCGGGCGATCGGAAGGCCCTGGACCCCTCTTTGCGAAGTATACAAGTTTGGCACTTCGAGGGTCGCCGCCAATCGACACGCAGGCTTTTTCACATTCTTTGCTTGACGACGTTTATCGTGATGGTAGAATGAAAAAAAGGGCAAAGAGGCGTGCCATGAGAAAGCCGGTCATCGTAATTGGACTTTTGGTAATGCTCGTCCTGCTTGTTGGCGCTGGAGTCTACAGCTATTTCGGTCCGCAACTGACCCTTCGCGATATCCGCAATGCGGCAAAAGAGAAGGATACCGAAAAGCTACGCGATCTCATTGACTTCGACTCGGTCAGGGCAAGCTTAAAGGACGACTTCCGGGCGATGGTCACGGACTCAGCCACGGAGGACCTGCGAGACAACCCGTTTGCCGCCGTCGGTGTTGCTTTCGCCAGCGCTTTGATCGACCCGATGATCGACTCCCTTGTAAGCCCCTCTTCCATTGTCCGTGCTGTCTCTACAGGCCAGATCGGTACAGGGGGCTTGCAGACCCGTAAGCGGTCGGCCGGACGAGGGAAAGCCCTCGCTGGAAAAACCGTGGCGGGCAGCCCGGCGTTACCCGGCGACTCGCCGCCGGATGCGGTGAGAATCGAGGGAGGGTACAGCGGTTATTCTCGATATCGGTTTACCATCAGAACGGCGAATGTAAGGCCGGAAGATTCCCTCGGCTTTGTATTGAAACGTCAAGGCCTGTTCTCCTGGAGGCTCTCCAGAATCGTCTTGCCCGAGAGCTTTTTCCACAAGGGCACAGACCACGCAACGAGTGCCAATGATGCCTCCGGCGAAGGTTCTTTGGAATCTCTAGCCGGTCAATACCCGCGGGATATCTTCAAAACCGAATACGGGCAGCAGCTGCGCAGGCTTATAGGCCCAAAATCGGAGGCATTTGAAGACGCCATTTCCGTGGCAGACGTGAACGGGATTTCTGATACCGGCACCTTCATGGTCGGCTCGGGCTGTCTTCCTCATTCGTGCGACACCTGCGCAGGGGCCTTCGCTATCGACAAGGCATCAGGGGGCATGTATGCCATCATGATGGAAAATGGGAGGCTCCAGGCATGGGGCGTCTCTTCGATGGCCGAGCTGCCTCCGCCATTGCAGGCGTGGGCTCGGGAGCGAAACGCAGCGTTCTAGCCCATGCCTGCAAGGCTCATGAGACTCCTCCCCGCCGATGGAGGCCTCTGAGAACGACTTTTTTCTGGCAATAAGGAAAACAAGATCGTGTACAAGCCTCTGCAGTCGACTTCCCGGGGGAGGCCTGACTTACTATTCACCCCTGAGCACATAACGGGCAGGGTCCTACGGCTGCCGCGAATGGCGGGGTGATCGAGGAGCCACAGATGCCCTCCTTAGCTCGCCTAAGGAAATGAAGGCGGGGTCGGTCGGCTTATGACGTGAAGGGCCGGACGGTTTCCTCTTGTCTCGACCCCGGCATGTAGACAATCCGGTTGACTTCCCGCCCGCCGATGATAGAATGGATTTCAGCGCACGCATCTCCGTCGAAATCACCTGGCCTATAAGAACTTCGAAAGATGAGAGGGGCAGCAGATGGGAAGAAGGAGAAGGACCTACGGGTTTTCCTTTTCGTGGAAGAGGGCCATGGGGATTTCGGCGGCGAAGGGGAGGCTCTCACGACAAATAGGCATTCCATTAACGCGCTCCGGACGCCAGCGCGCCGTGGGCAGGGCGCTTGGGTGTTCCGTGGTGCTGTACATCCTTTTGATTGCCGCCACGGCCGCCATCGCTTTCGGGCTGCTCCGGTAAGGATGGAATATGGGTATCCTAGATTTCCTGTTCGGGAAAAAGAAGGAGGCAAGACCCGGACCCGCCACGGGAGATTCGCTGCCTGCAGAGGCTGTTGCGGCCAACCGGCACGCTGAAACCAGGAAAGAGGATAAGCTTGAGGACGGGATCCTATGTAGTGACGGCAACTGCATAGGAACTATCGGACCGGATGGGCGATGCAACGTGTGCGGCAAACGCTCTTCAAAACCCCCGTCTTCGGAGAGACATAATGCCTTCGACTGGCGAACGAGCAAGGCACACAGGCTTCTGTTGAGCCGCTTTCTTTCCGCACAGAGCGCGAAGACTTTTCCCTCGGGTTGGGAAGAGGCATTGGGTGAACCGCCGCAGAGAGCGGCGGACCGTTTTCTTTCGGAAGGCTGGTTGATTCCCGCATCCTCGTCTTCGAGGCTCGACAGGGCCTTCAACGGAACGGAAATAAGGAATATGCTCAGGGAACACGGCCTGCGTGTATCGGGACGTAAGAGAGAAGGTATCGAGCGACTCATCGCGGCTGACCCGGAAGGCATGGCGGCAAAGGTAGCACACCTGGATTACGTGGAATGCTCTCCCAGCGCACGTGAAACAGCGGAACGGTTCCTCGCCGAAGAGAAGACAGAGAGAGAAGGCGCCGACGCCAGTTGTCTCGAGCAATTGCGCCTCGGCGACCTTAGCGGCGCCAGCACTACCGTCGCCCAGTTCGAGGCGAAGCAGGTTTTCCCCCGAGGTCTAGGTGTCGATTGGACGAACCCAGACATGGTAGGCAACATCGGGCTCCTTGACGGGATTTTTGAGGCTCGTCCGAAGATCCTGGCTGGTCTGGAGGAGTCTGATTGGGCCCCTTTGCGCGTGGCTGCAGCCATGATGCACCTATGGGGCACGAACAGGGCATCGCAGTGGCTCCCGGCCAATTTCGTCGGAATACCGAAATTCGACCATGATACAGCCGCAAGGATGATCCTATTCTTCGCTCAACACCGCGCCAACGCAGCATCTTGGCGCAAGGCCGGCTTGCGGATCAAGAAGGTTGAGATACTGGGCACCGCGGACTCCTGCCCTGCCTGTGCGAAATTGGCGGGGAAGCGCTTTACAATCGACAACATTCCGGAACTGCCATACGAGAAGTGCTCAAATGAAATAGGATGCCGCTGCGAAGCCTTGCCAATCATTGAATAGATGATGCATGAGAGACTCCCGGCCCCCTGAGAGGAAAGGTCGTAGACGGCGATACCCCGAGAGTCGAGGTGGCTGGGCGACCCTGGGTAGTAAGCGCTAAGAAAATGCGGTCTGCGAGGTGGCAGCTTACGCCTGCAAAGTGTGAAACTACTTCGCTAAGAGAATTTCACCATTACCACAGAAACGAGAGCGTTCGGTACCAGGCAGCTCCACAGCCATCATCGCCGGGCTTTGCTAAATCCTGCTCCAGGATGAGCCCTGACGCTCACCCAGGAACCACGTGTGCGTCGGGGGGTCGTACCCCACAAGCAAGTCGGGAGTGCTGACTGCCACGAGGTCGTTTTTGAGATCCAGAAGCGCGTCGTGCGTGGGCTTAGTCTCGTCCACCGATAGAAATAACCGCACCGCCGTCTTCAACCCGTCATCATCTATATCGTCGATGTAACTGCCTATCCCGTATTTTTCGGACTGAGCCGTCAGAAGTGCTAGGCCACAACGGTCACTGTCGAGGTTTCCGCTTGGCAGTTTTCGAGACTTGACGAAGGGAGCCAACGCCATGCCGATACGGATGCCTAGATATTCCTTTGCGAGACCGGGAGACTTGTTCATGAACCAACCGTCCACAAACCAATCGGTAGCTACTTGCACAGGTACGGTTACGTAGTTGCGCCAGACCTGGCCGCCTCTTTCCGTGCGGAACCGAATCTGGCCTCCGGCGAAGGCAGGAGAAACGGTCTCTGCCAGCAGCGCATGCGTCAGTTCGTGCAACATGTCGAGGTTTGCGACGGACGAATCATAGCTTTCGGGAAACACAATCTCATGTTTCTTATGTCCAGGATCACACTTAATCACGGGAATGAGAGTATCAGGGCTCCGACCGTAGATTACTTTCCATTTGAGTTGCTGTCTGGTTTTCCTTAACAGCGTCTCTATCTTGTGTATGTCCATAGCATCTCCATCGTTTTCGTTACATCACTTGTCATAGAGGAGATCGAGCAAGAGCTTTCGAAGGACCACGAAACGTTTAAGGCCCTACTAAAGTGACGATCCCAGCCCATACTCATGAGCCAAGGTCGCGTTCCATAGACCGGCAAAGGATCGCCGTGCGCAGATCTGCGGGAATGTCCACCTCGAGTTCCGGTATCTTGAACACACGAAGATAGTGACTCAGCTTTTCCGATGAGGCGTCGCTCCACTTGAGCGCCGCGACTGCTTCAAAAAGGCTCCGAGGGAAAATTACTTTCAGGGTCGATGCGTCCAACGCGAAGGGATAGGTGTTCTCGCGAATCCCGCCTGTCATCGGATCGAAACTACCTACGCACTCTTCCGCCCAAAGTGCCGTGAGAGAATATACCTTCTCTTTGTCGAAAGAAGCGCCGGCATTTTTCACGCCTCCCTGGTCAATGAGCCGGCTAAATAGGGAAAAGATAAGATCATGATATTGCACCACCCTGAATTGGTCTCGGTCCATTTTCCGAAAGCTCACCACAACTCCGTTAAAAGTCGCGATCTTAAGTTTTCCGTGATAAAGGGTCGAGATATTTCTTCTGCTCACCGTAACTTTTCCCTCTCCGAGACGTTCTTTATGCCGCTTGCGCTCAAGGAATTTAATGACTGTCTGTGTCTGCTCCATTTTCCCCACCGCCTCCTCTACGGGTACAAAGGCCTTCGTACAATACACTGTTTTTCTGCAACGACGGCAAAGTCCTGTTCTTTCTGCATCAAGCCCGAGCCGTCAGATTACTCTGTTCCCATTATCGGCAAGATCCTGCCAAAGATAACCATTCACGCCGGGCTTTTGGGGGCGGTTACAGCCCTCTTGCAGGCTGCCCGGCATCGCCGTTGCGTGGGAGGGTACGTTCGGGTCGCACAGGCAAGAGAGGAGAGGTCCGCTGCCTCCGATGGTCAGAAGCGGGGGCCGTGGCTCTTGAATGTGAAGTGACACAATTCGTGCATGATCACGTAGTCGAGGTATGCGAGGGGCATCGTCACAAGCCACAGGTTCAGGGTCATCGACCCATGGGATGAGAGGCTCCCCCAGCGGGTCTTCATCGGACGGATCCTGAAAGGGGGCAGGGGGATGCCCTCCTGCATCCTCCGGTGGCACGCGCCGAGGCGCTCGTGGAAGATGACTTCCGCCTGCGTACGATACCAGCGGTCGAGGAGTTTCCTCACCTTCTCTGCGGTCGACTCCCCCTTCGTCGTGATACAGATGCGGCCTGAGAGAAATGTTGCAGAGGCCATGTGTCCTGTGTGCACGTCCAGCGGATACATTTGCCCCAGATACGGATGCATCTCTCCGTTCCTATACTGAGGTGCGGGCTGCTTCTCGACGGCGCGGGACTCGAGCTTCTGCAGCGTTTTGAGGATCCAGAGGGCATGGGTGAGGACGAACTCCCGGATCTCGGTAGTCTTCGCACGCATCGGAGCGCGGACCACAACGGTGAGGTCCGGGTAGACGGTTATCGAAAGGGTCCTCCGAGAGGACCGGCAGTAACGGTACGGGATCTCGGACGTGTCGAACCTCACAAGGTCGGGAAGGCTTTCGGTCACGACCGGATTATACGAAAGGATGGGGGGAAAAGGAAGTGGTAATCGAGGGGCATTCCTCTCTCCCCTCTTTGCCGGGCCCGAACGTCTCCCCTTCTGGGAGGGTGCCCCGGGCGAGGCGTTCATCTGGACACCGGCGTGCCGTTAATGATAATACAGTCTAGGGACGAAGGCGCTTTTCTCATGGCACGCAGACATAAGACGAACGGCTTGTCCTTCTCCTGGAAAAGGGAGGCAGAAATCGCAGCGGCCAAACAGAGGCTGGCAAACCGAGGGAGTTTCCCTCCCGGGCGTCAGCCGCCCCTGCCGCTCACACTCCGTTGCTCGAGCGGGTGATGCGCGGGGCATCTGCCGGAATGCGAAGGCTATGGCCATGGCGATCGTCATAGAGGGGTCTGCCTGTGCGACCTCCCTCCTGTCCCTGCCCTGAGGGACGAAGTCCGGATCGTCGATTTCTTACCATGAGGTGACCGAGCGCGGTCCCGAAGGTTCGTGAGCTGGAGGCAACGTGAAGATAGGGCGCAACCACCCCTGCCCGTGCGGCAGCGGGAAGAAGTACAAGCAGTGCTGCTACGGGAAGGAGCAGGGGCCCGGGGCGGGGCCTGACGGGACCTTCCAAGAGCTCAAGGAGATTATGCGCAACAGGGATTTCGGCTCCCTCAAGGAGGCGCAGGCCTTCCTTGACTGGCACACGGGCAAGATGAACCGGGCGCCGCGCGACGACTTCCAGGGGCTCTCGCCCGAGCAGATGCACCGCTTCCTTCACTTCCCCTTCTCATCCCCGGACCTCGTCACCTTTTCCGAAGGACCTCCCGTATCACCCGAGGTCTCCCTCATCTGGCTCTTCGGCATCATGGTATCTGCCATAGGGGAGAAGGGTCTCAAGGCAACCGAAAAGGGCAACCTCCCCCTTGGGTTCGTCCGGGAGGCGGCCCGTGCCTATCCTTCGAGGGAGGAGATGATGTACCCCCGGGGTTTCCACACGGAGACCGAGTTCGTCGATCTCAACGTGACGAGGCTCGTAAGCGGCTTTGCAGGCCTCATCCGTAAGTACCGTGGCCGGTTCGTCCTCACCGCGCAGTGCCGGGACCTCATGGCAAAGGGAGGGATGTCCGCGGTGTATCCCCGCCTCTTCCGTGCTTTCGTCGAGAGCTACGACTGGGCCTTCCGGGATCGCTACCCGAGCTTCTTCATCATCCAGCAGTCCTTTCTTTTCTCCCTTTTGCTCTTTCACCGGTTCGGCGGCGATTGGAGACCGCCTGCGTTCTACGGGGATTGTTTCCTCAAGGCCTTTCCTTCAATCCTCGAGGAGGCCGAGCTCGAGATTGATTACCTGACACCTGAGGACTTCGTGCGGTCGTGCTACACGTGGCGCTGTCTCGAGGGCTTCGCTATCTTCCTTGGCCTTCTCGACGTCGACTGGGGGAAGAGAGGGCTTGTCAACCGCAGATTCACCGTACGGAAGAGCACGCTCCTGGACGGGTTCGTGACCTTTCATCTGTAAGGGTGCTCTGCCTATGGTGCCCTCCAGTGCCCTATCGAACCACGCCGATATCAGACAGAATAACGACTTCTCGAGAGGATACGCCATGAAGAAAAGCCTCGTCACCCTTGCCATCGCGATCGCCCTGTCGCTCCCTGCGGCCGGCCATGCGGTCGACCTCGTCCTTCACGATGCCCCGGTGAGCGTGTACTTCTTCCCGGACGGGGGCGCGACACAGGCCATCGTGAGGGAGATCGACCATGCAACCCTCGACGTTCGTGTCCAGGCCTACTCGTTCACCTCGGCACCCATCGCCAAGGCCCTCGTCGATGCCCATAAGCGGGGCGTCTCGGTGGAGGTGATCCTCGACAAGAGCCAGAGAACGGAGAAGTACAGCGGCGCTACCTTCCTCGCCAACAGCAGGATCCCCGTCTACATCGACGCCGCACATGCCATCGCCCATAACAAGGTCATCATCATCGACAGGCAGACCGTCATCACGGGGTCATTCAACTTCACGAAGGCCGCCGAAGAGTGGAACGCGGAGAACCTCCTCGTCATCAGGTCGAGAGAATTGGCGAAGATCTACGCCGAAAACTGGCAGAGGCACAGAGAGCACTCGGAGCCGTACGGGCCCCGGTACTGATTGGCAGTCATGTAGCCGTACAGACCCTCGGAGGATACTGGTCCAAGGGCACGGGGCTCTTCTTGTTGAATGTCGGTCCCTTCCATGCCCATCCGTATTCGTCGATGAAGACGACCTCCCCGAGCGGTCCTTCGAGAACGGCCATCACGTGGGGAACCTCAGTCCAGTGGAGGAACGTCCAGCCTGCACTCCCCCACCGGTCGAGGGCGCGGCGCTGATCGAACGTCCCGTAGAAACACGGGCCCGTCAATGGTACTCCGGGCAGTTTGTCGTTCATGGCTGCTTTTACTCTACCAATTCATGAAGACGTACGCAACGGGCAGAACGGTCGAGAAGGGCAAGTGGGATGAGACATTGACAACACCTGCATCCGTGAGCTGTCACCTGCCAAGATTCTAGCACATTACCACTCGTAGCCTGGAAAATGGCCTAACCGACGCCATCCCGGCGCTCCCAGGCGGGGCAACCGGCCAGAAGCGCTCCAGCCGGTTAATATTTTCCCTGGTCCAGACGAAAATATTGCAGTGGGCGTGCTATGCACGTCGGTGACGAAAATGGAGGAGGGCACGTGAAGAACACGGAAGAGATACCTCTTAACTACATTCAGATGCTGCCGGAAGTCCAGCCGAGAACCAAATTGAGCGACGAAAAGATCGAGGAATACGCCAAAACCATGGAGGAGAGCGCCGAGTTCCCGCCCGTCGTGGTCTTCCGCGAAACCGGGAATGTTTACGTTCTCGCCGACGGCTTCCACAGGGTCAGAGCGGCACGGAAGGCGGCAAAGAAGACGGGCCTCCAGACGATCACCTGCATTGTGAAGCCCGGCTCGGTCCGCGATGCTCAGCTTTTCGCCGTGCACGCCAACGCCGAGCATGGCCTGCCGCTTACTCAGGCGGAAAAGAGGATGGCGGTGGAAAAGCTCCTGAGGGACGACGTATGGAAAAAGTGGTCGAACAACAAGATCGGGAAATGGTGCGGAGTGAGCGGCATGACGGTCGGCAGGATAAAGGGCGAGATGGGCCCTCACTATAACAATGTGAAAGTGAGGATCTGCCGCGACAAACACGGCAACGTCATTGAAATGAAGACCGGCAAGATCGGAAGGGGAGCCCGAGCTGCCGCCTCACAGCCGGGGCGGCCCGGCGGATCCTGCAAAGGGGCGGCCGCCAAGGGTAGCGGGGAACTCTATCGCGTTAGGCCGTTCAATAAGGATAAGACTCTGTGGGTTGCGAGAGCTGTGGACAAAGACTACGAGGAGGGCATCAACACCACGAACGACGACGTCGAATGGGCCCGGAGGACCTGGTCGCCCGTTACCGGTTGCCGGAACGGTTGTGATTATTGTTACGCTCGCAGCATCGCGGAGTCCGGACGGTTCCCCGAGATCTACCCCGTAAAATTTGAGCCATGCTTCCACTCGAGCCGCATCAAAGCGCCATTGAATCACAAACCCGCGAACCCGGACGACTTCCAAAGCACGCTCATTCTTACCTGCTCCACGTCTGACCTGTTCGGGCCCTTGATTCCGGACTCTTGGATACAAAGGGTCATGGATACCGTGAGGAACGCTCCCTGGTGGAACTTCCTCTTCCTGAGCAAGTTCCCCGAGCGCATGGCCCTGAAACGGTGGCGGAATTGGCCCAACAATGCCTGGGTGGGGGCGACGGTGGATTGCGACACCCGGGTCAAGCCGACGGAGCGGGCCTTCGAGAAAATAAAAGCAAAGGTGAAGTTCGTGGCGTGCGAGCCGCTGGGGCAAAAGATCGAGCAACTGGGCTTCGAGGGCATGGGTCTCTTCCAATGGGTCATCATAGGCGGCCAGGACGAGACCGTGGATGTCAAGGAAGACCATCCCCGCGCCGAACTCGTCGAGAGCCTGGTGAGGCAAGCGCGAAACGCCGGATGCGCCGTCTACCTGAAACCCAATCTCAAGTACAGACCCCAGGAATATCCGTCTTGGCAGGAATACCCGTTTTGGAAAGTGGAATCGGCTGCCGAAGCCGGCAAGCCGCGTAAGACGACGATACGCCAAATAGAGAGGGACCGCTACCATCAGGGGAGGCGTGCTCCGCGTCCGACAGTTCCTGGTCGCGGTCCGAATCTGGTAACTGCCACATAGAGGCTGAGCCAATCGACGGTGCCCTTCCGAAGACACGATAGGTGCAACGGGAAGGCGTCGGGCAACCCAGGGCGACTCTAAACCCTGTGCACCCTCCGCACAGGTGGGGCTCCTGCAGAGTCTCTGACGCAGGAATTATCGGTAAGATCATGGCCAGATAAGGTCATCGAGAGCACCTGATAATCATCTGAAGGGCACCTCGCCATGGTAAGCGAAACGTTGTACCATGGTGAAAAGACGTCCAAATCTTCTCGAGGAGGTGCCCTAATGGAAGTGTATGCTGGATTGGATCTTCACTCAACAAATACGTACGTGGCGATGATCGACGGGGAGAACAAGGTGCTCTACAAACAGCGGCACAGGAACGAACTACCCGCTATCCTCTCTGCCCTCGACCCTTTCAAGAAGGATGTCAGGGGCGTGGTCGTGGAGTCGACGTACAACTGGTACTGGCTGGTGGACGGCCTGATGGACGCAGGCTACAAGGTTCATCTCGCCAACGTGTCCGCCATCAAGCAGTACGAAGGGCTCAAAGCGATCGATGACAAGAGGAGCTCCCTCTGGCTCGCCAACCTCCTGAGGCTGAACATTCTGCCCACGGGATATATCTACCCGAAGGAAGAACGGCCGACGAGGGACCTCTTAAGGAAGAGGCTCCAACTCGTCCGCCACCGGACATCCCATATCTTGAGCGTCAAGAACATCCTCGCGAGGAACCTCGGGGTCAGGATGAAAAGCGACGAGGTCAAGAACCTTACGGCTGGCGAAGTAAAGGCGCTCTTTCCCGACAAGGAGATGCGCACCGCGATCATGGCCAGTGTGAATCTTATCGGCCATCTGGAAGAAGAGATCGACGGGATCGAGAGGCTGACGATGAAGAAGCTCAAGATCAGAGAGGAGTTCATAAAACTCCTCACCATGCCCGGCATAGGGCAGATCCTCGGCCTCACGATTATGCTCGAGGTGGGCCATGTCGATCGCTTCCCCACGGTAGGCGATTACTCTTCCTACTGCCGGTGCGTGAAGAGCACTCGGACGTCCAACGGGAAGGTGACGGGA
>Ga0326728_10016581_pt1 | contig 14989 bp, 13 predicted proteins | sample MB3enrmetagenome_FD_207602 | JGI IMG/M metagenome (GOLD analysis project Ga0326728, IMG submission 207602) | Lab enriched peat soil microbial communities from McLean, Ithaca, NY, United States - MB31MN | ecosystem: Environmental > Terrestrial > Soil > Wetlands > Peat | place: USA: New York...
AGCGAGGGTTCCAGATATGACCAGTCGTCGCGCGTCGATCGCCTCAATAGTAGACGAGAGTGACGCATCTTCATCGTCATCTTCGGCTCTTTCCTGCTCTTTTTCCAATGCTTCGATAAGAGCTATGCGGATAGCATTGTCTGGACTGATACCTCGCTTCTCTGCGAATTCCCGTGTAAGGGAGTCTATTGTTCTTCGGACGGCCATGATTGGTGCCTCGTGGCCATTTTACTCAATCTAGACGGGTGGTGCAGGTCCGACCAAAAAACCTGGGTGCACCAGCTCTCGCCTTTGAGACCTGGGAGACGATGAACCCAAGGCGCGCAGCGCGGCTAGCCGCACCTCAGGTGCCTTGCGCTTCGGCGCCGACCTGACGCATCCTAGACTAGCACTTGAAAATACCGGAGGACGGTGCTACGCTTTAAGTGTGACTTAAATGTCACAGATGAGAGATGGCCCGTAAACGCATTTGGAAGCCACGCCGCGCGAGATTCTTATTTGTCAGGACGAAGCTGGACGGGAACCGTTCACTGAATGGCTGAATGCTCTCGACGTTCAAACCAGAGCCCGCGTTCGCATCCGTATAGATCGCCTTGAGGATGGGCTTTTCGGCGATGTGGAACCGGTTGGCGAGGGCGTTTCGGAGTTGAGACTGGATTTTGGACCCGGTTACCGGGTGTATTTCGGGCAGGTGGGGCGTCAAATCCACCTGCTTCTCGGCGGGTCAAAGCAAGGCCAGAACGTGAATATCCGCTACGCAAAGAAGTTTTGGAGGGCGCATGACGATCAAAACTAGCTCCTACCGGCAATCTCTCTTGACGGCTCTGCTGGACCCGATGGAGGCATCAGCTTACCTGAACGCCGCTCTCGAAGACTCTCCGGAAGCCTTTCTCAAAGCTCTCAAGAACGTTGCCCAGGCCCGTCCCATGGTCCAAGTGGCCAAGCAGGCCGGCATCCAGAGAGAAACTCTTTACCGCGCCTTCTCTGAGCAGGGGAATCCGACCTTCGAGACTCTTTCCTCAGTTCTCGGCGCACTGGGAATGAAGTTATCCATAACCCCCAGCGAATCGGAAGCCGCAATGCGCCTCACCCCCGCCGCCATGTGAACTGTAGCGAAACAAAAGAGAATGCAAGTTCATTCCCACCCTTTTCGCAGATGACGCGAAACGGATGCGGCATGGAGCTGTCAGCATTGATGAGCCGGATCAATACGGGCCACCAAGTGATTAGCGTCACAGTATACTGTTTCTTGCACCCGTAAGGTGAGAAGCGAAATGTATCTGCTCTGGCTGCGAGTTGCGGTGATCCTCTATGCGGCGGCTTCTGTTGCCGTCTTTCCGGCCGTCCTTTACGGGCTGATCCGCTGGCGCAAGACCTGTGTCCACCTGGCCGGGCTGGCGTTCTTTTTCCACTTTATCTCCTGCGTCGAGATGCTCGTCCAGGCCCATCACTGGATGCCGGTGGGGGTGCGCGAGATGGAGTCGCTGCTGGGACTTGTTCTTGCCGGAGCGTTCTTTTTGGTTTGGTGGCTTTACGACGCGATCTCGCTTGGAATCTTTGTCTTACCGATTACTTTTTTCGTGGTTTTTGTGCCTTCGCTGGGCGTTGACCGCTATATGTTTCCCTCCGAGGGGGTGCGTTTCAGTTGGCTGGTCGCGCATGTTGCCGCGCTGCTGGCGGCCTATGTGGCTCTTGGCTTCAGTCTGCTGGCCTCGATCCTCTACCTGGTTCAGGAACGCCGCCTGAAGAGCAAGCACAAGCCCGGCGAAGACTCCTGGTGGCTGCCGCTGGACTGGCTGCCGCCGCTGGACACGCTGGAGCGCATCGCCCACGCCATGCTGGAGTTCGGCTTTCCCTGCATGACTGTCGGCCTGGTGATCGGCTCGGTTCTGGCGCAGGAGACCGTTCTTGGAGCGGGCTATTTCCGCGACCCCAAAGTCATTGCGTCGTTTGCCATGTGGGCCATCTACGTCACTCTACTGTTTGTTCGCCGCAGCGCCGGATTGCGCGGACGCCGCGCTGTGTATCTCTCCGGCGCGGTCTTCCTGGTGATGCTGGCCGTACTGGCCGCCAATGTCTTCAGCCGCGTGCACAGGTTCGGTCCGCAATGAGCCTGGTCCTCATCGGCGTCAACCACAAGACCGCGCCCATTGAAGTGCGCGAGCGGATCGCCATCTCCCGCGACGATCTGCCGGAGACCACGCGCGCTCTGGCCGCCGTGCCCGGCGTCGCCGAGTGCATGATTGTCTCCACCTGCAACCGTGTGGAGATTCTGGCCGCGGTGGAGCCGGATGCTGCCGGTCTGACTGGCTTTTTGCAACGGCACTTTGGCCTGGACCCGGCGCTGCTGGCTCCGCACCTCTACGAGCACCGCGACCGGGAAGCGGTGCGACACCTCTTCCGCGTGGCCGCCAGCCTGGATTCGATGGTGGTGGGCGAGCCGCAGATTCTCGGCCAGGTCAAAGAGGCTTTTGCCGTGGCTCGCGCCGCGGGCACCGTCGGCGGGCAGCTTGAGCACCTTTTGCAGAGCACCTTTGCCGCTGCTAAAAGAGTCCGCTCGGAGACGGAGATTGGTTCCAACTCGGTTTCCATCGCCTCGGTGGCCGTGGAACTGGCGCGCAAAATCTTCGGATCGCTACAAGGGCGCACGGTTTTCCTGGTGGGCGCGGGCAAGATGAGCGAACTGGCCGCGCGGCACTTAGTACAGCAGGGCGCGGGCGCGATTCTGGTGACTAACCGCACGCTGGAGCGGGCGCGGCGCATGGCGGAGAGCTTTGCCGGCCAGGTGATTCCCTTCGACCAGCTTTACGACGCGGCCAGCCAGGCCGACATCGTGATCAGCTCGACAGGCGCACCGCATCCCATCTTCCGCCGCGAGCACGGCCAGGCCTTCCTGCATCGCCGCCGCAACCGGCCGATGTTTTTTATCGACATTGCCGTGCCGCGCGACGTGGACCCGGCGATGGGCAAGCTGGAAGGCATTTTTGCTTACGACATTGACGACCTGCAAGCCGTGGCCGCGGCGCACATGGTCGAACGCAGCCGCGAGGCCACCGACGCCGAGGCGCTGATTGCCGCCGAAGTTGAGCGCTTCCATCAGCGGCTGCTCACCGTCAATGTGGCTCCGGCGATCGTCGCGCTGCAACAGCAGGCCGAGGAGATTCGTCAGGCGGAGTTGCGGCGCGCGCAGGCACGACTGGCTACGCTAAACACCGAGCAAATGACTGTCGTCGAAGCGTTGACACGCAGTCTGGTCAACAAGTTTCTCCACCCGCCGATGCAGGCGCTCAAGCAGGCCGCACGCGAGAACGATGCGGCGCGGCTGGAATCGCTCTGCGAGACCTGGTCGCTACCCGCGGGCGCGCCGAATTTTGAAACAGAGAAGGCTGAGGAAGCGCCAGTGAACGAGAGCAGCGGGGAGATCCGGCCATGAAGCTGCGCATCGGAAGCCGCGGTTCGCAACTGGCCCTTTGGCAGGCCAACCATATCGCCGCCCTGCTGCGCGGCCAGGGGCACGAGGTCGAGATCGAGATCATCAAGACCACCGGCGACCGGCTGCAAGAGGTCACCTTCGCCCAGGTCGGCTCCAAAGGAATGTTCACGAAAGAAATTGAGGAAGCGCTGGCCGATGGGCGCGTGGACCTGGCTGTTCATTCACTCAAGGATTTGCCAACCGAACTGCCGGAGCCCTTTGCATTGGCCGCGACGCCTCCGCGCGTGGACCCGCGCGACGTTTTCGTTTCGGTGAAGTATGAGAATCTGGCCGCGTTGCCCCAGGGCGCGCGCGTGGGCACCAGCAGCCAGCGGCGGCGTGCGCAGTTGAAGACCGTGCGCCCCGATATCGAGGCCGTCGAATTTCGCGGCAACGTGGACACGCGGCTGCGCAAGCTGGCCGAAGGGCAGGTGGACGCGATTCTGCTGGCTGCCGCGGGCCTTGATCGGCTGGAGAAGACCGAGTGGGTGCGCGAGCGGTTGGAACCGAAGGAGTTTTGTCCGGCGGCCGGACAGGGAGCGCTTGGCATCGAAACCCGCAAGGACGACGCGGCGACGATGGCGGCGGTTGCCTTCCTCGACGATGCGGCCACACGCTTTGCCGTGACCGTTGAACGGACCGCGTTGGCGGCGCTCGGCGGAGGCTGCCAGGTGCCCATCGGCATTCATTGCCGGCCGTGGCTGAATGAACGTTCCGGCCCGGATGATGCGCTTTGGGACGAATTCTTTGCCGTCGTCGCCGCTCCAGAAACCGGGAAATCTGTCCGCACCTACCACATTGCGCTCCATGTTGGCGCGGAGCCGGCGACGCTGGGCCGAAAGATAGCGCAAAAGCTGATCGAAGCGGGAGCGGGTCCGCTGCTTGCGGCTGCCGGAGGCGCGTAATGAGCGCGCTGCCGTTGTTGGGCCGTCGCGTGCTTGTCACCCGCGCCGCACATCAAGCCGGCAAGCTCAGCGAAGGCTTGCGCGCGCTGGGCGCCGAGCCGGTCGAGGTTGCGGTGCTGGAGATTCGCCCGCCTACGAGTCTCGAACCGCTGGACGCGGCTCTGCGGCAGCTTGACAGCTACGATTGGCTGATCCTGACCAGCGCCAATGCGGTGCGCGCGCTTGTTGAGCGGGCGGCGGCGCTGGGGATTGCGCTGGAGCAGCCCGCGCATTTAAAGGTGGCAGCCGTAGGCAGTGCCACGTCTGAAGCGGCGCGGTTGGCAGGATTGCAGGTGGATTTTGTCCCGGAGGTCTACGTCGCTGAAAACCTGGTCGAGGGATTGCTGGCGCGAGCCGCGGGGCAAAGAATCCTGTTGGCGCGAGCCGCCGTCGCCCGCGACGTGATTCCTGGTGCCTTGCGGGCGGCCGGCGCTGAGGTTGACGTGGTCGAGGCTTATCGCAACGTCCTGCCCGATGCCGCGCCGGAGCAGCTACGGCAAGCTCTGGGGAAGGGAATTGACGCTGCCACCTTCACCAGCTCCTCCAGCGCAACACATCTGGCCGAAGTGGCTCGCGTGGTTGGGGTTACTTGGCCGTTGGCGGGCGTTCCGGCGGTTTCGATTGGGCCGATCACCAGCCAGACTTTGCGTGATCTGGGTTGGCCGCCCGCCGCCGAGGCGAATCACTCCGACATTCCGGGGTTGATTGCGGCTGTCGAGCGTGTCTTACATCGCTGACTCGTCAACCAGTTGGGTGGGAAACCGAGAACCCAAAGCAGCCACCTCTATATCCACTCCTAAAGAAACGCACCCCTATAACACTGTCATCCTGAGCGGAGTTTGACGCGTTCTTTTCGGCAAACGGAGCCGAAGGACCTGCGGTTGAGTTTGCTTACTCACGACCGCCAGGTCTTGTCCTTCGCCGTGCAAAGCTGCTCCAGGTTGCAGCGGTCGCATTTGGGTTTGCGAGCCTCGCAGACCTGGCGGCCGTGGTGGATGATCTGGTGGGAGAAGTCGATCCAGCGGCTTTGCGGCAGAATGCGCATCAACTCCTGCTCGACCTTTTCCGGCGTCTCGCCCTTGGTCAGGCTGAGGCGGCGCGCGATGCGGAAGACGTGCGTGTCCACTACCACGCCTTCTGCCTTGCCGAAAGCGACGCCGAGAACGACATTGGCTGTCTTGCGCGCCGCGCCGGGGATGGTGACTAGCTCCGCAAGTGTTTGCGGAACCTGGCCGCCGAAGTCGGCGACGATCTTGCGCGCCGCGCCTTGAATCGACTTGGCCTTGTTACGAAAGAACCCCGTCGTCCGGATGAGAGCTTCGAGTTGCGGTAGCGTTGCCTTGGCCATCTTTTGCGGGGTAGGGAAGCGACGGAATAGCTCGGGCGTGACCAGGTTCACGCGCACATCGGTGCATTGCGCGGAGAGAATTGTGGCGACCAGCAGCTCCCAGGGCGAGTGATGGTTGAGTGCGCACTCGGCACGGGGATAGGCCTCGTCGAGGGCTGCGAGAATTGCGGCTATGCGGACGGGGGCGAGGGCGCGATTGACCTTCCGGGCAATAGCTGTTGACTTGCTTGCCAGAGGCTTGGATTTTACGAGATTGGAGTGTTTGCTGGACATCACTCAGGCTTCAATCAGTTTGCCACCGAGCCAGCCACCGAGTTTCTCGATCGGAAGCCTCACGCTGATGAAGAACTGCCCGAAGAGGGCGTAGACGGCGCTGACTTCGTCGAAGCGCATCTCGTAGATCAGCTTTTTGAAGACGACCGGATCGTCGGCGAAGAGGTCTACGCCCCACTCCCAATCATCCAACCCAATTGACCCGGAAATGATCTGCTTGACCTGATCGCCGTAGCGGCGGCCGATGAGGCCGTGTTCGTGCATCATGCGCTGGCGTTCTGCGAAGGGTACCGTGTACCAGTTGACCTGCTCGCCGCGCTTGCGGTCCATGGGATAGAAACAGAGGTACTTGGCCTCGGGAACTGCGGGGAAGAGGCGCGGCGCCATCGCGGCGGATTGGCGTGCGAGCGTGGCGGCGATCTCGGCTTTCCACTCCGGCGTGAACTCAGCGAGGCCCTTTTCAGCGGCGGATTCGTAGCTCTTGCGGGTGGACTCGTAGAGGCCGAGTTCGACGACCGAGACATACGAGTGGCGCAACTCCAGAAAGTCGTACAGCGCGGTCTGTACGAGATCGAGTTCGACCTGATTGAGGGCTTCGAGCGAGTCGCGGAAGTGGATCAGAACCAGGTCGCCCTTATGGCCAAGCTGGGAGAAGAGCGCGGTCTGGATGGGTGCGCCTGCCTCCCTGCGTTCGAGGCGGCTGAGCGCGGCAACGGCTGCTGCGGCAATTTTCTTGCGTTCGCCGTCCGCGCAGGAGCGCCAGGCCTTCCAGTCGAAGCGGAAGAACTGGTGAAGCAGGAACGAGCCTTCAAGCGTGAGAGGGACAGGGGGGAAGTCAGCCACGGGATGATCTCCTTGATTACCCCCTCATGATACCTTAGGGGCTAAAGCCCCGCGCTGATAGTGCTGTATTTATATACGGGCTAAAGCTTGTACCCTTCATGAATAGGGTCATGGTTCGTGGTTTCCACCATTGCGCCAGAATAAAGGCACCAGAGATGGGGCACGGAGCTCACAGTTGTCCACGACAGGCGCCGGAGAGAGCCAGACCACGGCCTGGACCGATATACTGATAACGCTAATGAGCGAAAATATTATTGCCTATCTGGTGCAGTTTGTGACCCACGTGATTGACCTGGGCGGCTACGCCGGCATCGCCGCGCTGATGGTGGTCAATTCGGCCTGCATTCCCCTGCCCTCGGAGATCATCATGACGTTTTCCGGGTATCTGGTCTATCTGGGGCGCTTCAATCTCTACTGGGCCGCGGCGGCGGGGGTGGTGGGCTGCAATCTTGGCTCGGCGGTAGCTTACTGGATTGGCGCCAAGGGCGGACGGCCGCTGGTGGAGCGCTACGGCAAGTGGGTGCTGATGAGCCGCCACGATCTGGATCGCATGACCTGGTTTTTTGAGAAGTACGGCTCGATCACTGTGCTGATAGCGCGGTGTATGCCGATTGTGCAAACGTTTATCGCCTTTCCGGCGGGAATTGCGCGGATGCCGCGGTTGCGCTTTCACCTTTATATTTCTTTGGGTTCCGGGTTGTGGTGCTTCTTCCTGGCGTACGTTGGCATGAAGCTGGGCGAGGCGTGGCACACGGACCCGCGCTTCTACCAGGCCTTCCACAGATTTCATCCGGTGGTCGAGGTTGCGCTGGTGGCGGGTATTGTCTGGTTTGTGTGGTCGCATCTGAAGCACGGCAGGCAGGCGGAGAAGGCGTAGCAGCTTATGAGACTGCGAGGCAGGGCAAGGCGTACACTATTTCGGTTGCCTGAAGATGAGTTTGAATGGGTGAAATGCAGCAGCAATCAAATGAAGATTAGGAGAAACAATGGGTATTGAAGAGCAAGGCGGCCAAAAAGCAGCGGCGATTGCGCCAGCCACGGGCAAATTGGGAGTGATGGTGGTTGGCTTGGGCGCAGTCGCCACTACGATGATCGCCGGAGTCGAGGCCGTCCGCCGCGGCCTGGCCAAGCCAATCGGCTCGCTGACGCAGATGGGGACGATTCGCCTGGGCAAGCGCACCGACAACACTTCGCCGCTGATTAAGGATTTTGTGCCGCTGGCCAAACTAGACGACGTGGCCTTCACCGGCTGGGACATCTTTGAGGACAACGTCTATGAAGCCGCCGCGCACGCCCAGGTGCTGGACGAAAAGACGCTCGCACAACTGAAGCCTTTCCTGGAGACGATCAAGCCGCTGCCGGCGGTCTTTGACCAGTATTATGTGAAGCGCCTTAACGGCACGCACGTGAAGAAGGGCAAGAACAAGCGCGATCTGGCCGAGCAGGTGCGGGCCGACATTCAGGCCTTCAAGAAAACCGTGGACCGCGTAGTGATGATCTGGGCCGCGTCGACCGAGATTTTTATCGAGCCGACGGCGGTGCATCAGAGCATTGAGGCCTTCGAGGCGGGGTTGGAGGCGAACGACATCGCCATTTCGCCCTCGCAGATTTATGCCTACGCGGCGCTCAGCGAAGGTGTGCCCTTCGCCAACGGCGCGCCGAATCTGACGGTGGACACACCGGCCATGGTGGAGCTCTCCAAGCGCAACGCCGCGCCCATCTGCGGCAAGGACTTCAAGACCGGCCAGACGATGATGAAGACGGTGCTGGCGCCGGCCTTCAAGGCGCGCATGCTGGGCGTTAAAGGCTGGTTCTCCACCAACATTCTGGGCAACCGCGACGGCGAAGTGCTGGACGATCCGCAATCCTTCAAGACCAAAGAGGAGTCGAAGCTCGGCTCGCTCGATTACATCTTCCAGCCGGAGCTTTACCCCGACCTCTACAAGGACCTCTACCACAAGATTCGCATCAACTATTACCCGCCCCGTGGCGACGAAAAAGAGGCGTGGGACAACATCGACATCTTCGGCTGGCTGGGCTATCCGATGCAGATCAAGGTCAACTTCCTCTGCCGCGATTCGATTCTGGCCGCGCCTATTGCGCTCGACCTGGTGCTCTTCCTGGACCTGGCCAAGCGCACGCCGTCGCTGCGCTCCATCGGCATACAGGAGTGGCTGAGCTTCTATCTGAAGTCGCCGCAATCGGCTCCCGGCCTTTATCCGGAGCACGACCTCTTCATCCAGTCGATGAAGCTCAAAAACACGCTGCGCCACATCATGGGCGCGGACCTGATCACCCACTTAGGCCTGGAATACTACGACTAGCATTTGCCATGCAGGTAGCCGCCACCTGCGGTGGGGCAGACGCTCCCTCTGGTCGCAAAAGCCAAGCCCCATCCGCAAGGGTGGGGCTTTTTTTGCTCGAGCGGCTTTGGCCGTGCCACCTCATTTTTCAATTCATGCAATGGCCTGTTATCGTCAAACCACGGTTAGTCTACTTAAAATCACCAACGCGCGAACTGGACGCTCTATGCGGCCACGGCGGGAGCCAATCGCCGGACGGTGAGCACGGTGATGTCGTCTTCCTGGCCGAAGTCCTTGGCGGCGTCGGCGATGTAGAAGGCGGACTGATTGCTGAGATTGTGAACGCGGTCGAAGCCGAAGAGCTCGCCGGAGGGCTGGCGCGCCTCGACGACTCCGTCCGACATCAACAGAATCCGGTCGCCGGGGTGCAGGTAAAGCCTGACCTCCGGGTAGTTCACCTCGGGCAGAACGCCCAGCGGTAGGCCGCCGGGCAGCGCGACCTCCTGGCTGTTCAGGTAGGGTGGCAAGTGGCCGGCGTTGGCCAGCACCAGCTCACCGTTGGCGCTGAACAAGGCGGCCTGGCAGGTGGTGAAGCTGTCGCCGCCCACCAGCACGCGGTTGAGGGAAGCGAGAATCCTGGCAGGGCTATGCTCCGGCGTGCTGCGCAGCGCTCCCATCAGCATGGAGACGTTCATGGCGGCCTTCAGGCCCTTGCCGGCAACGTCGCCGATGACGACCAACATCCCGCCGTCGGCCATTGGCTGGATATGGTAGAAGTCGCCGCCCACCTCGTTGGCCGGATTGTAGACGGATTCCACCTCGAAGCCGGGAGTTACCAGCTTCTCCTGAGGAATCATCAGTTCCTGCACGCTGCGGGCCGCGGCCAGTTCGCTGGATGCCCGCTCCTGGTCGCGCTGCACGCGCAGGAAACGGACGAAGATGATGAGTACAATGACGAAGGTGCCGGTGAAACCGGCGATCGCTTCAAAGTGGATGGGGATGGGCCCGGCCTGGAGGGTCAGTGGAGAGTGGTAAGCCTGGCCGCCGAAGAAGCTCATGCGCGTTGCCAGCAGGGCGTCAATCCAGGCCACCAGGCTCAAAAGCAGCGAAAGTAGAAGCAGACTCGCCTCAAAGTTGCGCCGCAGCGTGGCGGTGATGAGCGTGCTGAAGATAAAAACAGACCAGCCAATTATCCACAGCAGGCTGCATAGCATGATCGCTACCAGGGAGATCCCCAGCAGCGCGTTGTGACCGGCAAAAATCAAAAGAGGGCTGATACCGGCCATGATGGGGGCGCTCCAGCGCAGCAGTTGGATATACCAGCGCCGACGCAACGACAGAAAGGCGACCAGGAACTCGAAGTAGAGATAGGCCGAAGCTACCAGCAGTTGCAGGACGAAGGCCTGGTACCACCGATTGTCCAGAATCGCATTGCTTCCGGCCAATTCCATAAAGGCCATGGGCGCCTGGAGCAACTCATAGAATGCCAGCCACAGATACTCGACATGGCCCTTCTGCGTAATAAACAGCGCCAGCAGGAAGAGCGCCAATACCGTCAGCAGGATGCTATTGACCAGCCGTGGAATGCGCTGGAGGAGACTGTGGATGTGCCAGTTTTCGAGCGTTCCACTCAGTTCTTCCGGATAACCCAGGCGCAGATAGCGATTGGCAAAGAATCTGGTGTAGGCGCCAGGCCCGGAGGGGAAAAAGATGGTGCGCAAGACCAGGGTCAGAGAGCTCTCAGATGAATCCAGCTTCAGGTTATATATGCGAGTGATCTGCTGGTAACGCTCGGGAGCGTCTCCGTGCGGCCCCTCGGGGCGAATCTGCCGCCCGTTGGCGAAGACATCCGCGCTCAGCATCTCCTGACTGGTGGAGGCATTCTCGGAGGGCGGCAGCTCGATGATCAGCACCAGAGACCCGTGGTTGGGCGGAAGCTTGACATGCAGCCGGAACCAGGCGAAGGGCCGTTGGTGGCCTTTGGGGCGGCCGGCGTTGGAATCCACGCTGGGAGCGCCGGCGGGATGATCCTCATCGGGAACCTCGGAAAAGGACTCCTGTGCATCGCGGACAGCCCATGTGGAGTCGTCGAACTCGGTGGTGGCAGCAGCCGGGTTGGAGGTGATGCCAACGCGCCAGCCCTTATCGAGAAGCAGCGGCGAGCCCAGGCTGGTGGCGTCGAAGAGGATCTCGGGGGTGTGCTGGGGGTCGGCGGGGGTGGGCCGGGTATGGCTGTGCGGGAGCAGCAGATCTGCCAGCGGGTGATGGGTTGGCGGTTGCTGGGCAACGAGTTGCATCGTTCCGCCTACGGCCATAGCCAGCAACAGAATCAGTCTTCGCAAGGCAACTCTCCCACTTCCGCGTGTATTCCACTGTAATTCAGACGGAGGCCGGCAACAAATTGGCGATGGTTTTGCGATACAGAATGCGGATTTGGGAGGCTATTAGTGGCTCCCTGACACGCCTCTTTCCGGGGTAGATTCGGCTCATTACCGAAATATTCTTCTTCGTTGTTGCCAAATGTGAGATGAGTAGCGTCTAAATAGTGGAGCAAAGCGGCCCAGTCCCCAGGGCTGTGAAGCGTAAGCCCGCCCCGCTCCAAGCGGAGAGAATGAAAATGTGCCGGAGGTGAGGTCATGCGGAGAATGCGGATAGCTTCCCAATTAGCGGTGCTGGCAGGTCTGGCGCTGGCGGTTTTTTTGATCACGAGTTCATGGGCGCAATCCGCTCCGACGGCTACGCCTTCATCCAGCACACCGCCTTCCACCACACCCACTGCCCAGCCGGCTCCGGGAACGGCGTCCGTTGGCGGGGACACTCCTGCTACTGCGCCTTCCAAGACGCCGGCGCCTGGAACGACGCCGGTGCGAGGCGACACCGCGGCCACCATTGTGAATCCGGACAAGGTGATTGAGCCGGGCAGCCAGAAGGTCAACGTGAAGCCCGGCTCCATCGAAGACGTAAATGCTGTCGGCAATCGCGACATCGGCGGCCGCGGGGTAGGGAACTGGTACTCGACCGATACCGAAATCAAAATGGGCAGAGAGTACGCTCAGGAGGTCGAAAAGAGCACAAAGCTCATCAACGATCCGGTGGTCACCGAGTACGTGAACCGCATCGGCCAGAATATCGTCAAGAACTCCGATTGCAAGGTGCCGTTCACCATCAAGGTGATTGACTCAGACGAGATTAACGCCTTCGCGCTTCCCGGCGGCTTCTTTTACGTCAACTCGGGGCTGATCCTCAACGCCGACGAAGAGGCCGAACTGGCCGGTGTCATGGCCCATGAGACGGCCCACGTCTGCGCCCACCACGCGATGCGCGAGATGACCCGGCTGAACTATGCCCAGATCGGCATGGTTCCGGTGATGATCTTTGTCGGCGGCTGGACGGGCTACGGTATCTATGAAGGCTCCCAATTGGCTCTCCCCGTTACATTCCTTATGTTCTCCCGCGAGTTCGAGGCGCAAGCCGACTACCTGGGCGTGCAATATATGTATCGCGCCGGTTACGATCCCCAGGCCTTCATCACTTTCTTTGAGAAGGTGCAGGCGTTGGAAAAACGCAAGCCTGGACTTGTCTCCAAGGCCTTTGCCGATCACCCCCAGACCCCCGACCGCATTCTCCACTCCCAGGAGGAGATAGCCCGCATCCTGCCGGCGCGGGACGAGTACACGGTGACCACCTCGGAGTTTGACGACGTGAAGGCGCGGCTGGCGCGCATCGAAAACAAGCGCCGCCTTACCGACACCAAGAACGGAAAGAAGCCGTCGCTGCGCAAGGCCGGTACGGGAACCGGCGACCCGACTAGTCCGTCCAGCACAACCAACACCAGCAGCACCTCCAGCGACGACGATAAGCCCACGCTGCACCGCCGCGATGACCAGAACTAGGGCCTGTTCACACTACCCCGGTGGGCGGCAGCTTTCCTGCAACCCTGAAATGTGACTTTTGCGCGAAGGCCGATGTAGACTTTTGGTGTATGCTGCGTTCGGTCATTACCGCTTTTGCATTCGCGTCTCTGTCTCCGCTCTTACTCTCCCAACAAAAGGAGATTCCCATGGCGCACCATGCTCATGGCACGTTCACTGTGAACATTCAGCCTCTCACGTCTGCACCGGCTGAAGGGCTCAGCCGCTTCTCTAGCGATAAGCAAATCCACGGCGATTTGGAAGCAACGAGCAAGGGGGAGATGTTTTCAGGCGGCGATCCCAAACTGGGAGAAGCCGGTTATGTGGCCATGGAAGTCATTACTGGAACGCTGAACGGGAAGCACGGCAGCTTCGCGCTGCAACACTCGGCCACCATGGATCAGAATGGGCAGAGTATGACGGTGATCGTCGTACCCGGCTCAGGAACCGGAGAACTGAAGGGCATCCGAGGCACGTTTACCATTCATATCGAAAAGGGGCAACACTCGTACGATTTCGAGTACACACTCCCCTAATAAACCGGAGATATTTCCCTTCAACGAAACCGGCGACACCAGAGTCCCGCGTTAGACCGAGCGACTCTCCCCGCGCAAATGTTACCCTGAATCATCGCACCCATGTTTGCCACCTCCCAGCACGCGCACTTTATCGGCATCGGCGGCATCGGTATGAGCGGCATTTCGGAGATTCTACTCAACCTCGGTATGGAGGTCTCGGGCTCGGATCTGCGCCGCTCTTTGGTGACCGACCGCCTTGCCCAGATGGGCGCCGTCATCCATGAGGGGCATGATGCCCGCAATGTGGCCGGGGCTACCGTGGTGGTCACTAGCTCCGCCGTGAGCGCAACGAATCCGGAGGTGGTCGAGGCCCATGCCCGCAAGATTCCCGTCATTCAACGCGCCGAGATGCTGGCTGAGCTGATGCGCCTCAAGTACGGCATTGCCGTCGCCGGTATGCACGGTAAGACGACAACGACTTCCATGGTCGCCTCGGTGCTTGCGGCCGGCGGCCTGGACCCCACGGTCGTTGTCGGCGGCCGCGTGGACGCGCTCGGCTCCAACGCCAAGCTGGGCAGCTCGCAGTACCTGGTCGCCGAGGCAGACGAGAGCGATCGCTCCTTCCTAAAGCTCTCGCCGATCCTCGCCGTGGTCACCAATCTCGACCGCGAGCACATGGACTGCTACCGCGACATGGCCGACGTCGAGCAAGCATTCCTGGCCTTTATGGACAAGGTGCCGTTTTACGGTGCGGTTACGGCCTGCCTGGATAATCCCCTGCTGGCGGCGATTCTGCCCCGCGCTCAGCGGCGCATCTTCACCTACGGCGTCGCTCCGCAGGCCGACTATCGGCTGGAGTTTCTTTCAGCAGTGGTGGGTAGCTTTGCGCGCTTCAATGTGATCACCGCGTTTGGTCCGCTGGGTCCCTTCGAGCTTCATGTACCCGGCCGCCACAACGTGCTCAACGCCACGGCCGCGGTAGCCATCGCCCACCAGCTCGGAGTTGACGCGGAGAAGATTGCCGTGGGACTCAGTCACTTCAGCGGCGTGGACCGGCGCTTTCAGTATCGCGGCAAGGCGCGCGGCGTCACTGTTGCGGACGACTATGGCCACCATCCAACGGAGATTCGCGCCACCCTGGCCGCCGCCCGCGAGTGCGGCTACCAGCGCATCCACGTCGTCTTCCAGCCCCACCGGTACACGCGCACCCTTGATCTTCTGGACGAGTTTACCGGCGCATTCGCCGATGCCGACACCGTCATCGTTCTTCCCATCTACGCCGCCAGCGAGGAAGCCATCCCCGGCGTAACGGCAGAGCGCCTGGCAGCGAAGATCGAAGGCACTCAGGTTCAATTCGCCCCGGATTTTCCCATCGCG
>Ga0326728_10016582_pt1 | contig 14988 bp, 15 predicted proteins | sample MB3enrmetagenome_FD_207602 | JGI IMG/M metagenome (GOLD analysis project Ga0326728, IMG submission 207602) | Lab enriched peat soil microbial communities from McLean, Ithaca, NY, United States - MB31MN | ecosystem: Environmental > Terrestrial > Soil > Wetlands > Peat | place: USA: New York...
CACCCACGTGAAAGAGCAGATTGATGGCGCCGATGGTGTCGGCGTTGGCGGTGATGCGCTCGCGATCGCCCGTTGCCTCAAAGTGAAGAACGGCAGTCCCGGCGGGAAAGACGCGCCAGTCCACGCTATAGGTGAGGGTCTGCTTCTGCGGAAAGCCGAAGCCCGCGCGCGGGGGGGCGAGCGGAGCCGTCTGCTGGCTGCGAGCCGCAACTGCCAACGCCAGGGCACAAAGCGAGTTTGCCAGGATGGTGCGCGTCTTCACCGTCAGACAGGCCTCCTCGAGAATCGACTATTCCGGCGCGGGATGCGCTCAACGCAGCCCATGCACGATTGCGCCCAGAGCTGGCCGGAGGAAGAGCAAGCTGAGGTACAGAAGTGCGGCCCCGATAGCAGCATTGTACTCGCGGTGCCTGAGGTAGAGCATAAGAGAGAAGGCGCCGCTGGCGCTTTTATCTTTTGGATTGGGCTCAGGGATTAGCCGCGGGATCAGGCGGGGGATCAATCTGGGCACGCGGCGGCAATAGGCGTCGAATTCCGGAAATGCGGCGCGTAAGAAGCGCTCCTCGGAGGCGATCACCGGCACATAGATCGCCGCAAACCCGCCGGCCAGCACCAACGCCACCGGCCAACTGAGCAGCGCCAGCGCGAAGCCCGCGGCCATGAGCATCGATCCCAGGTAGAGCGGGTTGCGAGTGTGCGCATAGGGGCCCGTCATGGTCAGTTCGCGGTCCTTCTTCACGCAGCCGGCGGCATAGCCGCGCAGCCACAGGCCGGGCAGCACCAGCGCCAAACTCCAGGCCACGGCGGCCGGCTGGGGCGCGCGCCGCCAAAGCTCGAAGAGATAGAGGGCCGCCGCAAGAAAGCCCAAGGGCACGCGGATGCGCCGGGCCACGCGCTGCCAGCGGGCCATCCAATCCGACCGCGGAAGTTGATTTGGCTCAGTCAACGAACAAGCTCCAGACGAGTGGGACCGTTTGGGTTTTGAGGTATCCCACCCTTGCCGCAAGAACAGAGACGCGACAAGGATGGGGCACCCAATTCTGTGGGATCATCACGAGTTCTCCTCGGCCAGCAGCTCGTCCGCGGCCCGCAGCACATCCTCCGGCTGAATGGTCAGCAAGCCGGCCTCCGGCTGCGCGCGGCGGGTGTGGTCGCGCCGGCTCTCGGGGCTGCGCAACACTCTGAACCTCGTGCCGAAGGGGCCGTTGCGGCTGGGAAGGGTCGGTCCATAGATGCCCACCACCGGCCGGCCGAGAGCGCAGGCCAGGTGCAGCGGGCCGGTATCGCCGCCGATGCACAAGGCGATCCGGCGGGTAAGGGCGATCAGTTGCGCCAGCGAACAGGCAAGCGGAGTGGCCGCGCCGTCAGCACCCTGAACGATAGCCTCGGCAAGCGTCTCCTCGCCGGGGCCGGCATTGACCAGCACGCGCAGGCCGTGATCGGCCAGGCCGTTTGCGACCGCCGCATAGCGCTCCGGCGGCCAGCACTTGGCGCCCCAGCCGGCGCCGGGGTTGAAAAGCACGGCGGGGCGGGTCGCCGATGGAGGCAGAACGTCGTCGGCCCAGGTTTCGGCGGCGGCATCCACCGGCAGCCGGGGGGTTGCTGGCGCAAGCTCGTCGCCGGCCACAGCCGAGACCAGTTCCACGTCCTGCTCCACCACGTGTACGCCGCGGGCAACCACGCGCTCGGTGAACAGCCAGCGCGCGCCTGGCTCACGCGGCTCGGCCTCGCCGATCAGCCGAGGGGAACCCGCCAGCCGCCCCACCAGCGCCGATCGCACCGCCCCTTGAAGGTCGAGCGCGGCATCATAGTCGCCGGCCCGGAGCGCCCGCCGCAAATCCCTGATTTCATGGATGGTTTTCAGACTCAGCGGCGCTCTTCCCCAGTCCTTGACGGGGGCCAGGTAAAGCCGGTCGACCAGCGGCTGCGAGGGACCGCGTCCGGCGCTGCCCTCAGCCGCCAGCAGCGGCTGCCAGCGCGGTTCCACCACCCAGTCGATCCCCCACTCCGGATGGGCCTGGCGCAGCGCCGTCACCGCCGGAAGCGCGTGCAGAATGTCGCCCATGGCGCCCATCCGCACCACAAGCAAGCGAAAGTTCGATTGCGTCTGCAAACTCTGATTTTCTCACAGGGGTGGGTGAGGTGAAGCGAGCACAAGGCTTCGCTTGACTGACTCTACGCATTAAGAGCAGATAGCAGGGTCGTTTGGAAAGTTCCAAATCTATTTCTCATCCAAGCCCTCAAGATAGCAATTGAAAAACGGCCTCTCCCTGATGGGCTTTTCGTTCTTCATCCATTCCATCGAGAACCTTTGCAACCCATGAGACTCTGAATAGACCATCCCGCTGTGAATCTTTACGATGTCCTGGTGTGCATACCCTTGCGGGAGGCTAAAAAACTCGAAACTAAATGAGGTTCCGAACGAATGCATTGTTCCATCCCGCATTTCGACTACAAATGCTGTCCATCCCACTGTTGTTTCACCGTGGATCATCTTCAGAATTTCAGTAGGCCAAGCAAACGGTGAGGCCTCAACCGACATAAGGTCATAATAAGCAACGCAGGGTCCACCTGCGACAAAGCTGGCAGCGACCTTTCTCAGCTGCGCTGGATTTGAGCGCAGTTCATCGAATCGGCGCAACGCAAGGTCTACTCGTGGTCTCTTGCCTTGAAAAACTACACACGGAAGGTACGTTCCATCAGATAGATACGCTGCAGCTCTGTACCAGTCACCGTAGACAGGGTGCTTCATCGGCTCGATGGTCGCTCTGACGAGTCTCGCGAGTTCTTCATCACGCATGATTTCTCCCAGAAAAATGTAGTGAAACCAGCCTACTACGAACCCCGCGCTAGTCGGTCCACCAGCCAGTCTATGGCTTCGGTCTCGTGCTCGATCTCGATGCGCAGGCGGGCGGTCTTCAGCGGCAGGGATGCCGGCAGGTGGGAGGAGAGACTTCCCAGCCTGACCTGGTCCTTTTCTGTTGTGATAATGGCTGCGACTCCCGTCTCGTGGGCTGCGGCGGCCAAGCGATCAAGGTCGCGCGGGGAATAGCGGTGGTGGTCGGGGAAGGCGATGCGGGCAGCGATGCGCAGGCCCGCGGCTTCGAGGCCGGCAAAGAACCGCTCCGGGCGGGCGATGCCGCAGAACGCGACTACGGGACCATCGACGACCGGAACCTCCATCCTGCGATGCAGCCGCCAGACCGGACCTTGCCAGCCCCAGGCGCGCAGAGCGGCCTCCAACTCCGGAGCGCCGTCGGGGTCCTCGGCAGCAGCGGGAATCGCAATCACCGTGGCGCGGCGAGCGGCCTGGAGGGGCTCGCGCATATTGCCCGCGGGCAGCAGGCCGTCCTCGCGCCAATCGCGGCCGTCGAGCAGCAGAATGTCCACATCGCGGTGGAGCTGGCGATGCTGAAAGCCGTCGTCCAGCAGATGAACGGCAGGCTGATTGACAGAGGAGATCCCGGCCGGCGCTCCGCCCTCGGCCAGCAGGCCGGCTTCGTAGCGCTGAACTGCCACGTAGACCGGCGCGCCAGTCTCAAGCGCAATCAGCAGAGGCTCGTCGCCAAACTCTTCTGCGCTGCCGTCCGGGCGAACCCGTGCAGGGCGCTGGCCCCGGCGTCCATAGCCCCTTGAAAGCACGTCCACGCGCAGCGCGCGCCTGGTGAGCGCCTGAGCGAGCGCAATGGTCAGCGGCGTTTTGCCCGCGCCGCCGGCCGAGAGGCTGCCGATGCTCACAACCGGCCAACGCAGCCGCCGTACCGGTTCCAGCCCGGCGCGCAGCCGCAGTTCGCGCAGCACGAGCCCCAGCCGGTAGGCTGGAACCAGCGGCAGAAGCAGATTGCGCACAGAGAACGGCGAACTCATGACGATCGCTCCTGAATCGATTCGGCCGACAGCAACTCGTGCACTGCTTCGACGCATCGGCCGGTGGCCCCGGCCTGCTCGTTGAAGACCTGCCGCGCCCGCTCGCCCATCGCCTGGGCTGCGCTGCGGTCGCGCAACAGCTCGATCAATGTTCCGGCCAGTTCCTCCTTGGCGGCGATGCGGACGGCTTCATGCGCCCGCAGGTCGTCGGTGATCGAGCGGAAGTTGGCGTAGTTCGGACCCATCACGACGGGAACGCCGAACTGCGCCGGCTCAAGTGGATTGTGGCCTCCGGCCGGAACCATGCTGCCGCCGATGAACGCCACCGCCGCAAGCGAGTAAACCGAGGCCAGCTCGCCGATGGTATCGAGCAGGACGATCTCGCCGGCGCTGAGCGGCTCGAGCTCGCCCGCCGGCAGCGCCCGCCAATCCGAGCGCCTAACCCACCTGAAGCCGGAGTGATCGAGCAGCGCGGCCACCGCGCCGAACCGCTCCGGATGCCGGACGCCAAGCACCATCGCCAGTTGCGGATCGGCTTCGAGCAGCCGCGGCCAGGCGGCGAGCAACGCAGCCTCTTCGCCCTCCAAGGTGCTGCCCGCCACCAGCAGACGCAGGTCCGCCGCCAGCGCCTTCAACTGGAGCGTGGCCTCAGCCTCCCATACCGCCCGCACATCGAATTTCAGATTTCCGGCCACCGAAATCCGCTCCGGCAGGCAGCCGATAGCTTTCAGCCGCGCGGCGTCCGTCTTACTCTGCGCCAGCACCCGGCTGAGCCGCTCCAGCAACGGCCGGAAGAAGCCCCGCAGCCGCCGGTAGCGCGGCCAAGAGTGGTCGGAGATGCGGGCATTTACCACCGCAACGGGAATCCCGCCCCGGAAACAGCCGCTGAGCAAATTCGGCCAGAACTCGGTCTCGGCCAGGATGAGCAGCCGCGGCTTGAGGGCATTCAAGTACGCCCGGACCGCCCAGGGCAGGTCCAGCGGGCAATAGAAGACGCGATTGGCCCCGAAGCGCTCGCGGGCCAGCGCCTGACCGGTCCGCGTCGTGGTGGAGACGGCGACAAAGTATTCAGGTAGCGCCGCATCCAGCGTCTTGACCAGCCGGCTCACCGCCAGCACCTCGCCCACCGAGACGGCGTGGATCCAAATCAGCGGCCGGTCGGCTTCAAAGCCGCGCGGGCGCCGGCCCTTGAACTGCCCGCCGCGGCCCATTCGCACCCAGCCCAGCCGTTCCAGCAGCCCCTCGCGGTACTTCTGCGTGGTGGCCATTCGCCACAGCCACCACGGCGCGCCGGCCACGAGAACCGCCAGCAACGCCAGATTGTAAAAAAACAGAATCATGCGCAACCGAACTTTGCGTCCCCCGGTCTAACCCTCAAATGATACATTCATGCACGATGAGGGTTTCTGGGGCGTTTCCGTTGCTTGGGCTTTGGCTGGCGCTGCCGGCCGCGGCCGCAGACCACGCTCCGCCTCCCGTGCAGCCGGCCACCACCTTTGCCGCGGTCGAAGTGCACGAAGACGAAAGGGTGGCCATTGCCGTCGAACCTTACGACACGCGCGAGAAAGAAGCCATTTTCCGCGTCGACTACCTGAGCCACGGCGTGATGCCGGTGCGCCTGATCGTAACCAACAACGGCAACCGGCCCATCTCGCTGCGCGACGCGCGCATTCTCTTCCTCACCGCCGACGGCGACCGGATTCAAGCGGCCGAGCCTGAGGATGTGGAACGGCTGATGAGCAGCAAGGAGAGAACAGGCTCCAAGATCCCCATGCCCAGCCCCATACCCGAGATCAAACGGAAACCCAAGGCCAGCGATAAGGAGATTGAGCAGGACTTCGACACCTTCGAGTATGGGGCCCTCGTTGTCGAGCCGCACACCACCCGCGCCGGGTTCCTCTTCTATGACGTCTCCGGGCTTGCTCACCCGCTCCAGGGCGCCAAGCTGCACCTCCACAAGCTGCGCGACGCCGACGGCAACGAGCTCTTCTACTTCGAGATTCCCTTCGACAAGTACCTCAAATCCAAGTCCAGCCAGATGAATTGAGGCGTTCTGACTGCCGCTGCCGGCTGTGGGTCTGCCTCTCATCGCGATATTGCATATGATATGATTCTCCTATGCGAGCGGTGCTGGACACATCCGTCCTCGTGGCGGCGGTTCGAAGCGCCAAGGGTGCGTCGCGTGAGCTTCTGAGGATGGTTCTGGATGGAGAGCTGAGGCCGCTCGTGTCGGTTCCGCTGGTGCTGGAATACGAGGCAGTTTTAACGCGGCCTGAACATTTTGCCGGCTCCGGCGGCGCGGAAGCGAATGTCGAGATTGTAAGGGCGTTTTGCCGCATGGGTGAGCCTGTGCATGTTTCTCACCGGCTGCGGCCACAGCTGGGGGACCCGGATGACGAGTTTGTTCTCGAGGCCGCGTACCACGGACAGGCTGAAATGATCGTCACCCTGAACACGCGAGATTTTCTGCTGGCTGCAAGGCGGTTTGGCATTGCGGCGTTGGGGCCAGGCGAAGCCCTGGGGAGGATTAGACACCAATGAAGACGAGTAATTTTGCGTTGCGGCTCCAGCCTACACTTCTTGAGGAGGCGAGAGAATTGGCCAGGTCAGAGGGGGTGGCACTCAATCAGCTCATCAATGTCGCCGTGGCTGAGAAGCTTGCCGTCGCGCGCACAGCGGAGTTCTTTAGGCGGTATACGCGCGATGCCGATGTTGCCCGCGCGCGAGAGATTCTGGCCAGAGCCGGCGCTGACAATCCTCCGGTGCCCGGCGACGAGCTGCCGGAGTCATGGAAGCACCGCCGCGCCGCCGGCGGGCAGGAATCGCAAGCCTCGCCGCCTACTCGTAGTAAGTAGCCGTGGTGGTATCCGTCTCCCAGATAGTGCAGTCCTTCACCCGCACCCGGCCCTGGGTCATTGCGGCCAGTTGCTCGCTGGTCTGCTCGTAGAAGTATTTGGCCAGGTTCTCGGCCGAGGGATTCAGCACCGTGAAAGGCTCAAGGTCGTTGAGCATGCGGTGGTCGAGGCGCTCAACCACCGGCCGCATTACCTGCTTAAGCAGCTTGAAGTCGAGCAGCAGGCCGGCCTCGTCCAGCGCCGCCCCGGCCAGCGTGACGCGCACCTTGTAGTTGTGCCCGTGCGGGTGCTCGCACTTGCCCTTGTAGTTGCGAAGATAATGGCCGGAGGAGAAACCGGCCTCCACGGTGACTTCAAACATCGGCGTCTGCTCGATTCCTGTGCGTGGAAGACTCCCAGCTTCCATTCTAGGCTCTGGCGCGGCCTCAGGGATTCCGGCCTTGCCGCAGCCGCTTGCGCTGGGTGCCCTATCCTTACCGCGTTTCTTGCGAAAAGGGTGGGAGACCCCGCATCACAGCCGCTTGCGCCGCGCCGCTTTCCGCGCCTCTTCGTTGCGCCGCTCCACCTGCTCGAAGAGCTGGGTCAGCACGCCCACCAGCGCCGACGCCAGCCCAAACAGCAGCAGAAACATCGCCGCCGTCCACCACAGCGAAGCGCTGGCCGGCAAACCCGGCTGCATGCTCGAAGGCGCCAGCGCCAGCGCCGCCGAAACCAGCGCGAGAAAGACCAGCGTTCCCGCCAGAATGTAGAAGGTGCGCGACATAACTCCTGGAAAGCGGAAAGAACCCCCCGCGTCTGTTGCGATTCTAAAGCCGCCAGCCTGAGCCGGCGACCGGATTGCCCGCCCGTGCGCCGCGGCAACTACACTATCCATCATGGAAGTTCTCTACGGCGTGCATCCGGTGGAGGAGGCGCTCAAGGCCGGCAAGCGCCGCTTTGACCACGTGCTGGTGGCCCGCGAGCGCGACGATGCCCGGCTGGAGCGGTTGCTGGCTCTCTGCCGCGAGGCCGGCGTCCGGATTCGCCAGGAGCCGCGGGAGCAGTTGACGTTGCTGGCTCAGACCGCCGCGCATCAGGGCGTGGTGGCCATGGTCCATCCGCTGGAGTTTCTCGCCATCGAAGACCTGTTCGCGCCGCACCCGGCCAGCGCCAAGGCCGGCGCGAACCGCCTGCTGCTGGCTCTGGACGGCGTCGAGGATCCGCAGAACCTGGGTGCGCTCTTGCGCGTGGCCGACGGCGCCGGCGTCGACGGCGTGGTCCTGACCGAGCGGCGCTCGGCCCCGCTTAGTCCCGCGGCCGTCAAGGCCAGCGCCGGCGCCGCCGAGCACCTGCGCATCGCCCGCGTGGTCAACCTGGTGCGCGCCCTCGAAGAGCTAAAGCGCCAGAATCTATGGATCGTCGGCCTCGATGAGCGCGGCCGGACCGACTACGACCAGTTCGACCTGACCGGCGACTGCGTGATCGTCCTCGGACGCGAGGGCGCGGGCCTCCACGATCTGGTCCGCCGCACCTGCGACCACCTGCTGCGCATTCCCATGGCCGGCGGCGTCAGCTCGCTCAACGTTGCGGCCGCCGGAGCGGTGGTGCTCTATGAAGCCTTCCGCCAGCGCCGCAACGCCGCCCGCACGGCAGCAGTTGCTCTCTCCAGCGCCGCAGCCGCGTCCAAACCAAGGAAACAGAAAGGCTTGGGCTCATGAAGTTCTCCTTTGGCGGGATTGCGGCGGCGGCTCTTCTTTGCATCGCGATCTCCCCCGGCGGGGCGCAGACCGCGGCTTCTTCACCGCCGGCGCCACAGCCCCCGGCCCAGGCAGCCCCGCCCGATGCGCAGATCAACCGCCAGGTCATCTTGTCGCGCTCCATCGACGAGGACGGCCAGACCACAACCCAATCCTCCCAAACCCCCACCAAGCCCGCTATCCAAATCGCCGCCGAGCCTTCCGCCGAAGACGCCGAGCGCCAGGCCGTCACCTTCACCGCTCTCGATCTGGATGTGCGCCTACGCACCGCCGAGCAGCACATCGCCGTCCGCGCGCTCGTGACCGTGCGCAACGACGGCAAGACTCCGCTCGCCCGCATCCCCCTGCAAATCTCCTCCTCGCTCGACTGGGAGCGGATTCGCGTCAACGGCCGGGACGCGGCCTTTTCCGTGGCCACGCTTAACTCCGACGCCGACCACACCGGCCAGTTGCACGAGGCGGCGATTCCTCTGGCCCAGCCCCTCGCGCCCGGCGCCAGTCTTCCGCTCGACGTTACCTACTCCGGCGTCATAGCGCCCTCCGCCCAGCGCCTGCTGGCCATTGGAACTCCCGAAGAGCTGGCGCTGGCCTCGGACTGGGACCAGATCGGCGTCCCCTTCACCGGCCTGCGTGGCTTTGGCAATGTGGCCTGGTACCCGGTTTCGAGCGTGCCCGTCATCCTGGGCGACGGGGCGCGGCTCTTCGACGCCATCGGCGAACACAAGCTCCGTCTGGCCGGCGCGCGTTTCCGCCTCCGCCTCACGGTCGAGTTTCCTCACGATCAGGCGCCTACCGTCGCCCTCATCAACGGCCATCCGGCCCCGCTCGCCGTCACCGAACCGGCCGCCGCTCCGGACGAGGCCCAGGAGGTGGCCGGCATAGCCACGGCCAGTCTCGACAGCACGATCCTCGGCTTCGAGGCGCCCAGCCTCTTCGTCGCCATTCGCACCCCCCACCCCGGCGCGAATCTCACTGCCTGGACCCTCCCAGAAGACGACGCTGCCGCGCAATCCTGGACCGCCGCGGAGGCCAAGGTCACTCCGTTTTTGCAAAGCTGGCTCGGCCAGCGTCCCCGCTCCCAGCTCACCCTCCTCGACCTGCCCGGCCCGCAGGACGCGCCCTTCGAGGCCGGCGCGCTGCTGGCCGCGCCCATCCGGCAGGCTGACCTGCGGGCCAGTCTGGATCAACTCGACGGCATCTTGGTCCACGCGCTCACCCACGCCTGGCTCGCGCAGCCGGCTCAGCCGCCGCCCGCATGGCTCGACGAGGGCGTGGCCGGCTTCATGGGCACGCTGTGGATCGAGAAACAGCGCGGGCGCGATCAGGCTTTGGGCTCGCTTGAGGCCTCGCGCGCTGCCCTTGCCCTGGCCGAGCCGGAAAGCCCCGGCCAGAGCCCAGGCCAGCCGCTCGCCGCCGCCATCTCGCCCGTCTATTACCGGACCAAGGCCGCCTACGTGCTGTGGATGCTGCGCGACCTGGCCGGCGACCAAGCGCTCTCCGCCGCCCTCCGCGCCTACAATCCCGCCGCGCCTTCCGCTCCAGCCGCTCCCGCCCGCGATGCGAACCAGTCTGCTGCGAATGACGTTTCCCGCAGCCCCTTCGAGCGCCTCCTCGAAGATGCCCTATCGCGCCGCGATCTCTCCTGGTTCTTTGCCGACTGGGTCGACTTCGACAAGGGCCTGCCCGACCTGGCCATCGAGGGCGTCTTTCCCAGCGCCGCTTCGGCGGGCAACTGGCTGGTCGCCGTCAACGTGGCCAACAGCGGCTACGCCGCGGCCGAGGTTCCCGTCACCGTCCGCTCCGCCTCGACCTCAGTCACCCAGCGGCTGCTGGTTCCCGCCCGCGGCAAGGCCGTCCAGCGCATCCTCATCCAGGGCCAGCCAACCGAGGTCCAGGTCAACGACGGCACGGTCCCCGAAACCCAGGCCACCGTGCACATCACCAAGCTCGGCGATGCGGAAGGCGGCTCGTCGTCATCGAGCCAGCCGAGCACGGCGGAGCCGTGAACGGGAACATTGCATGGCTCACTTCACGCGAAGGCGATGAAGCGTGAGTCCAGAGCCCGACCCGAATATTGGCCCATTTACTACCTAGTTTCCCACAGTCACATTTTGTTGACAAGAACCCAGCCATTAGTGCATATTAAAGGTGGGCAGGCGATACCGCCTGCGTTTTCCAAGGTCTTTGACAAATCCTCCTCTGTGGAGAAGTAGCCAGGCGCCCCAAAAGGGCATTATGAGGCAGTGACTACCGTCACTCCTAGGCGGGGTTAGAAACCCGTCAATCACGCCGCCCAGTCACGGATGATCCACCCAAGATTGAGTGAGTGTCCGCAGCACGCGCTGACGCGCGAATGAGAAAGCCCCCCGAGACCCCCTCGTTGCCTTCCTCTGGCCTGCCGATCCGCAGCCGGCAAACGCCGGAAAGGGAGGTGATAGAACATGTCAAAGCGCTTGGACTCCTGCATTCAAAGCCTCAAGCAAATGATAGGAGATCCGTCCAACGAACTGGGGTCGGAGCAGCAGAGGGCACTCAAGTCTGAGATCCGAAAGCTCAAGAGACTGAAGAAGCAACCAAGCTGCAAACGCGAGGAGCTATATCGCGTTGCCAACGAAATCGCTGAAGAAGTCTTGAAGATCCTTTAGGTCTTCAACAGGGGTGAAATGCGGCTCAATCGGGGGGCGATTCTGTTACCGAGGGACTAAATGAATTTCGGAAAAGCCGTTCGCATTGCGCGATCAATTGCAGACGTATCTCAAGGGGAACTTGCTGCCAAATGCTCTTTCGATAGAAGCTACCTTTCCCTTATTGAGAGCGAGAAGAGAAGACCAACTGTTGAGACGCTGCATACCATTTCAAACGCACTGAACATTCCGTTTCATCTACTCGCATTGCTTGCAACGGAGCGCCAAGACGCAACGCGTATCGACGAGGGCCACGTGCAGGGACTAGCCACGGGGCTAACTCGCCTGCTGCTGGAGAGGCCCGAAGAAGATGAACGAAGTTCCCCCCAAGCCAATCGTAGGAAGCTTGAGCGATTTGGAGCATCGCCTCGGAATAAAAAGAAACGAGTTGCGCGAACTCCTCGCAGCCCAGCCCGAGCTGTATAACCCGTATGACACGCCGAAGAAGAAGCATCCCTATCCGGGGAAGAAAAGGCTCGAGAAGCTGGCAACCGGTCCGACGAAGTACAGGCACATCGACAATCCAGTCAAACAGCTGAAGGATTTGCAGCGAAGGGTACTGAGACGGATTCTATGCTATGCCGATCTACCCCAATACATGTTCGGCGCGGTTGCAGGTAAGACCTTGGTAGACCACGCCGAACGGCATATAAAGAATCAGGGCTCAACTCTCGTGCGCATGGACATAAGCTCGTACTACCCGAGTGTCACATGCATGCACGTGTATTTCGTATGGAACGTGGTCCTTGGCTGTCCGCCGCCGATCGCCAAACTCCTCACACAATTGACGACGTTTGAGTTCCATCTTCCTCAGGGGGCTCCGACGAGCCCGGCGATTGCGAACATTTTCCTCGCGTCGATCTACGCACCAATATGCCTTATGGGCGAGCATAAAGGTCTGACGGTCACAACATGGGTGGATGACCTCATCCTCTCCGGGGCGGAGGCGCGTACGGTCATGGAAACCGTGCGGGCTGTGCTCGCCTCAAATGGGTTCAAGGCAGCGCCGGAAAAGCGCGATATATTCGGGCCGCATGATGAGAAGGTGGTTACCGGGGGCCGGCTGGGGCGGTTTACCGTGCGAGCTCCACATCGAAAGATGTCGGAACTTCGGGCGGCGATCCATCGTCTCCGGGCCGGTGGCGTCCCAGCGGAGAATCGAGAGCGATACCTCCTGAACCTCACCTCTCGGATTGCGCACATCGGCCAAATCAATGAAAGCGACGCGAACAAGCTTGCCCGCCTCGCCAAAAAGTCCGGCGTCCCATTCAAGAGCCCCCGCACAAAACTGAGAAGCCAGCCACCGAAAGTACAGGTGGAAAAAGGACGAAGTCCGGTCCCTGCGCCTGATGATCGCGGGGTCTAGAAATGCCGGCCGGCCTAGCAGCGTGTGATCTTCAGTTGACGACAACAGCCCAAATCGCATTTCGAGGGCTGACTGGGAATTTGAGAGCCAAGGATTCAGCAGTCGCCCCGTGACTCCAGGCGCCTTCAACCTGGAGATGCCGGGACCATCCAAATCCGTCCGGTCAATCGCGAGCGACCCGAACGGCCTACTCCTTCTTCTCCGCGTTCCGCGCACGCACCTTGAACCAGATGGGCGTGCCCTTGAAGCCGAAGGCCTCGCGAATCTGGTTTTCGAGGAAGCGCTCGAAGCTGAAGTGCAGCTTGATGTCGCGGTCGGTGAAGAGGACAAAGGTGGGCGGGGCCACGGCGGCCTGGGTCATGTAGAAGATGCGCACCCGCTTGGCCATGGGCACCGGCGCGCGCTGGAAGTCGATACGCTCCAGAAAGCGGTTCATCTGCCCGGTGGAGACGCGTTTGCGGCGCTCGGCGGCCACGGCCTTTACCTCGTGCAGCAGCCGGGCCATTCCCTTGCCATCGGGGCCGGTTCCTTCGAGCGCGGAGAGAAAGATCACCGGCGCGTAGCTCAGGTACTTGAGCACCGTGCGCAGTTGCTTCTCGAATATCTCGCGATCGGCCGCGGGCTTGCCGTCCGTCCGCCCCGTGGTCACCGCGTCCCACTTGTTCACCACAATGATGACGCTGCGCCCGCTCTCGTGGGCGTAGCCGCCGATGGTGGCGTCGGCTGCGGTCACTCCTTCCGTCGCGTCGAGCACCAGCAGGGCCACATCCGCGGCCTCCAGGTGCCGCCGCGCCATCACCACGCTCATCTTTTCGGCCATCAGGTGAGTCTTGCCCTTGCGGCGGATGCCGGCCGTATCCACGAAGCGGAACCGGCTGCCCTCGAACTCGACCACCTCGTCCACGGCATCGCGCGTGGTGCCGGGGAGGGGCGAAACGATGGCCCGCGAGGTGCCCGTCAACGCATTCAGCAGCGTGGACTTGCCCACGTTGGGCCGCCCGATGATGGCCACCGAGGTCTCGTGCTGCTCATACTCGCCATGCGTGCGATTGCGGGGCTGCGCGCCGGACAGCTCCTCTGGAGAGATCGCCGCAGGGGCTAAAGCCCCGCTGTCATATTGCTGCCCTTGCGGCACGACTGAAGTCGTGCCCTGATACAGAACTGAGTCGGAATCGAGTTCTTCAGCAGGTTGAGAAGCTCCCGTTGATTCATCTGTGTTGATGCCGGGGATACAGCCGGGATCTACCGGCGGAATCGCATCGGAGATAGCATCCAGCAGGTCGCCGATGCCCAGCCCATGCTCGCTGCTGATAGCGAAGACGTTGCGCAGGCCGAGGCGGCGGAAGTTCTCCGCGGCAATGGCCATGGCCTCGCCCTCGACCTTGTTGACGGCCAGAAAGACGGGCTTGCCGCCGCGAATGAGCAGCTTGACCAGGTCGTAGTCGGGACTGGCCAGCTCAGTGCGCGCGTCCACCACCAGCACCAGCGCGTCGGCCTCTGCTAGCGCCACCTGGGCCTGCGCGTAAATCTCGGTGGGGATCAGCTCGTGGTCGTCGGGCACCATGCCGCCGGTATCGACCAGGCGAAACCGCCGTCCGGCCCACTCGTACTCGCCATAGATGCGGTCGCGGGTGATGCCCGGCTCATCGCCGACAATCGACCGGCGGCTCTTGGTGAGGCGATTGAAGAGCGTGGACTTGCCCACGTTGGGCCGGCCCACAATGGCCACCAGCGGCAGTCCACCCCGCGGACGAAGACCTGTCCGCGGGGACCCCGGGGGCAGGCCACCCCGCGGACGAAGACCTGTCTGCGGGGACCCCGGCGGCAGGCCACCCCGCGGACGAAGACCTGTCTGCGGGGACCCCGGCGGCAGCCCACCCGCGCCTGGCGTGGCGGGTACCTCCGATCTGCGGTACTTGCGCAAGACTTGTCTCCAATCGAGGTTCGGGCGAAAAAGGAACTACCCCACTCATTCCATCATCGCTTTGCGCGGTGCGTCTTGTCGCTACATTGCCGATGCAAAGACGCAAAACCTGGGACTGGCGGGCGACAATCCGATCCTTGGGAGTCTCGATTTCTATTTGATTATCGAGCGGGCGACTCGTTCTTCGGCTGCGCAGGCGGTTGGATCGCCACGATCCTTGCCACCGGCTTCTTGCCGCGCAGAACAATGACCTCCTCGCCCGCCTCGGCCTCTCTCAACAACCGCGAAAAGTGGGTTCTTGCCTTATCAGTGGTGTAGGCCGTATCTAAGTATCGTTAATTCGCGTATCCGGGTCAAACGCGACACCGCGGCGTTCCAAGGTGAGCTTTTTCTTATCTTTTCGGCGCAATCCAGGCCGGCCGATTGCACACTCGCCGTTGAGGATGTGACCATGCACATTCACCGCAGCCAAATGAATCCCGAGGCGCGCAATCCCTACTCTGCCGCCGCGGAGAAGGCCCTCGCCGCGCAACGAGCCGCCGCCGTCCGCAAGAGA
>Ga0326728_10016583_pt1 | contig 14988 bp, 13 predicted proteins | sample MB3enrmetagenome_FD_207602 | JGI IMG/M metagenome (GOLD analysis project Ga0326728, IMG submission 207602) | Lab enriched peat soil microbial communities from McLean, Ithaca, NY, United States - MB31MN | ecosystem: Environmental > Terrestrial > Soil > Wetlands > Peat | place: USA: New York...
GGCGGAGCGCCCAGCGGAGAGCTGGCCCGCCTGATCGCCACGGCTTTCGGTAGCTTCGAGGAGTTTCAAAAGCAGTTTGCCGCGCTCGCCATCGGCACCTTCGGCTCCGGATGGGCCTGGCTGGTGAAGAAGCCTTCCGGCCCGCTCGAGATCCGCGGCACCAGCAACGCCGAGCCGGCCTTTCTCGCGGGCGATGTCCCGCTGCTCACCTGCGACGTTTGGGAGCACGCCTATTACATCGACTACCGGAACGACCGCGCCGCCTACGTGAAGGCCTTCTGGAACCTGGCGAATTGGGACTTCGCCGCCCGCAACCTGGGCTAGCGGCATGCGACCCCAGCCGGTCCGCATCTTCGTGACGGGCGGCACCTTCGACAAGGAGTACAACGAGCGCAACGGGACCCTGTTCTTCCAGGACACGCATGTCCCCGAGATGCTCCGGCTGGGGCGCTGCCTGCTCGAGACCAGCATCCAAACGCTGCTGATGATCGACAGCCTGGAGATGACCGAGGTGGACCGCCGCCTGATCGCCGAACATTGCCGGATTGCCCCCGAAACCCGCCTCGTCATCACGCACGGCACGGACACCATGGTCGAGACCGCCGCCCACCTGGGCCGGGAAATCCAAGGGAAAACCATCGTGCTGACCGGCGCCATGGTGCCTTACAAGTTCGGCAGCTCGGACGGCATGTTCAACCTGGGCAGCGCCCTGGCTTTCGTCCAGACGCTGCCCCCGGGCGTCTATATCGCTATGAATGGACAGGTTTTCCGCTGGGACGCCGTCCGGAAGAATAAGGAGAAGGGCGTTTTCGAGGCCCGCTAGCTGGCGCTGCCGGCGCCCCCTTTTTCCGCAACCTTCCCACCTCCTGGTGAATCCAAGAAAGTGAGGGGTTACGGAAGGGGGGTGCCTTATGAGAGCGTTAGGGGATCGAGTGGGATCGCTGTGGTGCCACATGACGCACCCGGCGCCGATGTGGCCCGTCAACGGCTACTACATCTGCCCAACCTGCCTGCGGGCGCATCCCGTGCCCTGGGAGCACGCCCCGGCGCAAGCCCGGCGGCATGCCAAAGCGACGCTCCGCGCCTCCAATCGGGCCCAGGCTGTCGGCGACTCCCCGCGCGTCCTGGCCGCTGCAGCATCCCAGTAGAACTCGGCGTTTCCAGGGCATAATAGTCGCAGGCGCACATGCCTGCGAACCTCACTCCCGACTACCTGGCGGCCGAGCGCGAGTACAAGAGCGCGCACACCCAGTCCGAGAAAGTGGCCGCGCTCGAGCTCATGCTGGCCACGCTTCCCAAGCACAAGGGCACCGAGAAGCTGCAGGCCGACCTGCGCCGCCGCCTCTCGCAGGCGCGCAAGGAATCCCAGAAGAAGGGCGGCGCCCACGCCGCTCCGTTCTACCTGATCGAGAAGGAAGGCGCGGGCCAGGTGGCCCTCATCGGGCCGCCCAACTCGGGCAAATCCCAGCTTGTCGCCGCGCTCACGCACGCCCAGCCCGAGGTGGCCGACTACCCCTTCACCACGCGCTTCCCCACCCCCGGCATGATGCTCTTCGAGAACGTGCAAATCCAGCTCGTGGACCTGCCGCCCATCTCCGCCGAATTCATGGAGCCCTGGATTCCGCAGCTGATTCGCAACGCCACCCTCGGCGTTCTGGTGGCCGACGTGAACGACGCCGCGGTGCTCGACCAGATCGAATTCATCGAGCGGACGCTTGAGCGCCACCACCTGCCCTCGCCCAAGCTGCTGGCCGCCAACAAGCTCGATTTGCCCGGCGGCCCGGACAATTTCGCCGCCCTCCGCGAGCTTTACGGCGAGCGCTACCGTTACGCCGGCATGTCCGCCGCCAGCGGTGACGGGCTTGTCGGCTTCGCGCGCGCCGTGTTCGAAGCGCTCGATATCGTGCGGGTGTACACCAAGGTCCCCGGCCAGAAGGCCGTGCTGAATGCCCCCTTCATCCTGCGGCGCGGCCAGACCGTGCAGGACGCCGCCCGCCTGGTTCACAAGGACTTCGCCGAAAACCTAAAGTTTGCTAGACTGTTCCACATGGAGGGGAACCGAGAAGGGCTCATGGTCGAGCGCGCCCACGTCGTAGCGGACCAGGACATTCTCGAATTTCACATCTAACCATGCCTCGGGAACGTCCAATAGACGTGTGGAATGAAGTAACGCCGAAGAATGTCTACCTGAACCGCCGCCGGTTCCTGGCCGGGGGCATGCTGGCCGCCGCGGCAGGCAAGCTGATGGCCGGCACCCGGCTGGAGGCCGCCTCCAAGAGCCCCTTCAGCACCACCGAGACGCCCACCTCGCTCGACGACATCACGCACTACAACAACTTCTACGAATTCGGCACGAGTAAGGACCAGCCCGCCAAGCTCGCCACCAACTTCAAGACTTCGCCCTGGACCGTCTCCGTCGAGGGCCTCGTCAACAAGCCGCGGACCTACGACCTGGACACGCTTATGAAGCTGGCCCCGCTCGAGGAGCGCATTTACCGCCACCGCTGCGTGGAAGGCTGGTCCATCGTGGTTCCCTGGATCGGTCTCCCGCTGAAGGCGCTCATCAAGCAGGCGGAGCCGCAGTCGAACGCCCGCTTCGTCGCCTTCCAAAGCTTCTTCGATCTGCGCCAGATGCCGCAGGCGCGCTGGGCCGGCATTGCGTTCCCCTACGTGGAGGGGCTGCGCCTGGACGAGGCCCTGAATCCGCTCACTCTCTTGGCCGTCGGCCTCTACGGCGAAGTGCTGCCCAACCAGGACGGCGCGCCCATCCGCCTGGTGGTTCCCTGGAAGTACGGCTTCAAAAGCATCAAGTCGATCGTGAAGATCCGCTTCGTCGAGAACCAACCGCCGACCACCTGGAACCTGTCCGCGCCGCGCGAGTACGGATTCTATTCCAACGTGAACCCCGAAGTGGACCATCCGCGCTGGAGCCAGGCCCACGAGCGCCGGCTCGGAGACTTCTTCAAACGCGATACCCTGATGTTCAATGGCTACGGCGAGCAGGTGGCTTCGCTTTATGCGGGCATGGATCTCCGCAAGAACTACTAAGGTCGCGGTCTTCCTGCTGGCGCTGGTTCCGCTGGCCTGGCTGGCCACTCACCGTCTCGGCCCCAACCCCATCGAGACCATCACCCATACAACCGGCGACTGGACGCTGCGCTTCCTGGTCTTCACGCTGGCTGTAACGCCTCTGCGCAAGCTGCTCGGCCTGCCGGAGTTGATCCGCTACCGCCGCATGCTGGGCCTGTTCGCGTTCTTTTACGGCACGCTCCACTTCATGACGTATCTGTGGCTCGACAAGTTCTTCGACGGCGCCGAGATTATCAAGGACGTGGCCAAGCGGCCGTTCATCACCGCCGGATTCACCGGGTTTGTGCTGCTGATCCCCCTCGCCCTGACCTCCACCGCGGCCTCCATCCGGCGGCTGGGCGGCAAGCGCTGGCGCATGTTGCACCGCCTGGTTTACGTGAGCGCTGGGGCCGGTGCGGTGCACTATTACTGGCTGGTGAAATCCGACATCCGCAGGCCGCTCGCTTACTTCGCGCTGATGGCCATCTTGCTCTTGTGGCGCATCGTCCCGGCTTCCTCCCGGGCCTCCTCGTAGCCCAAAATGATGTGGTACACCGCGGTGTCGAAGAACCGCCCTACGCAGTGTTCCAGTTCCTCTTCCGCATAGATCGCCACCGGGCTTTCCCCGATGCCCTGGTTGCGCACGAACTCCAGCATGCGGTCCTTGACGATCAGGTAGCTGAGCGCCACTTCGGCCAGCGGGATGGACTCCTCGAAGCGCAGGCCGCCCAAGCGCTCGTACTGCCGGGCCAATTCCTCGGATTTTGAAACGCTCAGCCAGTGGCCCAGGCGCTGTAGAATGTCCCGCGCCCGCTCCCGCAAATCGCCCACAGGCAGGCTCGCGATGTGCTTCAAGCGGGGATCGTGGCTGATCTCGGCCAGAATTCGATTGGCGATCGGGTCCCAGTGATCCTCGATCAGCCGGATGAGCTTGGAAGAGAGCATATCGCACCTCCCACCCCTAATTAGACTCCCAATTCCCCCCGCCGCCGCACCTTTTTTCGACCTCCTTGTGGGGTCGTTCTGCCGGAACCTGGGGCCTCTCCCGAAGGGTGACTCGCCGCACCGGTACCGCCGCACCATGAACGCTCCCCGTCCAGAAGTAGCTTTTGGAGTATTATGGGTTGCTATATCCGTTGAGGCGGAAGCGAATGGTCCCAATTGACGAGGCTTTGCAAATCATTGGGGAAACGTGGCCGTCGAATTGCGATTCCCTCGACGACTTAAAGGAACGGCTGACCGGAGCTCAAGCCATCCCACTGATGCCGTTCGTCGGGGCAGGGCTCTCGGTGCCCATGGGGTTTCCTTCATGGGGCGACTTCCTGAAAGGGCTGGCGGCTGAGTGCGGGAAATCGGTTGAGGTCGCGGCTCTGCTGGCCGATGGGAAATACGAAGAGGCGGCCGAGACGCTCGAGCGGGGGCTTGGATCGGCAATCTTCAATCGGCGGGTTGCGCACACCTTCGGCGAGCGAAAGTCGAAGGACTGCGCGTTGAAGGGCCCCGTCCTGGCATTGCCGGACCTGGCCGGCGGCGCGGTAGTGACCACTAACTTCGACCGGGTTCTGGAGCGCGTGTTCGCCGAGGCCGGTTCGCCCTTCGAGCATGTCGGCTGGGGTTCGCAGGTGGACTCGATACGTCTGACGATCGCCGACAACAGGCCGTTTCTGCTGAAACTCCACGGCGACGCCGAGGAAGGCTCGGGCCGGGTGCTGACGAGACGGGAGTACGAGACGCACTACACGGCCGGGGATCCGGAAGGACTGCGGGCGCAGTTAGGGCGCGTGTTTCAGGGCCGGACCCTGCTGTTCGTGGGATGCAGTCTGGGCAAGGACCGGACCATGGACGTGCTGACCGAGGTGTTGCGGCAGGCTGCGGGCTTGCTGCACTTCGCGATCCTGGAGAAGCCCGCCTCGGATGAGGACTTCTTCGCGAAGCAGCGCCTGCTCGGCGAGCGCGGCATTCTGCCCATCTGGTACCCAAGCGGCCGGCATGAGCTGATCGAGCCGCTGTTACGGTGGATCGCGAGCTTGCAGCCTTTCGCCCGGGTGGCGGGACCGGACTTGGCGCTGGAGCGGCCCTCGCAGCGGAAGAAGGAGATCCGCAGCGAGTTGGACCTGTTGATCCCTTACCGGCGTACGACGGAGCTGGTGGGCCGGGAGCTGGAGTTGGAGAGCCTCCGGACTTGGGTGCGCTCCGAGGCGCCTATATCGGCGAGGGTCATTATTGGCGGTGGCGGATCGGGGAAGACGCGGCTGGCGGTGGAGTTGCTCGAGTGGATCGAGGGGGCGGAGCACGGTCAGTGGAACTGCGGCTTCCTGACGCAGGCGGAATTGGAGCGCTTCTCCGGGCTGCAAAACCTGTCGCAGTGGCAGCGGCGAAAGCCGGTGCTTGCGGTGGTGGATGACGCGGCCGGCTCGGCGGAGAAGCTGCGGATGTGGCTGGAGCAACTGGCGGCCGCTATGGATGGGCGTGAGAAGCTGCGGCTGCTTCTGCTGGAGCGGGAGGCTAACCTGGACGCGGGCTGGCTGTCGTCGCTGATTTCACGCGGTGATTCGGCGGCGGCGGTGCGCGGCCTGTTCGATCCCGCGGAGCCGGTGCGGTTGGAATCGGTAGCGGAAACGGCTGACCGGAGGTCTGTGCTGCGGATGACGATGGAGGCCGGAGCCGCGTGGCGAGGAGTCGCGGCGCCGGCGCTGCCCGTGGCGGGTGTGGACTCCGTGTTCGACGGCAGGATTGAAGAGCCGATGTGGGGCGATCCGCTGAACCTGATGATCGCCGGGTTGACGGCGCTCGATACCGGGCTGCCGGCGGCCATGGCGCTGGGACGGGCGGACCTGGCATTCCGGCTTGCGGACCGGGAGCGCGAGCGCGTCGAGCGGTTCGGCCATGGGTCGCCGTCCGGCTTGATGGGGCACATGGCGGCGTATGTGACCGCCTCGGGCGGGCTGTCGCACGCCGAGCTGCGGGAGGCGGCGAAGGCCGAGTCGGAGGCCGTCGGACTGGCGCACCCAGGCGGTTGGCGCGCACTGGCGGATGCGGTGGGTGAGGGATTGCGCGGTGGCGACGGGGCGACGGCTGTGAAGCCGGATGTGGTCGGCGAGGCGTTGCTTCTGCTGGTATGGGGTGGCGCGGAGGTGGCCGAAGGTTGCAGGGCGGTGCTGCGCGCGGCGCAGGTCCGCAGGCCGCAAGTGGTGGCCTCCGTGGTACGGTCGGCCCAGGACTTTTGCGTTGGGAAGACGCCGCGATTGGAGCCGCTCGCATGGCTGGATGCGCTGGTTGCCGAGGCCAAGGGCGATATAACCAAGTTGCGCGCAATCGAGGGCCAGTTGCCCTACCAGACGCTGGTGCTGCGGGAGCGGGCGCTAGAGGTGGATACAACGTTAGCCGCGGCCCTGCGCAAGCAGGCGGATAAAGATGAAGCCGCACGGTGGGAACTCGTGCGGGTGCTGAATAACCTCAGCGTTCGGCTGAGCGCCCTAGGGCGGCGCGAGGAAGCGCTCAGAGCCGCCGAAGAGGCTGTCCGGCTCTACCGGCAACTCGCGGCACAGCGCCCCGACGTTTTCCTCCCCGACCTCGCCGGCGCGCTCAACGGCCTCGGCTTCATCCTGAGTACCCTGGGCCGACGCGAGGAGGCGCTGGAGGCCACCGACGCGGCCACTCGACTCTACCAGCAACTCGCGGCACAACGCCCCGACGCTTTCCTGCCCGGCCTCGCGATGTCGCTCACCAATCTTGGCAACGGGCTGAGCGCCCTGGGTCGGCGCGAGGAGGCGCTCCAAACCGCCGACGAGGCCGCCCAACTCTACCGGCAACTGGCGGCACAACGCCCCGACGCTTTCCTCCCCGACCTCGCCATGTCGCTCAACAACCTCGGCAACAGGCTGAGCGACCTAGGCCGGCGCGAGGAGGCGCTCCAGCCCACCGAAGAGGCCGTCCGCATCCGGCGGCAACTGGCCGCCCAACTTCCCGACGCTTTCCTCCCCGATCTCGCCGGCTCGCTCAACAGCCTCGGCAACAGGCTGAGCGTCCTAAGGCGGCACGAAGACGCGCTCAAGGCCACCGAGGACGCCGTCCGACTCTACCGTCAACTCGCGGCCCAACGCGCCGACGCTTTCCTCCCCGACCTCGCCAGCTCGCTCAACAACCTCGGCAACAGGCTGAGCGCCCTGGGCCGGCACGAGGAGGCGCTCCGGGCCGCCGAAGACGCCGTCCGCATCCGGCGCCAACTCGCGGCACAACGCCCCGACGCTTTCCTCCCCAACCTCGCCAGTTCGCTCAATAACCTCGGTGGGAGGCTAAGCGCCGTGGGGCGGCACGAGGAGGCGCTCCTGGCCGCCGACGAGGCCGTCCGACTCTACCGGCAACTCGCCGCACAACGCCCCAACGCTTTCCTCCCCGACCTCGCCACCTCTCTGGGGGCCAAAGCGGCTATCTTGGCAAACAATGAGAACCCGGCCGCGGCGGCTGACGCTCTCCGCGAAGGGGTGGAGGGCCTGAAGCCGCTTTTCCTCCGTCAGCCTGGCGCGCTCAAGCCGCTGATGGGGAATCTGGTAGGAGACTATATCCGAGCTTGCGGGGCGGCCGGAATCGAGGTGGACTCCGGGCTGCTCGGCGACGTGCTGCCGCGATTGGCCGATGATCAGGCCGGCGCCGCCGAAGCATAACGTCAGGCAGGCAACTCAACTGCGCCGCCGGTAGATGAAGTTTGGCGGGGCCCGTCCCCAAAGGTCATCTTGTCGTCGAATCGTTAGTCGCGCCACGCAAGGAATCAGCCTGCCGTTCCGGCCCCGCTATTTGCCGGCGGCTGGTTCCCGCTTGCCGATTTCTCCTTGCTTAGTCCGTCTATCGATTTCCGCCAAGGCTTCGCGGAAAAACTCAGTCGCCTCTTGAACGAGGACATGTGGATCTGTCTTGGAGTAATACTTCCGGACACGAAGTTCCTTCCCATTCTCGCCGAGAAGAACGTTCCAGTAAGTGGTTCTCGGTTGCATTACCTGGATCACCAGCGTGTTGAACTCGGACTTGCCGATTTCACAGTTGATGTTACTCTGATCCGGCGGATTCAGGTACCCGTTGAACCCCGGAAATGCCCAGTACGGATTGTTGCCGTACATGTTGCAGTAAGTCCTTCGTTTCCCCTGAGCGATAATGAACCCCTGAATCCGAACGAAATTCGCCACGGTCAGCACCGCGTTGGAACCGTCCGGGACGATGGCTGTCGAAGACTCGACCTCGGCTCCGTCGGCCTGCCAGCCGAGCGCCAGAAGCACCGTGCCCGCAATCGCCGGAATCATCATCGCTCGTACCCCGCCAGCTCGGCGCAGGTCGAGAACTGCCCGCCGGGCTTGCCGACGATACGCACGCCCACCGCTTTCACCGGCGACTTCAGCCGAACCGAGAACGCCTCGCCGTCGCGCAGGCCGGGCGCCTGGGTCGCGCTCCCATCGGGATACTCGTCGAGCGTGGCGACGGTCTCCCAAATGGCCGTCTTCGAGCGTTTGATCTGGATTTGCGGCTTGCCCGCCGAGGTGTCGAACCATCCCCCGTTCGAGAAGAGCTTGCCGTGCCGGTAGACAATGCGCGCGATGCTGGCCGGCTGGTCGATCTCCACCGCATACCAATCCTCCGGGGCCGGTTTGGCGCTCAACGTATTGCGGTAGGTGTCCGAGCGTTCGTCGCAGATCGAGCCATGCTGGGTGCCGGGCCGCGACCAGGACTCCCTCCCGAACGCGGTCGCCGCCACAGCGCCCATAGGGATGCGGTCCGGCCGCGCCAGCCACACGCGGTAATTCAAGGCGTCGGCGAACGGAACCAGCACCAGCGGCTGCGACTTGCCGGCCACCACCCCGTCGATCATGTAGGACTGCGGCCAGTTGGCGCCCGCCTTGGTCTCCACCAATCCCAGGTTCGCGGGGTCCGCCGACCGGGGCGCGGCGCGGTGCGGATACTGCACCAGCGGATTCAGCGAGGCCTCCAGCGCCAGCACCTGCGGGCCGCGCAGGATGGCGATGAAGTCGCCGAAACTCGCTCCACCCGGCGCCACGCGCACCGGAAGATCCATCTGGATCTGGACCATCTCCCCGGGCAGCCAATTGCGATCCAGCTTGACGAATTGCCCGGGCTTGCCCTCGGTCACCTCGCCCTTCACCGTGGCCGTGTATTTGGTGCACCAGCTCGGCACGCGCAGGTACAGCGGAAACCGCGCCACGCGCGGCGTGCGCACGGAGAGCGTCACCGCGCCATCGGCCGGAAAGCGGGTCTCGGTGCGCAGCACCACGTCCAGGCCGTTCGGCAGCGGAATGGCAGCCTCGCCGGGAGCGTAGAGCAGCACCGCGGGCCCGTCGTCGCGGAGTCCCCAGACCAGTTGCGGAATCATCGCCACGCCGCGCGGGCCGCTAGAGAGGCAGCAACTGATCGCCGCGCTCGGCCTTTTCTTTCCCAGCAGCGGCGTGAAGTAACAGAAGTCCCCTTTCTTGGCATCCTGCGCGCCGAGTAAGTGGTTGAACACCGTCCGCTCAATCTCATCGGCGTACTGGGCCTCGCCGGTGAGCCGCAACAACTGCCAGTTGACCTGGAGCCAGGTCACCGTCACGCAGGTTTCGCCCACGTTCGCGCTTTCCTGGCCCGGCAGATCGCCGGCATCCTGGAAGTACTCGTCGGCGCTGGTGGTTCCCGTCACATACAAGCGCCGGGCCACGATGTCGCGCCACGCCGCCAACGCCGGTTTCAAAAAGGTCTCGTCCCCGGTGAGCCGGTACAGCTCGATCAGGCCGATCAGGTTCGACATCATCTCGTAAGCCTTGGCGTCGGCCGTCTGGTACACGTTCCCGTTGCTCGTGAGCGCGGCGACGATCTTGGGGCCGCCCGGCCGGTCGTAGGAACGAACCAGGTAGCGGGCGAAATCCAGGTAGCGCTGCTCGCCGGTATAGCGATACAGCGTCACCATGGGCTCCAGCACGCTGGTCGCCGCCATCCCCACGTGCGCGCCGGCCTGCAGGATGTCGTGCTGGCCCGCGCCGTCCCCGAAGGTGAGCGCCAGCAGGTCGCCGATTTTGCGCGCGGCCTCCAGCGACGGCTGGTCTCCGGTCGCCGCGTAGTAGCGCAGCAATCCGATCAGGTCGTACTTGTGAACCCACACGTCCCAGCTCGTCCAGCGCTGGAGATTCTTGTGCACCAGGCCGCCCAAGTTCGTCCACGGCGGGCTGTCGAGGTAGGTCCCCAGGTATCCGTCGGGGAGCTGCGTGGCGATGAGCGACTGCACCATGCGGTCCAGCATGGGCTTGAGCCGGTAGTCGCCCGTATACTCCCAGGTGTTGGTCGCGGCGTCCAGGAACTTGCCGATGTGCTCGCCGATCCAGGCCTGGTTTCCGGGCCGCTTCTGGAATCCCGCCAGCAGCGCCGCCTCGTCCACGTGCAGCAGGCGGCCTTCCAGGTTCACCCGCATCCTCTCGCCCAGCAGCCCCCGGATCTTCTGCCGGTCGTAAGGGGCCGGCATGAACCGGTCCTTGATCTTGTCCGCAACCACCGCTTTCGGCGCGCCCGCCATCCTTGGGCCGGGCGCCCCGAGTGCCGCTGCCACGAGCAGGCACCCCATGCCGATCGCAACTCTGCCCATCACGTCAAGCTTACCAGCCCGGTCAGTGGTGGGGCAGCCCGCCGCTTGCGACCCTCTACCCGAAACCTCTAGACTTGCCGTAGGCAACCGAATCGCTGGAGCGCCAGCCATGACCATCCCCGCGAAGTACGAGAAGGGCGTCTTCAGACCCCTTGGAATCGTGCAAATGAAAGAGGGCACGGCGGTTGAAGTGTTCGTTCCCGGAGGAGAGGAACCTGCACGCAGGCGGCGCTCCATCAAGGATCTTCTTTTCTGCGGCATGTGGAAAGACCGCACCGACATCGGCGATCGCGTCGATTAAGTAAACCAGCTCAGGTGCAATCCGCGCGAGCAGCGGGACGTGAGTTTGGATGGCCTCTCTGAGCGATCCCGTGATTCCTATCGTCACCGCCCAAGAACTGATCGTCGGGGCAAGGGACAAGCGGGACCTTGCCGGTATCGACTCCCTGGTGTCGACGTACCCGGTGATCCACAACGGTGTGACGCCAACGCCGAAGTCGTCGGCGCCCCACTGTGCGCCAGAGGCTTCCCGTTTTCTGTCTGCTAATCATCGCCCTGATGGCTGGCTCAGTGCTGGCCCAGTCTTCCTCCGATTCGCAACTTGTTCCGCTCTGTGACCTGCAAACGAAGCTTCCGCAAGGAGAGCAGAAGAATGTCCAGGTCGAAGGCGTCTACCTGTCCGGCTTAGAGGGGCAGTACCTTGTGACCTCGGACTGTTCGAGCAGAAGTACCTTTATCGAGTTCGAGTTAAGGACACATCGACTGTGGAAGCAGCTTGTGCGGCTGTCGAATCGGACGAACACGAAGAGGCATATTTCCGGGGACGGCGATCCCGTTCTTGTTGTCTTCGAGGGGGTGTTCTATGGACCGAGAGTCCCCGATCCGAAACTGCCGGAAGCCATCCGCAAGAACTACCATCCGGGCTGGGATCACATGAACGCCTCGATGACGAAGATGGTTGTGCACGCGATCCGGAGAGTACAACCTCTACCCGCAGGTCACCCATGCGCCCCTCCAAAATCCAATCCGCGGCAGTGGCCATGCTTCCAGAATCCTGCTCCGCATTAGGCAGGGCTAGCGCTGGGTGAATCAGTTGAAGTCTCGGCTGACTCGCTGGCTCACGAACTTCGCAATGATCGACGGTTTCCAGCTCGAATCGCCGCGGCACTAAGCTTGCTGGCCGCTCTTCATCCGCTCCGGCAGCCGAACGCGTGGTTCGGCCGGACGCCGGGCGCGGCGTGAGGCCGGCAGCGCGGCAATCTGCCGGGTGCCCCCTGTAGTATCCTGGACTCCATAGTCCGACGCGGGAGGTACTCATGGTTGCCGCATCGCAACTGCGCGCTGGAATGGCCGTGCGCTTCGAAGGCCAGGCCTACCGGGTGCTGGCCGCCGAGCACCACCTGGGGCAGGGCAAAATGGGCGGCGCGACACATGCCCGTCTCAGGAACCTGGCTACCGGCGCGCTCTGGGAGCACAGTTTCCGCTCCGACTTGAAGCTCGAAGAACTCAGCGTCGAGAAGCAGCCCATGGACTACCTTTACGACGATGGCGGCGAGTGCACGTTCATGAACCCGGAAAACTTCGAGCAGCTCGCCATCCCCAGTTCGACCATCGGGCCGCAGGCCGCGCTCCTGCAGCCCGAGATGCGCGTGACCGTGGAATTCGTGGAGGGCCGCCCGGTCAGCGTGGCCTTCCCCGACGTCCTCGAAGTCCGCGTCGCCGAGACCGCGCCGCCCAGCCACCAGCAGGTGGACAGCGTCTGGAAGCCGGCGCACCTCGATAGAGGGGTCGAAATCATGGTGCCGCAATTCATCAAGAATGGCGACCTGATCCGCCTCGACGTAAGCGCCATGAAGTACATGGACCGGGCCAAGGTCGCCAAGAGCTAACCCTATGACAACTCCGCAACCGCATATCCAGCTTGTGAGATCCTCCGATTACCGCGAGAGCTACGCCAACAGCGTGCAGGTGCGCGCCAACCTCTGGGACTTCTTCCTCTCCTTCGGAACCATCAACCAGACCGCGGCCGACGCCGTCTCCATCCAGAATTTCCAGGGAGTTTACATCAGCCCGCAGCAGGCCAAGGCGCTCTTCAACATCCTCCAGCAGAACCTGAGCCAATACGAGTCGGCCTTCGGCGAGATCCGCCTGGAGCCCAAGAACCAGGCCGGCAGCATTCAGTAGTCGCCGGCCACGGCGTCCTCGGAAGGAGCGGCTTCTTGTTCAAGTTACTGATCGTCGCGGGGTGGTTGTTCTTTGCATTAGACGCCGTTCTGGTGATCTGGTCGGTCGCGGAGACGGTCTCCCCCAGTCCGGGCGCCGACGCGGCCGGCCGCGGCATGACCAGCAGCTTCGCGGCGCTCGGTATCGTATTCTCACTGATCTGCGGAACGGGCTTGTATTTCAGCGGGCGCGCGCATTCCTGGCTGGGCGCCATCGTCTCCATCGTTCCGCTTTTGATTCCCGCCGCGTTTTTCGGCTCCGGCAAGCTGGACTCCTACCTGTATAACAGACGCCTGACCTCCGACAGCGACAAGATCGGCCGCTATCCCGATCCCGCACGGACGGCATTGGCCAAGGCCATCCAGGCCGGCGATTTTGAGGCGATGCGAAAGATCCTGGCCACCCATCCCGCTCTGAACGGCCGCGACGAAGCCGGTTACGATCTGCTCTCCCTCGCGGTTTCGGAGACCCTGGGAGCCTCCCACGCGGACGACGAAAGAATCAAGAGGGTCGAAGGCGTGCGCCTGTTGCTGGAAGCCGGAATGGCCCCCAACGAAGCCCAGGACCCGAACGGCGACTCCACATTCGCCGGCTCGGCCTCCCACGTTTCCCAGACGGGTACCCAGACCAGGGAGGTCGCCGACCAAACCGGCGCGGAGGTTTTTCGCCTGTTTCTGGAGCATGGCGCCGATCCCAACGCCGTTCGAAACGGCGAGCCCCTGATCTTTTCGGTAGCGGCCAACCTGGACAGCCTCCGCGAAATCCTGGACCACGGCGCCGATCTGAACAAGCGCGACCGGGACGGCGTTACCCCTCTGCTGTCCTGCCTGTGGAATGGCCGGTGGGATGCCGCCTTGCTGTTGCTCGAACGCGGAGCGGACATCGACGTTTCGAACAGTTACGGCACGACGCCGGAAACCTGCCTGGCTAACGGCAAACGGATCACGGAGGAGATTTTCGAAAAGCCGTTGCCCGACAGCTACTACAAAGTCAAAGCCGCGCTGGAACGCCGCCGGGCATCGGAACACTAGCCCACTCCGCTCCACTCCCGTATCGAGGCGATCTCCTCTTTCGGGATGTGCAGAAATTCCAGGAACTCCTGGTGTTCTTCCGGCGCCGAGCGCTCGAACTCCACGTGCCAGCGTTTCATGTCCGCCTCGCTGAAGCCGGCGGCCCGCATGATGGAAACCCATTTCTCTTTGGTGTTCATTTCCGTCCTTTCGCTAAAGTCGTAGTTCCGTAAGAGCTTCAGGATGGCCCTTTGATGGCCGCGCAGCGTCTCGACCTCGGCATTCAATTCCGCGAGGCGCCGTTTCAAGACCGAAGACGCATCGTCCTCCGGGCGGTCCAAAAGCGCGCGAATGTCCTCCAGCTTCAGCCCCGCATCGCGGTACACGCAAATCTGGCGCAAGCGTCGCAGGTCCTGTTCCCCATACCGGCGGTAACCGGCGGCGCTCCGCGCGACGGGCTTCAGCAGTCCGATGGATTCGTAGTAAAGCAGCGTGCCACGGCTCAGACCGCAGCTACGGGCGAGTTTGGAAACGGTCAACATCGGCCAGCTCTTACTTTGAACTATGCAGCGATAGACAGGTCAACGGGAAAATGAAAGAACCTCCGGGAGCGGCACGCCCTCGGCGCGAAACCTGGCCAGCAGGCGCATACGGAGCTCGGACTGGACGCGCCCCAACGTGCCGCGGTCGGCGATCTGAACCACCAGCTTGCATTGCAGGTGCGTAGGCAGCACGCCCGGCTCGAACAGGAATAGCGGCGCCGGCTCCGCCAACACGCCGTCCACGCCCGCGGCCACCTCCAACGCGATGCGCCGCACCTGCTCTGCGTCCGCTTGGAGCGATGCCACGATCTGCACTTCGCCGGAGGTCCGGCGGTCCGGCAGGCTGAAATTCACGAGGATCCCGGAGGTGATTTTGGTGTTCGGCACCACCACCATGTCGTTGTTGCCGGTGCGCACCCGCGTGGTTCGCCAGCCGATGTCGGTCACCACGCCCTCCTGCCCGCCCTCCAGCCGGATCGCGTCGCCCACAAAGATCGGCCGCTCCACCAGGATGTGTATCCCCGCGAAG
>Ga0326728_10016584_pt1 | contig 14986 bp, 13 predicted proteins | sample MB3enrmetagenome_FD_207602 | JGI IMG/M metagenome (GOLD analysis project Ga0326728, IMG submission 207602) | Lab enriched peat soil microbial communities from McLean, Ithaca, NY, United States - MB31MN | ecosystem: Environmental > Terrestrial > Soil > Wetlands > Peat | place: USA: New York...
CTTAGTGGGGACGCGTCGGCGAAGCGGTTGAGGTGTGCGGCGACGCAGTCGTAGCCGTCCCGGCAAAAGTTCCGCCTCTTATTGAACTCGAGCTCGTACCGAAGCCGGTCGCCGGAGCCGTTGCCGGAACTGGCGGAGCGATTGCTACTACGACGGGACGAGAAGTGCGCTCCATGGTTTTCGAGAGGCGATCGAGGCGGCGCAGCGATCCGCGCGGCACTCCGAAACTGGCGGAGCCGGGATTGATGGTCACGCGATGCGACGCTCCCACGGCCGGATTTGCCGCGAGGCCGCGTCCCACCATCACCGTCTGATGACCGCTCGCGGGCGGCGTTGGCACTGTCATTCTCGCTGGCGCATTCACCACCAGCGGAAGCGCATTCCATGAATTCCAATTGCCCGGCTGCCAGACCCATCCGAAGCCGGGAGCGAAGGCCCAGTTGCCGTAATTGTAGGGCATCCAGCCCCACGGATAGCCCGACACAAACATGTAGCCGAAACTGGGATAGAACGCCCAGCCGCCATCCTGGAACGGGCTCCAGTTGGCGCCGATGAAGTAGGGCTGCCAGACGTTACCGTACCCGGGGACGGTCATGAAGTTGCCGTAGTAATTCAAGTCGCTCATGCCGTAACCGTACGGCGACGAAACATCAGAGCCGCCGGCGGTCGCGTAGCGGTCGTGATAGCCGGTCTGCTGACGATCCCAATCGTCGGAGGGAGCGTCATCGTAATTCCTGGCGATCACGAAAGTGTCTTTCCTGGCGGAATCGTTATTCGTTAGTTCGTCATTCCCCAGATTGATGGTCGCGCTGTGCTTCCCGGCAAGGTCAAATTGTCCGGAGGGCGTGGTCCCGCTCAACTTGCCTTTGAATACGGCCAGAGTCGCGGTCGCGTCGGCGAGTTCCAGGCGGAAATGCGCGGCCTCGGACACGGTGACGGACTCGCGGGCAAAATTCAGCAGGAACTGGTCGCTTTTCCCGCGTGCGTCTTTGGGATGAAGATCCGCGTAGACGGTGCCGGAGACAAGTTGCACGGTGCTCAGCTTCTGGCCATCGTCGTCGAGGGCAAGACGAGTGAAATCCACTTCGCTGTCGGGCGCCAGGCGCAGCGCGCTGCCATCCTCGAATTCCACTTCCGCGCGGCCATTATTGCCCGTCTTCACGCGCGTGCCCTCGATCACCGGGAGGTTGAGAAACGCTTTATCAAAACCGCCGCCGGCAGCGCGGTCGATCTGCACCGTGCCCTGAACTTCGCTCAAACGGACGATACGCGCCTTCGACTCGGCCGACGCCGAGACCACGAGAAACGCCGCTGCGAGCACGGCCCACGTTGCCAGCACCTTTCCGAGTCTTGCGATTGACATAGGCTTCTCCCGGGACTGGTTTCAGTCTCGGAGGGTGTCGCGCTTAAGTCAAGGGGATATTGGGTGGCGGGGAAGAATGCCAGCGCGTAGACGATCAGTGAGCGCCGGCCCGCTCCAGCAAGCGTTGGGCGCGGGCGCGGGTTACGTTGATCACGGACGCGTCGGCGATGATCTGATCGAGGATGGGCTGAATGGCCGTGATGTCGACCAGCTGATTGGTGCGGGCCATTTCCTCCATGCGTTTGAGTTCTTCGTCGAGCGCGAGCTTCTGGTAATGGCGATCGTACTGCAGGCGATGTCCGAATTCGAGCGTAACCGAGAGGCTTTGCATCAGGCTGGTCAGTTCCTGCACGGCGGGGATGGGAGAGTAGTTGTAGGTAGACTCACCGCTGCGCAGCGCGTCTTTGTAGGCGAGCGTCTTTTTCCCGGTAAAGGCCATGTGCTTGTGATGGGAGTCGACGTCCTTCTGAAAATAGCCGGCCTTGGCCGCCAGTTCGAAGATCTTCTGGCGCGTTTCCGGAGATAGGGCGAAGTCAAGATCGAAGCTGTCGGTGTCGTCGGAATCGGCGGACAAGCGGCCCGTGGACTGGTAGCGGGAGGGGCCATCGGAGGGCACGCGAATCGAGTAATGCTCGGGCTGGGAGGCGGGGAAATCGAGGGCGAAGGTGACCACGGCCGGGGCTTGAGCTTGCGAATGGGCGTCGACCGAAAAAAGGACCAGCGAAGAGAAGATGAGCACGCAGACTATCTGAAGTGGACGATGCATGGGCCGCTGTAATGATTGGGGATGTCGGCTAGAGTGTCAAGGGGGTAATCTCCCGTAGAGACGCGGCTTGCCGCGTCTCCGCTTGCGCCTCCAGTTCTCTGGCTTGCCACGGGAGACGGGGCAAGCCCCGTCTCTACGGGCGGAGGCTCTGGCGCTCGCGCGTGGCGGCGGTGTGGAGATGGCAGATGGCGATGGCGAGCGCGTCGGCGGCGTCGGCGGGTTCGGGAATCTCGGCGAGATTCAGAAGGCGCGTCACCATTTGCTGGACCTGATGTTTTTCGGCGCGGCCGTACCCGACTACCGCGGACTTGATGGAGAGCGGCGAGTATTCGGCGACTTCGAGACCGGCAGAAGCGGCGGCCAACATGGCGACCCCGCGCACCTGTCCCAGTTTCAAGGCGGACTTCACGTTGGCGGCGTAGAAAACGTCTTCGATGGCGACCCGGTCGGGCCGGTGCCGGGAGATCAGTTCCTGAAGAGCGATGGAGATTTGCGACAGGCGCGTGGGCATGGGATCGCGCGGGGAAACTTTGATGGCGCCGCAGCAGATGCACACCAGGCGATCGTTGTTGCGTTCACCGGCGAGCAGTTCGACTACGCCGTATCCAGTATATTCCGTGCCGCAGTCGATGCCGAGAACGCGCATGGGGGAAGTGTAGCAGGAGGGCTGTTAGCTTTTGGCTCTTAGCTTCTCGACGGCCCCTGCCCCTATGCACGCTTGCCAAAGCAGCGTGATAACCTAATACGTTCCGGCCCACTGAAACATGCGGTCGGGCGGATTCCATCCGCTCCGGGGCGGACTCATACTCGCACTAGAAAACGATAAAGGGAGCAAGCGATGAAAATTGGAGTGCTGACGGGCGGGGGCGACTGTCCCGGGCTGAATGCGGTCATTCGGGCGATTGTGCGCAAGGGCACCTTTCACTATGAAGACGAGTTCGTAGGATTCGTGGAGGGTTGGCGTGGATTACTGGAAGACAAGACCATGGACCTCGGCCTCTCGTCGGTGGGTGGCATCCTGCCGCGTGGCGGCACCATTCTGCGCACTTCGCGCACTAATCCGGGCAAGCATGAGGGCGGTCTGAAGCGCTGCGTCGAGAACCTCAAGAAACACGGGTGTGACGCATTGATCGCCATCGGTGGCGATGACACGCTCTCGGTGGCGCAGAAACTCTTCGCCAACGACGTAAAAGTGGTTGGCGTCCCGAAGACGATCGACAACGACCTGGCGGGCACCGACTTCACCTTCGGTTTCGACACGGCTGTGAATATAGCTACGGAGGCCATCGACCGCGTGCATACGACGGCCGAGGCGCACAATCGAGTGATCGTGGTGGAAGTGATGGGACGCGATTCGGGATGGATCGCAACCTATAGCGGCATCGCCGGCGGCGCCGACGTCATACTGGTTCCTGAAATTCCGTTCGATATCGACCAGGTGGCCGAACTGATTCGGCAGCGCCACGGCCGCGGAAGATATTTCAGCATCGTGGTGGCAGCCGAAGGCGCGAAGTTTGCCGATGGCAACGAGAAACACTGTGGCGGGTCCCTGCAGGCGGGGCGCGATGAGTTCGGGCATCTTCGGCTGGGCGGAATCGGCTCGGCGGTGGCGAGCGAGATCGAAAAGCGGACTGGGTTCGAGTCGCGGTCGGTGGTACTCGGCCACATCCAGCGGGGCGGATCGCCCAGCGCTTATGACCGCGTACTGGCCACGCGCTACGGACTGGGCGCGATTGATATGGTGCACCGCGGCGAATTCGGGCAGATGGCGGCGCTGCGGGGGAACAAGATTATTTCCATCCCGCTGGCGGAAGCCATCGCTTCGAATCGTAAGGTGGATCAGGAAATTCTTGACGCCGCGATCGGTATTCTTGACAAGCTCGACTATAAAGTTTCGAAAACTTCCTGAGTTGGGAAGGGGATTTCCGGCAGAGACTCGGCTTACCTTGTCTCGGCATTGGCGGACTGCAGGAGACGGGGCAAGCCCCGTCTCTACCGGGGAGGAGTTCGCAGCAAAAGGTCCAACCAGGCCGGGATTCGCTTGGCATGGGCGCGGGTTTGGGGGCATACTAACTCAGCAGCAGCTCAGCGCTCCCCGAGGCCGATTACGATTCCTCGGGCGCTCCGGCGTCTATGTTTCAAGACGAAAGCCAGCCCGAGAACCATCTGGAGCGGTCGACGCCGCTGCCCTCGCAACTCGCTTCGCAGGATGGGGAAGTACAGCGGAAACGGATGCTCATCGCGCTGGGGATACTACTGCTGGCGCTGGTGGCGGTGGTTCTGAAAGATTGGGATTTCTGGTTTCCGCCGAGCGCTGAAGTCCAGGAGGCGAGGGTTCGAAGCCAGAGTAAGAGTGCGCCCGCGGCAACTGCGAGCACGCCGGCGACGCCCGCGCGCGAACGCAAGGCCACCAAGTCGCCGGCACCAGTGCCCGCGGCGGCCGAAGCCCCCTTTTCGGCGACTACTGAGCGCGCGGCGCTGCCTCCTCTGCAGGTGGAAGTCGTGGCCGGAAACCGCCACATCGACGTGCCCGCGAAAAGCAATGCCATCCATCTGGATGTGAACCCGGGCGCAACGTCCGCCGCATCCGGCTCTTCCGCATCGGCACCGAATGGGCTGGCCGACGCCGGGACGGCTCATGCCGGCGATCACGTGCAGCTCTCGCCGCAAACGGCGCAGAGTGTGAGCGTTTCGGTGCCGCCGGATTACCCTTTGCTGGCGCGGCAGATGAAGGTGCAGGGCGCAGTCAGTTTGCAGGCGCTCATCTCGCGCGACGGCGCCATCCAGGAGTTGCAGGTTCTCAGTGGTCCCAGCATCCTGGCTGCTGCCGCTCGCGAGGCGGTGAAGCAGTGGCACTTCAAGCCCTATCTGCAAAACGGGCAGCCGGTGGAAACTCAGGCGCGCATCACGGTGAACTTCACCATTTCCACAAATTGAATCATTGAATCATTGAGTCATTGAGTTATTGAATCATTGGAAGGGCAACCCCAGAGACTCTTGATCTTTAAATGTCTCAATGTCTCAATGATTCAATCATTCAATAAATTAAAACGGGCGTCCGGATTCTTTCGAATCCGAGACGCCCGGGCAGCCCTCCCCCAGAACTGCTCAATTAGGAATGTAAGACTCAGCGGCGAATCTGAAAATGGCACGCGGGTGCGAATTTGTCCCACCAAAGTGCCCCCCCCCTTAAATCGCACATTACATCAGCTTGAATCCAAAATCGAAAGCCGGCTTCTACTCTGAGAACACCATCTTCCCGGGCGCTGTTCCCGTGGAAAAAGGCGAGTTCGCGATGGTGGTGGGAGCGCCGGTCGATGGATTGTAGGTGTAGGCGGCGATACCGTTTGCAGAAGAACTTCCGATATAGAAAAAGTCGCCGAGGGGATCAATGAGAGCGAACAGCCCGCCGGCGGCTAAGCTGAAGGGCGAGCTCGCTGCTGCCACCAGTTGTCCGTTGGTAGAAGTGATGGTGAAACACCAGATGGAGGAGGTCGATCCGGTGGTGGCCGCGTAAACAAACCGGCCGTTGGGATCGACGGTGAGCGCGGTGGGGCCGGCGCCTGCCGTGGAGGTAAACGGCGAGCCGAGTATCGGGCTCAGTGCGCCGGTGGCGGAGTCGATGTTGAACCCGGAGATGTTGCCGGTGGTGGACTGGTACGGGGGAGGATTGAGCGCCGCGGCATTCGCAACGTAGAGGAATTGTCCCGTCGCATCCAGGGCCAGGCCGGAGGCTCCCGCTCCGGAAAAAAACGGAGAGCCCGGCACCGGAACGAGTATGCTGGTCGCGCCGGAACACTGCGGTTCTGAAGCCATCTGGGGCGGGCAAAACGAAAAAGCGGTCACCATCCCGATGCCGGGATTGGACACGTAAACGAACTTGCCGGAAGGCGTAATCAGAATCTCTTTTGCATTCGCATTGGCGAGGAAGGGCGATCCTGCGACCTCCGACAAAGCGCCGCTGCCCGGATCGATGGAGAAAACGGAGACGCTGCCTGGGGCAGGGGGATTCGGAGGAGCATTCGTCACCAGCAAGTACGTGCCGGAGGGGTCGATGACCGCAGCCCAGGGACCAGTACCGGCCGGAATCGGAGTGCCACTGAGCGTCAAAGTCCCGTCGAGGGCGACGTTAAAAATCGAGATCGTGCCGGCGTCGGAATTGGCCACGTAGAGAAACTTCTTCGACGGGGACAAGGCCAGGCCGTTGGGCGAAAGGTTCTGTATTGGCGTCGTCTGTGCTCCGGCGGTGATGGCGCCGGTCGAGCCGTTGATGTGCAGCAAAAGCACGGAGCCCGTGGCGGGCTCGGTTACGTAGGCTCTATGGTCAGGCACCCCGCCTTTGCTGCCGCTGCTGCCGCAGGAAAGGGAAAGTCCGGCCAGGATGACGACGACGGCCGCAAGTACTCGGGAACGAAAACTTTGACCTGCCAGTGCGGCACGCGCCGCCCTTTGAAAGCTCATTGGCGAACCTGCTCCTCGATATCCAACATGAAAACGAAAAGGTCGTGTTTACTATCGTGCACGAGAAGGCGGGAACTGGCAACTGCATCGGGTGATCGGGTGATCGGGCCATCGGGTCATCTAAAGCCAAAAGCCTTGGAACTTCGATGGCCCGATGGTTAGATGAATCGATCAGCGCACGACCCGATGACCCGATCAATTCCAACGGGATGTGTTCTAATCGAGTTGTAAATCGGTGTGTTCGAAGTAGAGAATACGTCGTGATCGACATCCACTGCCACCTTCTGCCCGAGGTCGACGACGGCCCGAAATCCTGGGATGCAGCGGTCGAAATGTGCCGCATGGCGGCGGCGGACGGCATTACTCATGCTGTGGCCACGCCGCACGCCAACGATCGTTACGCCTATGATCGCGCGTACCTCTCCGGGCTTCTCGGCCAACTCAGGGAGAAGATCGATCCCGCGCCGCCGTTGCGATTAAGTCTAGGCTGCGATTTTCATCTTTCCTTCGAGAATCTGGAACGCGTCCTCGAGCAGCCGCACACCTACACCATTGGCGAAACCAACTATCTGCTGATTGAACTCAGTAACTACAGCGTGCCGGCCCAGCTTTCCGAGTGTTTCACTCGCCTGGGAGATCGCGGGCTTACGCCGATTCTGACCCATCCCGAACGGAACCCAATCCTGCAGCAAACGCCACAGCGCATTCTGGAGTGGGCGGAGCAGGGCTGTCTGATTCAGGTCACGGCCTCGGCGCTCACGGGGTTCTGGGGAGAGCGGCCGGAAATTGTCGCCCGCTGGCTGCTCGACCGCTCGGCCGTCCACATTTTTGCCTCGGACGCTCACGACACCAGGCGCCGCATCCCGAATCTTTCGGCGGCTCGCGCGGTGGCGGAAAAAATCGTGGGAGCCGAGTATGCCGGAGCGCTGGTCGAGGGGAATCCGGGGGCTGTCGTCAACGGGATGCCAATCCCTTATTGCCCGCGGCCGGTGCTGGATTAGCGAACCGTGTGCGCAGGCCGAATCGGACGAACTGGTTTAGGGCATTCGCGGGCAGGAGTGCCCGCGCCACCCGGGCTTTACTGCTGGGGAAGGTTGTCATCCGGCGGGGGCTGTTTCGCCGCTGCTTTCGGGTCGCCCGCGGCTGGCTGGGCGGGCGTCGGCGCTGTCATGGCGCTTTCAGGATTGAGCAGGTGATCGGGGCTGGGGCCTAATCCGAGTTTGATCAGCGCTCGCGAATCGGGAGTGGTTTTCGACTGCCATCCCTGATCTGCCTGATAGCGCTGCATCGCGGACTGGGTGGTGCTGTCCCACGTTCCCGAGGGCTCGCCCTGCATGTAGTGCTGGCGGATGAGCGCTTCCTGAATTTCCCGGGCGCGAGCCGAGTCAATCGCCTGCTGGCCGTGCTTCTTCGCAACCTGCTTAGAGACCTTCTTGCTGCGGGAGCTTTTGCCCTTCTGCGCTGAGCCGCGCTTGTGAGCCGAGTTGTGCGTGGTGACTGCGGGCGTGGCCGCTTGCCCACTGGTGTGATGCGCCGATTTCCTGGCTGGCGCGGCGGCAGCGTGCGCCGGTTTCTTTGGCGGAGCCGGCGTGTCCGTCTGCGCGATGGCGAAGCCATGCACGGCTAGACAGAGCAGGCTCGAAAGTCCCACCCGCTGCCAACTTTGAGCAATCGCGTACATGTTCTGGATCTTCAATCTCTCGTCAAGCGCCCGCCGCTGAACTCCAACTCGCTACCGCCCCGCCCCTGAAGGGGCGTCTGATCTCGAACTTACGGTATCGCTAAAGCGATACCCTGATACGAACCGTGCCCATACCACAGGGCCGATAGTCTCGCGTCCAACAAAAAACCGGCGAGACCAGCCCACCTTAATGGTCCCCGAAACGGGGACGGAGTGCCAGTCTCGCCGGAGTTTTTATTGGTTACGGAAGTGTACCTGCCAGGAAAATCGTTCCATCCTGAGGCCTTGAACCTCGCGGACGCACCAGGAACACAACATCCTGCCCGCTCTTCAGCGACGACTCGATCTTGATAAAGTCGTCCGCATTGCTGACGGGCTGCTTGTTCACCTCCAGGATCACGTCGCCGCGATTCATGCCGAGATCCTCGGCGAACGATCCCTGCTTCACGTCCTGTACCACCACGCCCTTGCCCGCGTTAATGCCCAGGCGCTCGGCCAGATCGGGAGTGACGCTGCGCACCGTGATCCCGAGTTTGCTGGCCTTGGGCGCTTCCTCGCTCTGGCCTTCCTCTTCTTCGCCCAGGCGGGCAGCGAACAGTTTCGAGCGCTCGGCGATGGTGACCGTCGTGTCTTCCTTCTTGCCGTTGCGCACAAAGGTGAGCTTGGCCTTCGAGCCCGGCTTGCGGGAAGCGATGTCGGCCACCAGATCGTCGCCGCTCTTTACGTCCTTGCCATCGACGGAGGTAATCGTGTCGCCGATTTTCAGGCCTGCCTGCTCGGCCGGGCTACCGGAGATCACATTCGACACCGTCACGCCCGATCCGTAAATGCGCGCGATGGCCGGGTTCGGCTGGCCCGAGAACTCGATGCCAATGGAGCCGCGCGAAACCCGGTGCTCGGGCCCGATCAACTGGTTATAGACCTGCGTCACCGTGTTCGAAGGCATGGCAAATCCCACGCCCGCGTACGAACTTGTCTCCGTAAGGATGGCAGTATTGATCCCGATAACTTCACCCGCCATATTCACCAGCGGGCCACCGGAATTGCCGGGGTTAATAGCGGCGTCGGTTTGAATAAAGGATTGGAACTGACGGTTGGGAACGATGTTGCGGCCCTTGGCCGACACGATGCCCGCAGTCACGGTTTCCTGCAGTCCAAAGGGACTGCCGATGGCCAACACCCAGTCGCCGACTTCCATGCCGTCGGAGTTGCCCAGTTTGGCGGCGGGCAACGGATGATCGACATCAATCTTGATCACCGCCAGGTCGGTCTCCTGGTCCATGCCGATCAACCTGGCATCATGGCCGGGAGAAGCCGGGTTTTCATCCTGCAGCTTCACTCGAATGCGATCGGCCTTCTCGACCACGTGCCGGTTGGTGACGATGTAGCCCTTGGGATCTACGATCACGCCGGAACCGAGCGAGCGTTGGCGGATGGTGCCCGCTTCTCCGCCCTGACCGCCCTGGCCGCCGAAGAACTTGTCAAAAAAATCCTGGAACGGGGTGTCGTCATCGCCGCCCTGATCCTGGTCCGGATCGGGACGCACGGAGCGCCGGTGGTGAGGGTTCTTGATAGTCGACTCGGTATTGATGTTCACCACGCTGGGCTCAAGCTGCTTGGAAATCTGGGAGAAGGCGGTGGAGAGCTGTTGGGGAGCGGGGATGGTCAACGGCGTCGCATCCGACGACTTCTGCCCCTCCTTGCCTTTCACTCCGTAGGAGACAACCGTGCCAATCAGAATTCCAACCGCCAGCGTGGCCAGAATCGTAAAAGTGTACGCCCAGCGGTTGGCTTTGAGGCGCACCCAAAAGGCGCTCTCGTGCGAATCCATTTCCTACCTCCTGAAACTGCCTAATTTTTTATTATACCTTCGACCCCGGCAGGGATCGGTTCGAAGGGCGCCAAATCAGTTAGACGCAGAAAACTCGGTTCGGGTTGGGCGCCGCCGTGAGGCAGTAGTGGAAGTGTGATTCGTATCAGGGGTGTGGGATTTGTATCACGGTATCGCTTTGCAGGTTGAGGACACCCTCTGGCTTCGTATCAGGGCATCGCTTTAGCGATGCCGAAAGCAGCATCGTCTGAAAGCGCCTTCAGGCGCTGCGGCGGCGGATCCAAGTCAAATTCTAGATGCGCCGACGAATACGGGTAATCTGTGGCTACCGTCACCAGGAAGCGCTTCACCGGATTCGCGTGAATATATTCGCAGATTCCCAAGAAGACCTCCCGTTCATTCACACGGACTTCCGAAAATCCCTTTTGCCAAACTGGCGCGCGGAACCCGAGTTCGCGTCCTGCCCGAAACGCAAAACCGCCCTTGATCAACTGAACTGCTTTCTCCACGGTCATCTCCACGCCCACCGTGAGCAGCACGTGAAAGTGATCGGGCATGATCACAAATTCATGGAGAAGATATTTCCCCTCCTCGCGATAGTGATAGAGTACGTCGATCAAAAGACTGGCTGCACGCGCGGATTGCAGAAGTCCGGTTTTCCCCCACGTCGAGGAAGTCACGAAGAAGGTACGTTCGCTGGCGATGACGTGTGACCGATCGGCATTGCGGATGGGAATCGACATTCGGCCCCCAGCGCCTAAAAAGGCTGCGGGAAAAGTGAATTTCGCTGCCTCAGCCCCTAAAGGGGCGTCTGATTTCAAACGACTTACGGTATCGCTGAAGCGATACCCTGATACGAAACCGGAGTTTTTCCGCAACCTGTAAAGGCGTTTTCTTGTGGGTGCGTTGGCGTCATCGCTAAAGCGATGACCTGATACGAATCTCACAATGTCAGCGGTAGTGCAGTGATGCTTGAACCCGCTGGATGTGATGATTTCCTTGGCGGCCCGCGGCGGAGACGGGGCAAGCCCCGTCTCTACAGCTTCAGCGTCAGCAGCGCCAGGAACAATCCGGTATAGCCGGCGATGACGAGCAGGACCAACAGGGCTCCAAAACTCAGGACGTTGAATATTCCCCACGGCTTCTGCACGGCGCCCAGCGCCAGCTTCCAGAGACCGACACTACCCGCCAGGGCGCAGGCCGGCAACAGCAGCAGCCCAATCGTCCGCCCATGCGGCACCTGGGGAAAGACGATCAGGAACACGACGGCAGGAAGAAAAGCCAAAGCCGGGACAATGGCCAAAGGGGCGCCGATCAGGAACGCGCGTTCCCGCTCTTGCCATCGGGTCATCGGGTGATCGGGCCATCGGGTCATCTGAATCAACTGGACTATTGCGAGTCGGGTTTTAGATCACCCGGTGACCCGATGATCCGATGACCCGATTCTACTTCTCTATTTGCGTCCTCATTCTCCTGTTCCCGACAAAGTCAGCATGGTGAGCAGAATGCGTTTTAGCCCGAGGTCCCGTCCGTTGCAGTCGAACCATTCCTGCAACGTGTGCGCGCCGCCTCCGGAGCCGCCCGCGCCGATGGCGATGGCCTCGCGGCCCAGCGAGAGGGGAATGTTGGCGTCGGTCGACGCCCGCTGCACCTGCGCCGTGTTGCCCAACTGCACGTCCACGGCGCGAATCACCTTGAGAAGCCGCGCATCCGGCGCCAGTTCGCCCGCCGGACGATTTCCGATCTCCACCACTTCGCTCTGCACCACCTGCGGCTTCCGCGTTCCGTGCTGAGCCGCGGCCCGATTCTCCAATGCCACCGCCTGGTCCAGCGCGAGGCGCAGGGCTCGTTCCAGCCGGTCAATTTCCGCCGTGGACGTGGAGCGCAGATCGATCCTCATACTGGCGGATTCCGGAATCGAATTCACGGACGTTCCGCCCCGAATCACGCCAACATTGAACGTTGTTTTCGGCGAAGCCGGCACCGGCGTTTGACTGAAGGCCTCGATGGCACGGGCGAGCGCAATAATTGGGCTGGGCGCGCCGAAGTCGCTCCACGAGTGTCCGCCCGGACCGCGCATGATCACTTCGAAGCGGCGGCTGCCCAGAGCCTCAGCCACCACCGTGTCGGCTCCGGCGCCATCGACGACCACGCTGTAGGCGATCGCGTCTCGCCAGTGCGGCGTCGCGAAAACGTGGCGCATGCCGCGCAGATCGCCTTCGCCTTCTTCCCCGACGTTCCCAATGAACACAAAGGGCAGCGCGTGGGAAATGCGCGTGCTGCCGAGCACGCTGGCCACGGCCAGCATCGCCGCAATGCCCGCGCCGTTGTCGGCGACTCCCGGGCCATACAAGCGGCTGCCCTGCTGGCGGATGTGCAACGGCGTGGCCGCCGGGAACACCGTATCGATATGCGCGCTGAGCGCCACGAAGCGGCTGCCGTAGCCGGGACGAATCCCGAACACATTGCCCACCTCATCCACCTGCACGTCGACGAGCCCGAGCTCGCGAAAGCGATCGGCCAGCCAGGCGCCGCGCGCCGCCTCTCCGAAGGGAGGCGCAGCCACTTTCGTCGCCTCCATCTGCCACAGCGCAAACTGCGATTCCCCGGAGCGGAAGCGGTCGAAGGCCGCGCGCACTTCCGGCAAGCCGGCGAGCCGCGCCACTTCCTGCTGCACCGAGGGATACAAATCAGAAGCTGGCACTGGCAGAATTCGCTCCATCCTTTGCGCCTATCTTATAACGTCAGGGCGTAACGTCAGGGCGCGGAGGCATAAGCAATCCTTATGAGACTGTTTGAGAACTGGGTCGTCCCTCCGGGACTTGGATCGTTTTCCCCACTTTACCCACCGCTAAAGCGGTGGGCTAAGCTGGGCCGCCCCTCCGGGGCTGGTATTACGGATGCTTCGTTCCACCGAGTTAACCAAAAACAAGTTCTCGCACACACTCCTTATGGCGGCCTCTTCGGAAAGAAGAAACCCAACCAGCGCTTCAGCGAACGCCGCGGAGGGCCGTGTCGTGGGGATGCGCTGCGAGCGTTTGCATGCCGTTCAGAATTCCGGCGATTACGTTCTCGTCCCCGACTACCGTGTTGATCATCAGGTGATAGAGGGCGCGCGTCGGCCATTCGGCGTTGAAGTAGTGTTTGATATACGCGCTCCGCTCCTTGTCCACGTTGTCCACCAGGTCTTCCGCTTCATCGCGGCTTTTTCCCATGGCCACCAGGCGGCGAATCTTTTCGTCGTGCGGAGCATAGGTGAAGACGCGGAAAGTATCTTCGCGTTGGCGCAGGAAAAACGGGGCGCCACGGCCGACAATCACGGCATTGCCTTCCGCCGCAATCGTGCGCATGATCTCTCCCATAATGACCATCATGCGATCCGTATCGAACGCGAGCGAGTCGGCCAGAGGAATGCTGCGCTCGTAACTGCCCCGCCAGAAGGCTTTGGCTAAACGGTAGAGACGGCTGTCGACACGCTCATCGCACAAGGCCACCGCCGATTCCTTCACCTGGGCGCGCTGGGCAATCTCGCTGGTCAGTTGCCGGTCCCACAGCTTCCAACCGAGCCGGCGGGCCAGTTCGGCGGCAATGGCTCCGCAACCGCTGCCAAATTCGCGTTCCAGAGTAACAATGCGAAACATTGCGAACCCCCTTCGTAATACGGTGGAGGGACGGGCGTCTCGCCCGTCCGCCGGGCGGGGACGCCCGGCTCTCCACTAGTGAGCTACGATCTCGCCTCCCGGCTTCACGTTCTTGATCAAGAACGCAAAAGGGATGAGGCAAAGGATCAGGACCCCGAGCACCCAGAAATTATCAATGTAGGCGAGCATGGTCGACTGCCGGACCACATTCGCCTGCAGCAACGCATAGGCATGCTGCTGCGCGGAACCGCCTCCGGAGCCAGGCCCAGCGCCAGCGCCCGCGAAAGCATTCGTCATGCCGTGGAGCGCCGATTGAAACTGCGGATTGGCGGCGTTCAGCTTTTCCACCAGCCGCACCTGGTGAAACTGGGCGCGGCGAGACAGGCCGGTGGTGACAAAAGAAATCCCGAAGCTGCCGCCAATATTTCTGGCCAGGTTCATCAAGCCGGACGCGGCATTGTTCTTCTCGCGCGGCAGAGAGGCATAAGCGGCGATGTTAATGGGCATGAACAGACAAGAGAGTCCGACGGCCTGATAGACGCGCGCCATGATCATGGTGTGGAAATCCACGTTCAGGTCGAAGGTCGCCATATGGAACAGCGAAAACGAAAGCATGGGCAAACCAAATAACAGCAGCCAGCGCGGGCTGTAACGCGAAAGTAGAAATCCAACAATCGGCATCATCAGCATGATGGCGAAACCGCCCGGAGAAACCGCCATCCCGGAGCGTTCGGCAGTGTAGCCCAACATGGTCTGCATGAACAGCGGCAAGAGCAAGGTGCTGCCGAGCAGGACAAAGCCCAGCATGAACATCAGAAAGTTGGAGGTGGCGAAGCTGCGCCGGCGAAATAAATGCAGGTCGACGATGGGATCCTTCTGATACCACTCCCAGAAAATGACGAAGATCAACGATACGGCGGAGACCACGCTCAGCCCTACGATGAAGTGCGACTCGAACCAGTCTTCGCGTTGTCCTTTGTCGAGGACCACCTGCAGCGTTCCGAGGCCGAGCGCGACCAAGCCGAGTCCGATGTAGTCGATGCGGGTTTCGCTCAGCTTGCGGCGCCTGAAGTAGGGAGGGTCCTGGATGAGCCGCTGCGTCAAGACCAGCGAAAGAATGCCGACTGGAATATTGATGAAGAAAATCCAGCGCCAGCTAAAATCGTCGGTGAGCCAGCCTCCGAGCGTGGGACCGATGGCCGGAGCCACCACCACCGCGATGCCGTAGACGGCGAATGCCATG
>Ga0326728_10016585_pt1 | contig 14984 bp, 13 predicted proteins | sample MB3enrmetagenome_FD_207602 | JGI IMG/M metagenome (GOLD analysis project Ga0326728, IMG submission 207602) | Lab enriched peat soil microbial communities from McLean, Ithaca, NY, United States - MB31MN | ecosystem: Environmental > Terrestrial > Soil > Wetlands > Peat | place: USA: New York...
AGCATTTGGGATTCTACGCACTTCTTGTAGATGCGGGCGCCGTCGCCGGCGGCGGGATCGTTGGAGCGGGCTTCAGCCAGGCGCGCGAGAAGCGCAGGCTCGAGCGGCGCGGCCTGCTCGCCGAAGACCTGGCCGGCGAGCTGCAAGACGCGCGCGGCGTAGGCGATGATCTGCACGGTCTCGATGCCGGCGATGTCGTCGAAAAACCAGCCGCAACTGGTGTACATGAGTTGCGCGTGGCGCTGCATCTCCATGAGCTCGAGGGCGCACACGCGCTCATCGTCGCTGAGCGGGTGCGCCTGCTGCGCAACGAAGAAGCGATCGACAGAGTCCGTGCTGCGGTCGAGCACCACCTGGATGTAGGCGTCGCGCGCGGCCCACACATCGCGGAAGAGGCTGCGGCCGTGCTGCTCGGTGAGCGGGATCAAGGCATCGCGCAGCTCGTCGAGGGCCTTGCGCAAGGGCGCGCGCCACTCCTGGGTCCAGCCGGGATGGCCGCCGTTGCAACCGCAGTTGGAGCGCCAGCGCTCCACGCCGTGCACGCAGCTCCAGGAGGTGTTCTCGACGATCTCGCACTCGAATTCGGGCGGAAATTGCTCGAGGAACGCGGCGTAGTTGGTGAGCTTGACGGTCTTGTCCTGCTCGAGCAGGCGCATGGCGTAGGCCAGCGCCATCTCGCCATACCTGTGATGATGCCCGTAGGACTCGCCATCAGTGGCCACATTCATTAACTGGGGCTGCGCGCCATCTTTGAATCCCCCTTTGAGGCGCGCGACGAGGTTATCGCCGGAGTCGAGCAGGCGCTCAAAGGCGATGGCGCGCGACACCGGTCCGTTATAGAAGAAGACGGCGATGGAAGCGCCGGAAGGGAAGCGGACGAGATACGGATGCGTGGTGTCGACCGTGGCGTCGGGGGTGTTCGTCCAGTTGCCCTCGCTCTTGTCTGCGTCGCTTTTGACGTGGCGAATGCGTTTGCACTGGTGCGGGGCCAGCACCGTGAAGCGGATGCCGTTGGCGGCGAGGGCTTCGAGGGTTGCATTGTCGGCCGCGGTTTCCGCCAGCCACATGCCTTCCGGCGGCGCGCCGAAACTGCTCCGGTAGTCGGCGATGCCCCAGCGAATCTGCGTGGCGCGGTCGCGCGCGTTGGCAAGCGGCAAAATCATGTGGTTGTAGACCTGCGCCAAAGCGGAGCTGTGGCCCCGGTTGCGCTGGCGGCTGCGGGCTTCGCCTTCAAGAACCATGCGATAGGTGCGCGGCGCGTTTTCCTTGAGCCAACTGAAGAGGGTGGGTCCGAAGTTGAAGCTGATGCGCGCGTAGTTGTTCACGATGCGCATGATCTGGTTCTTCACGTTGACCACGCGGGCCGCGCCGTTGGGCGCGTAACACTCGGCGCAGATGCGCTCGTTCCAGTCGTGATAGGGAGCGGCCGAGTCCTGCGTTTCCACCGTCTCCAGCCAGGGATTCTCGCGGGGCGGCTGATAAAAGTGGCCGTGAATGCAAATGAAGTGCTTAGCAGGAGGCATGAAGATCCCGATGCCGTGCGCTTTCAGGTGCGCTTGCGCACGCTGACGCTATTGTACGGCGATGCGGCGGAGGCGCCGCGGAGTGGCGCTGGTTCTGACCGGGCTGGTCCTGAATGGGGACGGCCGTGGCTCGCCGCTTGAGGACGCGGGAAGGCTCGCGGCAATATGAGTCTTGCACCAGGGCGCTAGCGCGCCGAGCGGCCCGTGGGCGCGGCGTTTTTGGCGAGATCGCAGGCCCGCCACAGGTACCAACTGGCCACGGAACGGTACGGCGCCCAGCGCTGGCCGCGCCGGAAGACCTGGTCGGGTTTGGGCAGGTCGGCGGCTTCGAGCGGGCGCGATTTGGGGACGCGCTGGAAGGTGAGCGCGAAGCCTTTGCGCACGCCGTAGTCGGTTACGGGCAGCACATCGGGCCGGCCCAGGCGGAAGATGAGCAGCATCTCCACGGTCCAGGAGCCGATGCCGCGCACCTCGGTGAGGCGTTCGACGATGTCGGCGTCGCTCATCTTGCGGATGGCGGCAGCGGAGGGCACGGTGCCGTCGAGGGTGCGCGCGGCCAGGTCGCGGAGGGCCTTGATCTTGTTGCCGGAGACGCCGGCCGCGCGGAGCGGGCCGTCGGGCGTGTCGAGTAGAAGTTTTGGCGTTGGGTCGCCCGAGAAGTACTCGCGCACGCGGCGGTGGATGGTGGCCGCGGCCTTGCCATGCAACTGCTGATAGAGGATCGATTCGAGCAGCGACTCAAAGGGCGAGGTGGAGCGGTCGAGACGGAGGGTGAAGGGGCCGGCGCGATCGATGAGCGCGGCCAGTTTTGGGTCGCGGGCGCGCAGATGCGCGATAGCCTCGGCGGGATCGAAGGGAAGCTTTGAGCTGCGGCCGTCGTGAATCATGGATGGAGTGTATCGCACACGACTCGCGCGCCGGCCGCTGCAATTCAGTTCGACGGCGTCGCGGCCTTGGTGGCGTGCATGATAACGATTTGCGTCTGGCCGCCCGCGAGGGTTGGATTTTGCGAAATCGTCACCACCACCGACTCGCCCGATCCCTTATCCACCATGAACGTTTCCCCGCGGCTGGTGGTGGTGCCCTGTGCGTCAGGGCCGAGATTGCTTCGGTAGAACGCGATCACCTGCTCCTTGGAGTCGGAGGTGAGAAGGGTCGCCGTGAGCATGTTCTTGCCGGCGATGATCATGCGGACGTTGGCTTTGCCCTGCTCGGCGCCGGGATAGAGAGGGACGCCCAGATCGGCGGCTGTCACCGGCTGTGAGCTGGTCGAGAGGTTCGCGGACTTGGCGAGCTTGTAGACTCCGTAGCCCACAAACCCGGCTGCGATGAGCCCGAGTCCGACGAAGATGCCCACGATGATGAGAACGATCTTGAGTGCGCTCGGTCCCTTCTTCGGCTCGGTGTAGATCGTGGGCGCGTAGGGTGGGACGGGCGGCGGCGTGGTTGGAGATGCAGGATCGGTCGAAAACGGATGGGGTGGCTGGTTGCCGGGAATCTCGGTCATGGTTTCATCCTTGTCTGCGGATTTTTCGTAACGCTGCGGGGTCACTTTCGGAAGTTGCAGACACTATACAGCATGGGCCGGCAACGGGGCCGCATGTGTAGTGGGTCAGTTTGAACAAGACTGCCCTTCAGGGGCTAAAGCCCCGGTTTATTCATCGGCATTTACGGCACGACTGAAGTCGTGCCCTTTCGCGACGATTTCAAACTGACCCACTTCCAGCCGCATGGCGCGCGAAGATTGCCGGATTGCGGCGAGGTCCGAATCGGGTGAGCCGGCGATGCTCCGCGGGAAGAAGCGGACAATTCCCGGCCGGCGGCTTTACCATCGAGAAAGTAGATACTTTGGCTGAGGAGTTCCCCCATGAAGATGCGGCCAGGATCGCAGACGGGATTTCTGCTGTGCGGCAAGGAATGGACCGACGGCGAGGCGATGGAAGTGCGCTCGCCGTGGGATCAGGGGCTGGTGGGGCGGATCACCAAAGCGACGCGTGCCGACGCGCGCCAGGCCGTGCATCATGCCGTGGCCAGCCTGCGCAGGACGCGCGCCCTGCCGCGCTGGAAGCGGCGCGAGATTCTGGAAGACGTGGCCGCCGCGCTGATTGAGCAGAAAGAGCGCTTTGCGCAACTGATTGTGGCCGAAGCGGGCAAGCCTGTGCGGCAGGCGCGGATCGAGGTGGATCGCGCGGTGCTCACCTTCAAGACCGCGGCCGAAGAGGCGGCACGGCTGGGCGGCGAGAGCATTCCCCTGGACTTGACCGAAGGCAACGAGGGCCGCTGGGGGCTGGTGCAGCGCTTTCCCATCGGTCCGGTGCTGGCCATTACGCCCTTCAATTTTCCGCTGAACCTGGCCGCGCACAAGGCAGCGCCGGCCATGGCGGCGGGATGTCCATTGATTCTGAAGCCCGCACCGGAGGCCACGTTTACCGCGCTGGCGCTGGGCGAAGTGATTCTGAAAGCGGGTTGGCCGGAGGAGGCGCTGGCCGTGCTGCCGCTCGATAACGCCGACACGGCGTGGCTGGCGGAGAAGGAAGATCGCATCAAGCTGGTGAGTTTTACGGGCTCGGCTAAAGTGGGCTGGGAATTGAAGGCGCACTCGGGCCGCAAGCGCGTGCTGCTGGAACTGGGCGGCAACGCCGCGCTCATGGTGCATAGCGACTGGAAGGACCTGGACGAGGCCGCGCAGCGCACCGCGCATTCGGCCTTCAATTACGCGGGGCAATCGTGCGTGAGCACGCAGCGTGTCTTTGTGGAACGCAGCATCTTCCAGACCTTTCTCTGGAAGGTGGTCGACGTTGCCGGCAAGATGACGCTGGGCGACCCGTCGCATGAGGCGACAGAGGTCGGTCCGCTGATCCGGACCAGCGAAGCGGAACGTGTGGAGGCCTGGGTGAAGGAGGCAGTGGCCAGCGGCGCCAAGCTGGTGGCGGGCGGCGAGCGCAAGGGCTCGATGATGACGCCGGCGATTCTGACCGCGACCGCGCCCGGTATGAAGCTGCAGGACGAGGAGGTCTTTGGGCCGGTCCTGGCGATTGAGCCGTACGACGATTTCGAAGATGCGCTGGCGCGGGTGAATCACTCGAAGTTCGGATTGCAGGCCGGGCTGCTCACACACGACTCCAGGCGCATTCTCACTGCCTATCGCGAGCTCGAAGTGGGCGCGTTGATCGTGGGCGATACGCCGAGCTGGCGGCTGGACCCGATGCCCTTCGGCGGGGTAAAGGATTCCGGGCTGGGACGCGAAGGCATCCGCTCGGCCATCGAAGAGCTGACCGAATCGCACTTGCTGGTGATGAGCGGCATCGGACTGGCGTGAATCGGTTCATCGTTCACAGACGACGGCTCCGATTGCAGAGCTACAACGGACCTCTGTGATCTGTGAACTGTGAGCTGTGAACTGCCTCTTACTTCGCACACATATCGAGCATGGCCTTCACGTCGGCGGCGTGAGGGCCGTCGGGGACAAGCTCGAGATACTTTTGGAGGGCCGCGCGGCCTTCTTCCGTGATCAAAACCTTGCCCTGAGCATCAAACTTGGCATTCGCAAAAAGGAAAGATCCCAGCACAAACCAGGTATTTGCGCGCGTTGGATCGACCGCCGCGGCCTTGCGGCAGGCGGCGGGGCCGTTCTCCATGTCCCCGGTGTTGTAGAGCACCGCGCAGATGTTGAAGTAGGCCTGCCCAGGGTTTGAGGAGAGCGCGGCGGAATGGTTATAGGCGTCGATCGCCTCCGCATTGCGCTTCAACTTGAGCAGGGCATTGCCCCTCCCGATATAGATCTTCGCGACGCCGTCTTTCCAGGCAGTATCCGGCTGGCCCTGCGCGGGCTTCTCCTGCTCGGCCGCGGCGAGGGCGCGATCATAGATGGCAAGAGACGCTTCCTCCTCGTCAGTAGCCTTTGCGGCGTAGAGTTGCGCGTTTCCGAGCAGGAACAGATTGGCCGATGTGGCGTTCGCGTCCACCAACTGCTGCGCGGCCGCGAGCGCGGCCGGCCAATCCTTCGCTTGCATGGCCTGGTCGTAAGTCGCTTTCAGCGCCTGGGGCGTGCTTTGCGCGCCGGTTTCAGCCGTTTGCGCGCTGACCTGGACCGCCAGAAGGAAGGCCAATAGGGCTGCTGCGGCAATGGAAAGACAACGGCGCATCGCGCACCTCCGCCCATTCGGGTTCATTCGACGAATGGTAACAAATTAGCCCTGTGGTGCGGCGAATGCAAGGCTGCGCGTCATCAACTGCGAAGGGCCGTCGAAGAGCCGGGCCCGGCGATGCGCAGATACAGCTTTCCCGCGCGGCTGAATAAGCCGATCGTTGCGTGAGGAGATGCGACAGAAATTCCGCTTGGGGTAGATGCCGGATGAGGTAGCAACGCCGGGGAGGGTACGGCGCAGACTAACCCACAGCCTTCAGGAAGGGGGGTCCCGTGGCAAATCTACTGTGTCCTGCAGCAAACTTCAGTGCGGTTCGAATCGCCCTTGTATGTCTAGGCCTTTTGCTTCGCCTTGGCCTTCTGCGCTGCCCAGCGCCGGTGCTGCGCGTCGGCAATCTTTTTGCGCGCTTCGGCGCTCAGAACGCGCTTCTTTCTGGGCTTGGCTACGGCCGGCGCTTTCTTGGTTTTGCGTTCGGCTTTGGCGGGTGCACTGCCGAGCGTGGCCAGCAGAGCGCGTGCCCGCTGCAGCCTGGCTATCTCGGAGTCAATTTCGGCAAGAATGTTTTCAATCGCCATGAAATGAGGATAATGCAATTCGTTTGCCGGGGAAAGGCCTGGAGCAGGTATTTTCCTTTGACTAACAAGAAATAGCGGAGTTAGCGGCGCTAACGGGGTTAGCGGAGCTAGACCGGTTCTATTAGGGGATCGCTCTTCGTGGGCACAAGCCGGAAGATCCGGTGGGGGACTTAGAGATGTAAGTTGGAAGATAAGAGACCGCACTTCTACAGCAGGGCCTGATTGGGGAAGGTCTTCCCGGGGGTTGATAGCGTATTTACTTCAGGCGCCGTTCTGTCTTTGCCTGATTCCCATAGCAGAACAGGCTGAATGCGTCATGCGCATCGCGCATATTAAAGGTGCGCGCGCCCGAACGGCGGCCGAACGCCTCAAGAAACAGCGGCGGGACAGGTATTCTTCCTGTCCCGCCACAATTCTTTCCTTATTGCCTGCGCTTGCGCAGGAACAAGCCACCTACGCCCCAAGATACATGACATGCACATAGACGCCGAGGCGCACGTTATAAGCCAGGTACCACCCGATGTGGTCCGGATCATCGTAGATGACGATTTCATCGGAGCCCCAGAGCCAGCCGTCGCAGAAGGCGATATCGGCGGGCGCTACCGACCAGTACCAGTTGTTGAACCAAAAGCGATCGGGGCCTCCGCCGGCTAGATGCCACACATGCCTGGGACCGAAACCGCCGGAGAAGCGGCCATGCGCCCAGGGGTTATCGACGTGATAACGCGAATCGTTGGGTCCGGTATCGTGACCCACCCAGGTTTTACCGTTATCGACGTGGGGAGCGTTGGGATGGCCGGGTTGAGGGGAATAGTTGCGGTGCGGATCGGGCGCTTGCGGCGTGCCGTGGTAGGGCGCGGGACCGTGCTTGGGCGCCTTGGGCTGGCCGCCGCCGCGATCTTGCGCGAAGGCCGGCACAGAGAAGACGAGCAGAGCTGCGATTGCAAGGTGAAGAGATTTCATCCATACCTCCTGTTGGCCGAACGGCGATGGACCATCCAGAGTTCCTTGGATGGTCATCGGCAACGGTTGGTTGCCTTGGGGCATTCTTACACAGGTGGACGAGGTCCGGCACGTTAAATCTTCCCACTTCGTGGCGTCTTGGTCTTGGACGAGTTCCCGTTACGCGTGGACCGTATCAGGAGCGCGTCGCCATGCGTAGAGCGGGAACTGATTGGCGAGCTCGGCCACTTCGCCGCGGATGCGGGCCAGCGCGGCCTCGTCGTTGCGCTGTTCGAGGGCCTTCGCGATCCACGCGCCAATGGTGCGCATCTCGGGCTCCTTCATGCCGCGCGTGGTGAGCGCCGGCGTGCCAATGCGGATGCCTGAGGGCTTGAGCGGGGGATTGGTGTCCCAGGGGATGGAGTTCTTGTTGACGGTGATGCCGGCCTTGCCCAGTGCCAATTCAGCCTCGGAGCCGAGGATGCCTTTCTCGAAGACGTCGACCAGCATGAGGTGATTGTCGGTTCCCCCAGAGACCAACCGAAAGCCCGCTGCATGCAATGCCTCGGCAAGAGCTTTGGCGTTGGCGACGATTTGCGCCGCGTAGACGCGGAACTCGGGGCGCAGCGCCTCAGCAAACGACACGGCCTTTGCGGCCACCATGTGCACGAGCGGTCCTCCCTGCTGGCCGGGAAAGACAGCTTTATCGACCGCGACGGCGAGATCCTGCTTACAAATGATGAGTCCGGCGCGCGGGCCGCGGAGGGTTTTGTGCGTGGTGGTGGTGGTGATGTGCGCGTGCGGCACCGGCGAGTCGTGCACGCCGCCAGCGACCAGTCCGGCGATGTGCGCCATGTCGAAGATAAACGTCGCGCCCACCTTGTCGGCGATCGAGCGCATGCGGGCGAAGTCCCAGAAGCGCGGATAGGCGCTGGCGCCGCCGATAATGGCCTTGGGCTTTTCCTGCTCGGCGACCTTTTCCATCTCGTCGTAATCGATGGTCTCGTTGTCGCGGCGGACGTGATAGAAGGTGGTGCGATAAAGCTTGCCGCTGAAGCTGAGGCGATGGCCGTGCGTGAGGTGGCCGCCGTGCGAGAGATCGAGGCCAAGAATGGTGTCGCCGGGCGCGAGCACCGCCGCGTAAGCCGAGGCGTTGGCCTGCGAGCCGGAGTGCGGCTGCACGTTGATGTGCTCGCCGCCGAAGAGTTGGCGGGCGCGGTCGCGGGCCAGGTTCTCCACGATGTCGGCGTACTCGCAGCCGCCGTAGTAGCGGCGCCCAGGGTAGCCCTCGGCATATTTATTGGTGAAGACCGAGCCGGCTGCTTCCAGCACCGCTTCGGAGACAAAGTTTTCGCTGGCAATCATCTCCAGCCCTTCGTGCTGGCGGAGGGTTTCCTGATCAATGGCGGCGGCAACTTCGGGATCGGCCTGAGCGAGCGGCAAAGACATGCGGTCAGTCATGATTAAATTCTAGCTGTTTCCCCGGTGGGTTGAAACCGCTTCTGCGAGGGCGGCCATTTGCGTACACTGGAAGCACCGGCCCTGCGGTGCAGGTTTGCGAGGCGCTTGTGTCGATTGAAGGCAACCATTTGGTTCCACTGGCGGTGTTTTTCGGCATACTGGTTCCTGCCGCGGCGCAGAGCGCCGGTATTGACGCGGCGCTGCTGGCCAGGGCGAATGCCGGCGACCCTGCGGCCCAGGTAGCCGTGGGCGAGGAGTACGCGCAGGCGGCCGCGACCGAGCACGACAAGTCGCGGATGGCGGATGACTACCAGCAGGAACTGAAGTGGTACCGCAAAGCCGCGGATCAGAACTACATTGGCGGAGAAATGGATCTGGCAGCGCTCTATCGCGATGGCGGGGGCAAAACCGTTCCACGCGATATGGAGCAGGCAGCCGTATGGTACCGCAAGGCGGCCGATCAGGGCGATCCGACTGCACAGGCAACGCTTGGCTTACTCTACTCGATGGGCCAGGGCGTGCCTCACGACGACGTGGAGGCGTATTTCTGGCTGGACCTGGCCGCGAGCGTGAAAGGACCCAACCAGGAAAAGTACGCCGTCAATAGCCGGTTGATCGGCGAGCGCATCACCACCGACGAACTCTCCGATGTGGAGGATCGCGAGGCCGCTTGGAAGGCCGCGCATCCGCGGCCCGATGGCGCCAATTAAGAGTCTTGTTTCAGAGCCAGCATTGAACACGAATGCTTGCGGGAAAGTTGCCCGCAAACTGCAATGCGTCCGCGGAAAAATCTACGCGAGGCGAGGCGTCCCGCTTTCGTTGCAAGGGTCGCGAAATTTGCACAACTTGTTTCTGGCGACGCGGGTCAGGAGGGACAACGGGCAGGAGTGACCCCAAAACAGGGTCTGCAGGCGTATAGAGACGGCAAAGCGGCGTTGCTTTGGACGCACTCCATGCCGTGCGCCAAAGGCGCAGGCAAGACTGGCGATCAATGAGGGACTGGGGAACAGTCTGATGGACTGACGAAAAGCAGGAGAAGCAGAAGGGGCGCATGGAATGCGCCCCTTCTGCTTCCATCATGAAGAAGCTTGCCGAGAGCTATTGGCTACAGCAGCTTAAGCAACGGAGCCGGCGCGTGCGGTCCGCTTGCGGCGGAAGAGCAGGAACGCTGCTCCCGCCAGACCCGTACCGAGCATCACCAGCGAGGACGGCTCTGGAGCGGTTTCTGTGCTGTCGCTATACTCGCTGAAGCCGAGGTCGTTGATGTCTTTGCTAATGTAGAACGTGCCCGTATCACTGAAAAGCGCCGAAGTCATTTCGATGCCGGTATTGTTTGTGATTACTGCAAGGGCAGTGCTCATGCAGCCTCCGGTATTGGGGTTAATCGCCGAGCAGGCCGACTCGTCAATGCTTCCAGTTCCGGTGAAGGCATTGTCAATGGAGATCCAGCCCGAATAGCCTGTCACGCTATAAACCAGGTTGTAGTCGTCCCCATTAACTGCCCTCGTAAAATCCAGGGTGGTGTTTGCGCCGACTCCCGAGCTAAACGCAGACAACGTCACGCTCCCCGGCGCACCGTTGACCAAGACATCTTGAAAGCTGAATGTGAGGTTACCCAGCGAGCAAGACGAACCGGCGGAAATTGACTCGCCCCCTACGCACATGGGGCTGGCCATCGCGGCCGGGACAATCGCAAGGGCCAGTGCCAATGCGAGTAAAACAGTTGTGATCTTCTTCATGATTTTCCTTAACCTCCGAGGCTCGCCCTCGCGGGCGGAGCGCTCTAGCTTTGGCCCAGGGGGCCGTTCCTATCGTTTACTTGCGCACTTGATTCGAACCGAAGAGCCAAAACCGCGGATGCTCCCAACGAGCGATCAACCAATCCGGGGAAAAGGGACTTGAGAAGAACGGCAACGGCGCAAGTTCCACAAGGGACGCAGACAACTCGCCCCGCCTTCTAAAACTTCAGGCACTCTTGACATAAGCACTTTGCGTGCCAAAAAGATTACGTTTTAAATCAACAAGTTACAAAAGCGTCCACAAGCGATTGCGCAATCATTTGCAAGGGAAATTCCCCAATATTTCCACTTTTGGGGCAACTTCCTAGAGAGCGTTTGCGGCTGGAAATATCCTCGCCGCGAAGGCATAGGCCGGCGGTCCTGGCCGGCTCGACGAGGACGGCCTAACGGGTCCCCGAGCGCGCGATGGGTACACAGGCTGCAAAAAAACGGCGAACAGCGGACGAATTCTTGAGGGAAGCACCCGCAGGGGCTAGAGTCCACGCACATTCTGCGGCACTTACGGCACCACTGAACAGGTTACGGCACGAGTAAACTCGTGCCCTTTCGCGATTCGCCGCTCAGCAAGAGCTTTTCCGCAGCCTGTGGAGACCGGAAATCTCCGCTATCCTGAGGTCCATGCAAGTTCAGCGGCCGGGCTCATGGTTTCGATCTTCCGTTCTGGTGCTTTGGGTAAGCGTGGCGGCGGCGATTCCGCTGCGCGCGCAGACGCTCGCCGTTACGCTCGCTCCGGCCGTGGTGGAGGCGGGTTCGCCGGAGCTGATTCGCGTGGCCGCGCCGGCCGGCGCAACGCTTGAAGGCGAGTGGTTGGGAGAGAAGCTCGCGTTTTTTCGCGGGCGCGACGGACAGGCTTGGTATGCGCTCGCCGGTGTCGACGTGGAGGGGCCCTCCGGGCCTTCAAACCTTCGGATCAAGGCGACGCTGAACGGAACAGGCGGCGGCACGCCCACGCCGAAAGCAATTGACCTGAGCCGCAGCATTGAGATTCACGAGGCGCACTACCGCACCGGCACGCTGACCGTGGCGCCCAAGTTCGTAGCGCCGGGGCCGGAAACACTGAAGAGGATCGAGGCCGAGATCGAGCTCAAGAAACGGGTCTTTGCGGCGAGCGCGGCCGAGCCGCTATGGTCGGGCGATTTTCGCGCGCCGGTCGATGCGCCGCCAACCGATAGCTTCGGCACGCGGCGCGTCTTCAATGGCCAGATCGCGAGCGTGCACAAGGGGATGGATTTTCGCGCCGCCGTGGGTACGGTGGTGCGCGCAGGAAACAGCGGCGTGGTAGTGCTCGCCCGGCCGCTCTACTACGAGGGCAACTGCGTGGTCATCGACCACGGCCTCGGTCTGTTTACGATCTCCATGCACCTGAGCCGCATCGACGTGCGCGAGGGCCAGCATGTGGACGTGGGCGAACGCATTGGCCTGAGCGGAGCTACGGGGCGCGTGACCGGGCCGCACCTGCACTGGGCGGTGCGCTGGCAGAATGCGTATCTGGACCCGGCGAAGTTGTTGCAGATAGATTTGAGCGGCGTGCGCTAGCGCGAAAGCGCCTCTTCCTCGATGCCGCTTGGACGCGCCGCTCCCGCACTGGCGCTGGCCGCTTTCTCTTCCCGCAGCGTCTTGAAGGCGCGATAGACGAACCAGCTCATGTACCAGCCGTCGATGTATTTGTACGGGGTTTCGCCGGTGGTGTAGTGGCCGCAGGGGAGCACGCGGATCTCGTGGCGCACGCCGGAGCGGCGGAAGGCGTCGGCCACCTTGAGCGAGTACTCGCGCGGGAATGTCAGATCGTAATTGGCGTAGACCACGAGCACATTTTTGCCGGCGCCGTTGGCCTCGGGTCCGCGGAACTGCTCGTAATAGCTCACGGGGCTTACGGCGGCCCATAGGGCGCGCACGCGCTCCTGCGTGAGACCTGCCTCCTGCACAGCCTGGCGGATGTGGCGCGTCGATTGCCCGGTCCAAACTACGTCCCCAAAAGCTGTCGATGCGTGGTTGAAGGCGTTCACCCTGAGCCGCGCGTCGTGCGCGCTGGCCAGATAGGCATAGCAGGAGCCGAGACTGGTTCCCAGCACGCCGAAGTGCTCGTAACCCTGCTCTTCGAGCCAATCGAGGCAGCAGCGGATATCGACCACGGCCTGGCGGCAGGCGGAGATGTTGCGGCCGACGTTGGCGCTGACGGCGTAGTCCGAGCGCTCCAGTTCTTGAGGCCGGCGAATGTCGTGATAGGGCATGGAAAGACGCAGCGCCGAGATCCCCATGCGATTGAAGATCGTGCACAGAGAGTTGTGGCTGAAGCCATCGGCGTTCCACTGCGGCAGCACCACGATGGCCTGTTTGGGCCGCTTGGGATCCTTGTGGGCGGGCGCGGGATACCAGCGCGCATTGGCCACGTCGTTTTCCGGATGCGGCGTGCGCTCCGGCGAGGTAAAGCGGAGGTATTGCGCGGGCGCAAGCTTGCCTGTGGCGGCCTGCCGCTTCAGCGCGGCATCCTGGGCGAGGGTTTCCGGGCGGACGTTGGTGGGAAAGAGCCGCGGATGGCGCTCCTCAAGCCGAAAATCCCTAGGCCGCTCATAGCCAAAAAAAGACTGGCTGTGGCAGATGAGGAACTGGTTGATGCGCGTCATCGCGGCCTCGGCGGCGGCAGGGTCGCGCTCCACTTCGGGGCCCGGAACAACAGAGTGAAAGCCGTGCTCTTCGAGGAAGGGCACGATCCACTCGAAGCCCCACTCCAGCGGCCGCACCACGCGATTTTCGTCGCGCGTCGTCAGCCGCGTTTCCCACGCATACATCCAGCGCGCGTACCAGTCTGTGAACATGCCGATAGATTCATTTTAGCAATGCAGGGAGCGAGGGTCAGTTCACAGTTCTTCGTTCACAGTTCATCGTGCCCTTCCCCACTTGGCCGCAACGGCGAATTGGGAACCCCGAACCGTGAACTATGAACTTACTTCACGCGCGGCACGCTTGAGCGCGATATACTCGGCCGCAAACCAGGCGAGGCTGAACAGCAGGGTAAGTGCGATGATGGCCTGCGATATGGCGCAATAGAGGCACCAGACGCCGAGGCCGTATTGCTCAATCATGGAAAGGCGGAACGCGAAGAGAAATCCCAAGGACGCCACGAGAAATGTCAGGAAACGCTGACGCGCGAGGCTGAGACAGCCGAGCAGCAGGTACCCGGCGATGCCGAGGACGGCGACCGGCACGTGGGCGACCGTAGAGAAGCTGCTGTGATTCACGGTGCCGCAATCCCAGTGTGTGTTGATGTCGCAGGGCTCGGTGACGGTGGAGTAGTGAAGGGGCAATGTCAGCGCAGAAACAAGGACGCCGGCGAGAGAGAGAGAAGCAAGAAGATATCGCATAGTTGGCGGGGCCGATCGGAGATTCGATCCTGGCTACGATTTTAGACGATGAAGCAAGGCGCGGGTGAGCTTGCCGCGCTCGGTCCCAGGGTTCTGTGGGCTTCGCGGCCGGCGCGATACGATGAAGCCATGAACCAGCCCGGCAAAGGCGGACCTGCGCGGAGCGGCGAGGCGCTCGGGAGCGGTGGATTGCGCGTGGCCTTCTTTGGTGGCAGTCGCGTAGCCTTCTTCGGAGGCAGTTTCGATCCGCCGCATCTGGGCCATCTGGCCGTGGCGCGCGCGGCCCGCGCGGCCTTTGCCCTGGACGCGGTGCTGTTTGCGCCGGTGGGCATGCAGCCGCTGAAGCCGGAGGGATCGGCCGCGAGCTTTGAGGACCGGCTGGCCATGACGCGCCTGGCGATTGCGGGCGAACCGGGCTTTGAGGTCTCGCTCGTGGACGCGCCGAAATTGGCTGGCGCGTTCGGGCCGGCGGACGGCCGCAATTCCGCGCCCAACTACACGATCGACACGCTGGAAAGCTTGCGCAGCTCTCTTGCGCCGGGCAGCAGGCTCTTTTGCCTGTTGGGCGCGGACTCGTTTTTCGGGCTGCGGCACTGGCATCGCGCCGCGGAGATTCCTTTTGTGGCGCCGTTGATCGTGGCCTCGCGGCCGGGGCAGCCGTTGGAGGGCCTGACGAATGCATTGCCGGCAGGGCTTGCGCTGGAGCCGGCTCAGGCAGGAGAGAGCACAGAAGCCGGTATTGAGGTGCGCGCCTTTGTCCTGGTGAATAAGTCCGGGGAGCGCACGGGGTTCTACGTGCTGCCGGGACTGAATGTCGGGATCAGCGCGTCGGAAATTCGCGCGCAGATGCAGGCTGCTCGCGTCGGCGCGGCGGCGGGAGCCGATCTTGTCCCGGCGGCGGTTCGCGACTACATCGCCGAGCACAAGCTATATGGCTCGTAGGCGCATGCGCTGGTCTTCCCTTTCTGGAGATGCTCCGATTTCCTGCTCCCTTGCTCCATTGTTCCCCGGCTTTGGTAGTGGGTCGGCTTGAGGGAAACTGTCCCTCAGGGGCTAAATGTGAAGTTTCAGGACGTTGTTGTCCATTCGGTCGAGAACTGAAAAGCTAATGTTGCGAAGCAAAAGCTTGTCTCAGGAGACCGAATGGACTATCACCATCATGCTCGACTGACGA
>Ga0326728_10016586_pt1 | contig 14982 bp, 8 predicted proteins | sample MB3enrmetagenome_FD_207602 | JGI IMG/M metagenome (GOLD analysis project Ga0326728, IMG submission 207602) | Lab enriched peat soil microbial communities from McLean, Ithaca, NY, United States - MB31MN | ecosystem: Environmental > Terrestrial > Soil > Wetlands > Peat | place: USA: New York...
GTCGCTGGCGCGACGCGACGGCTACGGGCCGCTGATTCCGTGGGCTGAAGCCCCACGGCTACCTTCAAATCACCGCTACGCGGTGCCGCAAGAGGTCCAAACTCCAGGCCTGGGCCAACGGCCCAGGAGCGGACCCGGCGAGGGCTGCCAGGGCTGAAAGCCCGGTCCATCGAGCGCCGGTGCGCCCTCGACCAAACCCGTCACCGGCGATGCCGACGCATGGGGCGGGCCTTCAGCCCTTGGGCGCTTTTCCGGTCATGACCTGGGCCGTTGGCCCAGGCTGATATGGACCGCGCCCTTGGCGCTCCAGGCGTTGCCTTGGATTACCTCCCAGCGAGGCAGCGCCTCGCGCCTTTCGTGAGTGACTATCGCGCTTCCGAAGAATTTCGTCCTGCGCCCCCGGTTACCCGCATGGCCCGGCCGGAATTGACACTCGAGCGGCCCGTGTTATACCCTGGCAAGATGTGGCGGTAGCGCAGGATCGGATTTCCCTGCCGCTTTTGCGGCAAAAAGGATGAATCCCAAGGAAAGCACTCGTGCGCCAGGCCCGTTGGTCATGAAAACTGATGTTTTACGTCTGTGCCGCAAAGGCATTTTTTCGTTCATTCACTCAACCGCTTGGCGGCGGCGCGGGACCGCGCGCCTTGCGAGGCTTTTGCCTTTGCTCCCGCTTTTTGCCCTGCCCGCCGCGGTGCAGGCGCAATTCGACTGTGCAACCAACCACGGGACAATTACCATCACCGGCTACAGCGGTTCGGGCGGCGACGTGGACATTCCCAGCACGCTCAATACGCTGCCGGTGACCGCCATTGCAAATTACGCGCTGGCCAACTGCACCAACCTGACCAGCATCACGATTCCCGACAGCGTGACCAGCATCGGGGAGAACGCGTTTTCCGGCTGCACCGATTTGCAGGCGATTACGGTAAATGCGCTCAACAAGAACTACAGCAGCGTGGACGGGGTTTTGCTTAACAAGAGCCAGACCACGCTGGTCCAGTGCCCGGGGGGCAAGAGTGCCAGCTATGCGGTCCCCGGCAGTGTCACGAGCATCGGCGATTATGCGTTTTATGAGTGCGTCAATCTCTCGGACATCGAGGTCCCAAACAGCGTGACGACTATTGGGAATTACGTGTTTTACGAGAGTGTCAACCTCGAGAACGTCACGATTTCCGATAGCGTGTCAAGCATCGGGAACGGCGCGTTTTACGGCTGTGTCAGCCTGGCCGGCGTCACCATTCCCAACAGTGTCACCCGCATCGGCAGCGGGGCCTTTTCCGGCTGCACGAGCCTGGCCGCGTTCATTATTCCCAGCAGCGTCACCAGCATCGGGAGCGAGATGTTCTCGGGTTGCGCCAACCTGAGCAGCGTTACGATTCCCAGCAGCGTCACCAGCATTGGGAGTTACGCATTCCTGGGCTGCAGCAGCCTGAGCAACATCACCATTCCAAACAGCGTCACGAGCATCGGGCTTGAGGCATTCTCCAGTTGCACGAGCCTGGCGGAGATTACAATTCCGAATAAGACCACGACCATTGGAAACAACGCATTCTCGGGCTGTTCGAACTTGAGCAGTGTTACGATCCCCGTCAGTGTCACCAGCATTGGGGATTACGCATTCTCGGGCTGCGCCAGCCTGGCCAGCGTTCTGATCCCGAAGGGCGTTTCGAAGATTGGGATCTACGCGTTTTCGGGTTGCACCGGGCTGGTTAGTTTCTCAGCCACCAACAGCCTCACCAGCATCGGCGAAGGCGCGTTCTCAGGCTGCTCCAGCCTGTCCCAAATCACCATTCCCGACAAAGTCGCCGACCTCGGGGACAACACGTTCTCCGGTTGCATTAACCTGGCCGACGTCACAATCCCCAAGAGTGTCAAAACCATCGGCGACTTCGCGTTTTCGGACTGCGCCAGCCTGGCGAGCATCGCGATTCCCACCAGCGTGAGCGGCATTGGCAACAATGTGTTTGCGGGCTGCGCCGGCCTGGGGAGCATCACCGTTCCCAGCAACGTCAAAACCATTGGGGATTACGCCTTCTCCGGTTGCGCCAGCCTGGCCAGCGCCAGGATTTCCGCAAGAATCAAAGCAATCGGCAACAACGTCTTTGCCGATTGCGCCAGCCTCACCAACGTGACAATCCCAAGCAGCGTTGTCAGCATTGGGGACTACGCCTTTTCCGGCTGCTCGAGCCTGGCGGGCATGACGATTTCAAGCGGCGTCACAAACATCGGAAACAATGCGTTCTCGGGTTGTTCCAGCCTGCCGAGCGTCGCCATTCCCAGCAAGGTCGAAGCGATTGGGGATTACGCCTTTTCCGGCTGCACCAGCCTGGCCAGCGTGACCCTTCCCGCCAAGCTCACCAGCACCGGCGACTATACGTTCCTGGGCTGCACCAGCCTGGCCAGCGTCACGATCCCCGATAAGGTCACCCGCATCGGCGATTACGCCTTTTCCGGCTGCACCGGCCTGGCTGGGGTCACGATCCCCACAAGCGTAACGGGTATCGGGGCTGGCAGTTTTTTAAACTGCACGGGCTTGGTTGCAGTGACAATCCCCGGCAGTGTTGTCAGCATCGGATATGAGGCCTTCTCCGGCTGCACGGGGTTGACGCGTGTGTTTTTCGCGGGCGCCGCGCCCTCGAGCGTTGATTCCGACGTGTTTCTTGCAGCCCCTGGCGCTGAAGTCTATTATTGCTCGGAAACCGCCGGATGGAGCTCGACTTTCAGCGACAGCGATCACCCGACGGTGCCGGTAACCGTGCCCTTGATCACTCAGCCGCCAACCAATCAATACGCCGTGCTCGGAAAGGCAGCCATCTTCAGCGTGAGCGCCTTTGGACCGCAGCCAATTACGTATCAGTGGCAATTCAACGGAAGCAATGTCTCAGGAGCCAGAAGCAGCGCTTTGAAGCTGAGTTCGGTTCAGGGCAGGAATGGGGGCAGTTACTCCGTGGTTGTGGCCAACTCTTACGGCAGCGTCACCAGTCCCCCCGCCCTTTTGTCCGTCGAGACGGCGGCAGGCACATACAAAGGGTTGATCATGGCCGCCAATTCCTTTGACAACACAAACTCGGGCGCGTTCGTGCTTACCGTGGCGTCCGGCGGCGCTTACTCGGCAAAGCTCACCTTCCCCTCCGAAACCATCTCCACAAGCGGCAAGTTTGCGTTTTATGACGGGCAGAGCAACGCAGCCATAGCGCAATTCACCAATCAGATAGGCGGTCGCCGCGTTGAATTCCTGGTCATGCTCGCGCTTGACTCGTCCACAGCGGTCTCCGGCTCGTTGACGGCGCTCGGAGATGCCAATGCCTTGGCCCAAATAGATGGCGCGAGGGTATCCAACACCGCCAACTTCGGTCTTTTCGATGTGGCCGTCTTATCCGCCACAACCAATCCGCCCGCAGGCAATGGATACGGCGCCGTTGCCGTTTCGATAACCGGGGCAAGCATCAACCTGGCCCTCCCCGACCAAAAGACAGTCATCACAGCCCTGGCGTCCGACCGCCTCAATAACGGCGCTATTCCGGTCTTCACTCCCCTTTACTCCAAAAAGGGGTTCTTCAGCGGCTGGCTGACGCTGACCAACCAACAGGTTTTCTCCGAATCGCCGCTGGCGTGGCACAAAGACCCCGACTCGAGCGCAAGCTCCTTTGCGGAAGGGTTTAACCAATGGGTAAGGGTCTCCACGCCATAAGGCTGGGAATGGGACAAGTTCCGGCGGCTTTGTCACCCGCCCCGGCTTACGCAAGGCGGCACCCTGCGCAGCCCGAGCCCTTGAGCATAATTGCCCCCGTGGGACAGACCTCGGCGGCGCGCCGTCCGGACTTGCGCAACGCTTCAGCCATGGGCTTGCCGAATGGGACCGCTGCCGCAACCTGAAACCCCCGTCCGATCAACGCAAGTCCCAGCTCCTCGCCCTCCTGGGCGGCCACCTGCACGCACGCGCCGCACAGAATGCACTTCCCGGGCTCGAAGAGGATCTCCGGGTGAGAGGTGTCTCGGGCAAAGTGACGGCGCTGTCCGGCAAAGCGTTCCGGGTCCGCTCCATAATCGGAGGCGAATTGGCGGAACCGGCAGGCAACAGCCTTGCCGCAGCCGCAACCCAGGCAGCGGCGCGCCTCGCGCGCAGCGGCCTCGGGTGAAAACCCAAGCTCGACTTCCTCGAACGTGGTTCGCCGCTTTTCCATCTCCAGGCGCGGCATTGGGGCGCGCGGGCCCCGCTCGATATTTCGGAACAGCACCGCCAGCTCCTCTTCGCTCAACTTCCCCATAAGCACATGGATTGGCTCGGGGACGCCACTGACCTTCTTGCCGCCCAAGAACTGATCCAGCGAAGCCGCCGCCAGCTTGCCGGCCGCCACAGCCCGCACAGCAAGGTCGGGTCCGGCAACCGCATCGCCGCCGGCGAAGACGCCGGGAAGATTGGTCGCCAGCGTCTTGGGGTCCGCGGCAATGCCCCACTTTGACAAAGCGATCTCCCCGCCGGGCAGGCCGTCGAAAACCACATTCTGGCCGATGGCGGCGATCACGCGCGAGGCCCGCACGGCAAATTCCGAACCCGGGACCGGCGTCGGGCGGGCGCGTCCGCTTTCATCCGGCGCGCCCAATTCCATCCGCTGGCAGGTCAGGACGAACTCTCCCTTCTTGCGCTCGAGCTGCAGCGGGGCAACCAGAAAGTCGATTTGAACACCCTCGGCTTCAGCGGCCTCCACTTCCTCCATGAGGCAAGGCATCTCGCGGCGGGTCCGACGGTAGAGGACGCGCACGGATTTGGCCCCCAGTCTCAAGGCGCAACGGCTGGCGTCCATCGCCGTGTTCCCGCCCCCCACGATGAGGACCTCGTTTCCGACGACCGGCGGCGGCCCCTCGGTGAGCCTCTCCAGAAACTCCAGGGCCGGCATCGCCAGGTCTTCGCCCGGGCAACCCAGGCCGCGCGAACCTTGCGCCCCGACTGCCAGAAACACCGCGTCGAAATCCCGTCGCAATTGCTCCAAAGAGAAGTCCCGGCCCAGCCGTTTGCCCAGCCGGAATTCGGCGCCCAACCCGCCGATGCGCTCGATCTCCGCATCGAGCACCGGGCGCGGCAGGCGAAAGGCCGGAATGCCGTAGCGCAGCATCCCACCCGCCTGCTGGTGCGCATCAAATAGCACCGCCCCATGGCCCTTTCGGAGCAGATGATCCGCCGCAGCCAGGCCGGCGGGACCCGCCCCGACAATGGCGACCCGTTTGCCGGTGGGCTCTACAGGCTGGCCAGGCCCCCCTGCCCGGCCGTCGGCCAGCAGGCGATTGTGGTCGGCGGCAAACCGGTGCAGGTTGCGAATCGAGAGCGGCTCTGCGACGTCACACTGGCGGCATCGTTGCTCGCAAAGCCGCGGACAAACCCGCCCCAGGGAGGCCGGCAATGTGAGGTCCTGCGTCACGATGTCGGCCGAGGCCCGGTCATCGCCCGCCGCAATCCGGCCTATGAAATTAGGGATGTCCAGCCGCGCCGGACACCCCGTCCTGCAAGGCCCGATGCAGTCGCCGGTATGGTCGGAGAGCAGGAGTTCGAGGGCGGTCTTGCGCGCTGCCCGGATCTCCTCCGAATTGGTGATCACGGCCATCCCCTCGGCGGCTGGCATCGCGCACGAGGGCCAAAGACCAGCCCGCCCCTGGAGCTGGACGACGCAAAGGAAGCAAGAACTCGACGCCTGAAACCCCTCCACATAGCAAAGCGTTGGAATGGCAACCCCGGCCTTGCGCGCCGCCTGCAGAATCGTCTGCCCCGCCTCAACCTGCACCGGGAGGCTATCGATAGTCAAAGAAACCAAAGTCATGGGAGGGCGGAGGGGAAAGAAGAAATCCCAAGGAAGGCCGAAGGCCGAAACCCGAAATCCGAGATTCCTTCTATCCGTGCCATCCGCGAAATCCGTGGTTGAAAAATCTTCGCAGTCTGCGGGCTACGCCGGATGAGGATTTCGGGTTTTGGATTCATGCAGTCTGCCGGCTTCACTCGACCTGGATCGCATGCTCCGGACACACCTGCCGGCACGAATCGCAGCGCGTGCATTTCTCGGTGTCAATCCAGTGCCGCTTATAGGGGGTCATCGCAATGGCATCCACCGGGCAACGCTGGGCGCAGAGCGTGCAGCCGTTGCAGTTCTCCAGCACGCGATACCGAATGAGGGCGGCGCATTGGGCGGCAGGGCAGCGGCCCTGCAAGTGCGCCTCATACTCGTCGCGGAAGTAGCGCAGAGTCGTGAGCACGGGGTTGGGGGCCGTTTTACCGAGCCCGCAGAGGCTTCCCTGTGTAACCTGGCGGGCGAGCTGCTCGAGCTCGTCCAACTGCGCTCGACCGGCTTTGCCGGCGCACAGCAGTTCGAGCAACTCGAGCATCCGTTTGGTGCCGATTCGGCAAAAGGTGCATTTGCCGCAAGACTGGTTCTGGGTAAACTGAAGGAAGTAGCGCGCAATATCCACCATGCAGGCGGTGTCATCGAGAATCACCATGCCGCCCGAACCCATGATCGCTCCAATGTCCCGCAGCGATTCGTAGTCCACTGGCGTATCGGCCAGGCGGGCCGGCACGCAGCCGCCGGAGGGTCCGCCGATTTGCACCGCCTTGAACTTGCGTCCTTCGCCGACTCCGCCGCCAATCTCCTCGACGATCTGCCGGAGAGTTGTCCCCATCGGAATTTCGATCAACCCGGCCCGGCGGACCTTGCCTGCCAGAGCGAACACCTTTGTTCCCTTGCTCTTGGCTGTTCCGATTCGGGCGAAGGCCTCCGCTCCATTGCGGATGATCCACGGCACCAGCGCCAGGGTCTCCACGTTATTGATGAGCGTGGGCCTGCCCCAGAGCCCGGCCTGAGCCGGAAAGGGCGGGCGCAACCGGGGCATCCCCCGGCGGCCTTCCACCGAGGCGATGAGGGCAGTCTCTTCGCCGCAGACGAACGCCCCGGCCCCTTCCTTGATGGAGATGCGCAACGGGTAATCGCTCCCCAGCAAAGACTGCCCCAGCCAACCCCGTCGTTCACATTCCTTGAGGGCCGCCTTCACGCGCCGCAGGGCCTGGGGATACTCGTGCCGGATGTAGAAAATGGCTTCATGGGCCCCGACTGCGACGGCAGCAACGGCCAACCCTTCAATCACCCGGTAGGGAAACGATTCCAGAATCATCCGGTCCATGAACGCCCCCGGATCGCCCTCGTCGCCGTTGCAAATCACATACTTGACCTCGCCCGGCTGCTGACGAACAAGGCGCCACTTCTGCCCCGTGGGAAAACCCGCCCCGCCGCGCCCCCGCAGCCCCGATTGCTCGACGGTCGGGATAATCTGTTCCACAGAAAGCAGGCACTTCGCCAGCGCCTCAAAACCGCCATGGGCGGCGTATTCTTCCAGGTCCAACGGGTCGAGCCGTCCATAGTGTTCCATGGCAATGTGGACCTGCCATTGGAAGAAGGCTCGAGCGCCGGGCTCATCCGGGCCCGCCAGGAGCCGCTGGATTGCCGAAGACGGCGCCTCCTCCTCCGCCAGCAAGCCGTCCAATACCCGCGTCCAAAACCGGGAGGCGCGCCGCCTGAAACCGACCGGACGGAAAAGCGTTTGCGCCAACTCGCCGGCCTGAGGCGCCGTCAGCCCGCTATAGGTCACACTGGAGCGGCCCGGCCGGTCGACCTCGATAATCGGCGTGAGATAGCAGGCGCCAACGCAGCCCACCCGTTTTACTGTCGCCTCTGCGCCACTCAGCCTCAGCCCCTCCTGGAGGGCCTGAAAAACCCGGTCGGTCCCTTTGGCCACGCAGCACGAGTCCAGGCAAACTTTGATCTCGGCGCCTCCGTTGCAGGCCTTGCTCGAGCATGGGACGGGTTTGGCGGCGAGGGCGCGCTGCCGGCTCTGGAGGAAATCACGCATCGCCCCCGGCACTTTTTCCGCCGTTGCGAAACCGATCGTCTCCTCGGCAACCCTCAGCACCGGGGCCAGCGTGCAGCAACCCAGGCAGGCCACGCGCTCGAGCGTGAATAGCCGCTCGGCATCCGTGTCGGCCCCCTCGGCAATCCGCAAGTGGCGGCGCAAGGCCTCCTCGACCCGTTCGGCTCCGCCCACGTGGCAGGCGGTGCCGTGGCACATCTGCACGATGTACTTGCCCACCGGCTGGCGCCGGAACATGTCGTAGAACGAAGAGACGCCGGCGATGGCCGAGGCAGTGATCTGGGTGGTCTCACAGACCCGAAGCAGCGCCTCTCCCGGCAAATAGCCGTAGTGATCCTGCATCGCCTGCAAAATCGGGATCACGGCATCGGGCGCGCGCCCGATGCGCTCCACGGCTTCATCCACGAATTTTAAGTCCACGGGCATGCCAACCGGACAGGATTAGGATTAGGATTGGGATTAGGATGCACCCTTGTTTGACTTGTCACCGCTTGCTCGACTCGATGCAGAAGACATTCGTCACGCCCCGCAGGAAAATCTTCCCCGGCGCGAACGCGGGGCTGGCATGGAAGGCGTCGCCCATCTCCGTTCGATACAATTCCTTGAATTGAGGCGCGGCTTCGACGACGACGGCGGCGCCCTTTTGGCCAAAGAGATAGAGATGGTTTGCAGCCAGGCTCGGCGAGGCATGGAATTCCATTTCGAAATCGTGCTCCCATTGCTTCTTGCCGTCCTTGGCGTTCAAGCAGGTCAGCAGCCCGGATGTGGTGAGGGTGAAGAGCAGTTCGCCGTTGCTGACGGGGCTCGTGACGTCGGGCACGTTGTCTTCGTTCACCCACGCCACATGCGTCTTGGTTACGTCACCTTGGCCGTCGGGACGAATGGCCATCACCTTTTCCGAGGGGCTGACGGCAAAAACCAAGCCGGCCGCGAATATGGGCGAGGGGGTAATCTCTCCGTCCAGCCCTTCGACGCGCCACAACTCGGTCCCGTCGGCAGCCGAATAGGCAATCACCCACGGCACCGCCATCGTAATGACCTGCGGCTTTCCCGCCGCCTCGATGACGATCGGCGTCGCCCAGGATGCGCCCACCTTCCGTTGCGTTTGCCAAACGACGCCGCCGGTGCGCCCGTCGAGCGCGTAAAGTTTGGACCTGCCTTCTTCATTGTCGCCCTGGTCCAGTTGCAGGATCAGCCGGTCGCGCCAGGTCGCCAGCGACGTCGCATGGCCATAGGGATTCTTGAGGGGACCGAAGCTCTTCGACCAGAGCGGCTTGCCCTCGAAGGCGAATGCCGCCACGTCGCCGTTGGCGAAACTCACATAGAGACGCCGCCCGTCCGAGGCCATCGTCGAGGCGGCATAGCCCGTCGTGTCGGGGACCTCCCCTGGCTGGGCGGGGCTGCCGGGAACATTGGCCACCGGCTGGCGCCAGAGCGACTGGCCTGCCTTGCCGTCCAGGCAGAACACCTCTCGCTTGGCGGCGTCGCCACCGGAGAAAAAGACCCGGTCTCCCCACGTGATCGGGGAGTTGAACCCGCCCGCCGGCACTGGGGATTTCCAAGCAATCCCCGCCCCGGTTTTCGCGTCCCAGCTTGTCGGGGCGTTGGTAAATGGGGAAACCCCTCCTCCATCGGCCCCGCGGAACCGCGGCCAGTTCTGCTTCAGTTCATCGGGCGTCGCCGCATCGCTCGGCAGCGGCGTGGCGCCGCCCTTGCCCCCGGGCGTTTTGTCCACCTCGACCTGCCGCTCCGGCAAGACCGTTTTGAGAGCCAGGCTCGCCGCGAAGAGTCCTGCGCCAACGGTGGCGCCGCATATCGCCACCGACCACCGAGCCAAGGTGGCGGCGCGGACGGCCTGGATGCCCGCCTCCGGGTTGGCTTTGGGCAATGGCGGCTGCTTCTGACAATGGGCAACCCGGGCGCCGGCCATCGCAAACAGGGCTGCGGCGCCCAGCAACATCCAGACGCCCGAGTTCATTCGCCACAAGTAGCGGAAATAGTGTTGGCGAAGCTCCAAATCAAGCAGGCGAATGTTCTGCTTGAGCGTCTCATCGATCGGATTGACCCTCAGTTTCTCCTTCAAATCCGCAAGCCGGGCTGACTTGAGAGGGTCATCGGTCCTGGCATTCACATAGCCCAGCAGCATCCCCGCGGCGACCAGGACGGCAAACACCCCGGCCATCCATTGCGTGAGCAGCCAGGGACGGCTGGCCTGCCGGGCGGGACCCGCAGGCGGCTCGACGGCCCCTGTCTGGACTGGCAGCCTCTCGCTCATGTGACCTGCAATGTCCGGTGATAAGCCGGGTCACTCCGATTTGAGATGACCCCGCGCCGCGTGAGCTCGTAGGGACAGTATTCAAGACAACGCGCGCAGGACAAACAGGCCCCGCGGTCCGGTTCGTAATCGGTTCGTTGCCTGAACACGGACAGGGAAATGAGTTTTGCGCCAATGACCAACCCAACCCACGCCCCAAAAAGCCAGCCGCCCAGGCGGAACTTGTGCTTAATGGCGGCGGCTTCGGCCAGGAGGTCTTTCGGATTCTGGCGGGCGCGTTCCAACGCCAGGTCGCCGGAGGTGGGGGCGCCGGTCTTTGGCGGCGTGTCGCCCTCGCGCACGAAGCGCTCGGCGAGGCTCACATCCTGATTCAACAACGAGGCAGGAGCGCTGAACCGCCCGCCGAGCCAACCCCCGGCGCCCACCAGGAGCGGCAGCACAATAAGCAGCCAGACCAGGCGCCGCCGACCCGCGGCCAGCAGGGTTGGTCCGGGCTTGCCCGACTCAGGTTGCCGCATAGCGCCGAAGGGGCAGGAGGCCTCGCAGAGCCGGCATTGCGTGCAGAGACTGGGGGTGACCCGCAGCCGCCATTTGGCGACCGAGCCCGCCAGCTTGAGCAACGCGCCGTAGGGACACAAGAACCGGCAATAAGGCCGCCCCACAAACACCGCCAGGACCAGCAAGCCCGCCCCCGCCAGCACCATCAGGGCGCGCCCGCTCATCCGGAACACGGGGATAAACGGGTCGTATTCGCAAATGAGGAAGGCGCTGCCGGTCGCGGCGAACAAGACTCCCGCGCCCAGGTACACAAATGGCAACAGGCCCAAGCCATGGTCCAGCCAGGAGGGCAGCTTGACGGGCTTGAGCAGCACCAAATCCTGCAACGCCCCGTGCGGGCAGACCGCCGCGCAGAACGTCCGGCCTGCAAACAGGGCAAAGGCCAGCGGCAGCACAAAAAAGGCAAGCACCCCCACCGGCACGGCATACCCGCTATCGCCCAGCGCCTGGGCGACATTCTGCAACGAGCCGATGGCGCAAACGCATCCTTTGCGGTAGAAGCCGAAGTAGGCCAGCGAGAACATGGATAGCGCTACCACCCCGCGCCGCGAGCGTCTCCCAGCCACCAGCCACGTCGCCGCCCCCAGCGCCGCCCCCAGCACTGCCACATCGAGATACTGGTAATACACCCCTCGAGCCGCGGGCGCGGCCGTGGCCGGAAGCTGATGGCTGGTCTCGACAAAATCCGGCGGCGGGAACCGCTGCTCGGCAAACGCGCTTAGGCACAACAAGAGCAGCAGGACTGCAATCCGAAGGCCGAAGGAAGTCCGAAGCCCCGAAGGCCGAAACCGCGGAATACGCGCAATACGCGGAAAGCCGGGACGACGCGGACCTTTTTCCGCGTATTCCGCGGTGTCCATTTCCTGCCCTTGGTTCTGGCTGCGCCAGATGAGGATTTCGGATGCGCGCCTCATTCAGTGACTCATGGTCTTGAGCAGATAGGGATGCCCTGCCGGCAGGCGGCGGAAGGCATCGCTCGGGCAGACCTTCGAGATGGCGCATTCGTTGCAGTTCAGACAGCGGTCGTGGCGGACCTGGAGGAAAAGGGAGCCGTTGCCGAAACGGTTGCATCCCTCGACGCACTTGGCGCAACCGATGCAAAGGTGCTCGTCAATGGAGTACTCGTAATACGGGTCCTCGACGAAGGAGCGTTTGATAGCGGACGTAGGGCAGAGGCAGTTTTCGGCGCCCGTGTTGAGGTCGTTGGGGGCAGGCTCGAAAAAGCCGGTGCAAAGCTGGCAATACCCGCAGATGGCGTAGGCATGGACGCACTTGACGGCCGACTGTTCCAGCACGCAGTGCGTGGCGCAATTGTCGCAACGAACGCATTTCTGCGGATCGATTTGCCAAACCGTCCCCGCGCCCGCGCTGCGCCCCGCCGCCAGGCCCAGCAGACCGCCCAGACCCGCCAACGCCGCCGCCCGCGCCCCGTCCCGCAGAAACTGCCGGCGATGGACCGGTATGCCACTGCCGCCGCTCACGCCTTGGCCCTCATCACGCGCACATCTCCGGCGACCAGGTCCAGGACATAAACCCGGCCCTGCGAGTCCACCGCGGCGTCCAGGCCTCCCAGCAGACCATCGGACCCATCATACTGCGCCCCGGCCCTGGCATTTTCCGGGAACGATTCGGGTCCGGCCACAACGCTCTCGAAAACGCCCTCGGCCGAGTAAACCTTGACCCGCGGCAGCCCTTTCTCACAAGTCACATAGCGGCCGTCCGCAAGCAGGGCAAGGCCCACCGGATTGCAGCATCCGCAAAAGCCCTCGATAGCGGCAGTCGCTTTTCCCCACGACGACTCGAGGTCGCCGTTGGCGGTATAAACCTCGACCAAATGGCGTCCGGGATTGTTCACACGCAGCAGGCCGTCACGGCCCATTTTCACATCCAGGTAAGGGCTGGGAACGATGAGACCGGGGATATTGCGCTCCTTGTTCTTCTCGCCGATGCGGCCGGCCAGTTTGCCGGAAACGTCATAATGCAGCACCACTCGGTTGCCCGCGTCGGCCACGAAGACGTCTTTTCCCGCTACCGCCAGACCCGTCAACCAGACCTTCTTGCCTGGCGACTCCCACGCCGCCAACCGCCCGCCTTTGGGGTCAAAGACCTCCACATGGTCCCGCAGGCCCGCATAGACGCTTCCATCAGCCGCCACGGCAACGCACCGTGCCGGGGCCGCCATGGCAATGTGGTCGAGCCGTTTCCCCTCGCGGTCAAGCACGCTTACCCCGTTCCTGGCCGCGACGTACAGTCGGTCCCCCGGGCCGAGGGCCAACCGCCGTGGCCCGCGCGCCGGGCAGGCAAAGCGCCCCGCCTGCTCATACCGCACGAGCTTGGGGTCGGTCTTGCTCACCCGTTCCAGGTCGTATGCAAACGGATTGGCGTTCCTCTGCGCGGCGCCCCCCGGCCAAACGCCGGCCAAGGCAAGCCATCCCGCCCCGCTTGCGCTCCGCCGCAGGAATACCCGCCGCGTAATTGTCTGGTTCCTGCTCTTCATCTTCAACCTCCGGGTCGGGCGCCCTTGGCCGAAAGCGCCTGGGGCAGGCCGCAAGACGCAAACACCGCGCACCCGCGGCAAACACCCCGGTTGGCGCAGCGTTGGCCCGCCGCTCCGGACCGCGCCGCCAGCCGGCCCGCAGCCATCAGCAAGGCCAGCAGGCCGCCGCGCGCGGCGGCGCGAAGAAACTCGCGCCGGCTTTCAGCCCTTTCCTGGGAACTGTGCATAGCAAGCGATCTAACAATAACACCAAGAGCTTCCTCTACGAGCAAAAAAACGGCTACAGCAGAATTGTCAATTGCTAACCCTTTTTTGTCCTCCTTACCACCATTTTTGCAAAGGAGCATGGCCCTCCCTCCCGGAGAAAACCGCCGAGGGCGCCAAGCGCCTCCCCTCGACCCTCGCTATTTCACCTCCAGCTTCACGTGGCGCCGCTCCAGCGTCGTCCCTTCGTTGACCGCCAAAGTGGCCAGCGCGATATTGTAATCGGCCAAGGCCCGAATCTCCGTCGAACGCGCCGTCGTCAGGTCGCGCTGCAACTGCAGGACCTGGAAACTGGTGCTCTTGCCGTTTTCCAGCTTCTTCTGTTCCGCGTCCAGCGCCGCTTCGGCATAGACCCTCGCCTCCCGTGTGGCCCCGGCCCGTTGCAGGGCGGTCTTGGCCGTCGCAATGGCATCCTCAATCTGGATGAGGATGTTCTGCTGCAATTGCTTCAATTGAAGCGCAATTTGATCCTTGGTCAGCTTGGCCGCCTTGTAGGTGTTCCGGGCGCTGATGTTGCCCAGGGGGAAGAACAACTGGCCCCCAATGGTCCAATACGGATTGTCCCTGGACTGAATCTGGTTCAGCGCGTTGTCGAAGCTCGTCGTGCTCGAGGCCATGTAGCCCGCCGTGCCTACAAGGTCCAACTCGGGAAACATCTGGTTCCTCTGGAACTTGACGATGTAGCCCTGCTTCTCCAGCGCCAGTTTCTGCTGCAGCAGGTCCGGACGCAGGCTCAGGCCGTTGTTCCAACTCTCCTGCAAATCGAACCGCTGCGGCACCGCCAACAACGGGTCCACCGGCTGCACCGAGACGTTCTTCCATCCCGAATACTCGTCGCTCAACAGGCTCTTGAGCACCCGCTGCTGCGTGCTCTCGGTCCCCACGGCCGCCAGCAGGTCCGCCCGGCTGGACGCCGCCTGCGACTCCGCCTGCTTCTCGTCCAGCGGCGCCAGCGTCCCCACCTCCACCCGCTTCCGGTTCTCGGCCAGCAACTGCTCGGCCAGTTCCAGGGCCTTCTGCTGCACCGTGATGTTCTCCTGCGAAAATATCAGGTTGTAATAGGCCTGCTCCACCGCCGTAATCGTGTTCATCACCTGCGCCCGCAAATCCAACTCCGTAATCTTCAGGTTCTTCTTGTCCAGAAAAATCTGCAGCCGCGTGTTGTCCACCCAGAAATTCTTCAACACCGGCTGGGTGAAACTGGCCAAACCGACGCTCCCGTTGGCGCTCTCGAAGAAGTTGCGCGTCGCCACCGTGGAATAATTGGTGGACAGGAAGCTGATGGTCTTGCCGCTGTTGATATCGACAAAACTATTGGTGATCACGCTGGCCGGCCCAATGCCCACGCCCGGTTGCGTGCCGTAAGTGTCCGAGGCCTGCGCCCCGATGCTGTAAGTAGTGCCCCAGGGCAGCATCCCCCCCAACGACCCGTTGAAGGTGTTGATGTCCATCTCGGTGCCTGAGTAAGTCCGGCCCTGCG
>Ga0326728_10016587_pt1 | contig 14982 bp, 14 predicted proteins | sample MB3enrmetagenome_FD_207602 | JGI IMG/M metagenome (GOLD analysis project Ga0326728, IMG submission 207602) | Lab enriched peat soil microbial communities from McLean, Ithaca, NY, United States - MB31MN | ecosystem: Environmental > Terrestrial > Soil > Wetlands > Peat | place: USA: New York...
CCGGGGCAGACCGTGAGGCGCTACAACGATGTCAGGCCGTGCTCGCAGGTGGGGAGCCTCTCGTCATGTTCCCAGAGGGCACGCGACGATCGGGACCGGAGGTAACACAGCTCAAGGACGGCGTGGTTTACCTGGCTTTGCGGGCAGGCGTACCGGTCGTTCCCGTTGGCATTGGCGGCTCGGAACGAGCCATGCCGCGGGGATCGTCGTTTCCTCGTCCGAGGCGGGTGAACGTTGTCATCGGGCCGCCGGTCCCGGCCCGCAGCCCGGCCGACGCGAGCGGGCGGGACGAGTCGAGCGAGCCCGCGGATCCAGCAATATCGCGCAAGCGAGCTCGTGTCACACGGGAGGCCACGACCGAACAGTCTCTACGCGTGAGAGCGGCGATCCAACAGGCCTTTGACGCTGCCGAGGCCAGTCTCCGACGCTAGCGGTCTTGTCGTCAGGCCCTACGGGCCGCAGCAATCACATGCTGGCGGTTCCGGCATCAGGCTGGGCGCCTGCTAACTTCCCGGCGTGGTCGTAGATGGCTGAGACACGAGCTGTTCTAGTGACCGGCGGGGCCGGATTCGTGGGAGCGACGCTGGTGAGACGACTTGTGGAAACCGGCCACGCGGTGCGTGTCCTCGACAATCTCACGACGGGTGACGCCTCGCATCTGGACGGAGTCGACGCGGAGCTGGTCGAGGGTGACATCCGTGATGCCGAGACGCTGGACGACGCGTTCGGCGGCATCGAATCGGTTGTCCATCTTGCGGCGGCGGGCTCGGTCGTGATGTCAGTCGCGGACCCGGCGACGAATTTCAACGTGAACGTCTTCGGTACTTTTCAGGTGCTCGATGCCGCCCGGCGGGCCGGTGTAGAGCGCACCGTGCTGGCGTCAACAGGGGGAGCACTGGTTGGCGACGCCGTGCCACCGGTCAATGAGCTCTCGCTTCCCAAGCCGATCTCGCCCTACGGCGCGAGCAAGCTGGCCGGTGAGGGTTACGCTCACGCCTTCGCCAAGGCCTACGGCCTTCGTACTATCGCCCTTCGCTTCTCCAACGCTTACGGACCGTGGAGTGCTCGTAAGAGGGGTGCGATAACGACTTTCTTTCGGGCGATCAACGCTGGCGAGCCGATCGTCATCTACGGCGACGGCACGGCTTCGCGTGACTACACCCATGTCGACGACATCTGTCGCGCACTGGAGCTCGCGCTCGAAAGCGATGTCGCAGGCGGCACGGTTTTGCACATCGCTTCCGGTGTGGAGACCACCGTGCAGGTGCTGGCCGACTTGTGTCGCGCGGCCGCCGGTGTGCCGAATCATCCGATCGAGTACAGATCGAAGCGCCCCGGCGAGGTCGAGCGCAACTTCGCCTCGTACGACCTTGCACACGAGGTTCTGGGCTATGCGCCCAGCATCAGTCGAGAGGAAGGCATTCGCGAGACCTGGCAGTGGTTCCAGGAGTGGGTCTTCGCGGAGCGTTGAAGATCCCTCCGGCACTGCATGAGGGACTGTACCGTCTGGACGGTATAGTTATTGGGTGACACGAGCGGCAGACACACGCGAGCGGATCTTGTTCGGCGCAGAGGAGGTCGTCCTTCGCGACGGGGTCGCCCACCTCACGCTCGAAGCCGCGGCGAGCGAAGCCGGTATCAGCAAAGGCGGAATCCTCTATCACTTTCCAACGCGTGACGCGCTCATCGCGGCGATGGTGGAACGCCTCGGCTCGCTGTTCGACGCGGATCTCGAGCGGGAAGGCGGTCGGTCGGGTCGACCCGGAGCCTTTACGAGGGCATACCTGGAGGCGACGTTCGGGCCATCTAGCGACACAGCGGGAAGCCGTGAAAGACGCCTTGGCGCCGCCGTGATCGCCGGCGTTGCGGCCGACACCGAGCTGTTGCAGCCGCTGCGCGAACGCTTCGCAGCCTGGCAGCACGCCCTGGTGGCGGACGGCCTTCCTCCGGCCAGCGCGAGCCTGGTGCGGCTCGCGGCCGATGGCTTGTGGTTCACCGAGCTGCTCAGCCTGGCGCCACTTGACGCGGATCTGCGCTCGTTGGTGCGCGACGAGCTTCTCGCTCAACTCGAGTCCTCGTTGACGCCACACCCAGCGCCTGCGAGCTCCAAAGCGGGCAACCGATCCAGCACCGGGCGTCCCTTGCGCAAGAGATACCCATCATGAGCTCCACCTCGGCCGGATCCATCCAGGCTCGTCAGGCTCAAGGCGGCCGACGTGTGGTAGTCGCGCTGTCAGTCTCGACCTTCGTCGAGTGGGCAGGGGCCGGTTGCATGATGCCGCTTCTACCGCTCTACCTTCGCAAGCTCGGCGCGCCAGTTGTCCTTGTCGGAGTAGTGATGGCGGCCTTCTTCTTAGCGGCTGTCCTCGTGCAGTACCCGATCGGTCGCTTGTCGGACCGGATCGGGCGTCGGCCGGTGCAGTTGGGCGGCCTCGTGACCTTCGCCGTGGCCAGCGCCACCTTTGCGTTGATCGGAACGCCCGTTGCCGCACTCTTCGTCCGGGGCCTGCAAGGTGCAGGTGCCGGAGTCGTCGACGTCGCTAACAACGCGACGGTGGGCGAAGTCATGGACCCTTCCCAGCAGGGCCGTGCCTACGGCACACTCTTCGGGTCCAGGACGGTGGGGCTCGCGATCGGGCCGTTCATAGGAGGTCTGGCAGGCATCTCGGCCATGCGCTGGCTGTTCGCAGCTGCGGCGCTGGCATCGCTGCTGGCCTGCGTGCCCGTACTGGCCGCGGTGCCGAGAAGCGGCGAGCGGCGCCAGCACCACAGTGCGCCACGAGTCGTGCTGTGGCGTGACCGCAGCGTGCTCGGCGTGGTCATGGGCTACGTGGGCGCGGGCCTCGTCATCGGCGTCTACGAAGTCTGCTGGAGCCTTCTCTTGCATTTGCGAGGTGCTACGGGTTGGCAGATCGGTCTGTCGTGGACGTTGTTCGCATTGCCCTTTGCCGCCATGTCGGTCCCCGGGGGCTGGCTTGTTGATCATTTCGACCGTCGTTACCTGGCGGCGGGGTCAACCCTCATGTCGGCGGCCTTTGCGGCCACCTATCCCTTCCTCCATTCCGTCTGGCTGCTCGTCGGTCTTGGTGCTGCCGAGGCGGTGACGGTGGCGGTCGCCGGGCCGGCACTAGCGGCACAGCTTGCGCACAGCGTGCCGATTCGTCAGCTCGGACGCGCCCAAGGAGCCGGTTCGACCGCTCAGACGGGCGCGACGGCCGCGGCGGCGCTCGTGGCGGGCGCCCTGTTCGCGTTGCACCCGTGGGTCCCGTTCGTGGGAGCTTCGGGCGCGATCGTCGTGTTGGTGGCGCTGCTCGGGTGGTGCTGGCGAGGCGTGCCCGGCCGGGGCGAGCGCCCAGGTGCCTCCCGTGGAGGTGTGCTCGGGTCGACTGGGACATCACTCGCACGGCCGAGGCCTGGCTCGGGCAGCGGCACGACGTCGATCGGGCAAGCTCAGGCGACAGTCGGCTGAGCAGGCCGGCGCTTGCGCTCTCTCAGCCAGGTGTGCAGGACCCCGCGGCCGTAGTGGAGGCCGTAGAGGAGGTTCCCGCTCTTCTTCGACTCGCCGGCAAGCCGGGCTCTCATCGTCACGGGCCGCTCCTCGTAGCGACATCCGTGCATGATCGCCCCGATGAGCAGCTCTTGAGCCTGATATTGCGGCTCCTCGAGGACGATCTCGGCGGGCAGCTCCGCTTTGAAGGCGCGGATCGGGTTCGCCGTGTCGGTCACCCGCGTTCTCGTGAGGAACGAGATCAACGCTGCAAAGACGACCACTCCCGTCTTGCGCACAATGTCGGTGCTATGAGTTCGGCCGAGACGTCGGGACCCGTTGACGAAGTCGGCCCGGCCCGACATCACTGGCTCGAGAACGACCTCCAGGTCATCCGGATCCGTTTGGCCGTCTCCGTCCGATGTCACGATGAAACGGGCACCGTGTTCGCGAGCGATCCGGTAGCCGAGTCGCAAAGCCGCGCCCTGGCCCCGGTTGACCGGAGCGATACAGGCATAATGACCCGCGGCACGCACCGCAGCCCCGGTGCCGTCGTCTTCGCCGTCGACGACCACGACCACCGAGACCGGCTGTCCACAGATCTCCTTCGGCATAGCCCCGACCACTTCCGCGATGTTCTCGCGTTCGCGGTACGCCGCAATCACGATCGCTACCGGGGCGATCTCGACAGGGCCTTGCGCGCCAAGAAGGTCCTCGAGTGCGACACGATCGATCAACTCGTCGACCGCTCGTCTGCGGCGCTGAGCGCGGGCGTTCACACTGAGCGGCCAGCCGAAGCCGCGGCGAGCATGTCGGTTGCGGTGACCTGACGGTCTACCGCGGTCGTGAGCGGGTCCTCGGGATAGGCGCCGAAAGTCACGCTCGCAGCGAGAGCGAGGCAACGAAGGAGGTCGCGCAATTCCGGCGGGGGAGGGAAGTACTCGTCCTCGTCGGTGGTGTGGACGACTTCGACACCTCGGCTTGGTGCCAAGCGGTCGAGGAGATCGTGGATCAGCCAGTCTGGAGCCGACGCGCCGGCGGTGACGCCGACTACCCCAGTGAGGTCGTCTGGTACCTCGCTCGGGGCATTGACCCGAAGCACTCTCGGGCAACCGGCGGCGGCGGCCACCTTTGCGAGAGCGACCGTGTTCGAGGAATTGGCGGAGCCAAGCACGACCATCGCGTCACAGCGGGGCGCCACAGCTTTGACTGCGCTCTGGCGGTTGGTCGTCGCGTAACACAGGTCCGAACGTTCCGGCATCCAGAGATCCCCGTAGCGCTTGCGCGCGTGCTCTACGACTCCCTCCCATTCGTCGTGGGCGAGTGTGGTCTGGGCGAGCAACGCGATGGGCGTGTCCGGGTCGAGATCGAGGTGGTCGACATCGGCCTCGTGCTCGACGAGGTGGACGGCCTCGGGTGCGACCGCCATCGTCCCGACGGCCTCCTCGTGGCCGGCGTGGCCGACGTAGAGGATCGTGTAGCCCTTGCGAGCACGGACTTTGAGCTCGTGGTGGACCTTGGTCACGAGAGGGCAGCAGGCGTCAACCACGACGCGCCCATTAGATGCCGCCGCCTGTTCGACCTCGGGGGCGGATCCGTGAGCCGAGAGCATGAGGGGCGCCGATGCTGGAACCTCGTCGACATCCTCGACGAACACGACGCCTTGGCGCTGGAACTCCTCGACGACAAGACGGTTGTGCACGATCTCGTGGTAGCAGTACACAGGAGGTTCGAATACGCGCACCATCCACGCCAGCGCCTTGATAGCCATCTCAACGCCGGCGCAAAAGCCCCGTGGCTGGGCGAGCAGGACGAGTTCAACCTGATTGGTCTCTGGTTCGAAAGGTCGCTCTCGAGCGGAGGTCACGGTAGACCAGGGTAGCCTTTGGAAATGCCGCTACCGCAGGTGGTGGCCGTGGCCGAGCACTCGCCGGCTGAACGTTTCGGGGTCTGGCCTGGCGACGAGCTTCGTTCGATCAACGGACAGGTGCCCCGCGACGTCATCGAGTACCAGCTGCTCGCGGACGAGTCGATAGTGGAGCTCGAGGTTGTCCGTGGAGGGATGGAGCTCGAGGTCACGGTCGTCAAGCAAGTAGGTGAGCCGCTCGGGCTCGAGATATCCGCCGCGATCTTCGATCGCGTGCGAACTTGCGACAACCATTGCGAGTTCTGTTTCATCTACCAGCTGCCCAAGGGGATGAGGCGGAACTTGTACTTGAAGGACGATGACTACCGGCTCTCGTTCCTGTACGGCAATTTCACCACGCTCACTCGCTTCACGGAACTCGACCTCGAACGAGTGCTGGACCAACGGTTGTCGCCCCTGTACGTCTCCATCCACGCCACCGACCCCGACGTTCGGTCTGCCATGCTCCACAACCGACGTGGCGCCATCAGCCTCAGGTGGCTGCGCTGCCTGCTGGACCATGGAATCGAAGTCCACGGTCAGGTTGTGGTGTGTCCCGGTGTCAACGACGGGCCGGTGTTGCACGGGACCCTTGCCGGCGTCCTCGACCGCTTCCCCGAACTTGTGACCGTGGCCGTCGTGCCTGTGGGCGTGAGCCGCTATTGCAAAGAGCCGGCGATGCGGGCGCACACGACCGCAGAGTCGAGGGTGACCGTCGAAACCGTGCACGAGTGGCAGCAGCGCTTCACAAGCGCAATCGGCCGCAGGGTCGTGTGGGCATCGGATGAGTACTACCTGCTCGCGGGCGTGCCGCTTCCAGAGGCGGGGGAATACGAGGGGTTCCCACAGCATGAGAACGGTGTGGGGATGGTGCGTTCGTTCGAGCGGGCTTTCGCCGCCGGCGCCTCGCAGCGTCCAGGTGGCGTGGGCGTCCCCGTGAGGACCGGCTTCTTCGCGTGGGTCGAGGGCGCACCGGCCGAGGGCTACCGCGCGCCGCGGACCCAAGGGGTCAGCCTCGCCGCAGCTCGGGCCCGCTCTGGAGCAAAGACACCGGTCACGATCCTGACCGGTGCCTACGGTTCGCTGGTGTTGAGACCGCTGCTCGATCGCCACGGCTTTGACAAGGTCCGCGTCGTGGCTGTCCGCAACGACTTCTTCGGCGGCAACATCGCGGTCGCCGGTCTGATTACCGGTGCCGACCTCTCTCGAACCTTGGCCGAAGAGCCACCGGGAGGCCGTTACCTGCTGCCCGATGTCTGCTTGTCGAAGGGCCGGTTCATCGACGGGCTCTCACTCGAGGACCTTCCGCTGGTCGTGGAGGTCGTCGCGACGGACGGAGCCTCGCTGCGCCGGATCCTGGAGGCATCCCGATGACCGCCGGAATCTCGCCGCGGCTGCCAATCGTCGCCGTGGTCGGGCGCCCAAACGTGGGAAAGTCGACGCTCGTGAACCGGATCGCCGGCAGACAGCTCGCCATCGTCGAGGCCCGACCCGGCGTAACTCGGGACCGGCTGGAGGTCGAGTGCGAATGGAATGGGCGATCGTTTTTGGTCGTCGATACGGGCGGAGTGGTGGAACGGGGCGACACGCTCGACACCAAGGTGACCGAGCAGGCCCTCCGGGCTCTCGGCGAATCGGATGTCGTGCTTTTCGTCCTGGACACGACCACCGGGGTGACCGGGGAGGACACCGTCGTGGCACAGCTGGTCCGGCGCAACGGCGGGGCCGTCATCGTCGTCGCTAACAAGGTCGACTCCGATCGGCGGGAGGTCGACGCCTGGGAGTTCGCGGGGCTCGGGCTCGGCGAGCCTGCGATGGTCAGCGCCCTGCACGGGCGAGGTGTCGGAGATCTACTCGACGATGTGGTCAAGCAGCTGCCCGAAGCGTCGACATCCACCGAAACCCGGGCCGCAGAGACAGGCGGCACGGGGCCACGGGCTCGAGGTGAGGTCAATCCTGGCGTCCCAGCGGTAGCGATAGTCGGCCGGCCGAACGTCGGCAAGTCGACCCTGTTCAACAAGCTCTCTGGTGAGGAGCGGTCAGTCGTTCACGACCTTCCGGGCACGACCCGCGACGCCATCGACACGGTGATCGAGACCGACGATGGAGCGGTCAAACTCATCGACACCGCCGGAATGCGACGCCGGGCGCGCAGTAGTGAAGGACCCGAGTACTACTCACTTGTGCGAGCACTTCGAGCGCTCGACCGCGCCGATGTGGCCCTGCTCGTCCTCGATGCGAGCGATGGCGTCACCCACCAGGACCAGCGCCTCGCCGAGCGGATCGACGCTTCAGGCAGCCCGGTCGTGATCCTGGTCAACAAGTGGGACCTGCTCGATACCGAGGGTCGGCTCGAAGTCAGCGAGGCTGTCGCTGACCGGCTCGCGTTTCTTGGCTATGCGCCGGTGCTGCGCGTGTCGGCCAAGACGGGCCTCGGCGTGCACCGTCTCCTTCCGGCAGTGCAAGAGGCAATGAACGCCTATCACCGGCGTATCCCGACTGGTCGGCTCAACGACGGGCTGCGCAGCGCTCAAGCAGCTCATCCGGCACCAGGCGGTGCCCGCATCCTCTACGGCGTGCAGGGCGCCGTCGACCCGCCAACGATCACGTTGTTCGCCACCCGACGTCTGCCGCCTACTTACCTTCGCTATCTGGAACGCTCCCTGCGGGATCGATTCGAGCTTGGCCCGACGCCGATCGCGCTTCGTGTCCGGGTCCGCCAGCAGAGATGAACGAGCCGGCGCTTTCGGCCGTACGACCCGCTGCACACCTGGTCCAGACCGGGTCGATGACCGGCATCCCGGCCCAGCACCGCGTAGACCGGGACTGACGGGGACTCACCACGATGCCGTGGTGCCACCACTGCGATCGGATGGTGGAAGACGATGAGCTCGCGCCGCGACCGCCGTGTGACACCGTTGGCCAGCTGGGCGCACGGCCGCCGGGTGAAGACGTGACGGACGCCGACGCCCGAGATCGGTGTCCTACCTGCGGGACGGAGCTGGACATCGAGAACGGACAAGACGAGAAGGATGCTCCTGTAAAGGCACCGTGGCACTTCAAGGTGCTGGTGGTGGGCACAGTGGTCTACCTCGGGTACCGGCTCTACCAGGGCATCGGCTGGCTGATCCATCACGCCTGACAGCTGGACGGTCGCGGCCGGCGCCGAGGCGAGTCGAGTCCGTCATGCCTGCTCCCGTAAGGGTCACGAGTCGGGCGCCGTAGCACAGGCTCGGGGATGCCGTTAGCCTTGACTTCGCGCAGCCGTGGAAGGAGGCGCCATGTGGGTGATAGCAGGGGTTCTGCTGGGGCTCGTCGTCCTCGCGTCACTGATCGGATTCCATGTGGGTCCGCACGCGCATGTGGCGGCCGGCGTTCTCGGAGTGCTCGCGGCCGCTTGGCTTGTCGTGATGGCGCTCGACGGGCGATCCGCCCCGGTGCTCTGGGCGCTGCTCAGTGCTGACGTGGTCGTGTCCGCCGGTATCGGCACGCTGGCCTGGAAGGGGCTGACGACGCCGGGCACATACGCGGGCCGTCACCTGGTCTCGCCCGACGGAGCCGAAGGCATCGCCGTCGGCGATCTGGACCCGGAAGGCATTGTCCGGGTGAACGGCGAGAACTGGTCGGCTGTGGCGCTCAACGCTCCGGTGAAGGCGAAAACGCCGATCCAGGTGGTACGAGTCAAAGGAGTCCGCCTCGAAGTCTGGGGCGATGAGCTGATGGCAGCCGGCGGTCATGCGGAGCTTGAAGCTACGATCCCGACCGACCCCGTCCCGGTCGAAGGTGAACCGTCCCCGCCTGGAGAGGCGAGAAACGAAGGAGGTGGCTCATGATCATCGGGATCGTGATCGGCGTGGTGGTGCTCTTCCTTCTCATCCTCGCAGGGGTCTCGGTGAGGATCGTGCGCGAGTACCAGCGCATCGTGCTTTTCAGACTGGGTCGGGCAATCGGGACTCGGGGCCCTGGGCTCATCTTCATCAACCCGGTCACCGACCGTACGTCATGGGTGGACCTGCGGGAGCTGTTCCTGGAGATCCCGCACCAGACGGCGATCACGAAAGACAACGCTTCGATCTCGATCGACTTCATCATCTTCTACAAAGTGGTCGATCCCTCGATGTCAGTGCTGCGCGTCGGCAACTTCGCGGGGGCAGCGCAGAATGTCGCGGCGACGACGCTTCGCAGTGTGGTTGGTGACATGCCGCTCGACGACGTGCTCTCCAAGCGCGAGGAGATGAACGCGTCGCTCCGCGTCCGTCTTGACGAAGTGACCGAGCGCTGGGGTGTCAAGGTCACCACGGTCGAGGTCCGAGAGGTGAACCCGCCGCCGGGCGTCCTGGATGCCATGACTCGCCAGATGTCCGCCGAACGTACCCGCCGCGCGGCCGTCACGGAGGCCGAAGGCCAAAAGCAGGCCGCCATCACCCTCGCCGAGGGGACCAAGCAGTCGGCAATCCTGGCAGCCGAGGGGGAACGTCAGAGCGCCATCCTGCGCGCCGAGGGACTGTCAGCCGGGCTGGAGAGGATCCTCAAGGTCGCGCGCGGCCTCGACAGCAACACCATGCAGCTCCAGTACCTGGAGACACTGAAGCAGGTCGGCTCGTCGCCTTCGACGAAGCTCGTCGTGCCGATGGAGCTCGGGGGGCTCCTGAACGGCCTGCGGAACATGCTGCCAGTGGACCCAGGGCGGTTTCCGGGCACCTCCTCGTTTGGAGCGGCACCCGTGAAGGCCGACGAGCCCTCTGAGCGGGCCGGCGCCGAGCTCGGCGAGACTGCTTCCTGATCGGAATTAGCCTCGACTGCAGCCCAAGGCTCGGGGCAAGAGGCTCCGGGACTGTCGGTGGTTCCTTGGCTGCCGTAGGCTGTTCGTTCATCACGGGCTGTGGCGCAGCTTGGTTAGCGCGCTTGACTGGGGGTCAAGAGGTCGCCGGTTCAAATCCGGCCAGCCCGACAAGAACACCCCTGGTAGATGCGGATGAGGCTTCGTTAACAAGGGAGCGAGGCTTCTACGGCGACGGCGACCTCGCCGACCATCTCGAGGCCCTGCCAGCGTTCTAGAGGGGATCCGGGCGACTGTGGTGGGCGGATCGATCGCCGAACAGGCGAGGTGTGGCACCGGGCCGAGCGATGTTCAGCTTCATCACCGAGATCGTCGGTCTCACCGCTGAGCGGTTCGACCAGTAGAGGAGCGCCCCCGGAGCCTATGAGATCCTGTCCATCGCCACGCGAACGCGTGTGCCACAACTGCAAAGAGATATCCGTTTGATCTGACGCGGAGTGCCACCGTGACGAGGGCGTCCTTCGATGGGTCGTTGTGTTCCTGCGCAAATGGCTAGCCCCACCTTGTCCGAGCACCGGGTCAGGCACGGGATACTCTCTTGTCACGAAGGAGGACCAAACATGAAGAAGATCTTCATTATCGTCATCAGTGCTCTGTGCATAGTCGCCACCTCGGCGACAATGGCCGTGGCGTCCACGACGGCGCCGAAATCAGCAGCGAGATCCAACGTGACCGGTGCCTCGTCTGCTTCCTCGAGGTTCCCGTCGATCTGCCCACCCGCTGCGCCGGTGGGCACGGCCCTCGGGCTGGCTGTATCCAAGCCAACCGTTGTCATGTACGCCAAGGGACTGGCTCTCGAGTGCAGGTACATGAGCAAGAAAGGCAAGGCCGTCAAGACGACGCTCTCGTACTCGTCCGCCACCCAAAGCGCTTTCCTCGCGGTGGAGAAAGCCCTGCCTAAGACCAGCATCGTCATCGTGACCACTTTGGGTAAAGGGGTCGCGGCATACCGGCTGCCCCCCTACGTGCTGTATGTCCAGGAGGGAACGGTGGAATGCATTATCGAGACCGAGGTCAGCGCCGCTCATCAGGAGAAGTTGGCCAAGGCCCTTCTCAGTTCGTACTGGTAGCCGCCCTTGCCGAGTTCGGCACGACAACGGTGCGCGAACAACTAGAAGAAACCCAGAGCTGCTGGTAGGTGAGGTGAGTCAAGATACAGAACTTCGCTCGCTCCCGCCGTGACTGGCCAAGCACCGCGCACGATGAAGCTCGCGGGTCCTGGATCCGCTCCCCGTCCGCAGTGCGCACTCCGCTCGCGCCTCAAAGCACCAATCCCTGCGGCGGCCCAGGCAGCTTTCCGGCCCGAAGTTCGACCGCTGCCGTGACTCGCCGCAAGACTTGGCGCATTCGCGCCTGCACGGGCCCCCAGGCTTCGGGCCAGTGGGTGCAGAGGCCTTGTGCGCTTGAGCCTGGTGACGAAGACGTAGCTGCCGTAGGACCAGGAACCGCTCACGCTGGCGACGCCGTTCTTGGCAGAGCCTGTGCACGAGTTGTCACGACCGGTGTCGTATGGAAAATGCCGCGGGCAGAAGTGGGGGTCAAGAGGTCGCCGGTTCCAATCCGGCCAGCCCGACCAGGAGGCCCAGTTGAAAGTTTGGTTCGGGTCGCGAACGACCAACCCGGCAGCGGCGTCGTCAGGACTTGAGATCGGGGTCACGCCGACGTAGGTCGCCGAAGGCCACTACAAATGCGATGGCAACGAGCACAACACCGAACGCGATGCCCGCGTAGCCGCGCTTGGGATGCTTGCCAACCGCGTGAGCCGCGTACCCGGGGAGGAATGTCGGCAGGGAGTGCGCCGGTTGGGTGAGGTACAGAACACCAGCCGCGATGGCGACGGCTCCGACGATGAACAGGATTATCAATAGGACGCGTCGCATGTGCTCACCCTAATCGCCGCGGGCTCACGCACCAAGCTCGTGCCCGCGGCTGTGGGACCGAGAACTCACGGCGCCGGCGGCGGGCCTGCTGTGGGCTGGTCACGAACTTGTCGAGGCGATCGGCGAGAGTCGTCGTCTACTGCGGAGGTCCGTACGAACCAGTCCTCTGTTCAAGCCGATGGCCTGAGAGTCCGATGAATTGAGTGGGTGCTCGACCCCTGGTGCCTTGCGAGGGAAGCGGGGGGCCGCGCACCCGCTTTAGTATGCCGTAACGTCCGGCCACAGGAGGGCTCGGCTTTGTGCCGCGAGCTCACGCCGAGGCCGCCCGCGTTCTTGACTTGCCCGTGACCCCTTGATCGAAGGACTCCTACGGGCGTCGGCACCGAGGCGTGCAAGTGCAGCCCAGATGGCCTCACGGTCGTAGTCCTGTTCAGGCAGTCGAGCCAGCTTGGCGACCTACAGGGAGACGGTGCTGGTAGGTCGGGGATCCCAGCGGGTGCGAGTGCCTGTCTGTGCACTGCCAATAATGAAGTGCAAAGCGCGCCCTACTCGCGAGATACTCATGGACGGCGCACGGCCCCCTGCTTCCCTCGCAAGGCAACGGGGGCCGTGCGTCATCTGTCGGCGCGTCTGCCCCGGCTCAGGAGGATGAAACGTGCCCACGCAGTCGCTCCAGAGCACCGGTCGCTCGGTGCTGAACGGTGCGCTCCACGAATGGGGCGATGAACGCGCCCGCGAATCCGCCCGGCTGTTCGTACGTCACCGTCAGGATGACCGTTGTCCCGCCTTGGCGCGGACGCAGCTCGAAGGTGAGGCTCTGGCCGTCGTCCCCGGCCGAGGACCAAGTGATGCTCCGATCTGGTTCGATTGACGCGATCACGATGGTGGTCCGAAGCGTGCGGACGCCGAGCTTGAGGACGGCCTCGAACCGTGCGCCCTCACCCGTAGTCTGGGACCCGACCGGGGTGAGCTGCTCGAGACCTTCGATGAACACCTCCGCGCGCTTGTAGTCGGCCAAGAATCCAAAGACGGTGCCAGCCGATGCCGCGATCGTCGTCCGCGCTTGAACGGTGTGCGTCAAGCCCAACTCCTCCGGAGGGATCGTCACGCGGGTCCGTGGAGACACGCGACGGCCCGCCACGTCCTGTCGAGAGCGAGCCGACCCGAGCTCAAGTATTGCGGAATTGTCGAGTTGACGTGGCATGCCTCGGCTGTGGGACGCAAACGCGACAAATCTGGGTCCGCGGGCCATAGCGTTTCAGGCGAGATCCTGACTAGGCTCTCGCCCCGGTGAGAGAGCGCTGTGGTGTCCTGCCGATGCAGTCCCGGGTGGTGGACACTGCCGATGTGCTGGCAACGCTGCTGGAGTCATCGCCGGATGCAGTGATCGCGGTCGATGCCACCGGAGTCGTTGTGCTGGCCAGCGAGGCAATTAAGGCACTGTTCGGCTTCGATCCGGAAGAGGTTGTCGGTCACTCCATCGAGATGCTCGTGCCGGAGCAGGCTCGGGCCATGCACGAGCGCCATCGGAGGAGATTCGTAGAAGCTGGGCTGGCGCGTCCTATGGGACGCGGCCTCGAGCTAACAGGCCGGCGGCGTGACGGAGGCCTGTTCCCGATTGACGTCAGCCTCGCCCCGTTCTCGACGGGTGGTGATCGCTTCGTCGGGGTATTCGTGCGCGATGCCACTGATCGGCGTCGCCAAGAGGCGAGGCTGCACGCGATCAACGAGATCACACAGCGTCTGCTTGCCGGTGAGCCGACCGCGGCCACGCTCGAGCTGGTCGCGTGTCGGGCACGCGGCCTGGCCGACGCGGCGCTGGGGTGGGTGGTCGTGCCGTCTGGCACTCATGACCTCGTGGTCAGCGCGAGCGACGGAGAGGGGGCCGAATACATCATCGGTCTCGAGATCCCGTCGGACGGGAGCATCGCGAAGCGAGCCATGACCGAGAGGGTATCGATCCTCGTCGGTGACCTGTCGACCGAGATGAGCGTTCCGGCCGAAATGAAGGCGCTCGGCCTTGGACCCGGCCTGTTCTGCCCGCTGAGTGTGGAGGACCGAGTACTGGGTGCCCTCGTTGTCGCTCGGGGACGCGGAGCGCCGAGCTTCGGTCCAAGCGACATGGCTCTCGTCGAGGTGTTTGCCAACTCCGCGATGGTCGCGCTGACGCTCGGAGAGGCCCGTGTTGAGCTTGAGCAGCTACAGGCCACCGCCGAGCGCGAGAGAATTGGGCGTGACCTTCACGACACGGTCATTCAGCGACTGTTCGCTCTCGGCATGGGGTTGCAGAGCATCGAACGATTGACCACCGGTCCGGTGGCCGAGCGGATCGATCGGGTCGTGGATGGCCTGGACGAGGTCATACGCGACATCCGCGAAACGATCTTCGACCTCGAACGGCCCGCGATGGCCGAGCGGGGTCTGCGTTCCGCTGTCAACGCGGTTGTCACGGCTGCTGCGGAGCAGCTCGGATTCGCCCCTCGTGTCGGGTTCCAAGGTCCGGTGGACTCGGTCACGAGCGAGCAGCTGGAGCCCCACGTCGTCGCCGTCGTGACCGAGGTGCTCTCCAACGTCGTGCGGCACGCCAAGGCCTCGTCGGTTGAAGTGGTCATTGCCACAGAGGACGGGATGCTCCTCGTCTCGATCGCGGACGACGGTGTCGGTCTTCCCGGGGGACGAACCGCTGGCAACGGGTTGCGGAACATCGCCGAACGGGCCCGCACGCTCTCTGGATCGGTCTCGATCACAGCTCGTGTTCCTTCAGGGACGCTTGTCGAATGGTGCGTCCCGATCAAGCCGTGAAGACGGCCAGCTCTTGACAAGGGCGCCGCACGGCCGCATGAAAGGTGACTTTCGCCTCTAACCGGAA
>Ga0326728_10016588_pt1 | contig 14980 bp, 10 predicted proteins | sample MB3enrmetagenome_FD_207602 | JGI IMG/M metagenome (GOLD analysis project Ga0326728, IMG submission 207602) | Lab enriched peat soil microbial communities from McLean, Ithaca, NY, United States - MB31MN | ecosystem: Environmental > Terrestrial > Soil > Wetlands > Peat | place: USA: New York...
ACCTGCTCTTCATCGCCAATTTCCACAACGCGTTCAACTCCAACATGTGGTTTAAGGGCCCCAATATCAGCTCCACGTCCGGTACCTTTGGGAACATTGCTCCTGACTACGAGAGTCCCAACAGCGACCCGCGCACGATCATACTGTCACTGAAGTTCGAATTCTAAGGGGCATTCAGCAACTCACCAACCGCGAGGGAAGGGCAAGGCTTTAACCCCGCCCTTCCCTCGCACAAAACCCTTGTAACCTTCTGAAACGCATCTCCAGAGAAACCCGTTGCGCATTTGCCGAGGGGGGGTACTTTATGAAAGCACGATTCGTCGTTTTAATTATTTTACTTGTCCTGGCGGAACACGGTGCAGTGGCGCAGCAAGCCACTAAGACTGCGGTGCAACCCGGGAACGTGCCGCCGGTGATGGGTATGCGCGTGGGCGTCTTCCCTGAGGAAGTGCGCACAGTGTATGCGACCCAGGATGGCGTGCCGTCGAACGACGTTCGCTCGGTGGCGGTTACGGCAGCGGGTGACGTGTACGCGGGCACGGCGCGAGGCTTGGCGCGCTTTGCGGGCGGCAAATGGTCCACCGTGGCAGCAGACGGCGTGGCCGTCGAACAAGTGGCCGCCTCGGGTGACCAAATCTGGTTCATTTCCGCCGGCAAGCTCGTTGCCCTGCATGGTGCGTCTTTCTTGCTACCCCCTGGGAAGGTGAACCAAATGGTGGCGGGCGGAAAACCGCTCCTAGCCACGGACGCCGGTCTGTACGTTCTAGGCGCGAAGAAGTTCGTCCTTGACGCGGGTCTGGCGCGGTGGTTGGGAAGCGAGAAAGCCGTCCGGCAAGTGGCCGTGTCCACGGATGGCCGCATCGCCGTCGCCGCTCTGGCCGGGCTGTTTCTGAAGCCGGCGGGAGGCAATTGGAGAGCAGTTTATCCGCGCAATGCCACGCGGAGTTGGGCTCCTTACGATGTGCGTGGCGTGGCGTTTGACTCGAAGGACGGTCTCTGGTTTGCCAGCGCCCAGGGCGTTGGCTGCGAGGCGAGTGAATGGCAGCTCTTTACAGGCGCTGAGGGTCTCCCTTACAACGATTTCACCACGCTGGCGGCGGGTGAAAACGGCGCCGTGTGGTTCGGCACGAAGATGGGAGCCATCCGCTACGACGGCAAGGATTGGGAATACCGCCAGGGAAAGCGCTGGCTGCCCCACGACGAAGTGCGCTCCATCGCGGTGAATGGCCATGGCGATGCGTGGTTCGCCACTTCCGCAGGCATCGGCGTCATCCAGCGCCACCCCATCACTCTTGCTGAGAAGGCCAAATTTTTTGAGGATGCAATCGACAAGCGCCACCGCCGCACGCCCTATGAGTACATTACCTTCGCCTACCTGAAGCACCCCGGCGACCTCAGCGAGTGGACGCTGCACGACACGGACAACGACGGCCTGTGGACCGCCATGTATGGCGCCGGCGAGTGTTTTGCTTACGCGGCCACCAAGGACCCGCTGGCCAAAAAGCGCGCCAAGCAGGCATTTGAAGCCCTGCGCTTTCTTCGCGTCGTGACCCAGGGCGGTGCGCATCCGGCCCCACCGGGTTTTGTGGCCCGCGCCATTCTGCCCACCAGTGGTCCCGACCCGAACCGGGAATATACCCCCGAGGGGGATGCACGAAGGCGCGCCACCGAGGACGCTTTGTGGAAGGTCATCGTGCCCCGCTGGCCGGTTTCCGCCGACGGCAAGTGGTACTGGAAAACCGATGCCAGCTCGGACGAACTGGATGGTCATTTCTTTTTCTACGGGCTCTACTACGACCTGGTGGCGGACACGGAGGAAGAACGCAGCCGTGTGCGAGAGCACGTTGCCGCGGTGGTGGGACACCTCATCGACCACAATTTCCAGCTTGTGGACCATGACGGCAAACCGACGCGCTGGGCCATCTTCAACCCGGAGAATCTCAACCACAGCTTCAACTGGCACGAGGAGCGAGGTACAAACTCCCTGAGCATGCTGGCGTACCTCCAGGTGGCAGGGCACATCACGGGCGACCCCCGCTTCGCTGCCGCCGCGCGCTATCTGATTGAGCAGCACGCTTACGCCACCAATATCCTTGTCCCCCAGGCGGATACAGGTCCCGGCTCCGGCAATCAATCCGATATCGAGATGATTTTCATGAACTACTACAACCTCATCCGTTACGAAACCGACCCCGTCCTGCGCGAGACCTACGCTCTGGCGCTGTACAAGCACTGGAAGTGGGAGCGCCCGGAGCTGAATCCGTTTTTCGATTTTATTTATGCCGCCAGTTGCCGCGGGCAAAAGATCGAAGATGCGTTTGGCAAGGTGGACCTTTCCCCCAAAGATAACGGATGGCTGGAGGAGTCCGTGGATTCGCTCAAGCGCTTCCCGCTGGACCGTGCGGACTGGCGCTTGATCAATAGCCATCGTCTTGACATCATCCGGCTGCCCGATTACATCGATTTGGGGCGCGACGTCGGCGCCGCCGGCTACCGCGTGAATGGCAAGGTTCTGCCCATTGATGAACGTTGGGTCGGCCTCTGGAACCACGATCCTTGGGAGCTCGATGAGGGCGGCAACGGCACAACTCTTGCCGATGGCGAGGCCTTTTTGCTCCCCTACTACATGGGTCTGTATCATCACTACATTGGTGAGTGAGAGAACGGACCGGGAGCGGTCCACGGACCATCGTTCTGTCGCTGAAGTTCGAATTCCAGGAGCCGTGGAAAACTCTCCTACCGCGAGGGAAGGGCAAAGTCTAAAGTTAGCCCTTCCCTCGCACCCCAAACTTCCGGCCTCTTTTGCTCCCGTACGCCGTCGGGCCAGCGGCCACCCTCTGTTACCTCTAATCATAAGCCGCAGGGATTTCAGGATGTATAATGCTTCGCGGAACCCGGGCGAGGATTCATTTCGAATTGTCTGCACGGATCACTGGGCGGCGCGCCGCAGGCGGGGAGGATTTATGCGACCTCATTGGAAAATGTTTTTGAGCGGTGTTCTCGTGGGTCTCGTGGGCCTGGCGAGTTTCATTCTGCGGGCAGCGCCGGTGGTACCCGCTGACAAGAACGTGGCGCCCACCGTGTTGCCCAATGGGTGGAAGGTGACGCCCGCGGGTCGAATCGTGGCGCTGCCGGGCGACATGCCGCTGCGGGTGCTTCCCCTGCCGGATGGCCGCCGAGTTCTGGTCCTGACCGGTGGTTATCACGACCACTCTTTGAGCCTCGTGGACATCGCGAGCGGCAAAATCCTGCGCACCCTCGAGCTGGGGAAAGACTGGGAAGGCTTGGCGACGGATTCCTCCGCCTCCACCGTCTTTGTTTCCGGCGGCGGCCCCATCCTCCCGAAGTATGCGGATGAGTGGGCGAATGCCCCGGTCGATCCGGTGGTTCGCGAGTCTCTTTCCAAACCCATTCTTCGCGTCTCTTTGCAGAAAGATCAAATCACCCCCTTGCCCGGCCTCTCCATCGCCGGTTTGGAGGAAAAGGACCGTTTCATTGGCGGGGTGGCGGTGGCGCGGGATGGCGCATTGTATGTCGTGAACACCCAGGCAGACACCGTCTACAAGCTGCATGCCGAGGATGGCTCGATTTTGGCGTCCGTGAAGGTGGGGTATCACCCCTTCGCCATTGCCATCGCGCCGGATTTCCAGGCCGTGGCCGTTTCCAACTGGGGCGATAAGTCGGTCAGCCTGCTGGACCCCGCCGGCCTGAAGGAAATTGCCCGCGTCGGCGTGGAAACTCATCCCACCGATCTTGCTTACGCTCCCGATGGCCGGCTGTTTGTGGCCAACGCGGGATCGAACAGCGTGAGCGTGATTGCCGACGGGAAGGTTATCGAGACCCTCAAGACCTCGCTCGATCCGCATGACCCTGTGGGGTCGACTCCGGATGCGCTGGCGGTGAGCCCCGATGGAAGATTCCTTTTCGTCGCCAACGCGGACAACAATGACGTGGCGATGATCAACATAACCGAGAAGGGCGAATCGGCGGTGCTCGGATTCATTCCCACCGGCTGGTATCCGAGCGCGCTGGGCGTCACGCCCGATGGCAAAAAGTTGCTGGTGGCCACGGGCAAAGGCATGGGCTCGCGCGCCAATGTGCCGGTACTGTTGGAGCACCCGAATAAACCGAACCGTTCGATCCCTTTTGACTATGTCGGCGACATTCTCGCCGGCCATCTGGAAATCATCGATGTGCCGCACGCCAGGGAATTGAGGGCGTACACGCAGCAGGTGTATGCCAACGTCCCCAAGCCCCAGCAGGCCACCACGCCCGAGGACGAGGCACAAGCCCGCGAAGCGTTCGGTCACATCAAGCACGTGCTCTACATCATTCGCGAAAACCGCACCTACGATCAGGTGTTCGGTGATCTCGGCCGGGGGAACGGTGATCCCAAGATCGTCATGTTTGGCAAGGACGTTACCCCCAATGCCCATGCGCTGGCGAATCAGACGGTGATCTTGGACAACATCTACGTCAACGGCGAAGTCTCGGAAGACGGACAGCAGTGGTCGAATGCGGCTTATGCCACCGTCTTTACCGAGAGGGCGTGGCCATCCAAATACAGCGATCGCGGCGAGCCCGAAGCGGATGAACGGCTCACCACTTCGCCGGCGGGATACATTTGGGACAACTGCCGCAAACACGGGCTGAGCTACATCAGCTACGGAATGTTCGCCCGATTCGAGGCCGACCGCGACCAAGCGCCGCACTTCGAGGGAAAGTCAGGCTTGAACGGCCACTTCAGCACCGGCTGGCTGAGCGTCATGATGAAAAGTTGGAATAACGGTGGGCGCGATATTGATAAGGTGCCGTACTTCCTAGACGACCTCAACCGCGCCAACCAAACCGGCGATTGGTATCGATTTATGGTCATGCACCTGCCTGAAGACCACACCCACGGCCTGGCACCCGGACATTTCACGCCCCAAGCCAACGTGGGATCGAACGACCTGGCGCTGGGCCGCGTGGTGGACGCCATCAGTCATTCGCGCTTCTGGGCGGAGACCGCGATTTTTGTGATCGAAGACGACGCGCAAAGCGGCCCGGACCATGTTGATGATCATCGCACCGTGGGTTTGGTGATTTCACCTTATACCAAGGGCGGGGTCGTGGACAGCACGCACTATACGACAGCTTCCATGATCCGTACGATCGAGTTGATTCTCGGGCTGCCGCCCATGACGCAATACGATCGCGCCGCCACGCCCATGTATCGCTCGTTCCAAAGCCACGCGAACTTGTGGGCATTCCAGGCGATCATGCCGCAGACCGATATCATGGCCAAGAACCCGGCGACGGGGCCGGGCGCCGTGGCTTCCGCCAAGCTGGATTTTTCCGATGTCGATCGCGCTGATCCCGACGCGTTGAACAAGATTCTGTGGGATGCGCTGAGGCCGGGCGAGCCCATGCCCGCCCCGGTTCACAGTGCGGCGTTTCTGCAAGGACGATAAGGAGGACTTATGGAAAGCGATTCAAAAGTTAACCGGCGGGATTTTCTGCGCACGGGCATCACGACCAGCGCCAGCCTGGCGGCTCTTGGCGGCATCACCATTCTCCCCGAGAAGGTCTGGGGGGCCAACGACCGTGTGCGGATGGCCGTGGCCGGCATCCGCGGACGGGGGGGCAGCCATATACGCGGATTCGGCCAGGTCCCGGGCGTGGAAATCGCCGCCATTTGCGACATCGATGACAGCGTCATCAGCAAGCGGCTGGAGGATATGGCCGGATGGAACCTGCCCAAGCCCCAAGTATACAAGGATATTCGCAAGCTTCTGGAAGACAAATCCATCGATGCGATTTCCATTGCCACGCCCAACCACTGGCATTCCTTGATGGGCATCTGGGCGTGCCAGGCGGGTAAGGATGTTTATGTCGAGAAGCCCTGTTCGCACTGCTGGTGGGAAGGCCATCAACTGGTGGCGGCCGCGCACCAATACAACCGCATCGCCATGCACGGAACGCAGGGCCGCTCCGCCGAAGGCTATATTGAGGGAGTGCGCAAGCTTCGCGAAGGTGTCATCGGAGACGTTTACTTGTCGCGCGGGCTTTGCTTTAAGTGGCGCGATACCATCGGCATCGCCCAAGTCGAGCCGGTTCCCGCCGGTGTGGATTACGATTTGTGGACCGGCCCCGCTCCCTTGAAGCCCTTCACCAAGAACCGCTTCCACTACAATTGGCACTGGATCTGGGACACGGGCAACGGTGACGTGGGCAATCAAGGCGTGCATGAGATGGATATGGCGCGCTGGGCGCTGGACGTGGGGTTCCCCAATAAAGTTTCGGCCATCGGCGGCCACGTCATGTTCAAAGACGATCAGCAAACCCCCAATATCCTGAACTGCTCGTTCGAGTTCGACATGCCGGATGGAACGCGCCGCATCCTGGAATTCGAAGTCCGCCACTGGATGAGCAACACCGAAGCGGACATCGGCATGCCCGGCTTTGGCGCGGGCGCGGCCAACCTTTCGGAAACGGCGGGCCATGCCCACATTAAACAACCCAAGGCCATGTGCGGGAATCTTGTTTACGGGTCCAAGGGATACATGGCGCTGACGGGCTATGAATCCTATCGGACTTTTCTCGGGGAAAGTAATGAGCCGGGCCCCAGCGCGACACGGGGCGGAAATTGCTGGGCGAATTTCATTAATTGCGTCCGCTCGCGCAAGCAAGAGGACGTCCCTGCACCCATCGAGGAAGGTCACATCACCGCCACCTTGATTCACCTGGCGAACACCTCCTACCGGCTGGGACGCACGCTGAAGTTCGATCCCGTAAACCAAAAGGTGATCGGCGACGAGGAAGCCAACCGATACCTGCGCGGTGAGGATCGCGGCTTCCGCAAGCCGTTTACGATTCCGGAGAAAGTGTAGGACCCGGGCCGGTGAGGTGCCAGGTGTCAGATGTCCTGTGCATCCGCACATGGTCGCGATTTGGAATGGAGTCAGCTGAGGAGGTTATTGGTCCTCGCCTATGGGGAACCTCAGGCGGTAAGACCTTTGGGCACATCCGGCGTCTGGTTTGGGCCAAGGCATAAATGCTCAATGTCGAGAGCTTGGGTGCGTTCGAGCCAAGCTTGCCCAGTCAGTTTCGCTGACGCCAGCTCACGAATGATACGAAAAGGTTGTAGCTGCTCCGTGCCGCGCTGGAGGTGGAACTCTCCCGGTTGAGCGTGCAGATCCCAGCCGCTACCGATGAGAGCGACGCTGAAACCCGCAGCCAGCAAGTCGGCGGCGCGCTGGGCGCGCTGCTCACGGGTTAAAAGCATGCCCTTGGGGTCACGAATGTGAGAACCCATTGCAAGAAGGTCCTTGACCTTTTCGGGCAGCGATCCAGCGGTGACACCCGCCAGAAGCTCCGCGTATTCTTCGGTATATTTTCGCCATCCCGGCACATATACAGTATGGCCAATGTCTTCCCAGGGTGTCAGTTTCAGAGTCCCGACGTTCTGTTTGGGGTTCAGCCTTTGCAGTAACTGGGCCTCCAGGCTGGTCACGTCTTCGAGCAGACTGATCGCCGGGTGGTCGTTCTGGGGATCATCTCCCAGGGGAAGGCGGCCCGCGGCAAGCAGACGGTCGCGCAGCGGAGGATGGCTGTCAAACGGCCGTGTTTTAGGGTGTGCGAGCTCTTTTACCAGGTGGGCCTCCAACGCCTCGTGAATGCCCCCCGCCGCCATAAAGAGCGAGAAGCCTTGGGCAATGGGCGGACGGTACCCGGCGCCCAGAGCTCGCCCCAATTCGCCCAGGTAAGCAGAAAGAGCGGCAGCACCGCGATGAATATCCTGCAGGCCTTCGATCAGGGCGCGCGAACCTGCCACCGCGCAGGCCAGTTCGTCGGCCCGGTACTCCTGACGGCGGGAAATCAGTTGAGTAATCCGAAGAAAGAGATTCCAATAAGCAGTCATCACGCCCATAACGATAATGTAAGCCAGGCGCACCAATGCCAATTGTGTCAACCCCGCCAGCACGGAGGATGGGCTGCCCAAACCGCGTAGCGTCCGCACCATGGCGGCGCGGGTCTTGTAAACCCAAGGGCCGAGGCGCGTGTCACCACTGTAATAGTGCGCGAATTCGTGGGCCAGCACCGCTCGAAATCGCGAGACGGTAAGGATTTGAAGCAAGGGCAAGCCCAGCCCCATGATTCGGCGTCCCCGTCCTTCCGGTTCAGCCACCCAGGCGTTGACCTCAGGAATCAGATACACCTCCTGCGGTGGGGGCTCGTTCAAGCTTGTCGCGAGGCGCTCAATTTCAGCAAAGAGGCGAGGGTGCCGAGCAGGTTCGAGGCGAGGCCCCGGCGGAATGAACTTTTCTCGGCGCGGTACCAGGGACCATAAAATGGTGCCCGCCATGACCACGCCAGAAACGAAAAGCAAGGTTATAGCCCCGTTTCTCGCAGTCAACATCAGATAGGGGAGGTATACGCAGGCCGCGGCCAGAGCCAGCGTCAGGGTGTAAAATCCCACGATGAGGACAACTGCGAGCGACGCCCAAGCTGCCATTGAGGGTCGACGAGGCAGCAGAGGTGGTGTGCTTGGACTCATATCGACTCCGGGATTTTAGCATAAGCACTACACTCTCAGCGGGTCGTTCGAGCCGCCCCGCCAAAGTATGCTAACCTTGGGAAGAGAACGCCTAACATGCGGAGAGACCTGAGCGCATTGGCAGGGCAGACTTACGATCTCGCCATCATTGGCGGTGGGATCAACGGGGCGGCGACGGCGCGGGAAGCGGCGCTGCGCGGCCTGAAGGTGGCGCTGGTGGATGCGCGCGACTTTTCCAGCGGCACCTCCAGCCGCTCGTCAAAGTTAATCCACGGCGGGCTGCGCTATCTCGAGCAATTCGATTTCAAGCTCGTGCACGAATCCCGCACGGAGCGGCGCACGCTGCTGGCCCTGGCGCCGCACCTGGCGTGTCCCCTGCCTTTCGTCCTGCCCATCTATCGCGGCGACCCTTACTATCCCCTCAAGATTCGGGTGGGACTCACGATATACGATCTGCTCGGCAATCTCGGCCGCGCCGACCGCCACAGGATGTTGAGCCGCGAGGAGGCCCTGCGCCTCATTCCCCCACTGCAATCCCACGACCTGCGCGCGGCAGCGGTTTACTTCGACTCGGAAACCGATGACGCGCGCCTGACACTGGAAATGATCCTGGCCGCCGCCGAACGTGGCGCCGCCGTGGCGAACTATGCGGAAATCCACGCCTTCCAGACTTCCCCGCCCGGGCAAAATCCCGAAATCGTTTCCGCGGAAGTCGAGGACCGCCTCACCGGCCGCCGCTACGAAATGGCGGCACGCTTTTGGGTGAATGCCACCGGGCCGTGGGTGGACCAAGTGCGCGCGCTCCTGCCGGGGTTCGATGGCACAAAAACCATCCGGCTCACCAAAGGCACGCATTTGATTGTGCCGGGAGTGGACCCGGACCACGCGCTATTTGCCGCCATTCGCCCCGGTGACCGGATTTTCCTGATGCTGCCCTGGCACGGCCACGCGCTGCTGGGAACCACGGACACGGACTTTGACGGCGATCCCGCCAGCGTGCAGCCCGACCGCGCCGATGTTGATTACCTGCTCGCTGCCGTGAACCGCGTTTTGCGCGAGCCACTGACCGCCCACGACGTGCTGGGCAGCTTCGCGGGCTTGCGCGCCCTGGCGATCGAGCCCGGTCGTAGCCCTTCCGCAAACACTCGTGAGTATCGCTTCCACCAGGAACCCGGGACGCAGAACTTCATCTCCATTTGCGGGGGAAAGCTGACCACCGCCCGCGCACTGGGCGAAAAGCTGGTTGACCGAATCGGCGCGCAACTGGGCGCGGCCATCGCTCCCGCCCAGGTGAGCCGGACGACTCCGCTGCCGGGCGGGAACACGGGCCCCTTTGAGGACTTCGTCAGAAAGGCCACGGACGAGGCGGCGAAGGGTTTCGGTGTGCCGGCGCAGATCGCCGGGCGCATCGTTCGCACCTATGGCAGTCGCTGGCCACAGGTGCTGGGGCCGATTCGGGAAAACTCCGCACTCGCTGAGCCGCTGGCGGGAAATCCCCCGGTGCTCGCGGCCGAGGTCCAATTCGCCATCCGTCACGAAATGGCGGAGAATGTGGAAGACTTCCTGGTACGGCGCTCCGGCCTGAACTGGCTCGCGGCGTGCGCGCTGCGTGAGGCGGCTCCCGCCGTCGCCGAAATGTTTGCGCATGAACTTGGCTGGAGCCCCGAGCGGCGGGAAAACTCGCTCGCGGCCTTCGCGTGTTGTTGCTATGCGCCGAGTGAGCCCTAGGTTTGTTGATGAATTCAGCCCGCGAAGCGGGCGTGGTCCTGTAGCCCACGGCGTCAGCCGTGGGAAACGCGGACCGGGAAAACGCTCCCAGCCCCGGAGGGGCGATGTCAGGCCACGGGGATGGTTGGGGACCGAACGGCAGCACCCGGACGCCGCCCCTCCGGGGCTGGGTGATCGGGGGCGTGACCGTAGCCCCATGGCTGGCGCCATGGGCTATATGGCGTCGCCCCTGCCGGGGCTGGGGAGTTGGTTGATTTCTTGCGAAAGACGTTCTTAGCGAATTTCTGACGCGGCGCACTAGCGTGATAAGAAACCCGAACTGTCCCCCGCTGGAACAAACGTGGTTGATCTCTCCCCCATCTTGAAACGTGTGCTCGACCGTCGTCCCACCCCGCTCATTTGGCCGCCGCTCAAGATCGGCCATCGGGGCGCGGCGGGCGCGGCCCCGGAGAACACCCTGGCTTCGTTTGAATTGGCATTGCGCCAAGGTGCGGACGGGATTGAATTCGACGTGCAACTCTCCTCGGACGGCGTTCCCATGGTCATTCATGACGCCCGCCTGACGCGCACAACTTCCGGCAGCGGTTGGGTGCACGAACATCGGGCGAGCGTGTTGCGACGCCTCGACGCGGGATCATGGTTCAACCGCCGTTATCGCCTCCGCGCGCGCGAGCGTTACGCGGGAGCGCGCATTCCCCTGCTGGCGGAAGCTCTCCAATGGGTCAAAGCGCGCCAGTGCCTGGCCTTTGTCGAAATTAAGGACTACCGGCCGGACGCAGCGGCAAAAATTCTTTCGGAAATCGAGCGCACCGGCCTTTGGCATCTGGTGCGGGTGGTCTCCTTCGACCTGCCGGCGCTTCAGCAGGCGCGGGAATTGAGCAACCACGCGCGTCTGGGTCTGGACTTCTCCGGCCGGCTGCTGCCGATCCGTCGGGCCCTGGCCCTCGGCGCGGAGGCGATCCTGCCGCACTGGGCGATTGCCTCGCGGGGACTTATTCGCCGCGCCCACCGCGCCGGGTTGCACGTTTTCTCCTGGACGGTTAATTACCCGCTGCATATGCGGCGCAAGATTCTGGATGGCGTGGACGGTTTGATCACCAACTACCCGGCCAGACTAACCGAAGTATTGGATCGGATCGAAAAGGGGCGGGCGGAAGAATATAAGGATGAAGGATGAAGGCTGAAAGCGAAGGCGGAAAGGGGAACGGGTGATTGGCGCACTTCAGCCTTCATCCTTCATACTTCATCCTTCATCTTTTACCCTTTATCCTTTACCCTTAACGTCCATGGCCAAGACGGCTCCCAAAATCGCCAAGAAGTTTTTGATCCAGGGCCGCGTACAGGGGGTAGGGTATCGCTATTTCGCGGATCGCTGGGCCACGCAACTCGGCATCTACGGATACGTTAAGAACCTGTGGGACGGCAACGTGGAGGTCTACGGCATTGGCGATGCCGTGGCTCTGGAAGAACTGAAGCGCCAATTGGCGGAAGGCCCGCGCAGCGCGCGCGTTACCGCCATCGATGAATCGGATGAACCGGTGGACAAGCGGTACAATCGTTTCATGATTGAGGGTGGATGGTAGAATCGTGGCTTGTGAAATATGAATTCTGAATTCTGAATTACAGACCCTTCGCTGCCACGGGTGGGAAAGCGCAGGATTTCACCATTCACTATTCACTATTTACTATTCCTTGGAGGGTTTGTGATCGATCTCAAAAAGCTGATTCGCGAAATCCCCGACTATCCCAAGCCGGGAATCCTTTTTTACGACATCACCACGCTGCTGAAAGACCCGGTGGGCCTGCACTGGGCCGTCGACATCCTCGCCAATACGTTCCTGGCGCAGAAGATCGATCGGGTCATCGGCATCGAGGCGCGCGGGTTTATCTTCGCGCCTATGGTGGCCTATCGCCTGAACGCGGGATTTGTGCCGGCACGTAAGCCCAACAAGTTGCCTGCGGAGCGCGCCAGCATGTCCTACAGCCTTGAATATGGAAAAGACGCGATCGAGATCCACCGCGACGCCATCAGCCCAGGGCAGGAAGTGCTGATCATCGATGACCTGCTGGCCACCGGCGGAACCGCCGCCGCCACCGCTCGCCTGGTGGAATCGCTGGGCGGACGCGTGGCCGGAATCGGATTCGTGATTGAACTGGACGAGTTGAAGGGCCGCGAGAAACTGAGCCAATACGCGGTTTATTCGGTTCTGAAGTACTGAAGAACAGTTGAAAGTTCAAAGTTGAAAGTCGAAAGAGGAAGAACAGTTTAAAGTCAAAAGTCGAAGGTCAAAAGTGTCGAGCTTTCACTTTTGACTTTCAACTCTCAACTTTTAACTTCCCTCCACCGCTTTCAGAATCGCATCCAGGAAAAAGCCTTCCGGCAGGGAACCTTCCACATAGCCCCCGTCATTGATGATGGTCCTGGGGACGGCGAAAACGCGAAATCTTTCGGCAAGCTCCGGGAATTCCGTGGCTTCAATGCCATCGGCGCGGACAAGGTCGCTTTCCATGGCGAACTGGTACGCCAGGCGCACGGCCGGCGGGCAATGCGGTCAGGTCGGTGTGGTGAAGACTTGCAGGTGAAGGGGCTTCGTGAGTTGGGCCAACTTCTCGCGGCTGGCGGGCTGCAATCCCGAGTCCCCCGTCGAAACGTCCAAAATCGCGTCCAGGAGGGCCGCGAACTCGTACCCGGCGGGCAGGCCAAAAAAGCGAATGCCATAATCCTTGCCGTTGCGGATGATCGTGGCCGGGACCTTGTCGACCGCATATTCGGCAGCTTTCTCTTTGTCGACCAGAAAGTTGTAAGTTTCGAGAGTGAGCTTGTCGGAAATTTGCGTGAGTTCCTCGAGCAACTGCCGGGCTTCGCGGCCGTATTCCAGATTCAACTCCTGGGTAAAATGAACCAACTTCACCGGCGAGGTCATCGGCTGGAGCCGAGTGCGGATTTCCGCCACATCCGTATCACGAAGCAATCCCATGGGTTCTCCTTGACGAATTACCATGCGTCGGCGCAGGACCAACGCACCTGATCCCGGCATGCTGCCTAATATCTCAGATGCACGAAGAAGGGAAGAGATACGGGAGATGCGCCCCCCTGTCGCCCCGGCCCGCGAAGGGCCAAGAAAATCCTCTTGACATTCGCAAAATGATAGGCTATAGTTTAGGTGTTAGGATTGTTGCCGGACCCGCTATGCGGCTGGCCGGCAGGTGAGCGCGCGCCGCGCGCCGGGGATGCGGCTCCTAAAGACGGCGGACGGTTCTTCCCGCCCGCGCCTCATCGCCCGGCGGACGGAGCAGGAAGGGATGGATGATGCCACATTTCCCTAGCCTCACGGAGCAAGATGGCAAAGCAACTTTATGTCCATGCATAGACAAAGTGCCCGAAGCTGAGAACTTCTTGAAAACAAAGGACCGGCCAGGGTATTTTTCTCCCCACGAAGCTGAGAACATACTGAAAATAAACCCACTTAATAAAGAAATGGCGAAAGGCGAAAGAAACACGACAAATTGTCCGGCGGAGAGACCTCCCCGCCCTCCCTCCGGCCCGCGAAAAAAACAATCATGTGATTAGATTCATGGGCTAGGCTTCCGCCTCGGCATCAAATCCGAACTTCTTCATCTTATAGCGCAGCGCGTCGCGGGAAATATCCAGCAGCTTGGCGGCGTGGGTCTGATTGCCGGCGGTTTGTTTAAGCGCCAGGCCCACCAGTTCGCGTTCCACTTCCTCCAGCGAGGTGCCCTGCTTGGGCAGTTCGAGCATGGGGATCATTCTTCCCGTGGGAAGGGGCCGCCACGATGCGTTGGTGGTGCTCACCATCACGTGACCCTCCGCGGCATCCCCGTCCGGCACGCTCATGGGCAGGGCGGTGTCGTACCCCTGCGTCTGCCCCGTCAACTGGATGGGCAGGTAGGTGGGACGGATGAACTCCGATTCCTCCAGGATCATGGCGCGCTCCACGGCGTTCTTCAATTCGCGCACATTTCCCGGCCAGTCGTACTGGAGCAGCAGTTCGCGGGTCTCCTGCGTGATGCCTTTCACCGTCTTGCGAAAACGGAAGTTGTAGCGGTCGATGAAGAATTCGACGAGGGGCAGGATATCTTCCTTGCGATGCCGCAGGGGCGGCATAAAGATGGGGATGATGCTGAGCCGGTAGAATAAGTCCTGGCGGAAGGTTCCCTCCCGCACGCCCTGCTCCAGATCGCGATTGGAGGCGGCGATGACGCGGATATCCACCCCGATATCCTTCACGCCACCGATGCGGCGGATGGTCTGATCCTCCAGCGCCCGCAGCAGTTTGGCTTGCAGGTAGGTGGACAACTCACCGATCTCGTCCAGGAAGAGCGTGCCGCCGTCGGCGACTTCAAACAGGCCCTTCTTCTGCGCCTTGGCGTCGGTAAAGGCGCCGCGCTCGTGCCCGAACAGCTCGGCTTCCATCAAGGTTTCGGGAATGGCCGAGCAGTTGATGGTCACGAAGGGCTTGTCGTTGCGCGCGCTGTCGTAATGGATGGCCTTGGCGATCAGGTCCTTGCCCGTGCCGCTTTCGCCCTGGATGAGCACGGTGGAGGTTTCGCTCACCGCCACCCTGCGGACAAAGTTCATCAAGTCCAGCATGCGGGGAGATTTCCCCACGACTTCGTGGTAGCCGGAGCGCTTGCGGACCTCGTCGCGCAGGCTGTCGCGTTCGGAGCGCAAGCGCGAGCGGTCAATGGCGT
>Ga0326728_10016591_pt1 | contig 14979 bp, 12 predicted proteins | sample MB3enrmetagenome_FD_207602 | JGI IMG/M metagenome (GOLD analysis project Ga0326728, IMG submission 207602) | Lab enriched peat soil microbial communities from McLean, Ithaca, NY, United States - MB31MN | ecosystem: Environmental > Terrestrial > Soil > Wetlands > Peat | place: USA: New York...
GTGCCATCACCACCGGCACGGTTTATTTCGGACGCGGCAAAGGCTTCGTGGTGGTAACGATGGCATTGACCGATCGGAATGGTGACCCGGTGGCGGCGGTGCGCGTGGAGTTGAATTCGTTTTTCGGCGAGACGCAGGATAGCGCCGTGGACCGCGCGCGGGTCATCGTTAAACAAATGCAGGCGCAGGTCGTGTCGGGACAGGACTTGACGCAATGATGCTGTTCGTTATTTGGCGGGCGCGCTCAATTCATCCGGCGATTTGACCGGTGGTATTTCCTGGGGCTGCACACGGCGAACGCCGCCATAGACCATAATATTGCCGTCATCGCTGACCCGGAGCCGGGGCCGCACATCGAGGTAATCGTAGACTTCCTGCCGGACAATGTCGCCGTTGGGATTGATCACTGAATAAAGAAAGCTGGCCGCGCCGCTTTGATAAAGCACGTGCAGATTGCTGGACCGGTCCAATTGCGCCTCCGGCTGGCTGAAGGAAACCATCGGGCCGATGGCCCGCACCTTGAAAATGGTCGCGCCCGGCTCATCACTCACCTCCACATACATCCGCAGTTGGGAGTGCAAATAATTGGCCTCCTCCAAGGTATATTTGCGGACTTCCGGCGGACGATTGGTCACGCCCGGCGGGAGGGGCAGGCCAAACACTTGCGACCACAGCTTCGCGCCATTAATTATGTCGAATCCCCGCGGCGGGCTGGCGACGGTGGTGTCCCAATCCTTGATTCGCACCGTGGCGATGATCCGGTAGTGTCCCGGCCGTTTCAAATCGAAGTACGGTTGCAAATCCACGCGCTTGGTGGCCACCTGCGACGAATCCAACTCGAATTCGCCCTGTACCGGCGGATTGGAATTTTTGACGACAATGAAGTCGTCCGCTGCTTCCACGCTGAACGTCAGCCAATCCGCGTCCGCGCCGAGGTGCAGCGGCTGGCCGGATAGATTCGTAATATGCACCGCCACCGGCAGAGTTTCGCTGGGCAGAAACTGATCCTGGTCCAGCGTCAAGCTGACCGTGACCTGCGCCGATGCACTGAAAATTGGCGCCGCGGTCAAACCGAACATGAGCCAGAAAAACTTCATTTGAACGCTGCACACTCTAAACCGCCGGCGGAGCATGGCAATCACAAATGGCAGGAAGGCGTGACTCGTTGCTACGCAATGACCTTGGATTAAATATCAAGCCGGCGAGTTTCCACTCGCCGGCCTTGTGAGCCAATGTCACGAACAAATTATTGCGAAGCTTGTTGCATTTCCACCCGGAAGAAGCATTGTGGAGCGGCGCTCATGCTGTTGGTCACAGCCATTATGGCTCCGGTTCCAGCCAACGGGCTGCCCAAAGGCGTCCAAGTTGGGACAGCAAGATTGGTGGTGTACTCGAGTTGGTAGGTTTGATTGGTAACGGTCAGCCAACTGACGACGAATTGATTGGCTCCGCTCACATTGATACTCGCACAGGTCAATTGCAACGCCGGGAACACGGTCAGTGTTCCGCTGTCATAATCGATTGTATAGTTGGCAGCAGTGGCACCGCTGGCGGTAATCGGATACGCGCCGGCAGCGCTGTTAATCGTCGCGGTCGTACTCAAAACCGCCGGGGACGTCAACACGTTGGTATTTTCGCCACTGATAAAACCCGAATAACTGGCCGTCAGCGGCGGATTTGGTTGTCCGCACATCTTCATCTGGTCGTTGGCCGTCACCGTCAGTGTCGCTGGGTTGATGACACCTGCCGAACTGGCGACCGTGGTGACGGTGTAGTTGGCACCGGCATTACCATCATTGACGGTGTAGGCGCTGACGCTGAGCGTCTTGCCCGTACCAACGTTGCTGGTGTCATAGGTCTCAGCCAAGCTGGTGACGGAGTCGAAACCTTGCAAGCCCATGACTGTCGGATTCGCAGCCGCGCTGGTGGTGCCGTCGTAAGTCTTGGTATTCGCCGCCGCCGTGATGGTCAGAGGGGCTGGGTTGATTACCAGTGTACCGGTCGTGCTGCCCTGATAATTGGGGTCATTGATTGTCCCAACCACCGTGTAACTGCCGGCGTTAACCGGAACAGAGGCCGAACCATTGTAGGTGAAGCTCACGGCCAACCCGCTCGGCGTCGTGGTCGCTGTCGCCGCCTCGGCCGAGCCGTTGTAGGTCTGGCTCAGACTGCCCAGCGTGATTGAGGCTGTGGCTTTGTTCACCGTTAATGTGGCGCTGTTGGTCACGCTGTCGCACGTGCCGCTGACAATCACCGTGTAAATGCCCGCCTGGCTGGTAATCAGATTATTCAGAGTCAGGCTGCTGTCGGTCCCAATAACTGAACCATTAAACAGCCATTGATAACTCAACCCTGTTCCGGTGGCCGTCACGCTAAAGGTCGCGCTGCCACCGGCCACAGCCGTCTGGTTAAGGGGTGCCGTGGTCACGGTCACTGGTTCGTTCACCGTCAACGTGGCGCTGTTGGTCACCGTGCCCATCGCTCCGCTCACAACGACGCTGTAGGTTGCCGCGTCGCTGGCGCTCACATTGGCCAAGGTCAGGCTGCTGTTGGTCTGGCCACTGATGGCCGAACCGTTCTTCAGCCACGCATAGCTGTAAGGCGGTGTGCCGGAAGCTACCGTGCTGAACACCGCGCTGTCACCCGGGCAAACGGTCTGGCTTACCGGCCCGGTCGCACTCACCGGCACGGTGAGATTAGTGACCGCTTGGGGGACATTGCCCGAGAAGTTGAAATTTGAGGGGAAATTGGTGCCGGCGCCGACCAACGTGACGGTAATCTGATGAGTGCTGCCATTGGCGTTGGTCCCACCGGCAACGAAACTGGTCAACTCAAAATACACTAGCTTGGGCGTTTGGTTGGTGGCGGATCCCAAATTGATAAAAACGCTGTACATGTTCGAACTGGCGTTTTCGAGCATCAGATAAGGGTAGCCGACAGCTTCTCCCATCCACGTCGCCGCGCCGTTCGTGGTGTTGATCCGATAAATATCGGTATTGGTGCTCGTATTGCTCAAGTAGAGGTTGCCGTCCTGCGCAAAGCGGATGTTCTGTCCCTTGCTGTTAAGGTTGGTTGGGCTGCCATAATTCCCAACCAAAGTTGCTTTTCCAGTGGTGAGATTGACCGTGTATAGTGCGCTTTGCGATGCTCCGAACAGCGCTCCATCACTTGGCCGGAAGGCCAGTGACTGGATGCCGCTGACACTCAGGTTGGTGACCTTGGTCATTGTGCCGTTGGTTTCATTGAACGTCACCAGAGCCGTGGAGTTGGAAATGGCGTACACCATTCCGTTCGTGGGGCAGTAAGCGATATCGTTGATCAGTGCTGTGCCAAAGGAGGAAATCTTGGTGAAGCTGCCGCTCACCAAATTAATGGTGCCGAAGAGGTTGGTGGATTGATTGTACTCAGCGGCATAGACGAGGTTGCTCTGCGCCCATGCAGATGTGGTTAGAAGTATCCCCGCAACGAATAAAATCAACATCAACGACTTTTTCATAACTATTCTTTGTTCGGTTTCCAGACTGTCAGTTATTTAACACAAACGCCTGGAAACGAAACAGGTTAGGGACACATTGCGGGATTTCAGGGGTGAATTGCTCCCGGCGAGGGGTGGAATTCAGAGGAAGAATTAGGGCTAATCAGCCCGAATCAGCATTTCACAACTCAGGTCATTACGCCCAGTTGCCGCAGTTGTTCCCGATAACCGCGGGTGAGCGTCGTGCGGATACCGTTATGCAGTGTGACCGCGTATTCGCCGTGAAACAGGGGATGCAATTCCTTGACCGATTCGATGTTCACAATAGTCGAGCGGCTAATGCGCACGAAACGGTCCGGCGGAAGTTTTTCCTCCAGCGCAGTCAGGGTTTCACGCAGCATGTGCGTTTGGTTGCCAGCGTACAGCTTCACATAGTTGTCCGCTGCCTCCACCATGTCAATGTCGGTCAGGCGCAGGAAGACGATGCGTCCGTTGGATTTGACGGCCAGACGTTCCGGATATTTTGAGCCGGCCTTCAGATCATTCAACAAACCGTCCAGCTTCTGCTCGATTTCACCGCTCTGACGACTCTGGATTTGCTGCCGGGCCCGTTGCACCGCCGACCGCAAGCGCGCCAACTGGCAGGGTTTTACCAGGTAGTCCAGGGCGTGCGCCTCGAAAGCTTTCAGCGCGAAATCATCGTGCGCGGTTACAAAGATAATCACCGGCATCTGCGGCGGCTTGATCTGGGCAACCACTTCGAAGCCGTCCACTTCGGGCATCTGCACGTCGAGGAACACCAGCTCGGGCGCAAGCTGGTTGATGGACTCGACCGCTTGGCGGCCGCTGGCAGCCATCCCGACAATCTCAATGTCCGGTTCGTAAGCAAGCATGTCGCGCAACACCGCCAATCCTGTTGCCTGGTCATCCACGAGCAGGGTTCGTATTTTCATTTTAGTTGTTCTTCGTCTCCAAACTGGCGATCCAACGTGTCAGGCTGCCGAATTTGAGCAGTTGCCGTGCCTCGCAACTGTGTTTTGGGGATAATGTCTTGGTTTAAGTTACGCCTTTTCCGGAACCACGCAAGCTTCTAAGAACCAATGTAATCCACAGGAAATCTTTCCTAAAAGTTCGTCGCCTTTCCTTCATTTTAGACACCGCGGCGTGTCTCCATTGACAGTGTCATCAACAAAATGATTATTGCCAACACCCGGACGGACCGCCGATTCGGCCCGGGTTATTTCCAGTAGTTCCAGTCCACGTCGGGGAACAGATTGTCACAAGATTCGACTTTGCGCAGCCATTTCTCATCCACGCTAGTGGCGGTCAGTTGATCGTGCAACGCGATGAAGCGCAGCAAATGGTCCTTCACCCGGCGGCGCGCGTAATCGGGACTGGTGCCGGCGCGCAAAATAAACGGCCAGTCGCTGGCTTGCGCGAGCAGCAATTCGCGCGCGGCCTGCTGTAGCGCCCGCGCCTTGAGCCCGGTCGCCCTGGGAAATTTCCGGGCGAGTCCAGTCATGCGCTCCTGCGCAATCTGCAGGTGCGGATAAATCCATTCGTTTGATTCGTTCAGCCACGCACGCCAGTAACCTTCCTCGCCCCAACTCGACGCGCCGGGCGCGGCAATTTGATTCGTCGGATGGCGGTGCAGGTATTCGCCCGGCGTGATGAGCGTGAGGATTTTCTGGTCGTAAAAAAGTTTGCGCGCGAAGTAATCGAGAAATTCCGGCCCCTCATACCACCAATGGCCGAACAATTCCGCGTCATACGGTGCAATGGCAATCGGCGGGCGATCCAGAAATCCCGCGACGCTTTGGACTTGTTTGATCCGCTCGTCGAGAAAATGCCGGGCGTGTTCGCTTGCCGCCTGCAAGGCCAGGTCGCGCTGGTAAATCTGCTTGTCTCCGGCCCCGCCCGTGATGCGGTAATACTTGATGCCGGTGAAACCGCGGCTTGCCGGCGACGGCAGATGTGGTTTCACGTAATCAAAATCGAGATCGAAACCGACGTCGCGGTAAAAATCGCGGTAGCGCGGGTCGCCGGGGTAGCCTTCGTGCTTGCTCCAAACCTGCCGCGAGGAATCGAAGTCACGTCCAAACGCGGCGATGCCGTTGGGCGTGAAAATCGGGGCGAACGTACTGTAACGCGGGCGCGGACGCGCGTGCAGCAGGCCATGCGTGTCGAGGATGAACCAACGAATGTTGGCTTCCTGCAAAACCATTTCAACGCCTTCCACGTAGGCGCATTCCGGCAGCCAGATGCCAAGCGGATCGCGCCCGAAACAGCTGCGGTAATGGTCCCGCGCCGTCAGAATCTGCGCGCGCAGCGACGGCGGATGGCCGGCCAGCAGGGGCAACAGCGCGTGGGTCGCGGCGGTGGTGACGATTTCGAGGAGCCCTTCGTCCTGAAATTTGCGGAAGGCGCTGACGAGACTGCCGCCGCAGGCCCGCCAGGTATCGCGAATCGAAACGAACTGATGATGATACATCCACGCCAGTTCGCGGAAGGCGCGGTCCCAGTGCGTGCGGTGGATTTCCTTCTCAGCCAGCTCGATGAGGCTGTTCAAATGCCGTTCGTAACGTCCACGCAGCAGCGGGTCGAGCAGCATCGCGCACAAAGTTGGCGAAAGCGAAAAGGTCAAGCGCACGCTCATGCCGTCGCGCCGCCAGCCTTCGAACGTTTGTAGCAGCGGAATGTAGGTTTCGGTGATGGCTTCAAACAGCCAGCACTCCTCCAGAAATTTCTCGTGCTCGGGATGCCGTACAAACGGCAGGTGTGCGTGCAGAACGAGGGACAGGTAGCCTTGCATAATCTGTCAAAACCCCGCGATTATTCGTTCAGTTTGTTTGAAATCCATGCCGCCAGCGAGCCGGCCTTGACCAAAACCACGATGCCGGCCACAAAGAGAATGGCGGGAAGCACAAAATCAAAGACCCGGAAGGGTACGTGGTGCGCGGAGCTTTCCAGCCAAGACAAACTCAGTTCGATCACGCCGAAGCCAATCAATGCCACGGCGATGAAGCGAACCAGCATCAAGGCTCCGCGATGGGGCTCGTCCATGGGATTCAAACGTTTTCCGGCAGCGGCGCTTTCAACGACGGGTTCTGTGGATGCGCGCCGACATCGCCTAGGTAGTCCGTCGTCCGGCTGAATTTCAGGTTCGCGGCGCGCGCCTCCGTACCGTCGGTGGAAACCGCGACGGTGGGCAAATCATACTTCCCGTCCGGCAACGCAAAGCGATAGCTGAAGGAACCGTCGGGACGCAATTTGATGTCGTGCCCGCCGAGTGTGACCTTGGCTGTGGGCTCGGTCGCGCCATAAATAATCAACTCCGCGTTGACGTTGAACCAAAACCCTTTCGCCTGCTCGATGCCGCCGAACGGACTGGAAAGGCTCGAAATCCCCAACGAGGAAATTTCGCGGACGAGCCGGCGGCGGATCAATTCGGTGATTTCGAGCGAGCCCATCCATACGCGGCGGACGTCGTCAATGTTGATGATTTTTGCCAGCGCCTGTTCCTGTTGTGGCGTCCAGGCCGAGGGCGGCCGAGTAGCCGCGCGCGGCAGGTCAGGATGGCCCTGCCGCCGGAGCTCTTCCAGCGCCTGGGCCAGGGGAAGATTTTCCTGCACGGCGGCCTTGATGATTCCCAGCAACCGTTCAAAGGGAAATTCAAACGGAATGGTGGCGAATTCAGCGCCGCTTTCCGGCGAGACGGTGTCAGGCGGCGTGAGGGTGGCAGCCGACGCGGCAACGCGCACCCATTTGCCCAGCGGCGAGTAGTAGCCCAGTTCGGCGACATAGGTATTCCCGGCGCTCTCGACGTGAGCAAACCAATGGCATGGCCTTCAAGTCTCTGCGCGTAGACACGTAACACGAGGTGGCCGTCGGCTGAACGCGCGTTGCAGCGCATTTGCTGCTCGCGCGTCAAATCCCAATGCGCGTAAAGCCAGTGCGGATCGCGGGCGGTCAAGAACAACTGGCGCGTGCCGTAGGCGTCGGGCAATTCGGCCTCCGTGGCTTCAAAATGTTGCGCCGGCGGCACGGGCCCGAGCGCAAATTTCTGGCCGGGACCGCTGACGGGCGGCGGCGAGGGTTGGTCGCCCTCGAGCAAAATGGAGGGAATTTCAATTTTTTTTCGGCGGACGGTTTCGCCGGTCTCGGATTTAGCGGCGCGTTTGGGTTTCAGCGGCTTGGCCGGACTGCCGTTGGCGGGGGTGGTTGCTTCGGGCAGAGATTGAGCGGCGGGGCGGGGGTGCATTGCGGTTGCACGGTCGGTTGTCTTCTTCCTGACTGGCAAGGCGGATGCCGGTTTTCTTTTCATAGCAGCAATTCCCTGTTTCGTGGCGATGGCTTCATGGCCATGAAAAGCTTACGGCGCGAGCGCGGGTGGCGCAATGGGAATTTCACCCTCCAAATGCGCTTGCCGCCGGCTGACAATTATGTTCTGCTGGCCGTTAGCCAGCATGAGCCAGCCTGAAAGCCATGGGGTTGCCGGGTCGCCGCCCCCTACCATTTTCGTGGTGGATGATGAACAAATGTTGTTGGATTTGGCGGAAATGATTCTGGAGCCGGCAGGCTTTCAGGTGTGTCTGTTTAGCGATCCGCAAAAGGCGTTGGCGGAATATATCGCCGCCCAATCACCGCCGGATGTCCTGGTGACCGATTACGCCATGGGTCCGATGAACGGCATGGATTTGATCCGTGAATGTAAGCGGATCAACCCTCAGCAAAAGACCATCCTGCTCAGTGGCACGGTGGACGAGGGCATTTATGCTCATTCAACGGTCAAACCGGACCATTTCCTGGCCAAGCCATATCAAATCAACAAACTGGTGGAAGTGATTCACTCGTTGATCGCACAGTAGGAAATGCAAATTGGCCGGGAAAACCGAATGAAGCATTGAATCATCAGGCTTATGAAAATGGTCAAAAAAATCTTGTGGAGCGTGGCCATCGTCCTAGCCGTTCTCGTCATTGTCGGCATCATCGTCGCCAGCGTGTTCCTGGGCGACATCGTGAAAAAAAGCGTTGAAACCGTTGCTCCGCAGATCACCAAGGTTTCAGTCAAACTGGACGAGGTGCACTTGTCGTTGCTGACTGGCTCGGTCAGTGTCAAAGACTTGGTCGTCGGCAATCCTGAGGGTTATCAAACGCCGCAGGCCATCAGCACCAAAACGATTGCCATTAGCGTGAATCCCCTGTCCGTGCTTTCCGACAAGATCGTCCTGCGCTCGCTTCGCATGGAATCCCCGGAAATTACCTTTGAAGGCGGCCTCAGCGGCAACAACCTCAGTAAAATCCTGGACAATGTGAACGCCTCAGCCCATGCCACCGCCCAAACTGGCGCAGTCTCAACCAATGCCACCGTTCAGACCAAATCATCCCAAAAGTTTGAACTGGACGATTTGCTGATCACCGGCGCCAAGGTCCATGTCAGCCTCACGGACCTGGGCGGAAAGGCAATGGCGCTTTCGCTCCCGCCGATTCATCTCATCAACTTGGGCACAAACAAGGATGGCATCACCGCGGCCGATCTAACGCGGAACATACTGGACGCCATTGTGACCGCCACTGTCAAGGCCGTCAGCAATGCCGGCACCCACATCGGCAAGAATGCGGAGAGCCTGATCAAAAACGCCGGCAAAAACGCGGGCACCGAAGTCAGTAATATCACCAAAGGGCTTGGCAATTTGTTGGGCAAATAAGATTTGTCGCCTGTTTTTGTCCGTCGTAAGGCCGGCAATTTTGGGATTGCCAGCGCGGCGGGTTGCTTTTAGGATTTCGTAGAAATCTGTGGTCGAGGTTATGTTTTTTGGCGTTGACTATTATCCTGAGCAGTGGGTCTTCCCTTACAGCGGCACCGCTGACAAACCCGAGGGCGCTTGGGAACACGACGCCGAGTTGATGGCCAAGGCCGGCGTCAACGTTGTCCGCATCGGCGAATACTCCTGGGGCATCTGCGAACCCAAAGAAGGCAAATACGATTTTGCCTGGCTACGCCGGGTCATGGACATCATGGAAAAACACAGCATCAAGGTTGTCCTCGGCACGCCCACTGCCGCCCCGCCCATCTGGCTGGCGAAAAAATACCCCGGCATTTTGCCGATTGATGAGCGCGGCCTGGTCAAACACGAAGGCACGCGCCGCGCGGTCTGTTTCAACAACGACGTCTATTGGAACGCCTCCAAACGGCTGGTCGAAAACATGGCCCAGGCGCTGGGCGACCATCCACAATTGATTGCCTGGCAGATTGACAGCGGCCTGGGCGGACATCAAACCGAATGGTCGTTCAATGAAGATTCGCGTTTGGAATGGCAAAACTGGCTGAAGTTGAAATATAAAACCGTCGAGCGCCTCAACGAACGGCTCGGCCTGCGTTATCTGGGGCAAATTGTTTCCTCGTTTGATGACGTGCCCATGCCCATGGCCGCGCCGACGTCACACAACCCGGCCTTGTTGCTGGACTGGCACCGCTTTTGCAGCGACGCTATTGTGGCCTTCGTTCGCATGCAGGCCGACGTGCTGCACCAGCTTTGTCCCAATCATCCCATCACCGTCAACCTGCGCGCACTCCACCGGAAATTTGACCATTTCGACATGGCCGACGCCGTGGATTTTGTTTCCGTTGAAAGCAGACCGGCGATTAAAACCAAATCGTCCGAACTGGCCTGCGATATTGACATTCTCCGTTCGCTCAAAAAATCAAAAATCAAAACGCCCGATGGCGACTGCGGTTTTTGGGTCATTGAACAGAAAGCCGGCCAGGTCAACTGGCAGGATGTCAATTCGCTGGTGCGGCCCGGGATCATCCGGCTGTTCACCTACCAACTGATTTCCCGGGGCGCGTGCGGTGTGCTGTACTATAGCTGGCGCCAGCCGCGCATCGGCAATGAAAAATTTTACGGCGCGGTTCTGCCGCATCACCTCGAAGGCAACGACCGCGTCTTCAAGGAAATCAGCCAGATCGGCGAGGAATTGAAACTGCTCGCGCCCGCGCTCAAGGACACCAAAGTCGTTGCCCCCACCTGCATCTTATACACCCACGAGAACGACTGGACGCTGCAACAGCCGATGCAACCGAACAAGTTTTTCAACCTGCGCGAGCACATCCAGCTCATCTACAACGCGCTCCATGATCGCAACATCCCCGTGGATTTTGCGAGGCCGACCGAAGACCTGTCGCAATACAAGATCGTCTTTGCGCCATCGCTGCACCTGCTGGCCGCCGGCGAGGCCGACCGCCTCAAACTTTACGTTCAAAACGGCGGGACGCTCGTCGGCACGTTCAACACCGGCCTGGTCAACGAACACAGCATCGCGCCCGACACGGGTTACCCGAACGACATGACCGATTTGTTCGGATTGGAAGTTTTGGAGTTCGACCCTATTCCGCCTGGCGAGGAAAATCATCTCACGTTCAAAGGCGCGTTTCCCACCAGCCACGTGCATCCCGCGCGCCTCTGGTGCGACGTCATCGAACCGAAGGGATGCCAGATTCTCGCCACCTACGCGAAGGATTTTTACGCCGGCCGGCCGGCCTTGACGATGAACACCTTCGGCCTCGGCAAGGCCGTCTACTTCGGCACCATGAGCCACCAGCATTTCTATCATGACCTCGTCGTCTGGCTGCGCCAGATGTGCGGGCTGCAACCGCTGCTCAAGGTTCCCGAAAACGTCGAAGTCAGCATGCGCCAGAAGGAAGGCATGCGCGTTTTCTTTCTGATCAATCACCAAAACTCGCCCGTCCGCACCCAGTTCTACAAGCCGATGCATGATTTCCTCACGGGCAGCACGTTTTCCGGCAATTACGATATTCCGCCGCACGGTGTGTTGGTTCTGGACGAACATACTGAAGTCAAACCGGCCGAAACCGTTGCCTGAGTTTTAGAACTTTTGCTTCCCGGTGAATCTTTTCAACGCAATTGCCGCCGCCTTTGCGCTCTTGAGCGTCGCGCTTCTGTTCTGGCAATGGCTCGCTGCTTGGCGGTTTCCACTCCATCGGCGCGCGACCGATTTGTCATTTGCGCCTCCCATCACTTTGCTCAAGCCGCTTAAAGGTTGTGACGAAACAACCGCTGACTCGCTTCGAAGCTGGTTCAATCAAAATTACTCCGGCCCCGTGCAAGTTCTCTTTGGCGTTGCCGATGCCAGCAATCCGGTTTGCGAAATGGCTCGCGAGCTAATCGGAAACAATCCAGGCCGGGACGTGCAACTGGTCATCTGCGCCGAATCGCTCGGAACCAACGCCAAAATTTCCACGTTGATCCAGCTTGAACGCTATGCCCAATATGAATTGCTGCTCATCAGCGATGCCGACGTGCGCGTGCCGCCGGATTTTCTGGCCAACCTGGTTGCGCCTTTCGCCTCCACCCTCGCTCCATCCGATGAGGAGAGGGTAACCGAAGGCCCGGTGAGGGGCGAAATGGGTCTCGTCAATTGTTTCTATCGCCTGGCCAATCCAGCAACATTGGCCATGCGCTGGGAGGCTGTTGCCATCAATGCCGATTTTTGGAGCCAAGTGTTGCAGGCCGCCAGCCTCAAGCCGCTCGACTTTGCGCTAGGAGCGGCCATTCTCGTGCGCCGCAAGGCGCTAACCCAGGCGGGCGACTTCAGTTCCCTGGCCAACTGCCTTGCCGACGACTACCAACTGGGTCATCGCATTGCCCAGAAAGGCCATCGCCTCGCGCTTTGTCCTATCGTCGCCGAATGCTGGGATGCGCCCATGAATTGGCGTGACGTCTGGCAGCATCAACTTCGCTGGGCGCGCACCATCTGCGTTTGCCGGCCGCTGTCCTATTTTTTCAGCATCCTGGCTAATGCCACCTTCTGGCCTTTGCTGTGGCTGGTGGTTTCGCTGACTCCGCCGGCGACACTGTGCCCTTTGCTTGCCGCCGTGGCGTGTTTATTGATCCGAATCTTCCTCGCCCAAAATCTTCAACGCCGGTTCACTCCGGAACGCAAATTGGTTTCACCGTTCTGGCTCGTGCCAGTGAAAGATTTGCTTCAAGTCGCGCTTTGGCTCGGCGCGTTTGCAGGTAACACCGTTGAGTGGCGCGGCCAACGCATGAAACTTCGTGCCGATGGAATGTTAGTTACGGGAAAGTAAGCTGGCTTGCCGAGCCGAAGCTCGAAGCGAAGCGGAGAGCGAAGGTTGGTGGGCGCTGAGGGATTCGAACCCCCGACCTACTCGGTGTAAACGAGGTGCTCTTCCGCTGAGCTAAACGCCCGACCGCAAATACGCTATCAAAGCCAAGTAATAACAACAAGTGTCTGGCGATGGTCGAGAAAAGTGCGGCGCGAAAAGACAACTGGACTTTACCCATGAAGTCGCCGCTGGCGGCACGAACAGCAAACAGCCGGTATTCCGTGAGCGGCAGCAGTTAGCACATTTACCAAGCTCCCTCATGCACTGGATAATTGACGCTAAAATATAAGTAGTAGATATATCTTTACAGCTTCTGATATTTTGCCCTTTTTGTGACTAGGGGAGAAGAAAGCAGCAAGCGTCCGTTCGAGCTTACTCCTTTTCGTAGGCATTCTCTCCCGTGCTATGGTTGACGTGACCCGCATGTTGCAGGCAATCGAGCGCGGCGAAGCGCACACGAGCGCGAAGCTGCTGCCGTTGGTTTATGAGGAATTGCGCCGCTTGGCCGCGTATAAGCTCTCACAGGAACGGCCCGGCCAAACCCTCCAGGCCACCTCGCTGGTCCACGAGGCTTGGCTGCGCCTGATGGGCGCGGATTGCCGGAACTGGGAAGGGCAGAAGCACTTTTTTGCGGTCGCAGCAGAGGCGATGCAGCGCATCCTGATTGAGAATGCCCGGCGCAAACAGCGGCAAAAACGCGGCGGCGGATGGGAACGAATTGACATCGAGCAGATTCAACTGGCGGAACCGCTGCCTTCGAACGACCTCCTGGCGCTGGATGAAGCCCTGACCGAACTTGCGCAGCGCGATCCCCCGGCGGCGGAACTTGTCCAACTGCGTTTCTTTGCCGGGCTGACCCAACAACAAACAGCCGACCTGCTGGGCATCTCGCGGCGCAGTGCGGACCGCACGTGGGCTTATGCCCGCGCCTGGCTGTTTCAGCAAATCGCGGGTGACGAGAAATCGGGTGCTTGAATTTTTTTAGTCACCGCGTGGCGCAAACCGGCTCGAAATGGCGCATTACTGGATGAAGGAAAGAAGCCGAGGTCGGCCGGGGCCTTGAAAGGTGCATGGCTCCGTAGGACCTCGATTGAAAAGGTTCGCCGATGAATACAGACCACGACAAACTGGTTAAAGAGATTTTCGCCGATGCCTTGGAAAAGGCCGACGCGGCGGAGCGCGCCGCCTACCTTGCCCAGGCCTGCGGCAATGACGCCCAACTGCGCCAAGACGTTGAAACGCTCCTCCGGGCGCATGAAAAGGCGGGTGCCTTCCTGGAACAGCCACCCTCGGCTGCGTTGGGAGTCCCGCCTTCAGGCGGCATGGAAACCCAACCGGCTGAAGCCGGAACTCCAAACGGCCCCGGCCCTACCATCGTCCTTTCCACGCCACTGACCGAAAAGCCCGGCGACCGGATTGGTCACTACAAGCTGTTGCAGCAAATCGGTGAAGGTGGTTGCGGGGTAGTCTATATGGCCGAGCAGGAGCAGCCCATCCGGCGCCGGGTCGCCCTCAAAGTCATCAAGCTGGGGATGGATACCAAAGCGGTCATTGCCCGGTTTGAAGCCGAGCGGCAGGCCCTGGCGCTGATGGACCATCCCAACATCGCCAAGGTGCTGGATGCCGGCGCAACCAAGACGGGCCGGCCCTACTTTGTGATGGAGTTGGTGCGTGGCATCAGGATCACCGACTACTGCGACCAGAACAACCTCTCGACCGAGGAACGGTTGGACCTGTTTGTTCAAATCTGTCATGCCATCCAGCACGCGCATCAGAAGGGCATCATCCACCGCGACATCAAGCCCTCGAACATCCTGGTCACGGTGCATGATGGGAAGCCGCTACCCAAGATTATTGATTTTGGGATTGCCAAGGCGACCTCGGGTCAAGTGTTGACGGACAAGACGCTGTTCACAGCGTTCGAGCAGTTCATCGGCACGCCGGCGTACATGAGTCCGGAGCAGGCGGAGATGAGCACCTTGGACATCGACACGCGCAGCGACATCTATGCGTTGGGTGTGTTGCTCTACGAACTGTTGACGGGCCGGACGCCCTTTGACCAGGAAGAATTGGTGGCGGCGGGTTTGAGCGAGATGCGGCGGATCATTCGGGAACAGGAGCCGATGCGGCCTTCGACGCGGATTAGTACGCTGGAAGCAGCCGACCAGACCACGGTAGCTAGGCGGCGTCATGCCGAGCCGCCGCAACTGATTCATGTGGTGCGTGGGGATTTGGACTGGATTGTGATGAAGTGTCTGGAGAAGGATCGCACCCGTCGTTACGAGACCGCCAACGGGCTGGCCCATGACGTTCTGTGTCACATGAACAATGAGCCGGTCCTGGCCCGCCCACCCTC